>Ga0156178_133_pt1 | contig 57282 bp, 64 predicted proteins | sample RifCSPlowO2_12_FD_107831 | JGI IMG/M metagenome (GOLD analysis project Ga0156178, IMG submission 107831) | Burkholderiales bacterium RIFCSPLOWO2_12_FULL_65_40 | reverse complement strand
TTCGTTTGAAGACCTGATCCCCACGCCAATGAAGACCAGTGCGCCAATTTCGCGCAAACAAACGGGGGAGTCCATCCCATCATTCAACGCGCGCGCCACGGGGTCAGGTCTTGCCTTTTGCCTATTTCACTTTGACTTGGTAGTGTATTTAGGGTCAGATTCCAATTTTGACCCTCTGCTCATGTGGCTGGCGCACGGAAAACCCCACCGGTACACTTTACCCAATGCACCCCGCCATCGCCCAACACCGCCCCGGCATTGCCGCCATCTGCCAGTGCTATGGTATTCAGCGGCTGGAGGTGTTTGGCTCGGCGGCACGGGCCACTGATTTTGATCCGGCTCGCAGCGATGCCGACTTTCTGGTGGAGTTTGCGCCGGGCATCGAGCCCGGGCTTCATGCGATTTTTGGCGCAAAAGCGGATCTGGAAGCGCTACTGGGCCGGGGCGTGGACTTGGTGGAGCCGGGCGCGGTACGCAACCCTTACGTGCTGGCCAGCATCAACCACCACCGCGAGGCTGTTTATACAGCGTGACACGCCCCAGACCATGTCGTCCACTTTCACCCCCACCTTCACCCACGTGCCGCCCGGCCCGGTGCCAGGCCCTTTGCAATTGCTGCCCGTCAACGACGGAGTGGTGGCAGTGCACACGGCCGATGGCGCGCATGTGGGCTCGCTCAAAAAAGTGGGCGGGGTCTGGAAGTTCAAGGCCATGGGCTACGGCGCTGACGGTGGCATGGAGCCGGGCCATGGCCCGCTGACGGAGCAGCACAACATGCAATTCGCCACGCCCGATGCTGCCGAGGTCAGTGCGCGGCTGCTGGGTGCGCTGGCGGGTGTGCCGGGACCATCGGTTTGACTCGTAGCGCATCCATTTTGCTGCTATTTTTATAGCTGCTTGCGATTGCCTATCAAGATTCAGAGCCGAATTTGGCTTTAAAAATCGAAATAGGCACGGAGGTTACGCACCATAGCGCTCGATAGAAGAAAAGTGATTCTCATATTTGACAAAACTAATGTTTTGAAAATAATGAGAAACAAATGCCATCACCCGCACCCCTAACCCCCGAGCAATGCGCCGCCCAACTACAAGCCTTGGGCGCAGAGATTCGTGCCCAGCGCAAGGCGCTGCGGCTGAGCGCGACGGTGACCGCCGAGGCAGCGGGCCTGTCGCGGGTGACGCTGCACCGCATCGAAAAGGGCGAGCCATCGGTCACCATGGGTGCGTGGTGCAACGCCATGGCGGCGCTGGGCATGGGGCTGCAGGCAACACCCGTCGCAGCCGATACAGCAAAGCCAGCACCCGACCGCACCGGCTGGATTCCGGCCAGGGTGCCGCTGGCAGACTACCCGCAGTTGCGCGCGCTGGCCTGGCAGGTGCACGGCACCGACACCCTCACGCCCGCAGAGGCTTTGGGCATTTACGAACGCAATGCGCGGCACCTCGACATGCAGGCCATGTCTGCCAACGAACTGGCCCTACTGCAGGCATTGCGGCTGGCCCTGTCGCCCAGCGCGGAAGCCGGCACGGGGGCCAGCGATGCAGTTTGAGCGCCCGCACCACCAGCGCATTGCGCATGTGCTGCAGGCACTGAACGGGGACACGCTGCGCCAGCATGGCTGCCTGTTTGGCGGAGGCACCTGCATCGCGCTGCGCCATGGCGAATACCGCGAGTCGGTGGACATTGATTTTCTGGTGTCTGACGCGGCGGGTTACCGCGAGTTGCGGCAACTGCTCACCGGTCCGCAGGGGCTGGCGGCCATCACCCACGCGCACGCGCCGCCGCTGGTGGCATTGCGCGAGATACGGGCCGACCAGTACGGCATCCGCACCCAGGTGCAGATGGATGGGCAGGCGATCAAGCTGGAAATCGTGCGCGAGGCCCGCATTGCTTTGGAGCCCCCGGTGGCCGACGACACGCTGTGCGGCGTGAACACGCTGACGCGGCTGGACCTGGCCACATCCAAGCTGCTGGCCAACTCCGACCGCCAGGCGGACGACGGCGTGTTCAACCGCGATGTGATTGACCTGGCCATGATGGACCTGCCCCTGCCCGCCCTGCGCGCCGCACTGGCCAAGGCGGAAGAGGCTTATGGCCCCTCAGTAGCGCGCGACCTGGGCAAGGCGATCGACCGGCTGCAAACGCGCACCGGCTGGCTGGAGCGCTGCATGCAGGCCATAGCGATGCAGATGCCCAAGGCGGTGTTGTGGCAAAAGGTGCGCGCCCTGCGGCGGGTTGTGCCCGAGGTGTGAGAAGGCCCACAACCCCCATGCGCCGCCGCAAACCCCACCACCACGTTTACGTGGTCGAACTCTCCAAGGACGTGCTGAACGAGCCCCGCTTTCGCAAGTGCAACCCCGGCTACATCGACGGCAAGCCTTGCGTGTACGTGGGCATGACGGGGCTGGACCCGGATGTGCGGTTTGACAAGCACAAGGCGGGCATTCAGGCCAACCGGTTTGTGACGCAATACGGCCTGCGGCTGCTGCCTGACTTGTACGAGGGCTTCAACCCCATGGGCTATGAAGAGGCGGTGGACCGGGAGATCGAGATTGGCATCGACCTGCGCTCAGCGGGGTTTGGGGTGTGGCAGGCCTGAAGTGACCCCCCCCTGAGTCGCCTTCGGCGCCTTCCCCACGCTCTCGCAGCGCTGCGCGCTGCGAGCAGGGGGACGCCACCAGTGCGACGGGGCGGCCCTTGCACGGTGGCCGCTGGCCTGGGGCGCGCCGGTTTCATGCGTCGCTGGCGGTGCAATCGCCATGAAAACTGGCGTGAGCGCTTTGATGAGGCTTGCGCCCCCCAAAAAGGGTATGATTGCACCCAATATGGGTATTTACGCCACCCCCCCCGATTCGCCATCCATCGCCGACGCGCTCTTTCCCAAGGTGCGCCAGCGGGTGTTGGCCGTTTTGTTCGGCACGCCGGACCGCAGCTTTTACGCCAATGAGGTGATTGCGCTGGCGCAGTCGGGCACCGGCGCGGTGCAGCGGGAGCTGGCGGACCTCGCCAAGGCGGGGCTGCTCACCGTGAGCAAGCAGGGCAACCAGAAGCACTACCAGGCCAACGCCAGCGCCCCCGTGTTTACCGAGCTGCGGGGGCTGGTGCTCAAGACCATGGGGCTGGCCGATGTGCTGCGCGCCGCGCTGGCGCCGCTGGCGGGGCAGATCGATGGTGCTTTCATCTACGGATCGGTGGCGCGCCAGCAAGACACGGCGCAGAGCGATGTGGACGTGATGATCGTGAGCAGCACGCTGGGCTATGGCGAGGTGTTTGGCGCGCTGGAGGGCGCCACCGTCTCGCTGGGCCGCAAGGTCAACCCCACGCTGTACAGCCCTGCCGACTGGGCCCGGCGGCTGGCAGGTGACAATGCCTTTGCCACCCGCGTGTGGCAGCAACCCAAGATTTGGCTGATAGGAAGCGAGGCCCAGCTCCATGCACCCAGCACTTGAAAACCTGTGCGGCCCCGGCAAGCAGCTCAAAGTCGAGGCGCCGGACGAGAAAGAAATGGCCGGGCTGCTGCGCACCGGCGTGGCACGCCTACATGATGCACAAAACACCGCGTTAGCGCTGGAGAGCCGCTTTGATCTAGCCTACAACGCCGCGCATGCCCTGTGTCTGGCCGCCTTGCGGCGCATGGGCTACCGTGCCAGCAACCGCTACATCGTGTTCCAGGTTTTGCCCCACACACTGGGCCTGGGGCCCGAGGTGTGGCGTGTGCTGGACAAATGCCACAACACGCGCAACCTGGGCGAGTACGAAGGCATGCTGGATGTGGACGAGCGCCTGGTGAAAGACCTGGTTGCCGCCACCGAGGCCGTATCCCGGGCGCTGCAGAAGCCATAAACCCCACGCAGGCCCTCTTCCCGAAGTCAGTCGCCACGCTGCACTGCACTCATCGCCGTTGGGGCATACCATGCGGATTACCTACCGCTCTTTCTGAAAGGATGCCCACCATGAACTCCCCCGCTTCTCTTGTTGACGATCTGATGGCCCAGCTCCAGGGCGCACCGCTGCAGCAAATGGCGCAGCAACTGGGCGCCAGCCCTGCGCAGACCCAGGACGCCGTGGGCGCGGCCCTGCCGCTGCTGCTGGGCGCGCTGGGGCGCAATGCGGCGCAGCCGCAGGGTGCGATGGACTTGTTTGGCGCCTTGCAGCGCAACCACAGCGGTGGCGCTGATCTGGGCGGGCTGCTCGGTTCGCTGCTGGGTGGCGGTGCAGGCGGTGGCGGCGGCCAGCAGGACGGCGCGGCCATCCTCGGCCACATTTTTGGCGGCAACCAGCAGCGTGCCGAGGCCGGGCTGGGCCAGGCCACGGGGCTGGGTGCCAATGCCGGGCAGTTGCTGCAGATGCTGGCGCCCATCGTGATGTCGTTCCTGGCGCAGCGCATGCAGTCTGGCGGCATGGACGCGGGCGGCCTGGGCCAGGTGCTGGGCCAGGAGCGCGCCCGCGTGCAGCAGCAAGGTGGGCTGGGCGGCGGCCTGCTGGGTAGCCTGCTCGACCAGGATGGCGATGGCCAGGTGGGGCTGGGCGACTTGCTCAAGATCGGCGGCGGGCTGATGGGCGGCCGGCGCTGAAGTGTTTTTGCTATCTTTTAAATAGCTGTCAGCGCTTTATTCACTAGCGTAAGAGGCTGTTTTTACCTTGAAAAACAGGCAGGCCGCCAGGGCCTGCCCGAGGCGCGTCACCCCTGCCGCGTCAGCCAGCCCACCGCCTTGCGCGTGAGCGGCGCCACCACCAGCACGACCGGAAAGGCGACAAGCCACGCCGTCAGCCAGGCCGAGGCCCACAGGCCGGGGAAGTGGGCCGCCAGCCCCACGGCGCGGGCGGTGGAAATGCCGGAGACGAGCAGCGACATCAGGCCGGACAGGATGAAGCCGAACAGTGCGGGGGCGTATTTTGGGGGGAACATGATGAACTCTCCTGGGTGAATGAAGGTGAAAGGGAAGTAAGGACTCCAGCCGCTCAGCGGCCGATCTGCTGCACGGCCGCCGCCGCGAGGTACAGGCCCGCACCAAACACGGCATGGTTGGTCAGGCTGCGCGCGCAGTTTTTGAGCGGCGCGGGCGTCTTGCGGGCCGCGAAGCCCAGCCCCATGGCGGGCTGCATCACGAACAGCGGCACGGCCACGGTGCCCACGCCAAAGGCCAGCGCGGGCCACAGCGTGGGGGACTGCAGCCAGCCGCTGCCCTGCAGCGCCACCAGCAGCGCGGCGAAGGCGATGCCCACGAGGTAGTGCACCAGCCAGCCCAGGCCGCGCTCGCCCGCCACGGGTTCGGCCTGCGCGATGGCAGCGTGCCGCCAGCGCCCGCGCAGGCCGTGCCCGACCCAGCGGCCGAGCAGCACGAAGTTCATGGTGGGCAGGCCCAGGCGCTGCAACAGCAGCAGCCAGGCGTCCAGCACGGCGGTGGCGCCCGTGCCGACGAGCGCTATGGATGTCATGTCAGGGAATGAAGGCATGTTGAAACTCCTTTTGCAATTGACCGCTGGAGCGGTTGCTGGGTAATATAGAAGTTCAAGTCAACTTCAAGTCAAGAGGTTTTTGGATGGACATTTCCGAGGTCGCCAGGCTGTCGGGGGTGCAGGCCTCGGCGCTGCGCTATTACGAGAGCAAGGGGCTCATCCACGCGCTGGCGCGCGACGGCGGGCGGCGCCGGTTCGCCCCCGAGGTGCTGGACCAGCTCGCGCTCATCGCGCTGGGGCAGGCGGCGGGCTTCTCGCTGGACGAAATCCGCAGCATGTTCACGCCCGGTGGGGAACCGAACATCGACCGCACGCTGCTGTCTGCCAAGGCCGATGAGCTGGACCGCATGGCCAAGCGCCTCAAGGCCATGAGCGAAGGCCTGCGCCACGCCGCCGTGTGCCCGGCGCCCAGCCATGCGGCCTGCCCGTCGTTCCAGCGGCTGCTCAAGGCAGCGGCGGCCGGGGTGGTGGGCGCCCAGCCCCGGCGGCTGGCCCCGCGCAAACCGTGAGCCTTTGCACTATATTTTCAATAGCTGCTTGCGCTTATTGCATAAGCATTTCAAGCCATTTTTAGCCATAAATCATGCCCACTCTTCGCCCCGTCAGCCCCGAGGCCGTCCTCGAATTCTGGTTTGAGGAACTGACCCCACAGCAGCACTTTGCCAAAGACGCCGCGCTGGACGCTGCCATCGGCACCCGCTTTGGCGCCACGCTGGAGGCGGCCACGCGCGGCGAGCTGTTCGGCTGGCGTGCCAGCCCGCCGGGGCGGCTGGCCGAAATCGTGGTGCTGGACCAGTTCTCGCGCAATGTGTGGCGCGACACGCCGCGCGCCTTCGCACAGGACGGCATGGCCCTGGTGCTGGCGCAGGAGCTGGTGGCCAGCGGCCACGACCGCGCCCTGCCGCCCGCGCAGCGCGCGTTTGCCTACATGCCCTACATGCACAGCGAATCACGCGTGGTGCATGTGCAGGCGGTGGCGCTTTTCTCGCAGCCGGGGCTGGAGGGCAATCTGCCCTTTGCGCTCAGCCACCGGGCCATCATCGAGCGCTTTGGGCGCTACCCGCACCGCAATGCCGTGCTGGGCCGTGCTTCGACCGATGAAGAACTGGCGTTTCTGCGCGAGCCGGGCTCGTCGTTCTAGCGGGCCGAGAACGTGTCCAGCGGCGCCCGAATGCGCTGCGCCGCCAGGGCCTGACCTGCCGGTGTGCCAAGGCCTGCCACCAGATCGTGGCGCAGCGCGCTCCAGTGCGCATCGTCGGGGTCCACCCCCAGCGCGCGGATGAACGGCTCCTGCACGATGAAGCACTGGCGCCGGTACGGCAGCAGGTAGGCCGTGCGGTCGGCATCGAGCACGGCCACGGCTTCGCCGTAGTGCGCGAACCACTGGTGGAGCAGGATGCCGGTGCGCGGCGCGTGCCAGAAGTCGCCCCAATCGTCCCCTGCCCGGGCCTGCCCGGCCAGCACAAGGCGCGCATGCTCCCAGTGGGCAAAGCCCACGGCGCGGGCGGCCTCATGCAGGCAGTCGGCCAGCCGCAGGCTACCCGCTACGCCCTCGCGCCGCGCGCGGTTGAGGCGCACGCGCGCACGGGTCTTGAGTTCGTCCAGCGCGCTGTTCATCGCGCCACCGCCGCGCCGCCGGGCGCCAAGTGGTTCAGCAGCGCGGTCGCCGCATCGGCGGCCCCGGCAGGCAGGCCCTGCAACAGCCCGGCGCACAGGGCACCGGCCGTGGCGCTGGCTTCGCCCAGCACGGCATGCCCGGCGGGGCGAAGGGCCACGCTGCCCGGTGGGCGCGCGATGTGGCCGGTTTTCTCCAGCGGGATGAGGCGGCGCACCACCGCCGAAACGGGCACGCCCAGCGGGCCCGCCAGCGCGGCCGTGGGCAGGCGGCCGCCCTCGGCCTGCGCCAGCGTGCGCAGCACAATGAAGTCGGCATAGCCGATGCCGTGCAAGGTGCCCAGCGCGTCGTCGAGTAGGCGTTGCAGGCGGGCGTGGGCCAGGCTCGCGCCCAGGCAGAGGTCGAGGGCCTGCGCGTTCATGGCGCCAGCTCCTCGTGCCACAGCGCGCGCAGCGCGGCGAGTTCGCTGCGGTAGTCCGCGTCGGTGGCATCGGCGCGCCGCTTGAGGGTGTCGAGCACCTCGAAGCGCAGCGCCGCCTCGCCGTACGTGTGCCAGGCCTGCTGCAGGGGCCGGTCGGGGTGGCCGCCCATGCGCAACTGAAATTGGTCGCGGTTGAAGGCGCCCGGCAGGTTCATGCTGGATTGGACGCAGACGAGCTGCGCCGCGTCGCAGCGCACCGCGTACACACCCATGGGCGGCGGGTTGTCTTTGTAGTGGCGGATGAGCGCTCGGCGCTGCGCGGCGGCGCCAGATGGGAGAACGGGGGAAGTAGCCATGACAGAGTCCTTTGCATCGTGTGCGGCCATCCCGCGCGGGGCCGACGAAACAAGGGCAGAAGCTGTCAGGTAACGAGAAAAGGGCCCGTAAAGCCGGGCCGAGGGTGAGAGCCTCTTGAGCGGGCGGGCGCCCCTCAGCACCCGAGCGGCGGATTGTAGCAAGGGCGCCGCCACCGGGCCATGGGCTGCACCGCCGCACCGGCCGGGGCTGCGCCGGCATAGCGATCGTGCATCTCCGGCATTGGTTTTTTCCAATGGAGCTTCATGGTTGATTGATCTATCCTTTTCTCCAGACCCATCCGACGCCATTCCGAGGCGACGCCACTCCGAGGAGAGACCCATGAGCAACGAACAAAAATGCCCTTTCGCCCACGGCGGCAAGACCACGCTGGGCGCCCAGTCCAACCGCCATTGGTGGCCCAACCAGTTGAACCTGGGCATCCTGCACCAGCACGCGCCGGCCTCGAACCCGCTGGGCGCCGACTTTGACTACGCCGAGGCCTTCCAGACGCTGGACTACGCCGCCCTCAAGGCCGACCTGAAGGCGCTGATGACCGACTCGCAGGACTGGTGGCCCGCCGACTGGGGCCACTACGGCGGCCTGTTCATCCGCATGGCCTGGCACAGCGCGGGCACCTACCGCACGGCCGACGGGCGCGGCGGCGCGGGCACGGGCAACCAGCGGTTTGCCCCGCTCAACAGCTGGCCCGACAACGGCAACCTGGACAAGGCGCGCCGCCTGCTCTGGCCCCTCAAGCAGAAGTACGGCAACGCCATTTCGTGGGCCGACCTGATGATCCTGGCCGGCAACGTGGCGCTCGAATCGATGGGTTTCAAGACCTTTGGCTTTGGCGGCGGCCGCACCGACATCTTCCAGCCCGAAGAAGACATCTACTGGGGCGCCGAGGCCGAATGGCTGGCCACCAGCGACAAGCCGAACAGCCGCTACAGCGGCGACCGCGAGCTGGAGAACCCGCTGGCCGCCGTGCAGATGGGCCTGATCTACGTGAACCCCGAAGGGCCGGATGGCAACCCCGACCCCGTGGCCTCGGGCCGCGATGTGCGCGAGACCTTCGCGCGCATGGCCATGGACGACGAGGAAACCGTGGCCCTGGTGGCCGGCGGCCACACCTTCGGCAAGGCGCATGGCGCGGGCGACGCGGCCCTGGTGGGCCCCGCCCCCGAGGCCGCGCCGATCGAGGCGCAGGGCCTGGGCTGGATCAACCAGTTCGGCACCGGCAAGGGCATCTACACCACCACCAGCGGCATTGAGGGCGCCTGGAAGCCCCACCCCACCACCTGGGACAACGGCTACTTCGACATGCTGTTCGGCTACGAGTGGGAGCTGACCCGAAGCCCCGCGGGCGCCCAGCAGTGGGTGGCCAAGAACTGCAAGCCCGAGCACATGATTCCGGACGCGCATGACCCCAGCCAGAAGCACCCGCCGATGATGACCACGGCCGACCTGTCGCTGCGCTTCGACCCGGCCTATGAAAAGATTGCGCGCCGCTTCCACCAGGACCCGCAGGCCTTTGCCGACGCCTTTGCCCGCGCCTGGTTCAAGCTGACGCACCGCGACATGGGCCCCAAGGCGCTCTACCTGGGCCCCGAGGTGCCGGCCGAAGACCTGATCTGGCAAGACCCGGTGCCGGCCGTGGACCACGCGCTGGTGGATGCCAGCGATGTGGCCGCGCTCAAGGCGCAGGTGCTGGCCTCGGGCCTCTCGGTGGCCGAACTGGTGGCCACCGCCTGGGCCTCGGCCTCGACCTTCCGGGGATCGGACAAGCGCGGCGGCGCCAATGGCGCGCGCATCCGCCTTGCGCCGCAGAAAGACTGGGAGGCCAACCAGCCCGCGCAGTTGGCCCGGGTACTGGGGGTGCTCGAAGGCATCCAGGGCCGGTTCAACGCCGCGCAGGCGGGCGGCAAAAAGGTGTCGCTGGCCGACCTGATCGTGCTGGCCGGTGGCGCCGCCGTGGAGGCCGCTGCCCAGGCCGCGGGCCAGTCCGTCACGGTGCCCTTCACCCCGGGCCGCACCGATGCCTCGCAGGCGCAGACCGACGTGGAATCGTTCGCCGCGCTCGAACCCCAGGCCGATGGCTTCCGCAACTACCAGAAGCCGGGCTTGCGCATCTCGGCCGAGGAGATGCTGATCGACAAGGCCCAGTTGCTGACGCTGAGCGCGCCCGAGATGGCGGTGCTGGTCGGCGGCCTGCGCGTGCTGGGTGCCAACGCGGGCCAGGCGCCCCACGGCGTGTTCACGCAGCGCGCCGGGCAGCTGACGAACGACTTCTTTGTGCACCTGCTCGACATGGGCACGGCCTGGACGCCCGTCTCCGAGGCCCAGGACACCTTCGAAGGCCGCGACCGCAAAACCGGCGCCGTGAAGTGGACGGCGACCCGCGTGGACCTGGTGTTCGGCTCCAACGCGCAGTTGCGCGCCATCGCCGAGGTGTATGCGCAAAGCGATGCGCGGCAAAAGTTCGTGCGCGACTTCGTGGCGGCCTGGGCCAAGGTGATGGACCTGGACCGTTTTGATGTGAAGTGAGCCACCGCACACCCCGGAGGGGGTGTGAAATTGCGATAAGGTCACGCCTTTCCGACGCAAGGCTGGCGCAGAAAAGCGCCAGCCTTTTTTGACATCGCACTTCCATGAACTTCGCCGACCGCCTCAAGCAACTCCCCTCCGCCACCCACCTCGCCGCCCTGCACCTGCTGGCAAGCGACGGCCAGGTGCTTGCCACCCTCGAAAACAAGCCCGGCCAGGCCGGCTCGCTGGCGGTGTATGCCGCGCTGGCGGCGCTGTACGGCGGCCGCATCACGCCTGCTGCCGCCCAACTGGGGCTGGAGTGGTATGCCGAGCACACGCAGGATGCGCTGGCCCACCCCGGCAAGCACCCGAACATCGACCGCCTGCTCGCCTGGGCCGAGGGCAGCGAGAGCTACCGCGCGCAGACCGTCGCGGCCTGACGGGCCGGCACTGCGGCTGCGCTGCCGGGCGCAGCGGTCCGAAGCTGCAAAAACCTGATCGTCGTACAGTGGTGGCCGGGTCGTGCCGCCCCGGACCTTGCCGGCACCGCTGTTTCCCCGAAAGGAGCCCGCCCATGACCGCCCCCACCGGCACCGTCACCCTGCACCGCGTGCTGCGCGCGCCGCCCGAGCGCGTGTACCGAGCCTTCCTCGACCCCGACGCCATGGCCAAATGGCTGCCGCCGCACGGTTTCACCGGGCGGGTGCTGGAGCAGGACCTGCGCGTGGGCGGCCGTTACCGCATGCAGTTCACCAACCTGGGCAACGGCCAGGTACATGCCTTCGGCGGCGAGTACCTGGAGCTGGTGCCGGGCGAGCGCATCGTGAACACCGACCTCTTCGACACCCCCAACCTCCCGGGCGAGATGCGCACCACGGTCACGCTCCAGGCCGTGGCCGTGGGCACCGAGCTGCGCGTGGTGCAGGAGGGCATTCCTGCCGCCATTCCCCCCACCGAGTGCTACCTGGGCTGGCAGGATTCGCTGCAGCTGCTCACGCTGCTGGTGGAGCCAGAGATTCCGGCGATGTGATGACGCTATTTTTTCAATAGCTGCCAGCGCTTTATTGATGGGCCTTAGAGGCCATTTTTCCTCAAAACCCGAGCACCCGGTCGGTCAGCGCGCCGGTACCGGTTCGGCCACCGTGGCCGCCGGGTACGGCTTGCGCGCCACGATGTAGGGGCGCACGTCGCGGCCCTGGGTCGCATGGCGCTCCACGGCCAGCACCTCGAAGCCATGGCGCGCAATGGCGGCCTCCAGCGCCGGCCCCTGGAAGCAATGCACCGGTGGCGCCTTGCCCAGGGCACGCGCCACCGGCAAGGCCACCCAGGGGATCAGCGGGTTCATCTCCGCCACGCACGGGGTTTTGGAGAGGAAGAGCCCGCCCGGCCGCAGTGCCTGCCACACGGCGCCCAGGCCGCCGTCCAGGTCGGGCAGCAGGTGCAGCACGTTGAAGGCCAGCACCACGTCGTAGGCCTGGGGCGCCTGCCGGGCGGCGCCTGCGGCGTCCAGCACCGCAAAGTCCAGCTGCGCCATCGGGGTGGCCGCGAGCTTTTCCTGGGCAATGGCCACCATCTGGGGCGACACATCGGTGGCGTGCAGGTGCCGCACCCGGGGGGCCAGGCGCAAGGCCGTGGTGCCGGTGCCGCAGCCGATCTCCAGCACCTGGTCTGACTCGGTGAGCAGTTCGCTGGTGCGGCGCAGGCTGGCCTCGTAACCGGCCTCGTCGGCGATGGGGTGGGCGGCGTACTTGCGCGCCATCTTGTCCCAGAAGCGAGCACTCTGGCGCAGCGTGGCCGGGTCGGGTGGTGCGGGCATCAGCGCGTCTGCGGCCAAGGGGGTGGGCGTCGTCTTCATGGCGGGGCGTGAAAGCATGCACCGATGCTATCCATACACCCATCGACCGCATAGGCCCATGGCTAGGCCAGCACGAAATCGATCGCCGCGCACACCGCCGCCGCCTGCGCGGCGTTGCATTGCTCGGGCGTGGCGCGGGGGCTGTCAGGGTAGACCTCGGTCGTGGTGGTGTAGCGCGCGCCGGTGACGCTGGCGCACAGGCCCAGTGCACGCAGCGGATAGCGCACCACACCGCGCGCCACGGCGGGCGTGCCGATGAGCTGGCCCTGCGCGTCGGCAGGAGCGATGTGGGTGATCTTCTCCACCGCTGCGATGATGGCCTGCTGGAAGGCGGGCTGGGGATTCTCGGTGTCGTCCACCAGATAGAAGCCGTCGGGGATGCTGCCGGGCTCGAACGGCTTGCCGTCGCGCGCGGCCAGCGCGGGGCGGTATTCGGATTCGTCGGTGTCGGTGGTTTCGTGCAGGTCGATGTGCGCGGCGAACTGCCCGCGCAGCGGTGCCACGAGGCGCATGAGTGCCGCCGATTCCTGCGCCGGGCTGGGCTCGCGAAACGACCGGTTGGGGTCGATGGCGTCATGGTTCCAGCGGTGGATGCGCTCGTAGGCCCAGGGGCTCACGCAGGGCACCACCAGCAGGTTGACCCGCCCGGCATAGGCCTGCGCATGCTGGTCGAGAAAGCGCAGCGCGCCATGCACGCCGCTGGTCTCGTACCCGTGCACCCCGCCCGTCACCAGCACGGCGGGCAGGCCTGGCTGCCATGCGGGGCTGCGCAGGGCCCACAAGGGGTAGCGCTCGGGGCCGTAGGCCACTTCGCCGTAGGGCAGCACATCGAAACGCGGGCGCAGGCGCTCGATGGCGGCCAGCACTTCGTCGGCGTAGCTGCGCTGGCGCACCTGGCGCGCACGCCACTGGGCCACTTCTTCAGGGCCCCACGGCTGGCCGGGGGTGCCGATGGGGGGCAACACGGAATGGGTCATTGGTGGTGGGGGCTGTCACAAAAGCCCTGGATCATCCCAGATTGTCCATGAGGGCTTGGGATGGCAGCGAGGGCAGTTGCGAGGCAGTTTGGTCCCGACTGAGGAGCCCATAGCCGGTGCCATGGGTGACGAAGAGGGGCCGAAATGACCGCAAATGCTCCGCTGACGCCCAAGCAGCACCGAAGGTGCGCCTCATGGGCAATCTGGGATCAGAGGGGGCTGCGCCAGTGCATGGGTTACCCTCGCCCCCTTACCCACAAGGAACACACCATGAAGAAACTCAACGTCACCATCCAGCTTGAAATGTCCGTACCCGACGACTGGGAACTGGTGGAGACGTCCGAAGGCACGCCGGTCATCCGCATGCCCGACGGGCAGTTCCTCGACATCGCCATCGAGCCGCTGTTCGCCAGCGACCCCGAAGACGTGTGGAGCAGCACCGAGGACGAGGATGTGCTCAACGACATTCTGGACATGGTCGAGAGCGAAGCCGTGACCTACGAAATCGTCGCCTGACCGCCCCTCATACGGTTTTGCCTTCAAACGCATAACGTCGTTGGGTCGCCTCGCCGTGCTACAGCACTGTCTTCGGCTCCCCGCCTAGTTATCCGATTGAATGCACCACCGTATCACTCCTGGGCAAAATCGCCGGTGGCCAGAAAACGGCGCACCAGGTCGAAGAAGCTGTCGTAGAACGCAGCTTCGGCAATGGTTTCGCTGCCCACCTTGATCATGGCCTCGCTCCCGGCGGTCATGGGCAGCGACACCGAGCCGATGGCGCCCACCCCCAGGCTGGCCGAGTTGCTCACCTTCTTGAGGGTGAACCGGTCCTGCACGGCGGTGACAAAACCCAGGCTGATGTGCCCGCTGGCGGCTTCGGGCACGCACACGACGCGGATCATGACCTGCAGATGCGACTCGGCATCGGGCTGGAAATGCTTGGTGCCTTCCACCTGTTCGGGCGCAGCGCCCTGGATGAGGTAGCCCTGGCTCAGCAGCGCGCGGCGGGCTGCTTCGCAGGTGTGCTTGGGAGGCGCATCGAACAGGCGGGAGTAGGTGGCCACCGAGGCAAAGTTTTCCTGCGGCCCGTAGTGCGGCAAGGCAGGCGCAGCGCAGCCCGCCAGGAGCATCACCCCGCAGAGGACTCCCGAACAGGTCCATGTTCTCCAGCGGTTCTTTGTTGCTTTAATTTTCATAGCTATCAGCGCTTGTTTTACAAGCGTTTGAGCCACTTTTTGTCTTAAAGTTCTGCACAAGACACCCGCGCTATTTCTGCACCGGGTTGGCCGTGAGCCAGTTGGCGGGGTAGGCCCGCAGAAACTCGCGGGCCTTTTCGGGGTGGGCCGTCAGCCAGGCGTCGTAGGCACCTTCGTTCAGCACCGCAGGCATGCGCTTTTCGCTGCCCCCATGCCCGTACCGGTGCATCAGCGCGTGGCTGTTGGCGTTCACCGTGAGCAGGGTGTAGCTGCTGATGGTGTCGCCCTCCGGCCCCGTCCAGATTTCCCACAGGCCCGCCACGCCCATGGGTTTGCCATCGACCCGCGCAATGCGCGTGGGCACGGGCTTGCCACTGCGCAAGTCGTCCACGAAGAAGGCCATCATCGGCACGATGCAGCGCCGCGCGCCCAGCCAGGCCTCGCGGAAGTTGTTGGAGGTGGTCACCGTTTCCGCCCGGGCGTTGACCAGCTTGGTCGAGCGCAGCTTGGCGTCGGAGGCCGACTTGACCCACGGCGGCACCAGGCCGAACTGCCCGGTGGCCAGTTCGCGCACGGGCTTGTCGCGCTCCGTGGGTGGCTCCTGGGGTTCCTGCGCTGGCGCCTGTCCGGACTCGGGTGCCTTGCGGATGAAGACGCCGGGGCGGCGCGGCACCAGGCTGCGCCCCACGGGTGCGTCGGGGGGTGCCACATGGAAGGCATCGGGGTACAGCGTGTCGGGGTGCACGCTCTCGTAATGGGTGGTCATGCACCATGCTATCTGAAGACCTCCCTGCGCACGGGCCAGTGGTGATTGCACAATGCCTTCCATGCGCTCTTCCCACCCTTCATCCAACCGCCGCGCCCTGCTGGGCGCCATCAGCTTGCTGGCACTGCCAGCGGGCACCCTTGCAGCGCCGGCGGCCACGTCTCCGGCGGCAGATTCCGACGTCTGGCCCCGCGCACAACCTGTGCCCGGCGGCGTGGCCCGCCTCTCGCTGGGGCCTGCGGCCACCAGGCCCGAGGCCTTTGCGGGCGATGTGCCGCTGCTGGTGGTAGGCGATGCGCGGGAGTGGACCGCCGTGGTGGGTATTGCACTGGCCGCAGCCCCCGGCCCGGCGCACATCACGGTGCGCGCACCAGGCGGCGGCACGCGGCAGGTGCCTTACCGCATTGCCCCCAAGCGCTACAGCGAGCAACAGCTCAAGGTGTCGCCCCGCACCGTGGACCTCTCGCCCGAGGACCAGGCACGCTACGAACGCGAGCGCGCCCACCAGCAGGCGGTGATGGCCACGTTCACCGAGCCAGTGCCCGAGGTACTGGCGCTGCTGCGCATGCAGGTGCCCACGCCGGGGCGGCGCTCCAGCTCGTTCGGGCTGCGGCGGGTGTTCAACGGGCAGGCGCGCAACCCGCACAGCGGCATGGACATCGCCGCGCCCACGGGCACGCCCGTGGTGGCGCCGTTGCCGGGGCGGGTGATCGACACGGGCGACTATTTCTTCAACGGCCAGACGGTGTGGCTGGACCACGGCGGCGGGCTGCTCACCATGGTGTGCCACCTGAGCCAGATTGCCGTGCAGGTGGGCGATGTGCTGCGCACCGGCGAGCCGCTGGGCGCCGTGGGCGCCACAGGCCGCGCCACCGGGCCGCACCTGCACTGGGGCGTGATGCTCAACCGGGCCATGGTGGACCCGGCACTATTTCTACCAAACTGACCATTTCACCCCTTCGGATTTCAGACCCAAGGCATTTCCCATGAACCTGACCCTTTCCCTCTTTCCCCTCGGCTGGCAGCACTACCTGCTGGGCGGGCTGCTGATCGGTTGCGCCGTGGCGCTGCTGTTTGTGTTGACCGGCCTGATCGGCGGCATGAGCACGGTGTTTTCCTCGACCTGGTCGTTCGTGGTGCGCCGGCCGTTTTTCCAGCAGGCGCGCTTCACCGATTCGCGCAGCTGGCGCCTGGTGTACGCCCTGGGCCTTATCCTGGGCGCGCTGGTGTGGTGGCTGGGCTTTGCCGATGGCGCGCCGCAGTCCACCAGCGTTCCGGTGTGGCAGCTGCTGGCGGGCGGCTTTCTGGTGGGCTACGGCGCCCGGCTGGGCAATGGCTGCACATCGGGCCACGGCATCTGCGGGCTGGGCTCGCTGCAGTGGCCGTCGCTGCTGGCGGTGCTGACCTTCATGGGCACGGCCTTTCTGACGGCGAACATCGTGGCAAGGTGGCTGGCATGAGCGCGCAAGGTTTGTCTGTTCCGCGCTTCCTGGCCGTTCTGGCGGCGGGCGCCTTGTTCGGCTTTGGCCTGGCGATATCCACCATGGTGCAGCCCGAGGTCGTGCTCAGCTTTCTGCGCTTTCAGGACTTTGGCCTGATGCTGGTGATGGGCGGCGCCGTGGGGGTGACGCTGCTGGCCTACAAGCTGGCGCCGCGCCTGCTGACGCGTCCGCTGCTGGGAGGCAGCTTTCACGCCCACCCCAGCGCCTGGAACCGTGACACCGCCGTGGGCGCTGCGCTGTTCGGCGTGGGCTGGGGGCTGTGCGGCGTATGCCCGGGGCCCGCCATCGCCGGGCTGGGCACGGGCAACTGGACCTTGCTGTGGGCGCTGGGCGGCATAGCCCTGGGCGCGCTAGTGCAGGGGCTGCGCGCCCGGTAGCCCCGCACCTGCCGACGGTCAGGCGGTCTTGGCTTCCTGCAGGCCCAGCTCGGCCATCATCTTCTCGCGCATGACGAATTTCTGCACCTTGCCGGTGATGGTCATGGGCATATCCTCGACGAAGCGGATGTAGCGCGGCACCTTGTAGTGGGCAATCTGGTCGCGGCAGAAGTCGCGGATCTCATCCTCGGTGCAGCTCTGGCCGGGCTTGGGAACGATCCAGGCGCAGATCTCTTCGCCGTAGCGGGTGTCGGGCACGCCGAACACCTGCACCGACTGCACCTTGGGGTGGCGGAACAAAAACTCCTCGATCTCGCGCGGGTACACGTTCTCGCCGCCGCGGATCAGCATGTCCTTGGCGCGGCCGACGATGTTGCAGTAGCCCTCGGCGTCGATGGTGGCGAGGTCGCCGGTGTGCATCCAGCCGTCCCGCACGGCCTCGCGCGTGCGCTCGGCGTCACCCCAGTAGCCCTGCATCACGGAGTAACCGCGCACCAGCAGTTCGCCCTTCTCGCCCACGGGTACCACCTTGCCGTCGGCATCGACCACCTTGGCCTCCAGCATCGGCTGGATGCGGCCCACAGTGGAGACGCGGCGCTCCAGGGGGTCTGTGGTGGAGCTTTGAAACGACACCGGCGAGGTTTCCGTCATGCCGTAGGCGATGGTGATCTGGGAGAGGTGCATCTCGGCGATCACGCGCTTCATGGTCTCGATGGGGCACGGCGAGCCGGCCATGATGCCGGTGCGCAGGCGCGAGAGGTCGAACTCGGCAAAGCGCGGGTGGTCCAGCTCGGCAATGAACATGGTGGGCACGCCGTGCAGCGCGGTGCAGCGCTCCTCGCTCACGGCCTGCAGCGTGGCCACGGGCTCGAACGATTCGCCCGGGAACACCATGGTGGCGCCCGTGGACACGCAGGCCAGCACCGCCAGCACCATGCCGAAGCAGTGGTACAGCGGCACGGGGATGCACAGGCTGTCGGCCTCGGTGAAGTCCATGGCCTGCGCAATGAAGCGCGCGTTGTTCACCACGTTGTGGTGCGTCAGCGTGGCGCCCTTGGGGTTGCCCGTGGTGCCGCTGGTGAACTGGATGTTGATGGCGTCGTGGCACGACAGGCCGGCGCCCAGGGCATCCAGCGCAGCACGGTCCACGCGGGCGCGGCCGCTGGCCAGCACATCGGCGTAGTTGAGCATGCCGGGCGTGTGCTCGGCGCCCAGGCGGATCACCATCTCCAGCGCCGGCATGCGCGCAGCCTTGAGCGCACCGGGCGCGCAGGTAGCCAGCTCGGGCGCCAGGCGCTGCAGCATCTCCAGGTATTTCGAGGTCTTGAGCTGCTCGGCCGTGACCAGGGCGCGGCAGCCCGAGAGGTTGAGCGCGTATTCCAGCTCGGCGATGCGGTAGGCCGGATTGATGTTGACCAGCACCAGCCCCACGCGCGCCGTCGCGAACTGTGTCACCAGCCACTCGACACGGTTGGGCGACCAGATGCCCACGCGGTCGCCCACGCGCAGGCCCAGCGCGATGAAGCCCGCTGCCAGCGCATCCACCTCGGCCTGGAACTGCGCCCAGGTCCAGCGCACGCCCTGCTCGCGGAACACCACAGCGGGCCGGTCGGCAAAACGCTGCACGGTATCCAGCAGGAAGCGGTGGATGGGTGCGTCACACAGGGTGGCGTCCTGGCGGCCCCTGACCTGCGAGAAGCCGGCCAGGGGGGCGATATTCCAGTCTTGGGCAGCAGATGCGGTCATTTCAGTGTCTCCTGGGTCGCGCGTGCGAGAAAAAAGGCCATTGTGCAGACACAGGACTCACCAAAATGGACAAAATGGTTGCAAAACCAACCGGATCGGACGACACATGCTGCAACATCCGTGACTCCCGGGTAAAGCCGAGTCGGTCACACCCGTCCCGGTCAACCCAACCCGCCGCCACCGCGTCATATAGCCAAGGTGGTTTTTTCCACTCCCACCGCAGGTAACCCCATGACCCCACACTTTCTCACACGCACTCTGGCACTGGGTGCCGTGGCCTTGCTGGCCACGGGCTGTGTCTCTACGGGCGACCCGTATTACAACGACCCCCCGCCCTACTACCGAGGATACGAGTCGGGCGTCATGTACCCGCCTGGCGCCTACCCTGTCTATCCGGTGGCACCGCCCCCCGCGCAATGGCGGCACACCGACCGTGAGCGCTGGGAGCGCGAAAACCGCATTTACGAGCGTGACCGCGACCGCTGGCAGAGAGAGCACGACCGCACCCGCGTGGAACGCGAGCGCGAGCGCGATTTGAACGCCCGTCGCGAACGCGAACTGCGCGAGCAAAACGCCCGGCGCGACCGAGATGCGGGCGTGCGCGAGATGCGCGAACGCGAAGAAGCACGGCGCCTGCAGGCCGAGCGCGAGCGCAGAAACCGCACCGCGCCCGACGGTGGCCCGCGCCGCGACTACGACCGCTACAACCCGAGCACGGGTCAATGGCTGCCCAAGTCGGAAGACCTGCCCTGACCCCAGGCCCCCCTTCATGCCCGCCCGGTTCGTGCGTCCCCTTGCGCTCTGCGCCGCCGTGTTGCTTTGCGCGCAAGCGCAGGCGCAGGTGGTGCGCTGCACGGACGCGCGCACCGGCCAGGTGACTTACACCGACGGGGCCTGCAGCAGCGGAGCCATGGCGCGCGAGGTGGAGCCGCGCAAGAGCGCTGAAGAAATCCGCCAGGAGCGCGCCCAGGCTGCGCAGGCCCTGGAGCACAAGCAGCAGCGCCTGGAGCAGGAAGCTGCGGCCACGCGCCTGCAGGCCGAGCGAGAGGCACTGCGCCGACGCGAACAGACCACCAGCCCACCGCCCCGCCCCGACTACGCGAGTACGCCCGAATGCCAGCGTTCACGCCGCCAGTGGCAGACCTTGAACGAAGCACAGGCCCGTGAGCCGCTGGTGCACCATCCGGGGCTCGACGCCGCGCAGCGCCAGATGGATATGGACTGCCTGGGCCCCGAGGGCTATGCCGAGATGGAGAGGGCCCGCGCCCTCCAGCGCCCACCCATCGTGGTGGTGCCCCACACCCGCCCGGAGTACATCCCGCAGCCCCTTCGCCCCCGCCTCACGCATTGCACCGATTTCACCTGTTTCGACTCTCAGGGCAAGGCCTACCCGCGTGCCGGACCAGGCCGCCTGCCCGGGCCCGATGGCACTTGCCGCTCGGCCGGCGGACGCGCACCGTGCTGATCAGGAACGCAGCCCCTGCGCCACCGTCGGGTAGCGCAGGCGCAGGCGCAGTTCGCGCCGCAGGCGCGTGTTGTCCAGGCGGCGCGACTCGCCCATGAAACTCAGCAGCGTGAGCGGCAGTTCGGCCTGCGCCGTGCTGCGTGGCAGGCGCGGCGGGCGCGGCAGGCCATAGAGGTCGGCCGCCAGGTCAACGTAGTCGCCCATCTTCATGTCGGTGTCGTCGCAGGCGTGGTAGACGCGCTGCGCCGCACCGCGCCACAGCGCGGCCACGCAGGCACGTGCCAGATCGTCGGCGTGGATGTGGTTGGTGTACACGTCGTCCTCGGCCACCAGTACCGGAGTGCCTTTGCGCAGGCGGCCCTCGGGCGTGCCGCCCTCGCGGTCAGGCGCGTAAATGCCCGGTACACGCAGGATGCTCGTGCGCACGCCTGCACGCCCCAGGTGGCGCATGGCGCGCTCGGCATCCACGCGGCGCTGCGCGCGCGGCGTGCCGGGGGCCACGGGACGCGCCTCGGTCACCCAGGCGCCGCCGCAGTCGCCATACACACCGCTGGTGGAGGCATAGACCAGCGCATCGGGCAGGCTGCGCAGACGCAGTGCGCGCGCCAGCGCCACGGTGCGCGGGTCGCGCCACCAGTCGTCGCCGCCAGCGCCCTGGCCCGGTGGTGGCGCCAGGTGCAGCACGCGCGTGGCCAGGCCCGAAAGGCGGCGCAGGCTGGCGGCGCGGTCCAGGTTGCCCAGCAGGGGCGTGATGCCGAGAGCGCGCAGCGACGCCACGCGGTCGGCGCTGGAGGTGAGGGCCAGCACGCGCACGCGTGGACCTTGCAGCGCGCGCGCCACGCGCTGGCCCACGTCGCCACAACCGACGATCAGGATGCGCTGGCGGCGAAAGCGCGACGGCAGTGCGCCCAGGGCGCAGGAAGGGGACACGGAACTCATGGCGTTGCGGAAGTGGGTTGGCTTTGCCCGCTGCCCTCGGGGACCGTTGGGCTGCAGGGGTGAGAAGGCTTGCGGCTCAGGGAGCGATCGGAATCTGAGGGCAAAATTGGGGCCATTCGCAGTGTTTGATCTCCCGAGGATACCCAAAGCATGACCCGCCCCGTGCCGACTTCCCCCGCCCACCCGATCACCGTGCAGCCCAGCGGCCGCAGCTTCGAGGCGCAGCCCGGCGAAACCATCCTGGGCGCCGCCATCCGCGCCGGCGTGGGCCTGCCCTACGGCTGCAAGGACGGCGCCTGCGGCTCCTGCAAGTGCCGGATGATCGAGGGCACCGTGGTGCACGGCGAGCACCAGGCCAAGGCCCTGAGCCCCGAGGAAGAGGCCGCCGGCTGGGTGCTGACCTGCTGCGGTGTGGCGCAGACCCCGGTGGTGCTGGAATCGCGCCAGGTCACCGACGAAAGCGCCTACCCGGTGAAGAAGCTGCCGGTGCGCGTGGCCGCCCTGGAGAAGGTGTCGCACGACGTGATGCGGGTGCGTCTGCAGCTGCCGGCCGCCGACACCTTCCGCTACCACGCCGGGCAGTACATCGAGTTCATCCTGCGCGACGGCGCGCGCCGCGCCTACTCCATGGCCAACGCGCCGCACACTCAGGAAGGCGCGCCGGGCGTGGAGCTGCACATCCGCCACATGCCGGGCGGGCGCTTCACCGACCATGTGTTCGCCACCATGATCGAGAAGGAAATCCTGCGCGTCGAAGGCCCGTTCGGCAGCTTTTTCCTGCGGGAGGATTCCGACAAACCCGTCGTGCTGCTGGCCTCGGGCACGGGCTTCGCGCCGGTGAAGGCATTGATCGAGCACATGCGCCACAAAGGCATCAGCCGCCCCACCACGCTGTACTGGGGCGGCCGCCGACCGGGCGACCTGTACATGGACGCCTGGGTGCGCGAGCAGGCCGCCGCGCTGCCCTGGCTGCGCTACGTGCCCGTGGTGTCGGACGCGCTGCCCGAGGACGCCTGGACTGGCCGCACCGGCTTCGTGCACCAGGCTGTGCTCGACGACTTCGCCGACCTCTCGGGCCACCAGGTCTATGCCTGCGGCGCGCCCATCGTGGTGGACTCGGCGCGCGCCGCCTACACTGCGCAGCGCGGCCTGCCGCCCGAGGAGTTCTACGCCGACGCCTTCACCTCCGAGGCGGACAAGCACCCACGCTGAAAGCCCTCGGCGTACACGCTCCTGCTTTTTTCTACACAATCCAACGATGAACCGCCGACACCTTCTCATCTCGTGCGCCGCTGCCGTTGCGGCGCTGTCTTCCCCCCTGGCGATGGCACAGGACGCCAAACCCATCAGGCTGGTCGTTCCCTACGCCCCGGGCGGCCCGCTGGACGTTACGGCGCGCGCACTGGCCGAGCGCGTGCGCGACACGCTGGGAACGGTGGTGGTGGACAACAAGCCCGGCGCGGGCGGCAACATTGGCGCCGACTTTGTCGCCAAGGCCGCGCCCGATGGCCTGACCATCGGCCTGGCCGCAACAGCCACCCACGCCGTCAACCCCTGGCTCTACAAGCGCATGCCCTACGACGCGGGCAAGGACTTCGCCGCCATCACGCAGATGGTGCGCGTGCCCAACGTGCTGGTGATGAACGCCGAAAAAGCCGATCGCCTGAAAATCAAGACCGTGGCCGACCTCATCGCCTACGCCAAGGCCAACCCCGCCAAACTCAACTACGGCAGCGGCGGCAATGGCAGCGCAGGCCACCTGGCGGGCGAAATGTTCAAGCAGCGCGCCGGCATCTACGCGCTGCACATCCCCTACCGGGGCGCCAACCCCGCACAGCTGGCGCTGCTGGCGGGCGAGGTGGACTTCAACATCGACAACCTGGCCGCCGCCGCGCCCAACATCAAGAGCGGCAAGCTGCGCGCCCTGGCCGTGACCACGGCACAGGCCAGCCCCGCGCTGCCCGGCGTGCCGCCGCTGTCCGACACGATCAAGGGCTTTGCCATCGACACCTGGTGGGGCCTGGTAGCACCCGCCGGCACGCCCAAAGACGTGATCGCCAAGCTCAACAAGGCCTTCGTGGCAGCACTGAACGCCCCCGAGACCCAGACCCGCTTCGCCACCCTGCTGGCCGAGCCCGTGCCGACCACGCCCGAACAGTTCGAGGCACTGATGAAGACCGAGCGTGCCAAATACGAATCCGTGGTGAAGGCTTCGGGCGCGACCGTGGATTGATCGGCGACCCCTTGCGGGCAATGCAGGCGCTTCACCCGGTGCTGAGGAACTGATAAAAAATCAGCCTTCAGCGCCCGTCCAGCATGCGCAATAAGCTATTTATTCAATAGCATTTAACCGGCAAGCCAGCCACCATCCTGGCAGCGTTCAATGGCCTGTCCGGCCACCGCCCGCAGGGCCTCGGGTGGCACGCGCTCGGGCGCCAGTTCGGCCAGCGGCTGGAGCACGAAGGCGCGCTCGTGCATGCGCGGGTGCGGCACGGTCAGCGCCAGCGTCGTGATGCACTGCTCGCCATAGAGCAGGATGTCGAGGTCCAGCGTGCGTGGTGCGTTGCGGTAGGGGCGCTCGCGCCCGGCGCTGTGTTCGATGTCCTGCAGCGCCGCCAGCAGCGCGTGGGCGTCGAGCCGGGTGGCGATCTCCAGCACTGCGTTGAGGTAATCGGGCCCGCCCGCATCCACCGGCGCACTGCGGTACAGCGACGAGACGCGCCGCATCTGCGTGCCCGGCAGCGCCGCGATGGCGCGTACCGCCTGGCGCAGCGCGGCGTCGCGCTCGCCCAGGTTGGCGCCCAGGCCGATCCAGGCGAGGGTGGGGTCGTCGGCCCAAGAGGCCTGCATGGCTTTATTCCGCGGCCGATGCACCGCCACCCGCGCCGCCACCGGGCTTGCGGCGGCGACGGCGACGCTTCTTGGGCGCGCCGCCTTCGGAGAACTCTTCGCCAGCGGGCGGCGCGCCATCGTCCGCCTCGGGCGTGATGCCGCGCGGGTCGGCCGGAGCGGCACGCGGCACGCGCCGCACCACAGGCTGGGCCGCGCGGGTGCGGGCCTTCTGTTCCTCGCGCGCCTGTTCCATCAGATCCTCGCGCTCGGCCTCGTCGGCCGTGCTGAACTGCTGCCACCAGTCGGCCAGGGATTCCTCCACCTCGCCCACATCGGCGCGCAGGCGCATGAAGTCGAACCCGGCGCGGAAGCGCAATTGCGCCACCATGCTTTCGGGTACACGGCCCGCGCGCTTTTCAAAGCGCGGCTGCATGACCCAGATTTCGCGCATGTCGGCGGCCAGCTTGCCCCGGCCCGACACGTCGCCGATGCGCTGGTTGAACACGTCGTCGATGGCGTCCTGCAGCGCGGGGAACGGGTGCTCGCGGCGGTCCAGGCGATCCTGCCAGCCCTTGCGCACGTCTTCCCACAGCACGCAGGCGAGCAGGAAGCTCGGCGCCACAGGCTTGCCTTCGCCCACGCGGCGGTCGGTGTCGGTGAGGGCGGCGCGCACGAAGGGCGTTTCGGCGCGCTCGACCACCACGTCCAGCAGCGGGTAGATGCCGCTGGCCATTCCCAGCTTTTTAAGCTGCTCGATGGTGGCGATGGCATGCCCCGTCTGCAGGAGCTTGAGCATCTCGTCGAACATGCGGCTTTGCGGCACCTCCTGCAGAAGCTGCTGCGACTGCACCAGGGGCGCGGCGGTCTTGGATTCAAGCGTGAAGCCGAGCTGGCTGAGCTTGGCAGCAAAACGCACGGCACGGATGATGCGCACCGGGTCTTCGCGGTAGCGCGTGGCCGGGTCGCCGATCATGCGCAGCGTCTTCTTTTTTGCGTCCTGTATGCCCTTGTGGTAGTCCACCACGATCTGGCGCTCGGGGTCGTAGTACATGGCGTTGACGGTGAAGTCGCGCCGCGTGGCATCTTCGTCCTGCGGGCCCCAGACGTTGTCGCGCAGCACCCGACCCGAGGCATCCACGGCATGCTGCATGCCGGCGAGCTGGTGCTTGCTGGTTTTTTCGTTACCGCTCACCTGGCCGGCGGCGGCGTTGTCCATGTAGGCACGGAAGGTGGAAACCTCGATCACCTCGTGCTCGCGCCCGCGCCCGTGCACCACGTGCACGATGCGAAAGCGCTTGCCGATGATGAAGGCGCGGCGGAACAGGCCCTTGACTTGCTCGGGCGTGGCGTTGGTGGCCACATCGAAGTCTTTGGGGCGCAGGCCCAGCAGCAGGTCGCGCACGGCGCCGCCGACGATGTAGGCCTCGAAACCGGCCTGCTTGAGCGTGTGCACCACGTCCACCGCGCGGCGATCCACCAGCTCGGGGTTGATGCCGTGCACCGAGGCGGGCACCTCCTCGCGCTTGCCGAAATGCGGCTTGCCGCGCGAGGTGCCGGGCGTGGATTTGCCCAGCAGTTTGTCGATGAACTTCTTGATCATGGGTGTGGAGTGAACAGGTCGAGTATGCGCCAGCCGCGTTCCTGCGCAAGGGCGCGCAAGCGGGCATCGGGGTTGGTGGCGACAGGGTGGTCGACTTTTTCGAGCAGCGGCACGTCGTTCATGGAGTCGCTGTAGAACGTGCTCTCCACGTCGCCCCAGGCGAGCTGCCGCTCGGCCAGCCATTGTTCCATGCGCAGCACCTTGCCCTCGCGCATGGTGGGAGTGCCCGCAATTTCGCCGGTGTACCAGCCCGATTCGTCGCGTGCCAGCTGCATGGCCAGCAACTCGGGCACGCCCAGCGCCTGGGCGATGGGGCGGGTGACGAATTCGTTGGTGGCCGTGACGATGAGCACGGTGTCGCCCGCCTGCTGGTGCTGGCGCACCAGTTGCAGTGCCTCGGGCCGGATGGCGGGAAGGATCACCTCGCGCATGAACTGCGCATGGGCCTGCGCCGCTGTCTCGGGGCCGCGCTGGCGCACGGCGTCGATGGCGAAGCGCACATAGTCGTGCACATCGAGCGTGCCGGCCTGGTAATGGGCATAGAACTCGGCGTTGCGTCGCGCGAACTCGACCGGGTCGTTCCAGCCAATGCGGATGGTGAACTCACCCCACTCGTAGTCGGAGTCGAGCGGCAGCAGGGTGTGGTCCAGGTCGAACAGGGTCAGCCGCGGGCGATGGATCTGGGTATCAGTCATTCATTCTTGGTGTGGAGAGGCCAGCAACGACAGCCACTGGCGCAGCCCAGGCCAGCGCTACCGCGCAAGGGCCGCCCCGCCGCGCCGGGAGCGTCCCCTCTCTCGAATCGCGCAGCGATTCAAGAGAGGGGGGAAGGCGCCGAAGGCGACACAGGGGGGTGCTCATTCAGCCTCCAGCATGGCCTTGAGCAACGGAATGGTGATCGCGCGCTGGGTGCGTAGGGCATATTGGTCCAGCTGGTCCAGCAGATGCATGAGATTGCCCAGGTCGCGTGAGAAGCGGCTGAGCATGTAATCCATCACCTCGTCGCCCAGGAAGATGCCGCGTGCATCGGCCTCCTGGCGCAGCACGGCGCGGCGCGCGGTTTCGTCCAGCGGCTGGAGCTGAAACACATGGCCCCAGCCCAGGCGGCTGCGCAGGTCGTCGCGCAGCGGCAGATCCGCCGGGGGCAGGCTGCCTGCGGCCAGCACCCAGCGCTGCGAACCGCTGCCCGGGCTGATGGCATTGACGAACCAGTTGAAAGCCACCGCCTGCTGGGCGCTGGAGTACAGGTGCACGTCGTCGAGCAGCACGGCGGACCAGCCTTCGTCGAACTCCGGGGGTTCGTGCGTGCCCGCATCGAGCCAGCCCACACTGCCCCCCTGCTCGCGCAGCGCGGCGCCCACGGCCTTGAGCAGGTGCGATTTGCCACTGCCCGCCTCACCCCACAGGTAGGTGGGCACAGGCGAACGTGTGGCCTGACTGCTGCCCGCGCCGGCCCACAGGCGCAGGTGCTGCAGGGCCGCCTCGTTCGGGCCGGCAAAGAAATTGGCCAGCGTGGGCCCGGTAGCCAGGCCGATGTCCAGGGCCAGTTGTTTCATGCGCGGCATCCAGGCCACAGGGGGAGCCCTTGGGCAATCGGAGCGGCAGCGGTACGCGGGCAGAAAATCGGCAGCATCTCAGATGAATGGAGGGGCCCCTACCGGCGAGCGACCGCGGCGGCGGCCCGTGGCTTGCGATGGGCGCTTTGGGGCTGGCCCGCGCGCATTGGGGTGACAATGCAGCGGATTTTAGTCTGCCTGCAAGCCCATCGGCGTCCCCTGCACTGCCTTTGCCATGTCTCCTGCCCCTGCAACGTCCCGACGACTTCCGGCCAGCATCTGGGCACTGGGCCTGGTGAGCCTGCTGATGGACGTTTCGTCCGAACTCATCCACAGCCTGCTGCCGGTGTTCATGGTCACCGTGCTGGGTGCCAGCATGCTCACCGTGGGGCTGATCGAAGGCGCCGCCGAATCCACGGCCCTCATCGTGAAGGTATTTGCTGGCGCCCTGAGCGACTGGTGGGGGCGCCGCAAGCCCCTGGCCATCATGGGCTATGGCCTGGGCGCACTCTCCAAGCCCCTGTTTGCGCTGGCCACCACCATGGGCATGGTGGTGGCAGCCCGCCTGATCGACCGCGTGGGCAAGGGCATCCGGGGCGCCCCGCGCGATGCCCTGGTGGCCGACATCGCGCCGCCCGACATGCGGGGGGCGGCCTTCGGGCTGCGCCAGTCGCTCGACACCGTGGGGGCCTTTCTCGGGCCGGTGCTGGCCATGCTGCTGATGCTGCTGTGGGCCAATGACTTCCGTGCGGTGTTCTGGGTGGCCGTGGTGCCTGCCGCGCTCTGCGTGGCCTTGCTGGTGTGGGGCGTGAAAGAGCCGGAGCGCCCCGCCGGCACGCCGCGCACCAACCCCATCCGCCGGGACAACCTGCGTCGACTTTCGCCCGCCTACTGGAGCGTGGTGGCGCTGGGCGCCGTCTTCACCCTGGCGCGTTTCAGCGAGGCCTTTCTGGTGCTGCGCCTGCAGCAGGGCGGCCTGCCGCTGGCCCTGACGCCACTGGTGCTGGTGGCAATGAACCTGGTTTTTGCCCTGGGCGCCTACCCGCTGGGCAGGCTGTCGGACCGCATGCGCCACAGCACCCTGCTGGCCTGGGGGCTGGTGGCGCTGATCGCGGCCGATGCACTGCTGGCCTGGAGCGATCGCGGCGCCATCGCCTGGCTGGGCGTGGCACTGTGGGGGCTGCACATGGCGGCCACCCAGGGACTGCTGGCCACCATGGTGGCCGACACCGCCCCGGCCGACCTGCGCGGCACCGCCTACGGCATGTTCAACCTGGTGTGCGGCGTCTCGCTGCTGGCGGCCAGCGCACTGGCGGGCCTGCTGTGGGACCGCCTGGGCGCCGCGGCCACCTTTGGCGCGGGCTTGGTGCTGGCGAGCCTGGCGCTGGGCGGCGTGCTGCTGCTGGCGGCGCGCGGCATCCTGACGCCGCGCCCGGGGTAAGAACACGCTCCAAAGCGCCCCGCCGGTGCCTGCCCCTTAAAATCCCCGGATTCGAGCCCCATGTGGGGGCCCACCAGCACGACACCATCCATGAGCACCTCTGCCCCCTCCTCCACTCCCCTGTCCTACAAGGATGCCGGCGTTGACATCGACGCGGGTGACGCCCTGGTCGAACGCATCAAGCCCCTGGCCAAAAAAACGATGCGCGAAGGCGTGCTCGCCGGTATTGGCGGCTTCGGCGCGCTGTTCGAGGTGCCCAAGCGCTACCAGGAGCCGGTGCTGGTCTCCGGCACCGACGGCGTGGGCACCAAGCTCAAGCTGGCCTTCGAGTGGAACATGCACGACACCGTGGGCATCGACCTCGTGGCCATGAGCGTCAACGACGTGCTGGTGCAGGGCGCCGAGCCGCTGTTCTTCCTGGACTACTTCGCCTGCGGCAAGCTCGATGTGGACACCGCCGCCGCCGTGGTGGGCGGCATCGCCAGGGGCTGCGAGCTGTCGGGCTGTGCGCTGATCGGTGGCGAGACGGCCGAGATGCCCGGCATGTACCCGGCGGGCGAATACGACCTGGCCGGCTTTGCCGTGGGTGCGGTCGAAAAATCCAAGATCCTGACCGGCAAGGATGTGCAGCCCGGTGACGTGGTGCTGGGCCTGGCGTCGAGCGGCGTGCACTCCAATGGCTTCTCGCTGGTGCGCAAGTGCATCGACCGCGCTGCCGGCAACCTGCCCGCCACACTGGACGGCAAGCCATTCAAGCAAGCCGTCATGGAGCCCACCCGCCTGTACGTGAAGAACGTGCTGGCCGCGCTGGCCGCCCATCCGATTAAGGCCCTGGCCCACATCACCGGCGGCGGCCTGCTGGAGAACATTCCGCGCGTGCTGCCCGAAGGCACGGCAGCGCATCTGAAGAAGGGCAGCTGGCCCCAGACCGAGCTGTTCGCCTGGCTGCAGAAAACGGCCGGCATTGACGACATCGAAATGAACCGCACCTTCAACAACGGCATCGGCATGGTCGTGGTGGTGGATGCGGCCCAGGCAGAAGCCACCGCCGCCACGCTGCGCGCGGCCGGCGAACAGGTCTACACCATTGGCGCCATTGCGCCACGCGGCGAAGGCGCTGCCGTGGTGGTGGCCTGACGTGAAGGAACACCCTCCTGAGCCGCTTCGCGGCTTCCCCCCGCTCTCGCAGCACATAGCGCTGCGGGCCGGGGGACGACGCCAGCGCGGCGGGGCGGCCCTTGCGCGGCGTCCGCTGGCCTCGGCCGCGCTGGTCTCAGGCACGGGTGACACGCAGCACCGTGGCTGACCAGTCCCGAAACTTGCTGCACGCGCCTGCCACACGTGGCGTGCTAGTGGCCAGCTATCTGCTGATGGCAGGGGTGCTGCTGCTGGTGATGTGGCGCGGCCTGCTGCCCGGTCTGCTGTGCGTGTGCCTGGGCTTTCTGCTCACCCGGGCCTTCACCGGCTGGCTGACCCGCCTGCGGCGCGGCCCAACGCCGCCCGTGGCACCGAGGGAGGCCCAGGTGGCCGCCGCCGCACTGGTGATGCTGTTGCCACTGGGCCTGCTGGCACTGGGCCTGACGCATTCGCGCGGCTATGTCGTCGAGGCCCCGCAGCAATACCGGGAGCTGCTGGAGTACATGGCCGTCACCGTACGGGAGCTGCGCCTCAAGCTTCCGGCCGACTTTCCGCTGCAGTTGCCAGAGGGGGCGGCCGAAATCCAGCGCACCATTGCCAATTACCTGGGCGCCAAGGCGGGCGCTCTGGCCCTGGCCGGGCGCGCCTGGCTGGCCGGGCTGCTGTTTGCCTACGTGGGCCTGATCATTGGCGCGCTGGCCGCCGTGCGCAAGGCGGCACCCGCCCAGGGCCCGCTGGCGGTGGCGCTGGCGCAGCGCATCACGCTGTTTGGCGAGGCGTTCCGCCAGATCGTGGCAGCGCAGTTCTGGATCGCGGCGTTCAACACCCTGCTCACCGCGCTGTTTCTGTTGTTCGTGCTGCCCTACTGGGGCCTGCAGCTGCCTTACACGCCGGTGCTCATCACCTTCACGTTCGTGGCCGGGCTGGTGCCCATCGTGGGCAACCTGGTGTGCAACGTGGTCATCACCATCGTGGGGCTGTCGGTGTCGCCGCTGGCCGCCGCCGCCTGCCTGGGCTTCCTGATCCTGATCCACAAGGCCGAATACGTCATCAACGCCAAGGTGGTGGGGCGTCGCACGCAGATGGGCGTGTGGGAGCTGCTCAGCGTGATGTTTGTGGCCGAGGCGGTGTTCGGCCCGGCGGGGCTGGTCGCCGCCCCCCTGTGTTATGCCTACCTGAAGAAAGAACTGGTGGCAGCGCGGCTGGTATAGCGGTCATTCGGCGGGAATCCGCCGGGTGCGCAGCAAGAAAAAACTACAAAAACAATAGCTGCTCGCGCTTTCTGCACAAGCGCAGAAAGCTAATATGACTAGATTTTTCTGAACTGGCGCGCGACAAATGCCCAGACCAGTGCCGACGCATCAGGCCCTGCGGGGTCGCTGTAATGCATGCCCGGCGCACCGCCGCTCCAGGCATGGCCCAGACCCACGATTTCTCGCAGCGTGACCTGCGCACGGCCGCGCGCCTTGAACTCGGTCACCCGCACCGCATGGCGCTTGCCCCGCTGCAAGGTGCGCACCGGGCCGGCCCGTGCGCCCAGGGGCTGCGCCCACAGCACCGCCGTGGCCGCCGCGTTGCGCACCGAGACCACGGGGTCTGCGTCGCCATGCAGGATCAGCAACGGGGGCAGCCGCGCAACGCCCCCCCCTTCGGCGGCCAGCGCCCGGGGCGGATCGGGCAGGTGCGCCTCGCGCCGCCCGTGCATGGCCGCCATGGCGGTGGCTGCGGATTCAGCCGAACCGGGCGCCACGCCCGAATGCATGGCCACGGCACAGAACCGGTCGGGGTAGCGCGCCGCCATCAGCGCCGCCATGCTGGCACCGGCCGACAGGCCGGCCACCGCCACACGGGCCGTATCCACGGGGTGGCGTCGGGCCACCAGGTCGATCGCCGCCAGCAGTGTCGCCGCCTCGGCGTCGGCCTTGCCGCTGCGGCGATCAAACCAGTTCCAGCAGCCGTGGGCATTGGCGATGCGCTCCTGCTCGGGGTAGAGCACCAGAAAACGATGGCGCGCCGCCAGGCGGTTCATGCGCGAGCTGGCCGCCAGGTCACGCCCGGTCTGACCACAGCCGTGCAGCATCACCAGCAGGGGCAGCTTCTCGCCCGAGCGCAGCACCAGCCCCGGCGGAACATACAGGTGAAACCGGCGCGCACCCGCAGGGCCGGGAGCAATGCCGGCAATCCACTCTCCGCTGGCAGGCGGCGGCTTGCGCGGCGTCCGGGCCACGGGCGTCGCTTTGGGCAGGGCACGGGACACCGCCACCGCCTTGGCACGCACAGGTTTGTTCACCCGCGCAAAGGCCTTGAGGTTGCGCCGGTAGGCACGTGTCAAGGCGGACAGGGAAAACAGCGGCGAGCGACGGGACATGGGTGGCGTGGGCTCCATCAGGGAAAACCCTTGTCACCTTAACAGCTTACGGGCCATCGCGTCTTTCGCTCTATTTTTGATAGCTTATGCCGCTTTATTCATGGGCCTCCAGGCGCGACTGAACCATGATTCATGCAAGCCCCGTCCGGCGGTTGCCGTGCGCTGCGCCAAGGGGTCGCCGAGCGCGCGACCCGGTGCATGCGTGCCACTACCTACGCGCAGCAAAAACCCCATGCCATGCGTTACCATCTCCGAGCGCTGCCCGACGGGGGCAGCAGCGGTCAGGCATGCCGTCACAAGCCATGCGTGCCCGCACCCATTGACATACCAACCTAGGAGACCCCGCACATGACCATCCTCGTCGCATACGTGCCCCGCCCCGAAGGCCGGGCCGCACTGGACAAGGGCATTGAAATCGCCAAGCGCCGCCAGGAGCCACTGCTGGTGGTGAACGCCGGCCCGGGAGGCCAGCAGGAAGACGCATCGCTGGCGGCCGGGTACGAGGTGGAGCAGGTCGAAGCCCTGCTGGAAGCGCAGGGCATCACCGCCGAATTCAAGCAGTTTGTACGGGGCAAGAGCGCCGTGGACGAAATCAACGAACTGGTCGAGTCGCGCGACATCTCCGTTCTCGTGATCGGCCTGCGCAAGCGGACCGCCGTGGGCAAGCTGCTGCTGGGCAGCGTGGCACAGGAACTGCTGATGACGGTGTCGTGCCCGGTGCTGTGCGTCAAAGCCTCCGGGGCCTGACACAACGCTATTGAATCCGTCGCAAAAAGCGCTTGCCAGGCAAGCGCTTTTTTCATTTCAGGCGCACCGTTCAGAGCGCGCGGCGCAGGGCATTGACCCGCTCGGCGATGGTATCGAGATCCAGCCCGTCGTCGGCACGCGCCAGATACGTCTCCAGGTCCTTCACCGCCTGCACGATATGGCCGCATTCGGCGTGGGCCAGGCCCCGGTCGCGCCACTCGACCCAGGCCTCGGGCAACAGCACGATGAGGCGGTCCTGCACCGCAATCAGGCGGGGCCAATCCTGGCTGGCTTGGTGCACCTCCTTGAGGTTGCGCAGCATGCGCGCAATGATCTCGCGGGGCTGCGCGGCCTGCAGGTACAGGCCCAGCGGCACATCGTCCAGCCCCTGCGACTCCGCGCCACGCCGGAAAGGCATCAGGCGCTCGGACAGTTCTTCGCGCGAGAGCGACTGCCCGGTGAACGGATCCATCAGCACCTGGCCCCCGGGCAGCAACGCCTTGACCATGAAATGCCCCGGAAACGCCACCCCGCGCACCTGCAGGCCCACGCCCTGGGCCAGCTCCAGCCAGAGCACACCCAGGCTGATGGGGATGCCGCGGCGCGTGTGCAGCACGGCATGGAGGTAGCTGTTTTCGGGGTCGTAGTAGTTGTTGACGTTGCCACCAAAACCCAGGTCGGCAAAGAAAAACTGGTTGAGCACGCGCAGGCGCTCCAGGGCCGGGGTATCGGGCCCCAGCCGCCGCTGCAGGCGCGCGAGCAGGTGGTCCATCTCGCCCAGCAGCTGCTGCACATCGCAGCCGGGGTACTCGTCCTGGGCGATGCTGGCCGCCGCTTCCAGCAACGGAAAGCCGTCATCACTCTGCACCAGGGCGGCAAAGTATTCCAGCGGGGTCGGCACGGTGAAATGCAGCGTCATGGCCTTGGAACGTCGAGACGATCTTGGTGTCAGCGCCGCAGCATGGCCCGCAGCTTCAGTCCACCGACCCACAGGGCCCCGAAATAGATCGCGGCAGCGCCCAGCACCACCAGCGCCAGCAGGCCGACGCGCTGCAGGCTCTGGCCGCGCATCTGTATCCAGGCGAAGTGCTCTGTGGCCCAGAGCAGAAACACCGCCATCAGCGCGCTGGCCGCCAGCACCTGCAAGCCATACAGCCACCAGCCCGGCCCGGGCACAAAGCTGCGCCGCCGCAGCAGGCCCACAAGCAGCCACAGCGCATTGACCAGCGCCCCCAGCCCGATCGACAGCGCCAGCCCGGCATGCGCCAGCAGCGGCACCAGGGCCACGTTGAGCAACTGCGTGATGACCAGCACCGCAATGGCGATCTTTACCGGCGTGCGGATGTCCTGGCTGGCATAGTAGCCTGGCGCCAGCACCTTGATGGCGACCAGCCCGAGCAGCCCCGCGCCATAGCCTGCCAGCGCCACGGCGATCTGGCCGACGTCGCCGTCGGTGAGCTTGCCGTGGTGGAACAGTGTGGCCACCAGCGGCTGGGCAAAGGTAAGCAAGGCCACGGCGCAGGGCACGGCCAGCAGCACCACGATGCGCAGGCCCCAGTCGAGCATGGCGGAATACTTCTGTGCATCGCCTGCTGCCTTGGCCGACGCGAGCTGCGGCGTGAGCACCACGCCCAGCGCCACACCCAGCAGCGCAGTGGGGAACTCCATCAGCCGGTCGGCATAGAAGAGCCAGGTCACGCTGCCCGGCGCAAGGTACGAGGCAATCTGCGTGTTGATCATCAGCGACACCTGCGCCACACCCACGCCCAGCAGGGCGGGCGCCATCAGCGCCAGAATGCGGCGCACGCCCGGTTCGTTCCAGGCGGCGCGGATGGCGCCCCAGGTCACGCCGATGCGTGGCAGCAAGCCCAGACGGTGCAAGGCGGGCACCTGCACCGCCAGTTGCAGTACGCCGCCGAGCATCACCCCGCCCGCCATGGCAAAGATGGGCTCGATGCCGCGTGCGGCCAGCAGCGGTGCACCCAGCCAGGCAGCGGCAATCATGCACAGGTTCAGCAACACCGGGGTGGCGGCCGGCACGGCAAAGCGCTTCCAGGTGTTGAGCACCCCCGCTGACAGCGCCACCATCGACATGAAGCCGATGTAGGGGAACATCCAGCGCGTCATCAGCACGGCGGCGTCGAAGCTCTCGGGGTTCTGGCGCAGGCCGCTGGCCAGCAGCCAGACCAGCAGCGGCGCGCCCAGCACGCCCAGCACGCAGGTCAGCAGCAGGGCCCAGGCCAGCACCGTGGCCACGCTGCTTATAAGCCGCTGCGTGGCCTCTTCGCCGTTCTGCGTCCGGGAGGCAGCCAGCACCGGCACGAACGCCTGGCTGAAGGCGCCCTCGGCAAACAGGCGGCGGAACAGGTTGGGGATGCGAAAGGCGACGTTGAAGGCATCCGTCAGGGCATTGGCCCCGAAGATGGATGCCATCAGCAGGTCGCGCACCAGCCCCGTCACACGGGAGGCCAGGGTCAGCAGGGAGACGGTGGAGGCGGCTTTGAGCAGGGTCACGGCGCCGAGTGTATGCGCTGCGCCCGGCCACCGGGCGGCGGGGTGGCTGTACGCCACTGGCCGCCCTGGGCTATAATCGCAGGCTCTGCTGACATCATCCTCAGACACAAGGAATATCCAAAATGGCATCTACCAAGCCCAAGAAGAAGAACCCGCGCCTGGCGTCGGGCCGCAAGCGCGTCCGTCAGGACACCAAGCTCAACGCTGCGAACACCTCGCTGCGCTCCAAATACCGTACCGCTGTCAAGAACGTCGAAAAGGCTGTTCTGGCTGGCGACAAGACCAAGGCGGCCGAACTGTTCGCCAAGATGCAATCTGTGGTGGACAACGTCGCCGACAAGGGCATCTTCCACAAGAACAAGGCCTCTCGCGACAAGAGCCGCCTGTCTGCCAAGGTGAAAGCCCTGGCACTCGCAGCCGCTTAATTCACCGCCTGCCTCGGCAGGCAAACAGCCCGGGTGGCCCCGCCACCCGCCGTTTGTAACGGGTGCGCTGTCCGCAGATGAAGAAACCGCCTCCGGGCGGTTTTTTCGTTTCCCGGGTGTGCCATGGGCTTGGTACATTGCGCTGGCTTACCGGGCCCCTGCAATGTTCCTGCGCCAAAAATCAGTCTTCAACGGATTCAGCTTCGAGTTTCTGGACGATCACCGGGCACGGCTTGGAGATTTCAGCTATGCGTGGTTTGCACAGGCAAAAAACGCCCGTCTGCGCGCCTACTCGGACAAGGACGCTGCCAAAGGCGACATCCGGATGAGCTTGCTGGGCCGTTCATGGAGGATTCGCCACCTTTATCTGAACCGCGGATACCTGAGCGATATCCGCTACACCCTGGAAACCGCCGACGAAACCCTCCACGCACAAGTGGATGTGCTTGCCAACACCGCCGGGCAACGGCTGCCGCGCATTGTCATGACGCATCCGATACCGGCAGAACTGGGGACCTCCTCGCGCTGGTTCAAGAAACGCTTCAGCCTGACCGACAGCGCCACCGATCAACCGATGGGCTGCATTCGCGAACCCTCTGTCATCGCCACCCGGCGTGAACTCCTGATCGACCTGCCAGGATTGGAGCCCCCTGTGGCCGCGTTTATGGGCATCGTGGCACTGATCGTGCGCTACTGAGCACGAAAACCGCTACTCAGGCCTTGGGAGGCGGGTCTGGCAGCAGGCAGGCCTCGACCAATTGCAGCTCGTTGTCGCGCGCAAAGTTCATCACGAAGTCCCATGCCATGGGCTCGTGGTCGCGCAGGGCCCGGTTGACCACCACGCACTTGACGCCATTGAGCGTGGTGGGAATGCACCAGGGCGAATAGCTCAGGTGGCTGCCCGGGCGGGCGCCGCCGGGGCGAAAACTGCTCATGACCCCTGCCAAACGCTCGGCCCAGTCGCTCGGGCGGAAGGTTTTTCCGCTGTGCGTGATGCCCTGGATGAAAACTTCTTTGCTGGAAGGGGTGACCATCGGGTAGTGGTGGGTTAGGGACACGGTGCAGGATCGCTGCTTGTTGCGTCGCAACACGGCATTCTAACTCTTATATAAGAGTTTACCGACGCTGAACTTACATGCCACACGACCTGGCGGCGCATTGCAGTGATGCGCAATCGTCACCAACCCCGGCGGGCACACGCCCTAGAATCGGTTCTCGCTTTTTCAGGGCCGCACCGGTTGTGGCCCGTTACCTGCCCTGTCTGGAGAACCCTGCATGACCGCTTTCATTGAGGCCGCCTCGCCCCACGTGATGAACACCTACGGCCGCGTGCCCATCGCGCTGCAGCGCGGCCAGGGTTGCCGTGTGTGGGACGTCAACGGCAAGGAGTACCTTGACGCGCTGGGCGGCATTGCCGTCAACACCCTGGGCCACAACCATGCCCGGCTGGTGCCCGCGCTGCAGCACCAGCTCACGCAGCTCATTCACACGTCCAACTACTACCACATCCCTCTGCAGGAACAGCTGGCGGCCAAGCTGGTGGAACTGTCGGGCATGCAGAACGTGTTTTTCTGCAACTCGGGCCTGGAAGCCAACGAGGCCGCGCTGAAGATCGCGCGCAAATACGGCCACGACAAAGGCATCGACAAGCCCGAAGTGGTGGTGTACGAGAAGGCCTTCCATGGCCGCTCCATCGCCACGCTTTCGGCCACAGGCAACCCCAAGGTACAGGCAGGCTTTGGCCCCCTGGTGGAGGGCTTCATCCGCGTGCCGATGAACGACATCGAGGCCATCCGCAAGGCCACCGAGGGCAACCCCAACGTGGTGGCGGTGTTCTTCGAAACCATCCAGGGCGAGGGCGGCGTGAACCCCATGCGCGTCGAGTACCTGCAGCAACTGCGCCAGCTGTGCAACGAGCGCGACTGGCTGATGATGATCGACGAGGTGCAGTGCGGCATGGGCCGCACCGGCAAGTGGTTTGCGCACCAGTGGGCGGGCATCCTGCCCGACGTGATGCCGCTGGCCAAAGGCCTGGGCTCGGGCGTGCCCGTGGGTGCCGTGGTGGCGGGCCCCAAGGCCGCCAGCGTGCTGCAGCCGGGCAACCATGGCACCACCTTTGGCGGCAACCCGCTGGCCATGCGTGCCGGCGTGGAAACCATCCGCATCATGGAAGAAGACGGCCTGCTACAGAACGCCGCCACCGTGGGCGCGCACCTGCAGGCCGCGCTGCGGCGCGAGCTGGGCGGCCTGGACGGCGTGAAGGAGGTGCGCGGCCAGGGCCTGATGATTGGCGTGGAGCTGGCCAAGCCCTGTGGCGTGCTGGTGCAACGCGCGGCCGATGCCGGACTGCTCATCAGTGTGACCGCCGACAGCGTGGTGCGCATCGTGCCACCGCTGATCCTCACCACCGTGGAAGCCGACGCCATCGTCGCGCTGCTGACGCCCCTGGTCAAAGCCTTTCTGGCGGAATGATTCCGCCAAGCGAGACAGCCATGAAACACTATCTGCAGTTCAACGACTTCACCGCCGACGAATACGCCTACCTGTTCGAGCGCGCCGCGCTGATCAAGAAGAAATTCAAGTCCTACGAGAAGCACCACCCGCTGGTGGACCGCACGCTGGCCATGATTTTCGAGAAGGCCAGCACGCGCACGCGCGTGAGCTTTGAGGCGGGCATGTACCAACTTGGCGGCAGCGTGGTGCACCTGACCACGGGCGACAGCCAGCTCGGCCGCGCCGAGCCGATTGAAGACAGCGCCAAGGTCATCAGCCGCATGGTGGACCTGGTGATGATCCGCACCTTCGAGCAGACCAAGATCGAGCGTTTTGCGCAGCATTCGCGTGTGCCCGTCATCAACGGCCTGACCAACGAATTCCACCCCTGCCAGATCCTGGCCGACATCTTCACCTTCATCGAGCACCGAGGCTCCATCCAGGGCAAGACGGTGGCCTGGGTCGGCGACGGCAACAACATGGCCAACACCTGGCTGCAGGCCGCCGCGCTGCTGGGCTTCAAGGTGCATGTGAGCACGCCCCAGGGTTACGAAGTAGATGAAAAATTGGCCGTTGGGGCAGGCGGGACAAGCGCTGGCAGCTATCAATTTTTCAGCGATCCGCTCGAAGCCTGCAAGGGTGCCGACCTCGTCACCACCGATGTGTGGACCAGCATGGGCTACGAAGCCGAGAACGAAACGCGCCGCCTCGCGTTCGCCGACTGGTGCGTGGACCAGGAGATGATGGCCGCCGCCAAGCCCGACGCCCTGTTCATGCACTGCCTGCCCGCGCACCGGGGCGAGGAAGTGGAAGCCGACGTCATCGACGGCCCCCAATCCGTCGTCTGGGACGAGGCGGAAAATCGCATGCACGTGCAAAAGGCACTCATGGAGTACCTTTTGCTCGGCCGTGTTGCATGAAGTGCAACGCGGTGGCGCGCCAGCGCCAGCAGACTGTTTCGGCGCAGGCTCATATCCGCGCAGCGGATGTGAAGCAGCCATAGGCTGCGGGCCGCAGCCAAAATCGCATGCACGTGCAGAAGGCACTCATGGAGTACCTTTTGCTCGGCCGCGTGGCGTGAAGCGCAACGCGGTGGCGCGTCAGCGCCAGCATGCGATTCCGGCGCAGGCTCATATCCGCGCAGCGGATGTGAAGCAGCCATAGGCCGCGGCACGCAGCCAAAACCGCATGCACTTGCAGAAGGCACATTTGGAGCCCCTTCTGCTCGGCCTTCCATTCCTCAACCCGCTGCGGAGCCGCCAGGAACTCTCAAAACGCCCACGCCCCCAGCTGGTAGTAGTCGAACCCGCTGGTGCGCCCGCCCAGGCATTGGGCGAGGAAATCCTCGGTCTTGCGGTACATGGCGAGGTTGTTGCTCCACTTCTGGTTGCCGTGGCCGTCGCCGGTGAAGGTGAGGTACTCCACCTCCTTGCCCGCCTGGCGCAGCGCGGCCACCATCCGTTCGGACTGCTCCAGCTTCACGCGCGGGTCGTTCACGCCGTGCATGATGAGGATGGGCTTTTGCGCATGGGCGGCGCGGAACACAGGCGACTTGGCGTCCATGCGCGCGCGGTCTTCCGGCACCGCCGGGTTGCCGACATAGCGGTGCCACCACGGCAGGCTCAGCTCCCAGTACGGTGGCGCGGTTTCCAGCAGGCGTGCGATGTCCGTCACACCCACCATGTCCACCGCGCAGGCAAACACTTCCGGCGTGAAGGTGGCGCCCACCAGCGCGGAATAGCCGCCATAGCTGGCCCCATAGATGGCCACGCGCTGCGGGTCGGCCACGCCGCGCTCGACAGCCCAGCGCACGCCGTCGATGAGGTCGTCGTGCATGCGGCCAGCTAATTCGCCCCTGGCTTTCTCCATGTGCGCTCGGCCGTAGCCGCTGGAGCCCCGGTAGTTGACCTGGAGTACGGCGTAGCCCCGGTTGGACAGAAAGGCGCGGCCCATGCCCCCATCGCCCCAGCGGTCGCGCGCCCAGGGGCCACCGTGCACCATCAGCACCAGGGGCAGGCCCCGGGGCGCCACGCCCACAGGCAGGGTCAGGTAGCCGTGGATGGGCAGGCCGTCGCGTGCGGTATAGGTGATGGGCTCGACGGGTGCCAGCGCGTCCGCGATCAGGCTCAGGCGGCTCTCCCCCAGGAACTGCGGTGCACGCCCGTCGCGCAGCAGGTAGCTGCGCGTGCCCCGGTCGGTGGCCACGGACACGGTCAGCACACGGTCGCGGCGGTCGGCGCTGGTCACATGCACTTCGGCCGGCTGCGGGCCCGCCAGCGCGTCCAGGCGCGCTGCCAGGGCCGGGTCGAACACCTTGCGCGCCGGATAGCCCGGCATGTAATGGACCACCAACGGCTGCTGCGTGCCACGGCTGAGCGTCACGCTGTCGAGGTCCACGTCGGGCGAGCCATAGACCAGCTCCTCGGCGCCGGTGGCAAGGTCCAGGCGCACCAGCGCCAGCTTGTCGCGGCCCCGGTTGGACAGCGCCCAGGCTTTGCGCCCGTCGTCGTGCAGACCGAAGATGCGCAGCCGGTCCCAGCGGCTCCACCGCGCCACCTCCGTCCAGCCGCCGGCAGCACCCGGGCGCTCCAGGAGACTCTGGTCGCCCTGCACCACCGTGCGCGCCAGCAGGCGCCCCGCCCGGTCCACCCCCCACCAGACCACGTTGCCCGGGTTGGTGGCCAGCAGCGTGGGCGCACCGCCTTCAGGGTTCACGCGGTACAGGTCGAAGACCTTCTTGTCGCGCTGGTTCGACGTGACGATGAAGTCGGACGAGCCCTCCACCGTTTCGGCAAGCTGCGAGGCCGTGCGCGGCGCGGGCATGAGCTCGCGCAGCCCGGTGTCGGGGCCTTCGACCCGGCCGGCGTGGATGCGGGTGTTCTCGTCCCCAGTCGGGTCGGCGGTGATGGCGATCCAGCGGCTGTCGGCGCTGAAGCGGAAGGAGCGCGCACGGATGCGAAACGCCTTGGCATCGTCGCCATCCATGGACTTCACCCAGATCGCCGGCACCACACCATCGGTGCCGAACCAGGCGATGCGCTGCCCGTCGGGTGATACCCGGTAGCCGCCCGTGGACTGGCGGCTGGCGACGAAGTCGCGCACCGGCACCAGCTCGGGCAGCGCCCCGCCCACCAGCGCCGGGTGCGTGGGCCCGCTGGCGCAGCCCCCCAACAGCGCAGAAAAAACCACCACTGCCCCCAGCCAAAGCCTGTATCGCATCGCGCCCTCCCTTAGAACCTGTTCAAGATCTTTTCATGTGCCCACCATGATCCACGATTGTGAAATACTGCGCAGAAGTCCGCGCCACACTCCTTCGCCCGCATGCCCGCATCTCCCCACCCCTGCCTCACCTGCGGCGCCTGCTGCGCCAGTTTTCGCGTGGACTTCTCGGAGCATGAAACCCAGGAGATGGGCGGCGACGTGCCCGACGGTCTGGCGGTGGAAGTGACGGGCGGCACACGCCGCATGCGCGGCACCGACCACAGCCCGCCGCGCTGCGCCGCGCTGACAGGCCAGGTGGGCCGCCAGGCGGCCTGTGGCATCTACGAGTGGCGCCCCTCGCCCTGCCGCGAGTTCGAGGCGGGCAGCGAGGCCTGCGACCGGGCGCGCCGCCGGCATGGGCTGGCGCCCCTCGATTTTTAAGAAAAAACGGCTCCAGCGCCCATTGGTCGGGCGCTACCAGCTATTTTTTCAATAGCACTCGGAGTGCTGCCTGGAATCTGAAGCCAACCCGCGCCAGCGTGACCGGGAGGCCGAAAGACTCTCCGCGCTGTCAGCGCTTGGGCACCATCCAGACGGGCTTGGCCTGCCCTGGGGCCTCTGCCGGCGCCCCGGGCCTGGTCGCACACCCGCCGCAATCGCTGCACGCACCGCACGACGGTGCCTTGCCCAGCGCGGGGCGCATCCGCCCCAGGCGCCTGCGCAGCGCGGCGGGCATCCAGTACCACAGGGCATACAGGGACGCCATTGCCACGATGGCGCCCACGATCAGGTCTTGCCACATGGTCAGCCCCCTCCCCAGGCCAGCGCCAGCCGGTACGTCAGCCAGCTGGCACCGTAGGCCAGGGCGAACAGGTAGGCCGCCATCAGCAGCGCCAGGCGCCATGAATCGGTCTCGCGCCGCACCGTGGCCAGGGTCGAGAGGCACTGCGGAGCGAACACGAACCACACCAGCAGCGACAGCGCCGTGGCCAGCGACCACTGCTGCGCGATCAGCGGCCCCAACTGCGCGGCCACGTCATCGCCCGAGGCCGACAGGGCATACACCGTGCCCAGCGCGCCCACCACCACCTCGCGCGCGGCCATGCCGGGCACCAGGGCCACGGCGATCTGCCAGTTGAAGCCCAGCGGCGCGAACACATGCTCCAGCGCCCGGCCGATCTGCCCCGCCAGGCTGTATTCGATGGCCGGTCCGGTGGCGCCCTCGGGCGGCGCAGGATAGGTGGACAGGAACCAGAGCAGGACCGTGAGTGCCAGGATGATGCCGCCCACGCGCTTGAGGAAGATGGCGGCGCGCTCGTACAGCCCCAGCGCCAGGTTGCGCAGGCTGGGCACGCGGTAGGGCGGCAATTCCATCAGCAAAGGCGTGGGCCGCACTTTGCCGCGCCAGAGCTTGAGCACCGCCGCCACGGCCATGGCGCCGAGGATGCCGCCCAGGTAGAGCGCGAACATCACCAGCCCCTGCAGGTTGAACCAGCCCGCCACGGTGCGCTCGGGAATGAAGGCAGCGATCAGCAGCGCATACACCGGCAGGCGCGCCGAGCAGGTCATGAGCGGCGCGATCATGATGGTGACCAGCCGCTCGCGCCAGTGCGTGATGGTGCGCGTGGCCATGATGCCGGGGATGGCACAGGCAAAGCTGGAGAGCAGCGGGATGAACGAGCGCCCCGACAGGCCCACCGTGCCCATGAGCCGGTCAAGCAGGAAGGCCGCGCGCGGCAGGTAGCCCGAGTCTTCCAGCGCCAGGATGAAGAAGAACAGGATCAGGATCTGCGGCAGGAACACCAGCACGCCGCCCGTGCCGGCCACGATGCCGTCCACCAGCAGGCTGCGCAGCACGCCTTCGGGCAGGTGCGCCTGCAGCCACTGGCCCAGCGCATCGACCGTGCCGGTGATGGCGTCCATGGGCGCCGCCGCCCAGCTGAACACGGCCTGGAACATCAAGAACATGGTGCAGGCCAGCAGCAGCGTGCCCCACAGCGGGTGCAGCACCACGCGGTCCAGGGCTTCGTCCACCTGCGGCAGGCCCTCGGGCTCGCGCACCGCCAGGCGCAGGATGCGGCGCGCCTCCTGCTGCGTGCGCAGCACCTGCTCCACGCCCTGCGGCTCCCAGGGCCGGGCGTGCACCGGCCCGGCGGGGCGCCAGCCGTCCAGCCACTGCAGCAGCTCGTGCGCGCCGCCCTTGCGGATGCCCACGGTTTCGACCACGGGCATGCCCAGCTCGCGCGCAAGCAGCGCGCGGTCGATGGCAATGCCGGCGCGCCGCGCGGCGTCGCTCATGTTCAGCGCCATCACCATGGGCAAGCCCATCGCCCGTGTTTCGAGCACCATGCGCAGGCCGAGCTGCAGATTGGTGGCATCGACCACGCACACCAGCAGGTCGGGGGTGGCCTCACCGGCCCGCTGGCCGGTGATGACGTCGCGCGTCACCGCCTCGTCGGCGCTCAGGGCGTTGAGGCTATAGGCCCCCGGCAGATCGAGCACGCGCACCGGGTGGCCCGAGGGCGTGGTGAGCAAGCCCTCCTTGCGCTCCACCGTCACGCCGGCGTAGTTGGCCACCTTCTGGCGGCTGCCGGTGAGCAGGTTGAACAGCGCCGTCTTGCCGCTGTTGGGGTGGCCCAGCAAGGCCAGCCGCGGGCTGGCGGCCGCAGCGCTCATGTCAAGGCACCTTGCGGCGGCGTGGTGCCGATGCGCACCAGCGCAGCCTCGCGGCGGCGCAGCGCAAACGTGCTGCGCCCCACCCGCACGGCCAGCGGGTCACCCCCCGGGAAGGAGCGCGCCACCACGCGCACGCGCTCGCCCGGCAGAAAGCCGATTTCGAGCAGGCGCAGCAGCAGGTCGCCATCGTGGGCGGCGGCCTCCATGTGCAAGCCCTGCACCCAGGCGTCGGTGCGCAAGGGCAGGTCTGCCAGACCGGATCCCGGGGCCTGCGCTGAGGCAGGCGCATCCATTGCAATGACGGCTTCCATGGCGGTGCAAATAATAATAATTCCTATTTGTTGATTGTAGGCCGGCACCGGCAGGCACGGCAACCGCCCCGGTCCCGCCGCGTGCAGGGGGCTTGCGCTGGATCAAGTGCGGGCACCCCATCCCGGCTGCGGGCGTCCCGACCCCAAATAGACGACACAGCCCCGGCGCCAGGCGGTAAATTCCGGTACATGACGATGCTCTGGGACATTTCCCCCGCCGTGCACCCCGGTTCTCCGGTCTTCCCGGGCGACACCCCGTTCCGGCAGCACTGGGACAGCACCATCGGCCCGGCCAGCGCGGTGAACCTGAGCACGCTCACCTTCTCGCCCCACATCGGCGCCCACGCCGACGCCCCGCTGCACTACGACCCGCAGGGCGCCGCCATCGGCACGCTGGCGCTCGAACCCTATCTGGGCCTGTGCCGCGTGATCCATGCCATCGACTGCGGCCCACTCGTCGAATGGGAGCACCTGGCCCCGGCGGTGCATGGCGCGGTACCCGCCCGCGTGCTGGTGCGCACCCGCCACCAGGCCGCCGTGGACCACTGGGACAGCCGCTTCAGCGCCTTCGCCCCCGCCACCCTGGAATACCTGGCCGACCTGGGCGTGCGGCTGGTCGGCATCGACACGCCCAGCGTGGACCCGGCCGACAGCCCGCACCTGCCCTGCCACCAGGTGCTGCGCCAGCGCCAGATGCGCGTGCTGGAAAACCTGGTGCTCGACGAGGTACCCGAGGGCGACTACGAACTGATCGCCCTGCCGCTCAAACTGACCACGGCCGACGCCTCGCCCGTGCGGGCCGTGCTGCGCTCTCTGGCGTGAGGGCCCACATCAAATTTGCATAAAAAGTGCCAAAATCGCTTACCCATCAAGCGGAAACAGCTATTATTTAAATAGCAAACTTTTCCGGCTTCTCCCTGTACCGCAACCCCACCCATGCACGCCCTGCTCCACGCCATCGCCACGATGGACCTGCCCCACGATGCCCGGCGCATCTTTCATGGCCGTGGTGGCCTGCACCCCGGCTGCGAACACTGGGCGCTGGATGCCTACCCCCCGGTGTGGGTATTGACCGCCTTTGAGCCCGCCAGCGACGACACCCTGGCAATGGTGCACACCGCACTGGCGCAGCGCTGGGAGCAACTGGCGCCCGGCCAGCCGCTCAACTGGGTTTACCAATGCCGCCACGAAGGCCGCACCGAAACCCGGCAGATGGCCGGCAGCGTACCCGACCCCCATGTGGTGACCGAGGACGGCGCGCGCTACCGCGCGCATGTGCTGCGCGGGCAGAACCACGGCCTGTTCCTCGACATGGCCGAAGGCCGCCGCTGGGTGCACGCGCATGTGGCCGCACGCAGCGCCGGGCGCCGCGGCCTCAAGGTGCTCAACCTGTTTGCCTACACCTGCGCCTTCTCGGTGGTGGCGCTCCGGGCGGGCGCCCGGCAGGTGGTGAACGTGGACATGGGCCACGGCGCCATCGCCATCGGGCAGCAAAACCACCAGCTCAACGGCATCACCACCGGGGCCAGTTTTCTGGCGCACGACATCTTCAGCACCTGGGGCAAGATCACACGCGGCGGGCCGTATGGCCTGGTCATCGTGGACCCGCCCAGCTACCAGAAAGGCAGCTTCGTCGCCACCAAGGACTACGCCCGCATCCTGCGCCGCCTGCCCGACCTGCTGGAGCCGGGAGGCCACGCGCTGCTGTGCCTCAACGCCCCCGAGCTGGGCACCGCCTTTCTGCAGGAACAGATGCAGGCGCTGGCGCCCGAGCTGGCCTTTGTGGAGCGCGTCGCCAATCCGGCGGTGTTTGCCGACGTGTCGCAAGACCGTTCGCTCAAGGTGCTGGTGTACCGGGCGCCCGAATGAAGGGCCCAGGCGGCTCAACACATGCAGAGACGATGAACAGGCCCCTCCTGCGGACACCCCATGCGGCAGCTCGTTAATCGCCATCTGTTGCGGCAGTTCTGGGGCATCGCCATCCCCTACTGGCGCCATGAAGAGAAATGGAAGGCCACAGGCCTGCTCGTTCTGCTGGTGGCCTTGCTGCTCGGGCAGACCGGGTTTGCGGTGCTGTTCAACGAGCAGACGGGCGAGTTCACCTCAGCCCTCGCGGCACACGACAGCGAGCGCTTCTGGCAAGCCATTCGCTGGTGCCTGGCGCTCGTGGCCGGGGCCGTGCCCATCTACGCTTTCTACTACTTTGTGCGCGACACGCTGGGCAACCACTGGCGCCGCTGGCTGACCAACCGCTTCCTGGTGGGCTATTTCCGCGACCGCCATTTCTACGAACTCAATGCCCGCGCGGACATCGACAACCCCGACCAGCGCATCGCCGAAGACATCAACACCTTCACCCAGCGCTCGCTGTTCTTCCTGCTGATCTTCATCGGCGCGGCGCTACAGCTCATCGCATTCAGCCAGGTGCTGTGGTCCATTGCGCACGAGCTGGTCTATTTTCTGGTGGTGTATGCGCTGGCGGGCACGCTGCTGACGGTCTTTGTCTTTGGCAAGCCGCTGATCGGCCTGAACTTCCGCCAGCTGCAGCGCGAGGCCGACTTCCGCTTCAGCCTGGTGCGCGTGCGCGAGAAGGCCGAACCGATTGCCCTGTACCGGGGCGAACCCCAGGAGCGGCAGCAGGTGTGGCGCCGCTTCATCCGGGCCTTTGACAACTTCCGGCAGCTCATCCGCAACCAGCTCTTCCTGAACCTGTTCCAGTATGGCTACAGCATGCTCACCATCGTCCTGCCCAGCGCCTTGATCGCCTCGCGCGTGCTGTCGGGCGAGCTGGAGGTGGGCCGCGCCATCCAGGCCGCAGGGGCGTTTGCGGCGGTGCTCAGCGCCATCTCGGTGGTCATCGAAAACTTCGAAGGCCTGAGCCGGTTTGCCGCCGGCATCGACCGCCTGGACACCTTCTTCAAGCTGCTCTCCAGCCCGGCAGACCGGGAGGCACCGCAGGAGAGCACCATCGCCTCGGTGCAAGACACCCGCCTGGCGCTCGACCGCGTCACCCTGCAGACCCCCCGGCGTGAACGCACCCTGATCCATAACCTGTCGATCGACGTGCTGCCCGGCCAGGGGCTGCTCATCGTCGGCGCCAGCGGCAGCGGCAAAAGCTCGCTGCTGCGGGCGCTCAGCGGCCTGTGGTACGCGGGCAGCGGCACCATCTTCCGCCCCGAGGCGCAGGATCTTCTGTTCCTGCCGCAGCAGCCCTATATGTTTCTCGGCACGCTGCGCAACCAGTTGCTCTACCCCGACCTGGACCGGCCCACCACCGAAGCTCAGCTGCTGGACCTGCTGGTGCGCGTGAACCTGCCCGATCTGGCACAGCGCTTCGGCGGCCTGGATACCGAGATGGATTGGGAGAAGGTGCTGTCCATCGGCGAGCAGCAGCGCCTGGCCTGTGCCCGCGTGCTGCTGGTGCAGCCACGCTTTGCCATCCTGGACGAGGCCACCAGCGCGCTCGACGTGGCCAACGAAACCCAGCTGTACCGGCAACTGCTGAGCACCCGCGCCACCCTGGTCAGCGTGGGCCACCGCACCACCCTTCTGGCCTACCACCAGCAGGTGCTGGAGCTAACCGGCGACGGCCACTGGCGCGTGCATTCGGCGCAGGACTACCAGTTCGGGCAGTGACGACCGGGCGGCCAGAACCGCCGATGCCGCGCTCTGCGCATTCAGGCAGGTGCGATGCTGCTTTGGCGTTGGCCCCATTCAGAGGTACTCCATGCCCTTGCGATCTCGCTGCGTGATTTCATCCGCGAGGCACTGGACCTGACCCCTGTTCCGGCGGACACAACGGTGCCCAACCAGGGACCGCTGCGCGTGAGCGCAGGCGGGGGAACCGCCGAACGTCGCATCACTGTTCGCGCAGGTTCCGGCGCTGGCCGGCACCCCAGTGGACAACTTGTCCAGTAACACCCGGCAAGCTCTGCCTATCATGGGCCCTCGCGTGACAGCGGCCCATTGGGCCATGCCAAGGCCAACCGTCGTTGACGGTGTCCGCTTTCGCTTCTGACAACATCAATATCAAGGAAGAGCAGCAATGGGAGTGAACACTTCAGTCACGGCGACGACCGTAAGGATCAATGAGGGCAACCAGGCTGCGGCCCTGAAAAGCTTGCAGAGCGGCTGCACCGCGCACCCGGCGGTGTCGGGCTATATCGTCGATGAGCACGAGTTCAGCCAGACCCCTTTTCTCGCACGGGCGTTCGAGCTGCTGCACATGGAGTGCGAAATGGACGGGCGCGATCTTGTGCGCATCGGGTTCGCTGGCGGCAAGAACGACATGTCTCACCATATCTGGCCCTTGATCGAGGAATTCGTGGAGCAAGGGTCGGCGGTTTCCACGCTGTTTGAAACCGGTGAGGTGGAGACCGTGCGATTGGGCGAGCAAGGCGATGGCCCATACGCTGAAAGCACCCATGGCGACGTGAGCGAAGAAGCGGACGAATTCCTTGGTGAGATGGCAGGCCGCAAAATCACCGCTGCCGAACTCGATGCCATCATGGACAGCGAGGGTGGCATCGAATTTGTCGACTACAACCGCAGCACCCCCTTGCTGGTGGCATGCGAGAACTACCGCTGGGCGGCACAAGGCCATGCTGACGCGATGGCAGAGGACGATGCAGAAGTGCTTGAGGAAGCCGCAGAACGCCTCGGTATCCATGCCCACAACCTGGAGATCGTCTTGCGACGCAACCCGGACATGACCGCGCGCAACAAGGATGGCTGTGACGCCCTTGGTTTCGCTGCCCAATCCAGGAATGTTGAATTTGTCGACCGACTTTTGTCGCACGGTGCCCAGGTCAGCACCAGCACCTTCGTGAATGCGGTGGAAGGCCTTTCGGTGGCGGTTTTCAAAAAAATTGCCGAAAACAATGCGCACCTGGCGGATAAGGATCTGTTGGTCCACGCCTGTGCCGCAGCGAGCTACGAACCCGAAAAAATGGACATGGTCCGCCACCTCGTGGAGGACTTTGGCTGCGACGTGAATTCCAGGGCGGCTGAGCCCATCTGGGCCATGGAAGGGCGCGTGGGCCGCCAGGGTACACCCCTGATGGCTGCGGCCCTCACGGACGACGTGGCTGCGCTGGAGTACCTGCTCAGCGCGGGCGCCGATGTGCAGGCCCTCGATGGTTACCACAACACCGCACTGCACTACTGCAGCGGGCAGACGTGGGTGGGCGGAAACGGAATGCAATGCTGGTTTGCGCGCGATGAAAACCCCCAGGTGATCGACATATTGCTTGCGCATGGCGCCGATGCCCTGGCCAGGAATGCCGCAGGCAGAACCCCGGCCGATCTGGTGCGAAGCCAGCGGGAGCAAGACGCGTCGGGCGACGGAGACTGACTGAGGATAGTGCGCCGACTTCTGACCGGTTTGCGCGGCGGATGGCTCCGCCTTCAAGCGCCATTTACTGATGAGAGTTTTGGCATGTTGCGCGCGGGTGCCCGAGCGGACAGGGGGCGAACACTGGCACATGCCTGCGGCGACGGAGTGCCCGTTTTGGCAGTGACGACCGGGTGCCCGCCTGCAATAGCGTGGCCGCAAACGGAGCCCCGATTCCCGGACAAAATTTCATCTCGTGTGTTCGCCCTCAATGAGCTCCCTCGCCTGCAGTTTCATACGGTCATATTGCTCTGATTTTTCCAGACAACGTGCTTGCGCTGTGGGGCTGCCATACTTCACTCTTCCAGCAGCCCTACCTGTGAACTCGAACCATCGCGAAGCAGGATCGTCGACAAAGCGCTGGCCGTCGTATTGCACAACAACCTCCGGGTGATTCCCGCGAATGTCCTCGTCCGAGAGGCTTGACCGCATGTCGTCTTTGGGAAGCTGGATTTGCGAACGCGCCACTGTCTCGTAGGGCCCCCACGTCGCACCCTCCACGCCGCGCAGCCCCTCTTCCAGCAAGGCGTACTCGTCCGTGGAGAGATAGCTTCTGTGGATGCGCAGCTTTTTGAGCCGCAACAATTTGACCGCAGGCAACATGGCCGGATAAGGAGCCCTGCATTTGATCTGCCACAGTGCAAACACCTCCAGCTGCGACAACCCACGAAGGAACTCGAAGTCTTCTACCGGCTGTTCCCAATCCGTCGTTCCATATATCGCCAAGTACCTGAGACCAGTTGCTGCGGCCAAACCGCCGAAGTCCGATACCCTGCGAAGATTTTCCAAGTGCAAAGCCCGCAGGTTCCGAAGTGTGCCTAACGGCGAAAGATCACTGACGCCCGAGACGTACTCCAGAACCACTTCTTCCAGCGCATCCATTGGACGGATGAAATCGAGGGTCGGTGGCCTCGCATGGGTAATGCGCAAGCGTTTGATCGATTGAATGGTGCCAGTGGCAGCCAATTGCTCCGCAGTAGGCTCATGCAGAGTCAATTCGACCAAGTTCGGAAGAGTAAGAACGCGAGACCAATTCTTGTCTTCCTTTCCCATCGTCACAATCGTGGCGTCTGAACTCCCCTCGGGCACATCGTCGATGCGATAGGCGTATCTCTCTCTATTTGGAGCCATTGTCCAATGGCCTCCCTCTCGGTCAAGAAAATCACCGAAGTGATGTTGCATGTCTCCCCCTCGCAATTTGAATCTACGTCTCTCGCATGATGCCGCCTCTAGCTCAAGGACGACTGGACAGTCGTCTCATCGCAACCATCGGGCAGTCAGCCATTAGACGTATCTCGTCACAGCCAATCCCACTTCCTGACAGCGCTACCCCAAGCCTAGACAATACGCCCTTCGCCCCAGCGCCCGAACCGCCCCCATGCAAACCTCCACCCGGCCCTCCAGCGTGCTCGCCCCGCTGTACCCCCTGCTGTTCGTCGCGTTGTGGAGCACGGGGTTCATCGGCGCCAAGTTCGGGCTGCCCGATGCCGAGCCGCTGACCTTTCTGTCGCTGCGTTACGCGCTGGTGCTGGTGCTGATGGGGCTGGCCGCCTGGCTGATGCGGGCGCCCTGGCCGCGCACGGCGCGGGAGTGGCTGCACATTGGCGTGTCGGGGCTGCTGGTGCATGCGGTGTACCTGGGCGGCGTGTTCATCGCCATCGGCAAGGGGCTGCCCGCCGGGGTGACGGCGCTGGTGGTGGGGCTGCAGCCGGTGCTGACGGCACTGGGCGCCGGGGCGTTTCTGGGCGAGCGCGTGCGGCCCACCCAGTGGGCAGGCCTGGCGCTGGGTTTTGCCGGTGTGGGGCTGGTGGTGGCGCACAAGCTGGCGGGCAGCGCCAGCGGCGCCGTGCTGTGGGCCATGCTGCTGCCGGCGGTGTGCGCGCTGGTGGGCATTACGGCGGGCACGCTTTACCAAAAGCGCTTTTGCCCGTCATTCGACCTGCGCACGGGTTCGGTGGTGCAGTTTTTGCCCTGCCTGGCGGCGACGCTGCTGGTGGCCAGCCTGACCGAGACGATGCAGGTGCGCTGGACGGGTTCGTTCGTCTTTGCGCTGGGGTGGCTGGTGCTGGTGCTGTCGCTCGGGGCGGTGAGCTTGCTGAACGTGCTCATCCGCCGGGGCAGCGCGGTGAACGTGGCCAGCCTGTTCTACCTGACGCCGCCCACCACGGCCCTGGTGGCCTGGGCGCTGTTTGGCGAAACACTCACCGGCCTGGCCCTGGTGGGCATGGTGCTGGCGGCCTTCGGGGTGTGGCTGGCGCGCAAGTGAGTGCACGCCCGCGCTGCGGGTGCGGGCACCCTGCCCCGGCGAAAGACCGGGCATGCCACTGTGGTGGTCGCGGCCGTGTCAGCCCTGAATTAATACGTTGACTTACATTACCCCGATGGGCCTGCCCACAGCCGCCGCTGCGCGCCGGGCTGTTGCGCCACGGCACGGCACCCAGGACGCTGATCGGGAATCGAAAAAATGACACATCGGGACACAGGGCCCTGGTACTTTGGCTGGAACATCGTGGCAGCAGCCACGGTGATGACGCTGCTCACCGTGGGCATGCGGCTGGGCATTGGCCCGCTGTTTCTGCCCATGGCGCAAGACCTGGGCTTCAGCCGCAGCCTGCTCTCGGGCATCGTGGCGGCGGGCATGCTGTGCTATGGCCTGGCCATGCCGCTGGCGGGCTATCTCGTGGCGCGCAAGGGCACACGCTTTGTGCTGCTGACCGGTGTGGTGCTGGTGGCGGTGGCCACGGTGTGGTCGGTCACCACGCGCACGCCGCTGGGTTTTCTGGCCAGCTTTGGCGTGCTGATGTCGGTGGGCCTGGCTTTCACCAGCCCCGTGGCGCTGACGCCGGTGATCAGCCGCTGGTTCAACCGGCGGCGTGGCATGGCGTTGTTCTTCCTCTCGACCGGCTCGATGGCCGGCATTGCCGTGATGACACCCGCCCTGGGCCTGGCGCTGCAATGGGCCAGCTGGCAGACCACGCTGATCGGGTTTGCTGTGATCTACACCGTGCTGACGGTGCCGATTGCGCTGTACATCATGCGCGACCAGGCCCCGGCCGATGGCGACCTGCCTGTGCCCTCGGCGGCCGCCACGGCCACACCCGCACAACCCGTGCCGGAGCCCCTCGGCATGGCCCAGGCCATGCGCACGGGTACGTTCATCAAGATCACGCTGGGTCTGTTTGCCTGCGGCTTCAGCATGAACCTGCTGGGCACGCACGGCATGCCGATGCTGATGGACCATTGCTTCAGTGCCACCACGAGTTCGCTGGGCATCGGCCTGATCGGTCTGGTGGCCATTCCCAGCACGCTCGTCCTGGGGCGGCTGGCCGACCGTGTGCCGCGCCGCAAGCTGCTGGCCACCATCTACCTCGTGCGCGGGCTGGGCTTTTTTGCGCTGCTGAGCGTGCAGGCGCCGTGGGAGCTGTATGCCGCGGCGGCCATCGGCGGTGTCGTCTGGGCGGGCAGCATTGCGCTGTCGTCGGCCATCCTGGCCGATGTGTACGGCGTGCGCCTGGTCGGCGTGCTCTACGGCTGGGCCTACCTGGGCCACCAGGCCGGGGCCACGCTCAGCTCCTGGCTCGGCGGCTGGGGTTTCGAGCAGTTCGGCACCCACTGGGTGGCCTTCGGCGCCTCGGGCCTGTTGCTGCTGATGGCGGCCGTTGTATCGCTGCGGCTGCCGGACCGGCGATAGAAGTCATTCCTTTCCAGCTCCCCATGCCCACCCATCCATCCCCCGCCCTCACACCACGCGCCGCCTGGGCCATGCTGCTGGTGCTCATCACCGGCTTCGGGCTGAGCCAGGCGTTTCGCACCATCACCGCCATCATCGCCACGGGGCTGCAGCAGGACTTTGGCCTGTCGGCGCAGGCGCTCGGCCTGTTCGCCGGGGCGTTTGCCTTCTCGTTCGGCACCATGCAGCTGTTCATGGGCGTGGGCATTGATCTGTATGGCCTGCGGCGCACGCTGCTCACGGCGTTTCCGCTGGCCATCGTGGGGGCGCTGCTGTCGGCGCTGGCACCGGGCTATGGCGCGGTGTTGCTGGGGCAGATGCTGATCGGTGTGGGCTGCGCGCCGGCCTTTCTGGTGTGCACCGTGTTCATCGCACGCTACTTTGCGCCGCACCGTTTTGCGGCGGTGTCGGGCGCGGCACTGGGCCTGGGCGGGCTGGGCATGCTGTTCACCGGCACGCCGCTGGCCTGGGTGGTGCAGCAATCGTCGTGGCGCGTGGCCTTCGGCGTGCTGGCGGGACTGGCGGCCCTGGCCTGGCTGCTGATCTTCTGGAAGGTGCACGAGCCGCCCGCCCCGGCGCACGCGGCACCACGCGAATCGCTGGGCGCGGCGGTGCGCGGCTTTGGCGCGCTGTTTCTGGTGCCGCACACGGCCGGCATCATGCTGCTGGGGCTGGTGACGTATGCGTCGTTTCTGGCGCTGCGCGGGCTGTGGCTCGGGCCGCTGCTGATCGAGCGGCACGGCTATTCGCTGGTGCAGAGCGGCAATGTGGCGCTGCTCGTCTCGCTGGTGTCGCTGTTCACCCCGGCGCTGTTCGGCAGGCTCGACCCCGGCCCGGCGCGCCGCCGGCGCTGGCTCATGGGCTTCTCGCTGGTGCTGGCCGGGCTGTTTCTGGCCCTGGGGCTGTTGCGCCATGCCTGGGTGGACGTGGGCGGTGCCATCGCTGTGGGCGTGCTGTCGGGCTACATGGTGCTGCAATACGCCGACGTGCGCAGCGCCTACCCGACGGCCCTGACCGGACGCGCCATGGCGGTGTTCACCATGGCCCTGTTTCTTGGTGTGGCGCTGATGCAGTGGGTGACGGGCGTGGCCGCCTCGGTGGCCACAGCGCACGGCGCCGACCCCTATGCGGCCGTGATGCTGACCATCACCGGACTGCTGGTGGCGGGGGTGCTGGCGTTCAGGTGGCTGCCGGCGCCAGCGCACTGAGGCCCGAGCGGCCCTGTGGCCCCACGCGCCACCACTGCACCACGCCGAACAGCAGCTCGACCAGCACAAAGCCCAGCACCACGGCATTGGCGCCCTGTGCCACGGCATAAATCATCCAGGTGGAAAACAGGAGGCGCGCCACACCATCGAGCCGACCCAGCAGCACCGTGGGTTCCAGAATGCGCGCGATGGACCACACCACGATCACCGAGCCCATCAGATTGGCCAGCAGCATGTGCGAGGGCTCCAGCGGGTGCAGCTCGCCGGGCAGCCCCAGAGCCTGGCCCAGCGCGCCCAGCTGGGCGTAGAGCAAGGCAAACGTCCAGGGCAGCACAAAGGGCCAGGTGATGAGCAGGTCGTACCACCCGCTGGCACGCACGATGCGCAGGTAGCCGGTGGAGGAGAAGGCAGAAAAGGCCATGGCAAAAAATCCGGAGTGAATGAAGCCCCGAGCTTCCACCCTGAAGTAAGCTTCAAGGTCAAGCAGTTTTTGGAAAAAGAAAACCCTATGCAGATCGGTGCACTGGCTGCCGCCTCGGGCCTGAGCCGCGAGGCGCTGCGCTTTTACGAACGGCAGGGGCTGATCCGCGCCCGGCGCCTGGACAACGGTTACCGCGACTACCCGGCCGAAGCGGTGGCGCTGGTGCAGTACATCCGCACCGCGCAGCAGCTCGGTTTCACGCTGGCGGAGATCGGCGACCGCCTGCCCGGCATCTGGGACGCACCCGACCCCGGCCCCGCGCTGGCGCAGGTGCTGGCGGCGAAGCTGCAGGAGATCGACACGCGTATCACCGCATTGCAGGTGCTGCGCCAGACGCTGGCCGAGCGGGTGGCGGCAGACTGCCCGTTGCGGGCGGCAAAAAATTCATGAAAAACAGGGCCTAAAGCTTACCCATCAAGCGCTACAAGCTATATTATTTATAGCAAACTACAGTGCACTGGCGCTGGACCCGTCGCCCCGGTACAGCCAGGGGACATCCAGCAGACGCGGGCCCAGCAAACGCATCGCCACATCGCGCCCCCAGCGCACGGGGCCGGTGGCGTGGAAGATGCGCCCGTTGCGCAGCGAGCGCGCCTGCACGCGCGCCGCGCGCTCCCAGCGGTTGAGGGCGTAGCGGCGCAAGCGCAGCGGCACCTCCAGGTCGTGCATGGCCAGCGCCCGCTGGAGCTGCGCGGCATCTTCAATGGCCATGCCCGCGCCCTGCGCCAGGTAGGGCGGCATGGGGTGGGCGGCGTCGCCCAGCAGGGCCACCAGGCCCTGCGCCATCTGCCCGGCATGGGCCACGGGCGGACGGATGTTGAGCGGCCACAGGCGCCAGCCGCAGCCCGCAGCAGCCACGCTGCGCACCATGTCCTGCAGGGCGGTGCAGGTGCCGGCGAGGGCATGGTCCAGACCGGCCGCATTGGCGGCATGGTCCCAGCCCTCCAGATCCTGTGGTGCGGTGCCGTGCACGATCACCACCAGATTGAGCAGTTCGCCCCGGCGCACCGGGTAATGCACCGCGTGCAGGCGCGGCCCCAGCCAGGCAGTGACCTGCGTGCTGCGCAGCGCCGGCGGCAGCGCGGCCTGCGGCACCAGGGCGCGGTAGGCCAGGTGACCACTGAAGCGCGGCAGGCCGTCGCCCAGCAACTGCTGGCGGGTGCGGCTCCACAGGCCGTCGGCCCCGACCAGTGCATCACCCTCCACCGCCTTGCCCGCGCTGGTGCGCACCTGGATGAAGCCGCCCTCCTCGGCATGGTGCTCGATGGCACAGCCCGGATTCAGTTGCACGGCAGGGTAGTCTTGCAGTGCCTCCAGCAGCAAGCCGTGCAGGTCGGCGCGATGGATGGTGGCATAGGCGGCGCCGTAGCGTTGCACGGCGGCGGCGCCCAGCGCCAGCGTGGCCAGGGTGTGGCCGCGCAGCGCGCTGCGCACCTGCAATTGATCCGGAAAAGCGGCCACCGCCTGCAGGGGCCGCTGCAGGCCCCAGGCCTGCAGGCGCCGCACGGCGTTGGGCCCCAGTTGCACACCCGCGCCCACCTCGCTGAATTGCGCTGCACGTTCATACAGCCGCACATCCCACCCTGCACGTGCCGCACCGAGCGCAGCCGCCAGCCCCCCGATGCCGCCACCGGCCACCAATACCTGCTTGTTCATGCCGCGGATTGTGCCCGCACGGGGCATGTGCCCATTCAGAAAATCGGCTGGAAATGCGCCGATTTGTCGTCCCGGTGCTCCAGCTCGAACACGTCGGCGGGCACGGGCCGCCCGAACAGAAAGCCCTGGAACTGCTCGCAGCCGTGCAGCCGCAAGAACCCCAGCTGCCCAGCCGTCTCCACCCCTTCGGCCACCACGTCCAGGTCCAGGCTCTGCGCCAGCGCCAGGATGGTGCGCACGATGGCCGCGTCGTTGGGGTCGCTCAGCACGTCGCGCACGAAGCCCCGGTCGATCTTCACCTGGTCCAGCGG
>Ga0156178_137_pt1 | contig 58902 bp, 45 predicted proteins | sample RifCSPlowO2_12_FD_107831 | JGI IMG/M metagenome (GOLD analysis project Ga0156178, IMG submission 107831) | Burkholderiales bacterium RIFCSPLOWO2_12_FULL_65_40 | reverse complement strand
GTTGGGCAGCTGGGTGAGCGCGTCGTAGAAGGCCAGGCGTTCGATCTCCTGGGCGGCGCGTTTGCGGTCGGTGATGTCACGCGCCACGCCCAGCACGCCCGTGGCGCGGCCCTGCGGGTCGCGGATGGGGGTCTTGATGGTTTCGAACTGGCCCTCGTAGCCGTCTTCGGCGAAGGTCAGCGTTTCCTCGAACACCAGCGGCTGCCAGGCCTGCATGGCATGCCGGTCGTTGCGGGCAAAGTGCTCTGCCGCTTCGGGGGACAAAAGATCGGCATCGGTGCGGCCGAGAATGTCGCGCTCGCTCAGGCCCATGAATCGCTCGAACACCGGGTTGCAGGCCTGGTACACGCCCTGGGCGTCCTTCAGGAACACCATGTCGGGGAAGGCCTTGATGAGGCTGGTGAGCAGGGTCTTTTGCTGCGACAGCTCGCGCTGCATCTTCTTGAGTTCGGTCAGGTCGTAGGCGAACAGCACGATGGCCACCACCGCGCCGTCCTGGGTGCGCTCGGGCACCAGGGTGGTGTGGCGAAAGCGCACCTCGCCGTCGGGCCGGTCGATGCGATTCTCGAACACCACCGTCTCGCCCGCCCGGGCGCGGTCGAAGTACGGCGTCATGCGCTTGAGCAGCTCGGGCGAGATGTAATCTGGGACCTTGCGGCCGATGATTTCATCAACGGTGGTGTCCACCCACTGGGCCTGCGTGTGGTTGGCGTAGAGGATCTCCAGGTCCAGGCCCAGGCGTGCCACGGCGCCGGGCAGGTGGCGCAGCACGCCGGCGAGCTGGGTTTCGTAGGCGCGCGTGGCAGCTTCGGCCTGCAGCTGCGTGGTGACGTCGGTCAGCAAGCCGTCCCAGATCACGCGCCCCTCGCCCAGCGCACGCGGGCGGGCCGCCATGCGGATCCAGCGTATCTCGCCATCGGGCCGCCGGATGCGCGCCTGCATCTCCAGCGGCGTGAGGTCGTGGTAGGACCTATCGCCCTGGGCGATAAAGCCGGGCAGGTCTTCGGGCAGGATGAGGCTGTAGATGCGTGTGGAGTCCTGCAGCACATCGGCAGCTTTCAGGCCGGTGAGGCGCTCGACCGACTCGCCGATATAGGCGAAATGGCGCTGGCCGTCCGGCCCGCGCACGAGCTGGTAGATCACGCTGCCGGGCAGGTTGCGGCCGAGCGACTGCAGGCGCGCCTCGGCTTCCCGCAGGCGCTCGCGCAGTTCGAGCAATTCCTGCTCGCTCGCCGGTGTCGGAGGAAGGCCTGTCATGGGGGCAAGGGGTGGCAACAGTCAGACCTGTCAGTCCCCGGTGGGGCCCAGGCGGGGAAAAAATGGCTCGGACACGGCACAAAAACGCAATGCAGGCACTGTACCAACAAGACGGTCCCCGTACATCGGCGTGTTCCCTAGCTCCTTGTTCACGCGCCCGAGAGCAACTGGCGCAGCACAAAGGGCAGGATGCCCCCGGCCTGGTAGTAGTCCACCTCGATGGGGGTGTCGATGCGCAGGGTCACCGTCACCTCCTGGCGGGTGCCGTCGGCACGGTGGATCACCAGCCGGGCATCACTTTGCGGCGTGAGCGCCGCATCGGGCACCACGTCGATGACCTCGCTGCCCGTCAGGCCCAGCGACTCCCACGAGTCGCCCGCCTTGAACTGCAGCGGCAGCACGCCCATGCCCACGAGGTTCGAGCGGTGGATCCGCTCGAAACTGCGCGCCACCACAGCCTTGATGCCCAGGAGCTGCGTGCCCTTGGCGGCCCAGTCACGGCTGGATCCGGTGCCGTATTCCTCGCCCGCAAAAACCACGGTGGGTGTGCACTGCGCCATGTACTGCATGGCGGCGTCGAAGATGAACATCTTCTCGCCCTGCAGCGGCCCGTCGTTCTGAAACACCGTGACGCCGCCTTCCTCGCGCGAGCCATCCTGGGTGGGCGGCAGCATCAGGTTCTTGATGCGCACGTTGGCAAAGGTGCCGCGCATCATCACATCGTGGTTGCCGCGGCGCGCTCCGTAGCTGTTGAAATCCTGCTTCAGCACGCCGTGCTGCAGCAGCCACTGGCCTGCGGGCGAGCTTTCCTTGATGGAACCTGCGGGTGAGATGTGGTCGGTGGTGATGGAGTCGCCAAACAGCGCCATGATGCGTGCGCCCATCACGGACGGCAGTTTTGAATCATTTTGGCATCCAGCGCCCGTCTGACTTGCGCCTTCAGCTTCGTTTTCGATAGCAAAATGGGCAAAGAATGGCGGCTCGGCAATGTAGGTGCTGGCGGGCCAGGTATAGGTGGTGCCACTGACTCCCTTGATTTTTTTCCACAACGCGCCGGGGTCGGTGGCAACCCGGGCGTAGTTCTCGCGGAAGGCCTTGCCCTTCATCGCGAATTTCATCAAGGCGTGGATTTCCTCGCTGGTGGGCCAGATGTCGCCCAGGTACACGTCGCGCCCACCTTTGCCCTGGCCCACCGGTTCGGTCATCAGGTCTTTGAGCACGGTGCCGGCAATCGCATAGGCCACCACCAGCGGCGGGCTGGCGAGAAAGTTGGCCTTGAGGTTGGGGTGGATGCGTGCCTCGAAGTTGCGGTTGCCCGAGAGCACGGCCGCGCAGACCAGGTCGTTGCTGGTGATGGCTTCGTTGAGCTCGGGCGTCAGATCGCCTGCATTGCCGATGCAGGTGGTGCAGCCGTAGCCCGCCAGCGCGAAGCCGAGCTTTTCCAGGTAGGGCAGCAGGCCGGTTTCGGTGAGGTATTCGGTGACGATGCGCGAGCCCGGCGCGAGCGATGTCTTGATGTGCGGTTGCACCTTCAGCCCCGCCTCCACTGCCTTCTTGGCCAAAAGACCTGCGGCCAGCAAAACGCTGGGGTTGCTGGTGTTGGTGCAGCTGGTGATGGCGGCAATCAGCACATCGCCGTGGCCCACCGTGGGGTCGGCGCCCTGGGAGGGCAGCGTGGCCGTGCTGGTCTGCGCGTGAGCGATGGCGAGAGCGGGCTTGTTGGACTCCATCTCGGCCAGAGAGCGCGACGCACCCGCCGGGGTGGGCTTGCCGTCGGGCGTGGCCCCCGCCACCACCCCATCGCGGCGGTGGATTTGCACACGCGTGTGCAGCAACTCGGCCGGGCGGTTGAAGCCGTTTTGCGCATTGGGTTTGCTGAAAAGGTCGGCAAACTGGTGGCTGACCTTGCCCAGCTCGATGCGGTCCTGTGGACGCTTGGGGCCGGCCAGACTGGGAGTGACTTGCCCCAGGTCGAGCTTCACGACCTGCGAATAGTCCACCTCGCCCGCCAGCGGCACGCCGAACAGGCCCTGCGCCTTGAAATAGGCCTCGAAGGCTTCGATCTCGCCCTTGGTGCGGCCCGTGCCACGGAAATAGTCCAGGGTTTTTTCATCGACCGGGAAGAAGCCCATCGTGGCGCCGTATTCGGGCGCCATGTTGGCGATGGTGGCGCGGTCGGGCAGTGCCAGGGTGCGTGTGCCCTCGCCGAAGAATTCGACGAACTTGCCCACCACCTTGTGCTGGCGCAGCAGCTCGGTCACCGTCAGCACCAGGTCGGTGGCAGTCACACCTTCGCGCAGCTGGCCCGTCATCTCGAAGCCCACCACGTCGGGCGTGAGGAAGTACACCGGCTGGCCCAGCATGGCGGCCTCGGCCTCGATGCCGCCCACGCCCCAGCCCACCACGCCGATGCCGTTGATCATGGTGGTGTGGCTGTCGGTGCCCACCAGGGTGTCGGGGAAATACACGCCGTCCTTGCGCTTGTGCACGCCGCGCGCGAGGTATTCGAGGTTGACCTGGTGCACGATGCCGAAGCCCGGGGGCACCACGCCAAAGGTGTCAAAGGCCTGCATGCCCCATTTCATGAACTCGTAGCGCTCGCGGTTGCGCTGGAATTCGAGTTTCATGTTCAGGTCGAGCGAATTCTTCTTGCCATAGTGATCGACCATGATGGAGTGGTCCACCACCAGGTCCACGGGCACCAGCGGCTCGATCTTCTTGGGGTTCTTGCCCAGGCGCGCGGCCGTGCTGCGCATGGCGGCCAGATCGGCCAGCAGCGGCACACCGGTGAAGTCTTGCAGCACCACGCGCGAGACGACGAACGGGATCTCGTCCTTTCGCTCGGCATTCGGAGCCCAGTGGGCCAGCTCGCGCACATGCTCGGCGGTCACCTTGCGGCCGTCGCAGTTGCGCAGCACCGATTCGAGCACGATGCGGATGGACACCGGCAGCCGCCGAATATGCGGAAACTGGCGCGCCAGCGCGGGCAAGGAATAGAACTGTCCTGTTTTTCCCGATGAGGTCTTGAAACTCTTGAGCGTGGAGGCAAATGCGTGGCGTATCGGGCGGGGGGTTTTACTGGCCATGAAGAGACTCCTGGTGTGGGGCAACAGAGCCATTCTGGCACCCTTCCAATTCACTGCAATGGCCCATGCACGTGCATGGGCACTGCCAGCGAAGGGGACACCTCCCGCCACCCCCTTTTTTAACCCTCCAGCATCCCATGCCGGTTAATTCAGCGGGCTGACAAAAACCTGAAAGGCGAGCATCCCGGCGCACCGTTACCCCATACTGGCCGCCCGGTATTGGAGGGTGTTTTCCCATTCTGCGGTCGTGCGGCGGCATTTACCTGCCACCATAAAAAAAGTCCGCCGAAGCGGACTTTTTTAAATGACGAATTGCGCCCGGTCCTGGTTCTGAATCCATTTAGGGGCTTTGCCGCGCCCCGTCCAGGTCTGGCCCGTGGCGGGATCGCGGTATTTGGGAGCGACCTTGGTGCCGCTGGACACGCTGCGGGCACGAGCGGCAGGGAATACGTCATCCTGCGAAAGACCATATTCGGCAACCAGAGCCCGGACCTGGGCAATGGCACCTGCCAGCTCCTGACGCCGGGCTTCATTGATTTGCTGCTCAAGGGCTTCACGCTGCTTCAGGAGTTCTTTGTAACTGGTCATGGTGCAAGGGGTGGTTGGTGGACAATGCAAATGATTATAGGGAAATTATCCATAATGTGCAGTGCCCTCCCTATTTAAACCCGCCCGTACAACGAAAGATATTTCACTCTGCGCACAGCGCCTATTGGGCAGGCTCTTCTTTCGAGGCCAGCACCTTGTCGATGCGTTTGCCATCGAGGTCCAGAACCTCGAATATCCAGCCCGCGCAGGTGATGCGCTCCCCCACGCCCGGCAAATGCCCTGATTCGGCCATCAATAATCCGGCCAGCGTGTTATAGCGGCCCCGGTCTTCCTCGGGCAGATCCCGAATATCCAGCCGGGCCTTGAGTTCCGCCACGGGCACCAGGCCCTCCAGCAACCACGAACCATCTTCTCTTTGCACGGCCCAGGCATCAACAGTGGCCCCCGGCTGCAATTCACCGGTAATGGCTTCGAGCAGGTCGCGCGGGGTCATGATGCCCTGCACCACGCCATATTCGTCCACCACGAACACCATGCGGCCCAGGCGGGCGCGGAACTGCTCGAGCAGTTCCATGCCACTGAGGGTTTCCGGCAGAAACGAGGCAGGCTGCGCGAACTGACCGATCTGGCCATCGGCCTGCAGCCCCAGTTCCAGCAGGCGCGCCACGCTGATGACACCCACGACGTCGTCGAGCGAGCCCCGGCACACCGGATACCACGAGTGCGCCCCCTTGTCACCCGCCGTGCTGGCCAGTTGCAGGGCCTGTGCCACGCTGTGGCTGGCGTCGAGCCATTGCACATCGCTGCGCGGCACCATGATGGAGGTGAGCGACCGGTCGTCGAGGCGAAAAACGTTCTGCACCATCTGGTGCTCATGGTGCTCGATGACCCCCGCCTCACGCCCCTCTTCCAGGCTGGCCACGATTTCTTCTTCGGTCACGGCACGGCCCGCATCGTTGTCTACCCGCAACAGGGTCAGCACCCCCTGCGTGGAGAGCGAGAGCAGGCGCACAAAAGGCTTGGCCACGCGCGCCACCCAGGCCATGGGGCGCGAGACCAGGCGCGCGACGGTTTCCGGGTAGAGCTGTCCAATGCGCTTGGGCACCAGTTCGCCAAAGACGATGGTGATGAAGGTGATGATGGTCACCACCAGGGCCGTGGCAGAGATGCTGGCCGCCCGTTCGGGCATGCCCAGCGCATGCAGCCACACCGTCAGGTCATCACTGAAGGCGGCCTCACCAATGATGCCGTTGAGCATGCCGATGGAGGTGATGCCCACCTGCACCGACGAGAGAAACTGCGTGGGGTTGTCCAGCAGGTCCAGCGCAGCCTGTGCGCCCTTGTCCCCCCCCTGGGCCATCGCTGTCAGGCGCGCCTTGCGGCTCGACGCCAGGGCCAGCTCCGACATGGCAAACACCCCATTGAGAAGGGTCAGGAACGCAATCAGCAGAAAATCCATGGATTCAACGTCAAAAAGAACACCATGGCACTTTACTGTATCGGCGATGTACAGGGCTGCGACGCGGCTCTGCAGCGCCTGCTGGACCTGATCGGCTTCTCCCCGAGCCGCGACACCGCCTTCCTGCTGGGCGATCTGGTCAACCGGGGCCCCGACTCGGCCGCGGTGCTGCGCCGCTGCATGGCGCACGAGGGTGCGCTGCGCTGCCTGCTGGGCAACCACGACCTGCACCTGCTGGCCACGGCGCACGGCGCGCGCAAGCCCTCGCGCCGCGACACGTTGGCAGCCGTGCTGCAGGCCGATGACCGCGACGGTCTGCTGGACTGGTTGCGCCGGCAGCCCTTGGCCATCGCGCATGAGCACGGCGGCGAAACCCTGCTGATGCTGCACGCCGGCGCCCTGCCCGCCTGGACTGCCGCCGACCTGCTGCGCCTGGCGGACGAAGTCCATGCGGTGCTGCGCGGCGACGCGCTGCCAGCCTTTCTGCACCAGATGTATGGCAACCAGCCCGACCATTGGCAGGAGGCGCTGACCGGCACCGACCGGCTGCGCGTGATCGTCAACGCCCTCACACGGCTGCGCTTCTGCTCGCCCGATGGGGTGATGGATTTCGAGAGCACCGAGAACGCAGGCAGCGCACCGCCCGGTCTGATGCCCTGGTTCGACGTGCCCGGACGCCGCACGGCAGGCACGCTGCTGGCCTTTGGCCACTGGTCCACGCTGGGCTACATGAGCCGCCCCGACCTGCTGGCGCTGGACACCGGCTGTGTGTGGGGAGGGCAGCTCAGCGCCGTGCGTTTTGGCGCCACTCTGGCCGAGCGCGAACTCCTGCAGGTGCAGTGCCCGCAGGCTCAGGCCCCGGGCTGATTTGCAATTTTGATAGCAAAAAGCGCTTGACTGGCAAGCGCTTCAGGCATTTTTTGCATGCAAGGCACCCACGAGGTGCCGTCAGGTTCAGGCCACGGTGTCCGAGGACTTGAACAGGGCCGCCACCTTGCGCTTGGGCTTGATGTTGGGCGAAATACGGCCCGTGGCGGCGCGCTCGGGGACTTCCCAGGTGGGTTTGACCTCGGCAGCGGGCGCTTCGTAGGGCTGGTCGAAGAAGGGATCGCGCGAGGCCTGCGCCGGGCGGAACCCCCCGCGCTGCGGGCGCGGTGCACGTTCGCCATAGGGCGCACGCTCGGGCGGCGCGGCCCGGGGCGGCGCACCTTCTTCAGCACCTTCGACGTCCCGCCAGTGGCGGCGGCCGTCGTTGATGCGGCCGCGCGGACGGTCTTCGTCGTATTCGAGCGCTTCGATCTCGATCTTTTTCTTCAGCAGCTTCTCGATGTCGGCCACCAGGCGCGCATCGCTGCTCGACACCAGCGTGACCGCCAGACCCGAGGCGCCCGCGCGGCCCGTGCGGCCGATGCGGTGGACGTAGTCTTCGGCATTGAAGGGCACGTCAAAGTTGAAAACCGCCGGCACATCCTTGATGTCCAGGCCGCGCGCGGCCACGTCGGTGCACACCAGCAGATCCACGGCGCCCTGCTTGAAGGCGTCGAGGGCCTTGAGGCGCTCGTCCTGGCTCTTGTCGCCGTGCAGCGCGGTGGTCTTGAGGCCTTCACGCTCCAGGCTGCGGGCCAGGCGCGCGCAGCCGAGTTTGCTGTTGACAAAGATGAAGGCCTGCTTGATGCCCCGGGACTTGAGTACCTGGTGGATGGCATGGCGCTTGCCGTCATCGTTGGCGCTGTAGAAATGCTGCTCCACCGTGGAAGCGGTCTCGTTGGGCCGCGCTACCTCGATGGTGACCGGGTCTTGCAGGTAGCTACCCGCCAGACGCTTGATTTCGGGCGAGAAGGTGGCCGAAAACAGCAGCGTGGTGCGCTGTTTGGGCAGGTAGCTCAGGATGCGCTGCAGGTCGGGCAAGAAGCCGATGTCGAGCATGCGGTCGGCCTCGTCGAGCACCACGTACTCGACCTGGTTGAGCACCGCGTTCTTGGCTTCGATGTGGTCGAGCAGCCGCCCTGGCGTGGCCACCAGCACCTCGACACCCTTTTTGAGCTCGATGGTCTGGGGCTTCATGTCCATGCCGCCAAACACCACGGTGCTGCGCAGCTTGGTGTACTTGGCGTACAACGCGATCTGCTGCGCGACCTGGTCGGCCAGTTCACGCGTGGGCAGCAGCACCAGGGCGCGCACGGGGTGGCGGGCGGGAGAGGTCGAACTGCTCTCGTGCTTGAGCAAGCGCTGCAGCAGGGGCAGGGAAAACGCCGCTGTCTTGCCGGTGCCCGTCTGGGCTGCGCCCATCACGTCCTTGCCGGTCAGCACGACCGGAATGGCCTGCGCCTGGATAGGCGTCATGGACTCGTAGCCCATCTCGGCCACGGCGCGCGCCAGCGGCTCGGCCAGCGATAAATTGGAAAAGGAACTTGTCATTTAGCCTGCTATTGTCGCACTGCGAGGCAGAAATGGGGCTTTTTTGCATTCGGACACCCATTGCCCGGCCGTACACCCCGGCAATGGACGGCTAGTTTTGCTATTTTTTTAATAGCTTTTGGCGCTTATTTTAAAAGGGCCAAAGCCATTTTTTGCTGAAATCATTCCAGCACGGCGCGCAACTGGCGCGTGGTGACGGCCAGACGCCGTGCGCCCATCTGGGCCAGGTTGTTCATCAGGTGCAGTGCCGCCCCGGGGTGCTGGCCCGCCCACGCGTCGAAATGGGCGCGCGACAGGCGCACCAGGCGTGCAGCGCCGCGCTCGGCCCCGGCACTGGCGCTGCGCGGGGAGCCATTGAGGAAGGCCATCTCGCCAAACACCATGCCCGGCCCCACGGTCGCCAGACGCAGGCCCTGTTCCGGCGGCCACTGGGTCACCAGGGTGATGTGGCCTGACAGCACGATCAGCAGGTCCTGGTCGGTGTCGCCCGCATGGAACACCACACCATGCGAGGGCACCGTCTGGCGCACCAGCAGCGCCTCCAGGGCGGTGCGGGCGTCCTGGGGCACGCCCTCTCCGATCTCACCCAGCAGCTCGCTGCCCGCCCGAGGCGGGCGCTGGTGCACCGGGCGCTGCGCCAGGATGGCGGCTTCGGCCCATTCCAGAGCGCGGTCGAGGTCGGCAAAGGCGCGTACACCCTCACCGGCATGCGCCGAGGCCAGCGGATCCAGCCCGGCCACGGCGGCGGCGACGCCCTGCTGCTCCAGGTCGCGCACCAGCGCACGCAACTGGGCCATCGCCGTGCTGTCCCAGGCGGGCACGCGGGCCGAATCGAGAATCACCCAGCGGTGGCGCGGCTGCAGCAGCAGGCGCACCTGTTCGGCCATGTGGGCCGCCACGCCGAACGACATCACGCCCTGCAGCTCGAACACGGCCACCTGGTTCATGCGCGGCGCGATCCAGCCGTCCGACGCCGCGCGGCGCAGGCGGCGCGAGCGCAATTCGCCGTCCAGCCGCACGTGGCGCAGCACCTTGGCGGCCGAATCGTGCAGCAGCACGAAGGTGGCCACCACCAGCCCCGCCACCAGCGCGCCCACACCTCCCAGCACGGCAAAGACCAGCGCCACCAGCCAGCTCTGCGCCCAGGTGGCACTGGAACTGCGGGCGTAGCGGGTCGACCACATCAGGCCTGGCACCTGCATCAAGCCCGCCAGCACCAGCCCACCGGCCAGGCACGCCATGGGCACCCAGTGCAGCCACCACGGGCCGGTGAGGGCCACCCCCAGCATGACGGCCGCATGCCAGCGCGGCGCATCGCGCGAGGGGCCCGCCTGGGCCAGCACGATGCGCGAGCGCGAAGCACTGGTGGACGCCGGAATCATGCCCGCCAGGGCGCACAGCGCGCCGAGCAGGCTTTCGCGCCGCAGGGCGGCGTTGGCGTTGCCGCGCAGGCCGTGGTCCAGCTCCAGCTCCTGGTTGAACACGAGAATCTCCAGGCTGTTGACCAGCGCCATCAAGAGCGCCAGCACCACCAGTGGCTGGCCATGCTGCTGCGCCAGCGCCAGCCAGGGAATGCCGGTCCAGTCGGGCCACATCGGCCCGGCAAAGGCGCTGGGTGCCACGGCGGCCGCAAACACCGTGCCCAGGCCCGCGCCCCACAATCCGGCCAGCGCCACCGCCAGCGCGACGGCGGCCACGGCCGTCAGCAGCCCCGGCATGCGCGGCCAGCGTCCGCGCAGCCACCACGCCAGCGCCGCCACGCTGAGCGCCGCCACGGCATGCCAGGCCATGCGCTCATCGGTGATGGCGCCGCTGCCAAAACCGTTGCGCACCTGGCCCAGCACCATCGACAGGCCCACCCCGGCAGCAAACCCGTGCGTCACCGAAATCGGCAGAAAGCGCGCCACCGATGCCAGCCGCAGCACCCCCAGAAACCACTGGAAGGCAAAAGCCAGCGCCACCGTCGCTCCCGCAACGGCCAGCACCTGCCGCGCGCTCAGCCCCAGGGCCGGCGCTGCGCCATGGGCCGTGGTCAGTACGGCGGCGAACAGCAGCGCCACCACGGTGGTGGGCGCATACACCACGCCAGCGCGGGGCGCAGCCAGCGTAAGCAGCAGCCCCGGCAACGCAGCCGACCACAGCGCCAGCGCCGCCAGAGAGTGTTCGCCCGCCAGCGGCGCGAAGGCCAGCAGCCCCAGCCCCACCGCATGGGGCACGGTGACGGCCGCCGCAGACCAGGCCGCGGCCATGGCCGATGGCGGCGCGCCGCCGCCCCCCGGCGCGGACACGGCAGGCCCGGGCCGGTGCCCCAGGGCGGATGGCACTGCGCTGTTGGGGGTGTTCGGCATGGGCTCTGTCTGCGCTGCCGGGAGTGTTACCTCAGAGCGAACGGGCTGCGAAGGTATCGCAGGCCTTCAGCTGGCCCTGCTGCATGCCGACGTGAAACCACCGCTGGCGTTGCGCACTGGTGCCGTGGGTGAACGATTCGGGCACCACGGCGCCACCGCCCGATTGCTGCAGGGCATCGTCGCCAATCTTCGCGGCCGCGTTCATGGCCTCTTCCACATCGCCCTGCTCCAGAATCTGGCGCGCATTCTGCGCATGGTGCGCCCACACGCCGGCAAAGCAGTCGGCCTGCAGTTCCAGCCGCACGGACAGGCGGTTGTATTCGGCCTGGCTGACCCGCCCGCGCATCTGGTCCACCTTGGTGCTGATGCCCAGCAGGTTCTGCACATGGTGACCCACCTCGTGGGCAATCACATAGGCCTGGGCGAAGTCGCCCGGGGCGCCCAGGCGGCTCTTGAGGGTTTCGTAAAAGCCCAGGTCGATGTAGACCTTCTGGTCGGCCGGGCAATAAAACGGCCCCATGGCTGCCTGGCCCGTGCCGCAGGCCGTGGGCGTGGCGCCCCGGAACAGCACCAGCTTGGGCTCTTTGTAGCTGCCACCGTTCTGGCGGAACACGCCCTGCCACACGTCCTCGGTGTCGGCCAGCACGGTGGAGACGAAACGCGCCAGGGTGTCGTCTGCCGGCGGGCGCTGTGCCGGGGCCTGTTGCACCTGGGCGGGCGAACCGCCGCCACTGAGCAAACTCAAGATGGTCAGCGGGTTGATGCCCAGCGCCCAGCCGCCCAGCAGGGCGACAACGATGGTGCCAATGCCGATGCCGCGCCCGCCGGGCATCGAAAACCCTCCACTGCTGCGACGGTCTTCCACATTGTCCGACTCGCGATTGCCTTCCCATTTCATGCTGCTGCTCCTGGCGCGCCCAGCGGTGCGGACGCAAGGAAACGAAGTTTACGCGTTGCGTGGGAAGGACGTGGGCGTAGGCAGCAACGAGCGTCTGCGCGCAGCCGTGCGGCGGCGCGCGCAGGCCAACGGGCCTGCGCGCTGCGGGTAGCCTCAGTTGAGATTCAGCTTGCCCAGGTTGAACAGCCAGGTTTCACCGTTGTTCTCGTCCACGCCGTCGTTGTCGTTGACCAACAGCGCATCGCCATTGGCCAGCACGGTAAAGCCCTCGATTTTTTCGACGACCAGGCCGTTGGTCTTGCGCAGGTCGGGCAGCACATCGCGCACCAGGGTCTTGGTCAGGGTGGCGCCGTTGGCTACGCCGCTCAGGTCGATGCGGTAGAGCTTTTTCACGCGGGCATCGGGGCCGCCTTGGTTGTCGCGCTCAATCACCACAAAACGGTTGTTGCCCAGCGCGGTAATTTCCGACAATCCCACCCAGCCCCTGTTGGGCGAGGCCACGGCGTCCAGCGGGTAGAACATGAACTGCCAGGTCTTGGCGGCCAGGTCATACACGCCAATGCGCGGCTGCGTCTCGCCCGCCCAGGCGCGCTGCAAGGCCACAACCAGCTTGCCGCCCGATTCGGCAATGCCCTCCAAACCAAAGCGCTGCTGCTTGGCGTTGACTTCGGCAGGCAACTGGATGATGTCTTCGATCACGCCGTTGGCCGAGAGCTTAAAAACCAGGTTGGCCGACAGCACCGGACGCGCTGAATCGCCCACCGTGCCGGCGCCTTCAGAGGCAATCCAGAAGCCACCGCCCGAGGCCAGCGAAATGCCTTCGGGGTCGAGGTTGACGCTGCCGTCGGCATTGACCAGCGCAGCCAGGTCGGTGGCATCGAAGGCGTTGGCATCCTTGGCGGCAGGCAGCACGGCGGCCAAGGCGGCAATCTTGCCGCTCGGGTCGGTAATGCGGATCTCGCGCTTGAGGCTGGCGGGCTTGGTGCTGGTGTCGATCTCAAAAATGCGGTTGCCGCGGAAGAAACTGTCGTCAATGCCATAGACGATGGAACCCGTAGGCGCCGCCGCTAGGCCCGACAGCGCCGACCACGGAATCGGCGTGCCATCGGCGCGGTTGGCCGACTGAATGGTCGGGTAGGCTGCCGGCGCGCTTTGGTACTGGTAGATGTTCAGCGCCGAGCGCAGCGTGGAGTTGGTGGCGCGGTCGTCGTTCTCGCTGGCGGCAATCAGCAGGTTGCGCGACGGAATCGCCAGCACGCCTTCGGGTGCCAGCGCTGCGGGCAGCACTTGCTTGAAGGCCGGCTGGTTTTTCTGGCTCATGTCGTACACCGCCACCACGCTGGAGCGCTCGGAGGCGACAAACAGGTAGTCGGTGCCATCAAAGCGGCCAAAGGCCACGTTCTCAGGCTCGTTGCCCTTGGCGTCCGAACGCTTGTCGTTGGTATGACCGATGCGCGCGACCAGGTGCTCCAGGTTGTTGCCGGCGTCGTAGGCCACCGTGCCATCGGTGTTGAAGATGGTGAAGCCGCGGCTGCCGCCGTTCAGATCGCCCTCGTTAGCGGTGGCGAACTGGGTCTTGGAAAACCAGGTCACTCCATCGGGCTCGCGCAGGCGGTTGGCCTGGGTTTCAGTGAGGCTGACGCTGTTGGGACGCGGGGCGTCGGTCAAATCCACCTGGGTCAGGGTGACCGCACCGGCGCTGAAATGCTTGGTGACGCTGCCCGTGGGCAAATCAACCAGCGCAATGTGGTTGTTTTCCTGCAGCGTTACCACGGCCACGTTGTCGTCGTTGATGGAGACGTACTCGGGCTCGGCGTCTTCGGGGTACAGCGTGGCCAGGCCCTTGAGTTCGACGTTGCGGGTTTTCCAGGTAGTCGGGGCGCCCACCGTGTCCACGATGGTCAGGTAGCCCGAGGGGGCCTGGGGCAGCGCGCCCTTGTTCAAGGCTTCGTCGCGCTCGTTCTCGATGACCACGGCCACATACTTGCCGTCCTTGCTGCGCGCCACCGAGTCGGGTTGGCCGCCCAGCTGGATCTCGGTGACGATGCTGCGCTTGGCGATGTCCACCACGACCAGCTTGCCCGACGCGTTGATGAAGTTGGCAGACGTGTTCACTGCCACCAGCGCATGAGCGCCCAGCACGGTGACCGAGGTGGGCTCGCCGCCCATGGTGAGCATGCCCAGTGCCTTGGGCGCTGCCGGGTCCCCGATGTCGACGAAGCCAACTTCGCCCTTGAGGCTGTTGGTATAAACCAGCGTCATGCCATCTTCGCTGGCGGCAACGATTTCTGCCGCCGTGGGCGTGCTGTCTTCGCACGAAGAACCCATTTGCGCGCACACCGCGAAGGTCGCCGTGCGGTTGAAGAACTTGCCAGGATTGCTGACCGATGGAAGATCGACCGGGCCATCGTCGCCACCGCCACACGCGACCAAAAGCCCGGTCAAGGCCACACCCAGCGCCAACGCAATCGCAGATTTCTTCATGAAAGCTCCCAAGGGACAAAAGGGAACTAATCTATGAAACGATTGTGTCAATCCATTGACAGTGCGTATGACTGAAAGGCGCGGAGCCCGGGGAATTCAAGCCCGCGGCAGCGTCACGCCGTGCTGGCCCTGGTATTTACCGCCCCGGTCCTTGTACGAGACCTCGCAGACGTCGTCCTTGTCGCTCTCGAAGAACAGCACCTGGGCGCAGCCCTCGCCCGCGTAGATGCGTGCGGGCAGCGGCGTGGTGTTGGAGAACTCCAGCGTCACGTAGCCTTCCCACTCGGGTTCGAACGGGGTCACGTTGACGATGATGCCGCAGCGTGCATAGGTGCTCTTGCCCAGGCAGATGGTGAGCACATTGCGCGGAATGCGGAAATACTCCATGGTGCGCGCCAGCGCGAAGCTGTTGGGCGGGATGATGCAGCTGTCGCCCTCGAAATCGACAAAGCTTTTTTCGTCGAAGTTCTTCGGGTCCACCACCGTGCTGTGGATGTTGGTGAACACCTTGAATTCGGGCGCGCAGCGGATGTCGTAGCCGTAGCTGCTGGTGCCGTAGCTGATGATCTTGCGGCCCTCGGCTTCGCGCACCTGGCCGGGCTCGAAGGGTTCAATCATGCCGTGCTCGGCCGCCATGCGGCGGATCCATTTGTCGCTCTTGATGCTCATGGTGCGGGTTCCTGGCCAGTTACTACGTTTTTGATAGCTGAATGCGCTGGATCATTCTGCGCTGGGGGCGTATTTTGCCTTCAATCCAGGGCTTGTGACACGACGCAGCGCTCCACCAGCCGGTCATCGCCCAGCACGATCATGGCAAACAGCAACTCGTCCAGGCTGCCTGCCTGCGCGGTGCGACGGGCCAGCAGTGGCGTGGCCTGCGGGTCGAGCACAATGAAATCACCCTCGCAGCCCGGCTGCAGGTTGCCCACCACGCCCTCCAGGCCCAGCGCCCGGGCGGCACCGGCCGTGTGCTGCCACCACAGTTGCTGCGGCGAGAGGCTCAGGCCTGGCTTGGTCTGCCCCTCGCGCCCCACGGTGTAGGCCGCCAGCATGGTGCGAAACGGCGAAAAGCTTGTGCCCCCGCCCACGTCGCTGGCCAGACCGTAGGCAAACCCGGCCTGGTCTGCGGCGCCGTAGTCGAAGAAACCGCTGCCCAGGAACAGATTGCTTGTCGGGCTGACGGCGGCGGCCGTGCGGCGCTCGCGCATCAGGGCACGGTCGGCCGCGTCGAGATGGATGCAGTGCGCATACACGGCACGTTCGCGCATCAGCCCGAAGTCGTCGTACACGGCCAGGTAACTGCGCGAGCGCGGATACAGCTCGCGCGCCCAGCGCACCTCGTCGAGATTTTCGGCCACATGCGACTGGATCCATACCTCCGGATACCGCGCCGCCAGCTGCCCCGCCCCGCGCAGTTGCTCCGGGCTGCTGGTGGGGGCGAAGCGCGGCGTGATGGCGTAGCCCAGCCGGTCCACGCCGTGCCAGCGCGCGATGAGTGCCTCGGTATCGATCAGGCCCTGCTCGGTCTCGTCGCGCACGCCATCGGGCGAATGGCGGTCCTGCAGCACCTTGCCGGTCATCAGGCGCAACTGCCGGCGTCGGGCCTCAGTGAACAGCGCATCGACCGACTGCGGGTGCGAGGTGGCGAAAGCCAGCGCGGTCGTCACGCCGTTGCGCAGCAGCTCGTCGAGAAAGAACTCGGCCACCTGGGCGGCATAGCCCTGCGCGACGAAGCGTTTTTCGTGGGGAAAGGTGTAGTTTTCCAGCCAGGGCAGCAGCCCTTCGGCGGGGGAACCGATCACGTCGGTCTGCGGATAGTGGACATGCATGTCCACGAAGCCGGGCGCGATGAGGCGACCCGGCCAGTGCGTGACCGGGTGCCCGGCGAAGCGGGATGCGAGCTGGTGCCAGGCTCCCACGGCCTGCACCCTCTCACGGCCCAGGGCATCGGGGCCGATGGCGAGCAGGCCATCCTCTTCGTGGACAGCCTGGCCGTCCTCCTGGAAGCGCAGCAGTGCAGAGCGATAGATGTGCATGGGTGCAAGCTTAAGGCAAGGCACAACCGCAACCGCTTGCGGCGCCCTGAAGCCCAGGCGCCTTACTGCGCCAGCCGCCCCTGCACGCCCTCGACCAGCCAGTTCATGCCGAGGATCTGGGCGTCGCTGAGCGTCTGCCCCTTGGCAATCACCTCATGCCCCTCGTTGTCGCGCACGGCAGCCCTGGTGGCCTGGAAGGGGTGCAGCTTGCCCGCGGCGATGTCCTTCTGGCGCGCCAGCACCTCCTGCTGCACGGCCTGCGGCACCTTGCTGCCGAAATCGCCCACGCGGATCATGCCGTCCTTCACGCCGCCCCAGACGTTGCCGCTCTTCCAGGTGCCACTCTGCACGGCGCGCACGCGCGCCGTGTAGTAGTCGCCCCACTGGTGCGTGACCGCCACGATCTGGGCGTCGGGCCCCACGCGGCGCATGTCGGAGTGGTAGGCCACGGCCAGCTTGCCGCGCTCCTGCGCCGCCGCCATGACCGCCGTGGAGCCGGTGTGGAAGGCGACCACATCGGCGTCCTGGTTGAACAGCGCCATGGCGCCGTCGCGCTCCTTGGGCGGGTCGAACCAGACGTTGAGCCACACCACCTTCACCGAGGCCTTCGGGTTCACCGAGCGCATGCCCAGCGTGAAGGCGTTGATGCCCTGCAGCACCTCGGGGATGGGGAAGCCCGCCACGTAGCCGGCCACACCGGTCTTGCTCATGCGGCCCGCCGCGATGCCCGCGAGGTAGCGGCCCTCGTAGTAGCGCGCATTGGCCGTGGCCACGTTGGCCGCCTGTTTGTAGCCGGTGATGGACTCGAACTTCACGTCGGGGAAGTCCTTGGCCACCTTGAGCGTTGGCTCCATGTAGCCGAAGCTGGGCGTGAAGATGATCTTGTGGCCCGTGACGGCGAGGTCGCGGATCACGCGCTCGGCGTCCTGCCCTTCGGGCACGTTCTCGATGAAGGTGGTCTTCACCTGGCTGCCCAGAGCCGCCTCGACCGACTTGCGCCCCTCCTCGTGCTGGCGCGTCCAGCCCGCCTCCGTGATGGGCGAGACATAGACAAAACCGGCCTTCACGGGCGCGACAGGCGTCCTGGGCGTGGCTGGGGTCTGGGAAAAAACGGGGGCGAAAAAACAGGCGGCCGCGAGCGCAGCAGCGAGGTTTTTGTACATGGTGTTCCTCTACATGGTCCCGAAAACAAAAAGCAAAAGACCGCCGGGACAGCGGTCTTTTGCCGTGGATTTTATCAGGCCACGCACGTGCGTGCGGGCCTGCCCCCGCCGGTTCAGCGTGCGGGAACGATCACCGTGGTGCCGCCGGTGCTGCCAGTGCTACCGGTGTTGCCGGTTCGGCCCGTGCTTCCGGTATTGCCTGTTGCACCCGTCTCACCGGTGGCGCCGGTATAGCCCGTGGCGCCGGTCCCACCGGTTGCGCCCGTCGCACCGGTATAGCCCGTGGCTCCCGTAGCGCCGGTGTAACCCGTGGCACCGACACCACCGGTGTTACCCGTGTTGCCGGTCGCGCCGGTGTAGCCGGTACGACCCTGGGCGCCGGTATCACCCGTGGCGCCCTGCGGACCCGCTGGGCCCGCTGGAAGCGAAAAGCAGGCCGTCAAACCCACCGTCATCAGTGCTGCAACCATCAAACGTACGTATTTCATGACATTGTCCTTGGAGAAACGTTGAGAGAACCGCCCATCTCCGTGCGAGCAATCCTCGGGAATGGAACCACGGGTCCAGAAACCCGCAACCACCATGGCAGCAAGAGTACGCACATCCCAGCCTTTGCTCTGTGCGCTACAGCGCTTAGGCAGGGGTTTTGATACCAGTGGCAGCAAAGGCACACAGGCTCTCATCTATGTTCGCCAGCGTACGGACGCCGGTGCGGTGCAGAACTACCCTTGCAACGTCCGTACCCCCCTTTCTGGCGGCATGCCTGTCCGCAGAGGGTCGCGGTCATTCACAAGCCAATACACGTCAACGACTGGAGCATCACCATGATCATTCGCACCATCCTCACCGCAGCCCTTGCTGCCGCCACCCTGCTCACCGCCACCGGCTGCGCCGTCAGCCGCGGCCAGGAAACCGTCGGTGCCTACATCGACGACGCAGGCATCACCACGGCCGTGAAATCGCGCCTGTTCGAAGACAAGCGGGTTGCCGGTTCATCGATCAGCGTCGAAACGCTGAACGGCACCGTGATGCTGTCCGGCTTTGCCAAGAGCTCTGTCGAGAAGAACGCGGCCGAAAGCATCGCCCGGCAGGTCAACGGCGTGCGCTCGATCAAGAACGAGATCGCCATCCGTCCCTGACCCTTTCTTCACGACCATCCACCCATCAACACACAAGGAGTTCGCATGAACTGGGACCAAATCAAGGGCAACTGGAAACAAGTCGCCGGCAAGGCACAGGAGCAATGGGGCAAGCTCACCAACGACGACCTCGATGTCGTCGCCGGGCGCCGCGAGCATCTCGCCGGCAAAATCCAGGAACGCTACGGCATTGCCAAGGATGAAGCCGAGAAGCAACTGGCCGAATGGGAGCGCAAAGCCAGCGATTCGTGGTTCAAATGACCGCGGTACGGCACGCCTGAGTCCATCAGGCGTGCATGGCAAAGCGGCCCCGAGGGGCCGCTTTTTTTGGGGTCATCCACCGCGGCGCATCAACGGTTGCGCGGCTCTCCCTGCCGGTTCACGGTGACCACAGGGCCCGGTGCCTGGGCCATCTGGATGCGATGCTCCTGCCCGCGGAAGCTGTAGGTCACATCCCAGTAGTCGGGCTGCTGGTTGGGCACGGTGGCGCAACGTTGCACATCCTGCATGCGCCCGCCCTGCCCGTCCGAACCCACGCGAGAGCCCACCACCGCACCAGCGACTGCGCCGCCCGCAGTGGCAATGTCGCGGCCACTTCCGCCGCCTACCTGATGACCCAGAACCCCGCCGATGAGGGCACCGGCAATGGCCCCGGGGACATTGGAGTCGCGACGATCCTGTCCCACGCGCTCGCGCTCCACCCAGCAACGCTGCTCGGGGGTTCCCACCACGGCGCGCACCGAGGTAACCTGGGCTTCGTAGAGGCGTTCGCCGTTGCGGCGGCGGCTGTCATAGTAGGGGTCGGGCATCGGCGCGAAGCGGTTTTCAGACACGCGCGTGTTGCGAGCGACTTCCCGCACCGACGAGAGGCGGTCGTTCAGGCCCATCGCAGACAGCGAAGGGTATCGACCCGGGCGCAAGACGATACAGCGCCCCCGGAACCGGACGTCTTCACAGACTTCCCAGCGCCCGCCCACGACCTGCACCGATGAGGCACGGTCATTGAATCCGGCACGGTTGAAGTTCCCGATCTGGCGCTCGGTGGTGAAGGAACGCCCGCGAAAATCTTCGTTCTCGAACAGGGTGACTTGCGCCATGGCCTGGGTGGCCAATGCCAGCATGGCCACGGCCAATGTGTTTTTCAGTAGGTGTTTCATCGAAGGCTCCTTGGGGTGAAATGTCTGCAGCGGCCAACCCGGGTCACAAACGGCCCATCACCAGCAGGATGAGGATGACGACCACCACCAGGCCCAGCATCCCGCTGGGCCCATAGCCCCAGCTGCGGCTGTGCGGCCAGGAAGGTATTGCGCCGACCAGCAACAGGATCAGCACGATCAGAAGGATGGTTCCTAGGCTCATGGGGGCTCTCCTTGAATCGGTACGTTCGGTGGATCAATTGGCGGGGGTGGACGCCGGGGGTACCACGATCACGGTGGTGCCGCCGTCGCCCGTCTTGCCGGTCGCCCCGGTGGCGCCGGTAGCCCCCTGCCCACCGTCGGTGCCGGCCGTGCCCTGCGGGCCCGCAGGCCCGGGTACGGCAACGGGCACGGCGACAGGCGTCGGAACATTGACCACCACCGGCTGCTTCTCGCATGCGGCAAGGCCCAGGGTGGTCAGCAGCACAGCCGCGAGGTAAATGGTTTTCATGGTGTTTCCTTTGAAATGCAGAATCCGGGGCACGCAGGGGGGCCCTGCGGGGTCCAGCCGATCTGACTGGGTGCGTCAATATCGGCGCCATCTGAGACTAGGCATCCATCGGCCGCACGTCGGTGCGTTACCGAACACAGCGCGCACTTTCGTCATCCGCCCGCGCCAAAGGCCTGCAGCGCCTGGGACGACCGCAAACATGCGCTCAGGAAATCAGCGTCGAATACACCGCGCGATCGGCGGCATAGCAACTGCAGGCCATAGCCGCGAGTCCACGGCGATCCAGCACGGTGACTTCGCCCCGGTGGTAGGCGATGAGGCCCTTGCGCTGCAGGCTGCCGGCGGCGGTGGTGATGCCCACCCGGCGCACCCCGAGCAGGTAAGCCAGATACTGGTGGGTGACATGAAAGCTGGGGGCGTCCGAGCGGTCCTGGGTCATCAGCAGCCAGCGCGCCAGCCTTGGGCCAATGGTGTGGAAGCGGTGGCATGCTGCCAAGCTCGTGCGCTGTGCCATCAGCACATACAGATAGCGGTGGACGCCCTCCTTCAGTGCGGGGCTGTCCTGGAGCAAAGTGCAAAACGCATCGGCCGCCATGCGCCAGGCATGCCCCGGGCTTTGCACCATGGCATGCAGTGGCTCCTGGGCCACGCCGAGCGCCAGTTGGGCCCCCAGCAAGCCTTCGCGCCCCACCATGCCCACCTCCAGGACCAGGCGCCCATCGAGCTGTGCGACCTGGGAAATGAACCCATCCACCGGAAAATAGGCAAAACACGTGGGACGGGCTGCACGGCCCAGCACCTCGGACATCACCAGCGGAACCTGCTCGCAACGCGCAAGGAAACGCTGGCGCTCAGGAAGCGGCAATAGATCGATCAGATGGTTGCTGGCATGGGTCAATGGGTGGTCCTGGATGGGTGGGCGACGTCCTTGCACCGAAGCGGGTGCACCCCGACTCACACCGCCACCAGAAGACAGCGTCGCCCGTTGACACAGTCTGCGCCACAACCGCCCTGCGCACTGTCTGCCAGCCCACATAGGCGGGCACCCACCGAAAACCCGTCTGCGCAGGACTATTGCGCCAGCACTACAGGAAGAAGGCGGTCGTACTCCTCCTTGACCACCGCATAGCACTCGCAGGTGCGCTGCTCCAGACCCTTGCGGTCCAGCACGGTGATATGGCCCCGTACATACCGAATCAGGTTCGCCGCCTGCAGCTTGAGTGCCGCCTCCGTCACGCCTTCGCGGCGCACGCCGAGCATGTTGGCAATGAGTTCCTGCGTCATCACCAGTTCGTTGCCTTGGAGGCGGTCCAGGCTGAGCAACAGCCAGCGGCACAGTTGCTGGTCCAGCGAATGGTGCCGGTTGCACGCCGCCGTCTGCACCATCTGCGCAATCAGCGCCTGGGTATAGCGCAGCAGCAGGTGCATCACCGGGCCGGAGAGGCTGAACTCTTCCTTGATCCGCTGTGCACTCAGCCGCACCCCCATTCCAGCGCTCTGCACCACGCCACGGCTGGGTGTGGTGCCCCCGCCCATGAACAGCGTGATGCCCACCACGCCCTCGCAGCCCGCCACCGCAATTTCAGCCGAGGCTCCGTTTTCCATCACATAGAGCAGGGAAACAATGGCCGTGGTGGGAAAGTACGCATGGCTCATCGGTTGCCCGGACTCATACAGCACCTGCCCCAAGGGCATCTCGACCGGCTCCAGGAGGGGTTGCAGGCGCTGCCACTCGGCATCGGGCAGCGCAGCGAGCAAATGGTTGTCCTTGGGGTCGATGGTCTGGGTCATGATATGCCTACGGTTGGGCGGAGATCGACCGGCCTAAAGGCCTGTCTCGCACGATGCCTGGGGCATGCTTTACTGGATGCTGCATTGTGTACGCTTTCGGACCCGCCCCTTCGTTCACCCCCCAAAATCGCACCGCCCGCGTTGTAGCAGGCACTATTTGCAGACCATTCACAGGAGTCCGATCATGCCCATGTTTGTTGATACCTCCCCTCCGGGCCAATGCATCTTCTGCCGCCTCGTGGCTGGCGAGATTCCGGCGGCCCGGGTCTACGAGGATGCACTGACCATCGCCTTCATGGATCTGGGCCAGGTCAACCCCGGCCACGTGCTGGTGGCGACCAAGCGCCACGCCGCCACCCTGCTGGACATCACGCCCGCAGAGGCAGCTGCCGTCATGCAGACCGCGCAGCGCGTGGCCAGCGCCATCCAGGAGACGTTCGACCCGCCGGGCATCACCCTGCTGCAAGCCAATGGCCGCGAGGGGGATCAGACGGTTTTCCACTTCCACATGCATGTGGTGCCGCGCCATGCAGGCGATGGCATCGCGCTGACCTGGCCCCGCAAGAACCCCGGCGCCAGCACGCTACAGGACTACGCCGACCGCCTGGCAGCGGCCATCGCGCCAGCACCCTGACCCCTCGACACCACCGCGCCGCACGATCGCTTCGTCAATCGTGCTCGACAAAGCGATCGAACGCATCCTTGAGCCGGTGCTGCCACACGCGCTTGTCGGCATCGCTGGCAAAGCTGGCCTCGAAGCTGTTGCTCGCAAGCTGGTAGGCGTGGCGTGCCGTCATTCCGGTGGCGGCGAACACCTGCGTGAAGTTGTCGTTGATGTAGCCGCCGAAATAGGCGGGATCATCGGAGTTGACGGTGGCGCACAGGCCTGCGTCGAGCAGCTGGCGCAGGTTGTGGTCTTTCAGGTCGGGGAAGACGCGCAGCTTCTGGTTGGACAGCGGGCACACCGTGAGCGCAATGCGCTCCTGCGCCAGGCGCTGCATGAGCGCCGCATCCTGGAATGCCTGCACGCCGTGGTCGATGCGCTCGGCCTTCAGCACGTCGAGCGCGCTCCAGATGTACGCTGGCGGCCCCTCCTCGCCGGCATGGGCCACCACGTGCAGACCCAGCTCACGGCAGCGAGCAAACACGCGCCCGAACTTCTCCGGCGGATGGCCCAGTTCGCTGCTGTCCAGGCCTACGCCAATGAATTTGTCCTGCAGAGGCAATGCCTGCTCCAGCGTCGCGAAGGCGTCGTCTTCACTGAGATGGCGCAGGAAGCACAGGATCAGCGAGGCGCTGATGCCCAGCGTGGTGTGTGCGTCCTCGCAGGCTCGGTGCAGGCCATTGATGACGGTCTCGATGGCCACCCCGCGCGCCGTGTGGGTCTGGGGATCAAAGAAGATTTCGGCATGCACCACGTTGTCGAGGGCAGCCCGGGCCAGATACGCGCGGCCCATGTCGTAAAAATCCTGCTCGTGCAGCAGCACGCTGGCGCCCGCGTAGTAGATGTCCAGGAAGCTCTGCAGGTTGGTGAACGCATAGGCGTTGCGCAGCGCCTCCACACTCGGGTAGGGCAGGGGCAGGTCGTTGCGCTGCGCCAGCGCAAAAATCAGTTCAGGCTCCAGCGAGCCCTCGATGTGGATGTGCAGCTCGGCTTTGGGCATGGCGCGCAGCAACGCGGGCAAGCGATCGGCAGAGACGGGGGGAACCTTGAACATCGCAACTCTCCTTCGAAAAAAGGGCCGCCCACGGGCGGCCCTTTGGCAGTGGCCCAGGGAGATGGCTTATTTCTTGTCGCCACCCGGAATTTTGCCCTCCACGCCCTTGACGTAGAAGTTCACGCCGCCAAGGAACTTGTCGTCGGCCACCACATCCTTCGGCAGAACTTCCTTGCCGTCCTGGCCCACGATGGGGCCTTTCCAGATCTGGAAGCTGCCATCCTGCAGGCCCTTCTTGATTTCCTCAACCTTGGCCTTGGTGTCGGCAGGCACGTCTTCGGCGATGGACACGATGTCGATCGCGCCTTCCTTCACGCCCCACCAGGCCTGGCCCGTGGCCCACTTGCCGTCCAGCGCATCGCGGGTTGCCTGAATATAGTACGGACCCCAGTTGATGATGGCCGATGCCAGGTGGGCCTTGGGGCCATAGGCGGTCATGTCCGAATCCCAGCCGAAGGCGCGCTTGCCTTTTTCCTGCGCGGTCTTGAGCACGGCAGGCGAGTCGGTGTTCTGGAACAGGATGTCGGCACCGCCGTTGATCAGCGAGGTGGCCGCTTCGGTCTCCTTGGGCGGGCTGAACCATTCGTTCACCCACACCACCTTGGTCTTGATCTTGGGGTTGACCGACTGCGCGCCCAGCGTGAAGCTGTTGATGTTGCGCAGCACTTCAGGAATCGGCACCGAACCCACCACGCCCAGCGTGTTCGACTTGGTCATGGCCCCCGCAATCACACCGGCCATGTAGGCGCCTTCGTAGGTGCGGCTGTCATAGGTGCGCATGTTCGCGGCCGTCTTGTAGCCGGTGGCATGCTCGAACTTCACCTCGGGATTGTCGGCAGCCACCTTGAGCATGGACTCCATGTATCCGAAGGTGGTGCCGAAAATCAGCTTGTTGCCCTGGCCGGCCAGGTCGCGCAGCACGCGCTCTGCGTCGGCCGACTCGGGCACGCTCTCCACGAAGGAGGTCACCACCTTGTCGCCAAATTCCTTCTCGATGGCCTTGCGGCCGTTGTCATGGGCAAACGACCAGCCACCATCGCCCACGGGGCCAACATAGGCAAACGCGATCTTCAGTGGTTCCACCTTGGGCGCCGGGGCCTCGGTCACCGGCGTGGGGGCGGGCACAGGGGCGGGTGCCGGCTCCTCTTTCTTGCCACAGCCCACGAGCGCGGCGGCAGCTACGGCAGACAACGCAGCCACTTTGAGCAGGGCGCGCTTGTGCAGATCGGTCATGTCGGTTCCTTCCGGGGAAATGTTGGAATACGGAAAAACGGCCATTATGAGCCGGGATAAAAAGGTTTGCCCAGCGACGCAGGCATGTTCACGCGAATCCACTCGGGGTTGCGCGAGATGAGCGCCAGCACCACGATGGTGGCCAGATAAGGCAGCATGCTCAGCCACTGGCTGGCCACCTCGACGCCCGAGGCCTGCAGGTGAAACTGCAGCATGGTCACACCACCGAACAGGTAGGCCCCGAGCAGCACACGCGTCGGCCGCCAGGTGGCGAAGGTGGTGAGCGCCAGCGCAATCCAGCCGCGTCCGGCCACCATGCCCTCCACCCACAACGGCGTGTACACCGTGGAGATATAGGCCCCGGCCAGCCCACACAACGCGCCGCCCGCCACCACGGCAGCCAGGCGGATGCGCCGCACCGGGTAGCCCAGCGCATGGGCGGACTGCGGTGACTCGCCCACCGAGCGCAGCACCAGCCCGGCGCGCGTGCGGTACAGGAACCACACCAGCGCACCCACAAACACCATGGTCAGGTACACCATGGGGTGCTGACGGAACAGCGCCGGGCCCACCAACGGGAGATCGGCCAGGAAGGGCAGCGTGTACTTGGGTAGCTCGGGCAGCTTGGCCTGCACGTAGCTGATGCCCGCGAACGCCGAAAACCCGACGCCGAACAGGCTCAGTGCCAGCCCGGTGGCGTACTGGTTGGTGCCCAGCCAGATCACCAGCCAGCCGAAGATGGCCGCCAGCAGCGCCCCCGCCGCCATGCCCGCGGCAAAACCCAACCAGGTATTGCCTGTGTGCACCACGGTCGCAAAGCCCGCGATGGCGGCACACAGCATCATGCCCTCGGCGCCCAGGTTGACGATGCCCGCCTTTTCGTTGATGAGCAGGCCCAGGGCCGCGATGGCCAGCACGGTGCCGGCACTGAGCGTGGCGCCAATGAGGAGTGCGTAGGATTCCATCGATCAGACTCCTGCCTTGACCACGCCGGAGCGCACCCAGTGCACGCGGTAGGCGATGAGCGTGTCGCAGGCCAGCAACGAGAACAGCAGCAGCCCCTGGAACACGCCCGTGAGCGATTTGGGCAAGCCCAGGCGCGACTGCGCCAGCTCGCCGCCAATGTAGAACATGCTCATGAGGATGGCCGAAAACACCATGCCCACCGGGTGCAGTCGCCCGACGAAGGCCACGATGATGGCGGCAAAGCCGTAGCCCGCCGGCACATAGGGCGTGAGCTGGCCGATCGGCCCGGCCACCTCCAGCGCGCCGGCCAGGCCGGCTGCGCCTCCGGAGATGAGCAGCGCCGTCCACAGCGCCCGGCGCGATGAAAAGCCCGCATAGCGTGCCGCCGCCGGTGCCAGCCCGCCCACCTGCTGGGCAAAGCCGGCACGCGAACGGAACAGGAACACCCACAGCGCCGCCGCACTGGCCAGCGCAATCAGCAGGCCGATGTGAACGCGCGAGCCGGCCATCAGTCGCGGGATCTGCGTGACCTTCTCGAAGGTGCGCGTCTGCGGAAAGTTGTAGCCCATCGGGTCTTTCCACGGGCCGAACACCAGGTAGCTGAGCAGCAGCGTGGCCACGTAGACCAGCATCAGGCTGACCAGAATCTCGTTGGCGTTGAAGCGGTCGCGCAGCAGCGCCGTGAGGCCTGCCCACGCCATGCCACCCGCCACACCGGCCAGCAGCAACGCAGGCACGATCCAGGCCCCCGTGTCCTTGCTCGCCAGCAGCGCCACGCCACCCGCAGTGATGGCTCCCATGACGAACTGCCCCTCGGCACCGATGTTCCAGACATTGGAGCGGAAGCACACGGCCAGGCCCAGCGCAATGAGCAGCAGCGGCGTGGCCTTGACCATGAGTTCGCCCAGCGCGTACTGCGAGCGCAGCGGCTCCCAGAAGAACACCTGCAGGCCGCGCACCGGGTCTTTGCCCAGCACGACAAACAGCGCGACACCGATCAGCACCGTGACGCACAGCGCCAGCAGCGGCGAGCCATAGGTCCACAGACGCGACGCCTGCGGCCGGGGTTCAAGTTTGAGCATGGGCGCCCCCGCTGTTGAGTTCTGCCAGTTGCGCGCGGTTGCGCGCCAGGTGGGCCTGCACGTCGCCGTGCCACAGGCCGCTCATCCATTCACCAATGCGTTCGACGGTGGCGTTGGCGCGGTCCACCGAAGGCGACATGCGTCCTTTGGCCATCACATGCATCCGGTCGCTGATATCGAACAGCTCCTCCAGCTCCTCGCTGAGCACCAGCACGGCACAGCCCGCATCGCGCAAGGCCAGGATCTCGCCGCGGATCTGCTGCGCCGCGCCCACGTCCACGCCCCAGGTGGGCTGAGAGACGATCAGCAGCCGGGGCTGGGCCGAGATTTCGCGCCCGACGATGAATTTCTGCAGGTTGCCGCCCGAGAGCGACTGTGCCGGTGCATCGGGCCCCCCCGCCTTGACGCCAAAGCGCTCGATGATGCCCCGGGCCTGCGCCTGCAGCACCGACATGCGGATCCAGCCCCCGCTGCCCACGGCGTCACTGCGCGTGAGCAGCAGGTTGTGCGCCAGGCCCATGCTGGGGACGGCGCCCCGGCCCAGGCGTTCCTCGGGCACGAAATGCAGGCCCAGCCGGCGGCGCTGGCGCGGATCCAGGTGCCCGGCGCTCTGGCCGGCCAGCTGCACCATGGAAGGCTGCGCGCGCGGGTCTTCGCCCGACAGCGCGTACAGCAATTCTTTCTGTCCGTTGCCCGAGACGCCGGCAATGCCCACGACTTCGCCCGCACGCACCTCGAACTGCAGATCCACCAGATCGACACCAAACTGGTCGGCGCGCGGCAGGCTCAGGCCCTCCACGCGCAACACGGTGTCGCCCACATGCACGGCGCGGTGCTCCAGCGCGGGCGGCTCGGCACCGATCATCAGGCGCGACAGGGACGCGTTCGACTCTTCACGCGGGTCACACACCCCCGTCACCTTGCCACCGCGCAGCACCGTGCAGGCGGTGCACAGCGCGCGGATTTCGTGCAGCTTGTGGCTGATGTACAAAATGCTGCAGCCCTCGGAGGCGAGCTTGCGCAACACCACGAAGAGCTTTTCGACCGCCTGGGGCGTGAGCACCGAGGTGGGTTCGTCCAGGATGAGCAGACGCGGCTCGGTAAGCAGGGCACGGATGATCTCCACGCGCTGCATTTCGCCCACGCTCAGGGTGTGCACAGGGCGCAGCGGGTCGATGTCCAGGCCGTATTCCCGGGCCTTGGCCGTGATGCGGCGGGTGACATCGGCCAGGGAATGGCTTTTGTCCAGTCCCAGCCACACGTTCTCGGCCACAGTCAGGGTGTCGAACAGGCTGAAATGCTGGAACACCATGGCAATGCCGAGCTGGCGCGCCTCCTGCGGGTTGCGGATGTGCACGGCGCGGCCGTCGAACTGCACTTGCCCAGAGTCGGGCCGGGTGGCACCGTAGATGATCTTCATCAGCGTGGACTTGCCCGCGCCGTTCTCGCCCAGCACGGCATGGACCTCACCCGGCTGCACCGTCAGCGAGATGCCGCTGTTGGCCACCACGGCGGGGTAGCGCTTGGTGATGCCCGAGAGCTGCAGCCGCGGCGGCGCGGTGCCCGGTGCGTCGGGGGTTGCGGTGGAATTCATGCGCGCGATTGTCTCTCAGTTTGTTTCCGTGCCCGCATGAAACATCGTTCCGGAACAAGGCCATGGAGCGCCAATAGCTATTGATTTGGAAGCACCAGAGCTGCGGTGCCCAATGCATTCAAGCACCGGAGGCATCCATGGTGAGCGTCGCGGCGCAAACCGCTCGGCGCCCTGCTTCCCGGCACCCGGGGATTCGCTGTAACCTCTCGCTCATGCGTTCTCTGCACATCATCCGTCGCGGCCAAACGGTGGCGCTGGCCCATATTCCACCCGACCGCACCCTGCTGCAACTGCTGCGCGAAGACCTGGGGCACACCGGCACCAAGGAAGGCTGCGGTGAAGGCGACTGCGGCGCCTGCACCGTGGTCGTGGGCGAGGCCGAAGGCGGCCGCGTCCGCTACCGCGCCATCAACGCCTGCATCGCTCTGGCCCATTCCATCGACGGCAAGGCGCTCTGGACCGCCGAGGACCTGGCGCAGGACCCGCTGCTCCGCCCCCTGGACGCCGCCACGCCCCCGGGCGGCCTGCACCCGGTGCAGCAGGCGCTGGTTCAGCATCACGGCTCGCAGTGCGGCTTCTGCACGCCGGGCTTCGTGATGAGCCTGTTCGCGCTGTACCAGACCGGGGTCTGCCAGGGCCAGGCCGTGACGCGCGACCGGGCCGTGCAAGACCTCTCGGGCAACCTGTGCCGCTGCACCGGCTACCGCCCCATCCTCGACGCGGCCCAGCAGATGGACCAGCTGCCACGCTGGCAGGTGGACGAAACCGCCTTGCTACAAAAACTGGAGCTGCTTGCGCATAACCAGCAAGCACTGGAGCCCAATTTTGCTTATATTTCTCCGGCCACCCTGGCCGAACTGCTGACGGCGCGCGCCGCGCACCCCCAGGCCCAGCTCGTGGCCGGCTGCACCGACGTGGGCCTGTGGGTCACCAAGCAGCACCGCCAGTTCGCCCAGGTGCTCGACGTAACCCGCGTGGCCGAGCTGTGCCGCATCGAAGAGACTGCCGACCACACCGCCATCGGTGCCGCCGTGCGCCTGGAGGATTCCTTCGCGGCCCTGGTGGAACGGCGGCCGCAGCTGCAGACCTTCGCCGCGCGCTTTGCCGGCCTGCCCGTGCGCAACGCCGGCACGCTCGGCGGCAACGTGGCCAATGGCTCGCCCATCGGCGACTCCATGCCGCTGCTGATCGCCCTGCGCGCCCGCGTGGTGCTGGCGAGCGCGCGCGGCGAGCGCACGCTGGCCCTCGAAGACCTCTACACCGGCTACCGCCAGAACGTGATGTCGCCCGACGAGGTGCTGGCGCGCATCCTCGTGCCGCACCCGGCCGAGGGCGAGTTCTTGCGTGCCTACAAGGTGTCCAAGCGCCAGGACGACGACATTTCCGCCGTCTGCCTGGTGCTGAACCTGCACCTGGCCGGTGACCAGGTGCGCGCGGCCTCCATCGGCGCGGGCGGCGTGGCCGCCGTGCCGGCGCGCGCGCGCCAGGCCGAGGCACTGCTCCAGGGCCAGCCCTGGAGCGAAGCCGCCGCGCAACAGGCCGCGCAGGCGCTGCAGGCCGAGTTCACGCCGCTGTCCGACCTGCGCGCCAGCAGCCAGTACCGGCACGCCGTACTGGGCAGCCTGGTGCGGCGCTTCTGGCTGGAAAGCCAGGGCCTGCCCGACGTGTCGCTCGACACCCTGCGCTGGGAGGAACTGGCATGAACACCACCCCACGTGCCATCGGCCAGCCCCACCCGCACGAGAGCGCCCAGGCGCAGGTGGCGGGCAGCGCGCACTACATCGACGACCTGCCCGAGGTGAAGGGCACGCTGCACGCCGCGCCCATCCTCTCGCCCGTGGCGCACGGGCGCCTGAACGGCGTGGACTGCGCCGCCGCGCTGGCAATGCCCGGCGTGCGCGCCGTGGTGCTGGCCCGGGACATTCCAGGCGATCCGATCCTGGCTGCGTTTGCACACGACGAACCCATCTTCGCCCAGGACGCCGTGCACTACGCAGGCCAGGTCATCGGCCTGGTGGTGGCCGAAACCGCCCTCCAGGCACGCCGCGCCGCGCGCGCCGTGCAGCCCGACATCACCCCCCTGCCCGCCATCCTGACCATCGAACAAGCGCTGGCCGCGCAAAGCCGGGTGCTGCCGCCCGTGACCGTGCGCCGGGGCGCACCCGAGGCGGCGCTCGCCAGCGCACCCCACCGGCTGCAGGGCACGCTGGAGGTGGGCGGGCAGGAGCATTTCTACCTCGAAGGCCAGATCGCCTACGCGCTGCCGCTAGAACAGGGCCAGTGGCACATCCACGCCAGCACCCAGCACCCCGGCGAGGTGCAGCACTGGGTGGCGCATGCGCTGGGCATCGCCCGCCATGCGGTGCGCGTGGAGTGCCGGCGCATGGGCGGCGGCTTTGGCGGCAAGGAGACGCAGGCCGGCCACCTGGCCGTGTGGGCCGCGCTGGCCGCGCGCCAAACCGGTTGCCCGGTCAAGCTGCGCCTGGACCGCGACGACGACTTCGTGGTCACCGGCAAGCGCCACCCCTTCGCCTACCGCTGGGACGTGGGCTTTGACGACAGCGGCCGCATCCTGGGCCTCAAGCTGCACATGGCGGCCAACTGCGGCTTCTCGGCCGACCTGTCGGGCCCGGTGTGCGACCGCGCCGTGTTCCACGCCGACAACGCCTACTACCTGGAAAACGTGGTCATTGAGTCGCACCGCTGCCGCACGAATCTGCAGAGCCACACGGCCTTCCGCGGCTTCGGCGGGCCGCAGGGCGTGATCGCCATCGAGACCATCCTCGGCGACATCGCCCGCGCCCTGGGCCGCGACGCGCTGGACGTGCGCCTGGCCAACCTCTACGGCACCACGGAGCGCAACGTCACCCACTACCAGATGCCGGTGGAGGACAACATCCTGAACGACTTGCTTCCAAAACTGGAGCAGTCTGCGCAGTACCGGCAGCGCCAGGAGGCTGTTTTGGCCTGGAATGCGCGCAACCCCGTGCTCAAGCGCGGCTTGGCGCTCACGCCGGTCAAATTCGGCATCAGCTTCACGGCCACGCTGTTCAACCAGGCCGGCGCCCTGGTGCATGTGTACACCGACGGCAGCGTACAGGTGAATCACGGCGGCACCGAGATGGGCCAGGGCCTGCACACCAAGGTGGCACAGATCGTGGCCGACGAGCTGGGCGTGCCGCTCGCGCAGGTGCGCATGACCGCCAGCGACACCAGCAAGGTGCCCAACGCCAGCGCGACGGCGGCCAGCAGCGGCACCGACCTGAACGGCCGCGCCGCGCAGTATGCGGCGCGCAACGTGCGCGACAACCTCGCTTCGTTCGTCTGCGGACTGGACGGCTGCGGCGCGGGCGCGATCCGCTTCGAGGGCGGCATGGTGACTTCGCCCAAGGCGGTGCGCCGCTTCGAGGATGTGGTCGCCGAGGCCTACACCAACCGCATCCAGCTCTGGAGCGACGGCTTCTACCGCACGCCCAAGATCCACTACGACAAGGCCACGCTCACAGGCCGGCCGTTCTACTACTTCGCCTACGGCGCCGCCTGCACCGAGGTGGTGCTCGACCAGCTGACCGGCGAGAACCGCGTTCTGGCCGTGGACATCCTGCACGACGTGGGCCACAGCATCAACCCCGCCATCGACATCGGCCAGATCGAGGGCGGCTTCGTGCAGGGCATGGGCTGGCTCACCACCGAGCAGCTGGTGTGGGACGACCAGGGCCAACTGGCGACGCACGCACCCAGCACCTACAAGATCCCGGCCACGGGCGACGTGCCGGCGCACTTCACGGTTCAACTCTGGCCCGAGGCCAACCGCGAGGACAACGTGGGAGGCAGCAAGGCCGTGGGCGAGCCGCCGTTCATGCTGGCCATCAGCGTCTACGAGGCGCTGCGCAACGCCGTGGCGGCGGCGCGTGGCGGGGCAATCGCGGCGCCCGTGCGTCTGACAGCGCCGGCCACTGCGGAAAACCTGCTGCGCGCGCTCGGCACGCTGGAGTGATCTACTGAAGCAGCGCGGGCCGCTGCACCGCGCGGCGCACCACCCGGTTGCGCCCGGCGCGCTTGGCGTCGTAGCAGGCCATGTCGGCAGCGTGCAGCACGCTGGCCACATCGTGCAGGCCCTCTTCGAGCACCACCATGCCGATGCTCACCCCCAGGGTGAAACTGCGCCCCTGGTACACGGGCTCCCAGGCCTGGACGGCCACGCGCAGCTGCTCGGCCACGGCCAGGCCGTGCCCCGCCGTACACCCCGGCAGCACCACGGCAAACTCGTCTCCGCCCAGCCGCGCCGCCCAGCCGGCCTGGCGCACCTGGGCTTCCAGCACGCGCGCCACATGGCGCAACACGTCGTCGCCGGCATCGTGCCCCGCCAAATCGTTGATCACGGTGAAATGGTCGAGATCCAGGAACAGCACCACCCCGGGGATGGCCTCACCCTGTCCATCCAGGGGGGCCGGGGCGCTGTCGGTGGCCTGGCCCAGCCCATGGAGCAGGTGGCGCAGGCGCTGCTCGAACCCCTGGCGGTTGTCCAGTTGGGTCAGAGGGTCATGCGACAGCACCCAGGCGTCCTGGCGGCGCTCCTCGTGGGCCGCCGTCATCTCCTCCAGTATCCAGACCGTGCCCGTTTTCGGCTCTGCCGGATTCACTGCACGCCCCTGCACTCGGGCCCACACCGGACTGCCATCCTTGCGCCGCAGGCACAGATCGCCGTCAAAAACGCCCTGCGCGGCAAAAGCCGACTGCACCCGGGCGCCCAAGGCATCGCAATCGGCACCGGCCGCGCAGATCATCCCGGTGGGCTGCCCCTGAAGCTCCTCGGGCTGGTAGCCCAGCATCTGGCAGGCCTGGCGGCCCAGTGCCTCCAGCCGCGCCCCGCGGCTGATGATGATGCCCACCGAAGCGCTGCTCAGAATGGCCTGCAACTGCCCTTCCAGTGACAGGTGGCGTTGCTGCTGCTGTGCCTGCTGCCCCTGCAGGCCCTCGAACACCTGCACCAGGTCGCCCACCTCGCCACTGGCGCGGGGCCAGGGCATGGCAGCGCAACGGCTGCGGCCCTCGGGCGCCAGCTGGTGCTGCGCCCGGTCGCGCAGGCGCGCCAGGGGCTGCAGCAGCCACAGCAACAGCACGGCCAGTACCGCCACGAGGAGCGCCGTGGCTCCCGCCACCTGCCCCCAGGCCTGGCGCTGGGCTCCTTGCAGCGGGGCCAGAACCGCCTGCGAATCGCTGACCCGCGCGACCATCCATTGCGGCAGCGGCATGCCGGCCATGCTCACGACATGCCCCGGCAGCACCTGCGTGGCGGCCGGCCCCATGACCGGACTGTCCTGGGCCAGCCACTGCGAGAAAACCTGAGCCAGCCCCGGCTCGTCGCCCACCCGGCCCATGACACGGGTCGGATCGGAGTGAGAAAGAATGGTGCCGTCGCGCGTGAACACCAGCAGCCGGGTGTCCGGGCGCGGCGGCAGTGCCATCGACACGGGCAGCACGCCCTGGGACTGGAGCCGCAGCACGCCCGCCAGCACACCCAGCACCGAGCCGTCCTCCCGGTGCAGCGGCATGGTGAACATGATCCGCGCGTCACTGGACCGGTCGGCCACCAGATCCACCACCATCGGCTTGCCATCGACCAGCGTGCGGCGCAGGGCGTCGCGCGCCGAGGGAGACAGTTGGGCCGCCTTCTCGAAGCGGCCGTTGTCCAGATTCACGCGCAGCTCGCCATCGTGGCGCACCACCAGCATCGAGTCAAAAAACTGGACCGCAGGCAGTCCCTGCTGCAGCAGCCATTCCAACGTGGCGGGCAGGTCCAGCATGTCCGGGGTGATGCCCGATGCCACCGTGCGCAGCACTTTCTGGCTTTGTTCGATCTTGCTCGACAGCAAGCGGGCGAAGACCTCCACCTCATCGTTCTGCTGGTCCACCATGCGCCGCACGGCGTCCTGCCCCGATGCCTGCGCCACCAGCCACCCTGCGACGGCCCCCGACAACACCACCACCAGCGTGGCCAGCACCACCAGGCGCAGAGCCAGCGAACCCGGCCAGGACCAGGAGTGCGCAGCGCCGTCGGCCACTGCCGCCGCAGCATCCGTCGGCGGAGTCATGTGCGCCCCCTGCCATCCCTTCGGAGGCAGAAATGTCGCGTCGCTGAAGCAATCAGAGGTGTTTGCATAGGGGATGCGTTGAATATACGCAGCCCCATCCCACCCCGGCTTGGGTGGAACCCTCAGTGATCGACGGGGAAAAACCCTGAGCGCGCGGCGGGTGCCAACGGCCCGCACCGCCCGTGCCGCACTGTGCGGTGCGGGCGGTGCGCTGCTTCAGAACGATGCGCAGCGGCGAGGCTAGCAGCCGCTGGCCACCAACTCCAGCGCGCCAGGCTCCGGCAGTTTGAGCACATTGCCCGAACCCATGATCAGGCCATGGTCACGCAGGTTGCGCAGCACGCGGGAGAAGGTTTCCGGGGCAATGCCCAGTTGCGCCGCAATCAAGCGCTTGCGCTGGCTCAGGGTGACGCTCAGGGCGCCATTGCCATCGTGCTGCGCGTGGCTCAACAGCCACTGCGCGCAACGGGCCTCCGCGTCCTGGGCCAACCGGCTCACCGCCAGTTCGGTTTGCTGGCGATAGCCCACCGCCATGTCATGCAGCAGCAACTGCGCCGACTTGGGCAGGGCTTCGACACTGCGCAGGAACGCCTCGATGGGCTGGCGGCGCAGCTGCACACGGGTCTCGGTCACCATGTCGACGGCACAGGGCAGGCCCAGCATGGCAGCGGCGCCGTCGAGCCAGAAAGGCCCCTCCACCACGCCGAGCTGGTGGCGCATCTGGCCGTCTTCGCGGATGCCCAACAGCACACGGCCGCTGACCAGATGCAGCACCGAGGTGAGCTTTTCCTGGCGAACGCGCAGCACTTCGCCAGGTGCCACGACCTCGCACTCCTTGGGCATTTCTGGGGAATAGTTAGGCAACATATGGAAGGCACTTTGCAGTGCGAATTCATGCCGGGTTTTGAGGCACATCAAATTCAGGGCGCGCGGCCCCGGCAGTCGCCGCCGATTTGCTCTGAATCAAGAAAATTGCCGTCCGCCCTTTCGATGGCACCACAGGGAAGACCCTGAAACGTGACACCCGGTAACAGCCATGTCACAGACAAGCCCTAGGGTTAACGCTTGGTAATACCCTTGATCCACACACCATGCAACTCCGCAACGCCGAACAACGCAGCCACGTGGTCGCAGCCCTCTCGCCCGCCATGCGCACGGGCGCGGGCCCCCTCGCACAGCTGATCCGGGAAGGGGGATTGCATTGCGTTTTCCAGCCCCTGGGAGACCTCCGTGCCGGAACCGTTTTCGCCCACGAGGCCCTGATCCGTGGCCCCGAAGGATCTCCCCTGCACCGTCCCGACACGCTGCTGGACATGGCTCGCTGCGAACGCATCCTGCCGGACTTTGAACTGATGTGCGTCTATATCGCCCTGCAGGACTGGGCCGCCCTGGGCGCCGCAGGGCGGCTGTTCGTGAACATCAGTGCCGATGCGCTGGTCCGGGGTGTGGCGCTGTGCGGCGCAGGCAAGCTGAGCGCGACCCTGCGCGACTTCGGCGTTTTGCCCCGGATGCTGGTGCTGGAAATCACCGAACACGACCGCGTGACCGACATGGTTCCGCTGCGCCAGGCCGTCAAGGCCGTGCACGCCGCCGGCATGCGCCTGGCGCTGGACGACTTTGGCGACGGACGCTCCAGCCTGCGGCTGTGGTCGGAAGTCAAACCCGACTACGTGAAGATCGACAAATATTTCATACACGACCTTGTCGAACAGCCCGAGAACCTGCAGATGCTGCGCGCCATCAAAGGCATTGCCGACATGTTCGGCACCCAGCTCGTGGCCGAGGGCATCGAAACCCAGGACGATCTGCGCGTGCTGCGTGACCTCGACATCCCCTACGGCCAGGGCTGGCTGCTGGGACGACCCGCCCTGACCGCCCGGCCAGCCCTTGACGGCCCGGCCCTCGAAGTGATGCAGGACCGCCGCGTGGCCGTGCTGCCCCACCTCACGCAATCGGCGCGCCCCGGGATCCTGCGGGGTCTGCAGGTGGTGCAGGCCCCCACAGCCACACCCGACACCCCGAACGACGCCGTGGCCCAGCTGTTCATGCACCACCCCGAGCTGCATGCCATGGCCGTGGTGGAGGACGAGCGCCCCGTGGCACTGATCAACCGCCAGCAGTTCGTGAACCACTACGCCACGCTGTACTTCCGCGAGGTGCATGGCCGCAAGGCCTGCATCGCCTTCGCCAACCCCGCTCCCCGCATCGTCGAGCTGGACTGCGACGTGGACCAGCTCATCGGCATCCTGACCTCGCAGGACCAGCGCTACCTCAGCGACGGCTTCATCGTCACCGACAACGGCCGCTACATCGGCCTGGGCACGGGCGACAAGCTGGTGCGCGCCGTGACCGAGGCGCGCATCGAGGCGGCACGCCACGCCAACCCGCTGACCTTCCTGCCCGGCAACATCCCCATCAGCATGCACATCGAGCGGCTGCTCGAAAGCGGCAATGGCTTCGTGGCCTGCTATGCCGACCTCAACCACTTCAAGCCCTTCAACGACCAGTATGGCTACTGGCGCGGCGACGAGATGATCCGGCTGGTGGCGCGCCTGGTGGTGGCCCATTGCGATGCGCGGCGTGACTTCGTCGGCCATGTGGGCGGTGACGACTTTCTGATCCTGTTCCAGAGCAGCGACTGGCTGGAGCGATGCCGCAGCATCGTGGACGAATTCGCGCTCGAAGCCCGGAGCCTTTTCGATGACACGGCCCGCCAGGCCGGCGGCATCCATGCCGAAGACCGGCATGGCATTCAGCGGTTCTTCCCGTGCACCACGCTGTCGATGGGTGCCGCGCGCATTCCGCCGGGCCTGCTGCGCCACGCCGAAGAAGTGGCCAACCTGGCCGCACAGGCCAAACACGAAGCCAAGCAGGCCGCCTGCGGCATCGTCGTGCTCGATGCTGCCACGGGTCGGGCCGTGTGCAGCCAGCAACCCGGGCCTGGCGTTCTGAACGAGACGGTGGCAGTAGCAGCCTGACGGCTCAGCCGCCTGTCCGGTCGGTCTGCCCTGGAGGCAATTCCCAGCCGCCGCCCAGCGCCTTGTACAAAAGCACCTGGTTCTGGCGCAGCGCCAGCCGGGTCTGCACCAGCGCCTGCTGGCTGGCGAACAGCGCTCGCTGGGCATCGAGCACTTCCAGGGAACTGGCGACACCGTTGCGGTAACGCAGATCGGCCAGCCGGAAGCGGTCGGCCTCGGCCTCGGCCTGGGCCTGCTGGGCCTGCCACTGGTCGCCCAGGGTGGCGCGGCCTGCCAGCGCGTCGGACACTTCGCGGAACGCAGTCTGGATGGCTTTTTCGTACTGTGCCAGGGCTATTTCGCGTCCTGCCAGGGCGGAATCGAGCCCCGCCTGGTTGCGCCCGGCGTCGAAAATCGGCAGCAGGGCCTGGGGTGCCAGGGTCCAGCCCCAGGAGCCGTCCTTGAACAGGCCCGAGAGCGCGTTGCTGGCCGTGCCCGCGCTCGCGGTCAGGGCAATGCGCGGAAAGAAGGCTGCGCGCGCCGCACCAATGCTGGCGTTGGCGGCCATCAGCAACTGCTCGGCCTGGCGCACATCGGCACGTTGCGCCAGCAGGTCGGACGGCAGGCCTTCAGGCACCGGTGCAAACAGCGGATCGCTGCCGCCCTGGCTGTCCAGGAGTTCAGCGGGCAAGGGCTGGCCGGTCAACAGGGTGAGTGCGTTCACGTCCAGCGCCCGCAGACGTTGCTGCTGCGCCAGCGCCACGCGCGCTGTCGCCACCAGCGACTCGGCCTGGCGCAGGTCCAGGGCCGAGGCCACCCCCTGGTCAAAGCGCAGGCGGACCAGTCGCAGCGAATCCTCGCGCGTGACCAGCGTGCGCTGGGTCAGCGCCAGCAACTCGTCGTTGGCCTGCAGGCTCAGCCAGGCATTCGCCACGGAGGCAATCAGGCTGGTCTGCACGGCACGCCGGGCCTCCTCGGTGGCCAGATACTGCGACAGTGCGGCCTCCTTGAGACTGGCAATGCGGCCAAAAAAATCGATCTCCCAGCTCGCCATGGCCAGGCCCACGGTGTAGGTGCTGCTGATGCCGCCACCCGAGGCAGGCTGGCGGTTCCCGGCGGCGGCCAGGTTCAGCGTGGGCGTCTGGTCGGCGCTGCGGATCTGGTACTGGGCGCGCGCCTGCTCGATGGCCAGCGCGGCCATGCGCAGGTCGCGGTTGCCGGCCAGGGCCTGCTCGATCAGGGTGCGCAGGCGGGCATCGACCACAAACGCCTGCCAGGGCAGATCCCCGGCCGCGCGGGCCGTGGCATCCGCCGGCAAGGCAGCGCCCAGGGTGGGCCACTGCGTCGCCACGGGGGCGGGCGGGCGCTCGTACACGGGCATCATGGAGCAGCCGGCCAGCAGCAGTGCGGCGCAGGCGGCCGCCAGCGGGGTGCGTGCAAGGGCGCCGGAGCGCGAAGTCACAGTCTGCAGAGTTTTACGCATGGTCGTTCCCCGCGCCGGTCTGGTGCGAATGCTGGGCATCAAATTGCCGCTGGCGCGCGCTGCCCTTGAACAGGCTGCGCACCACGACGAAGAAAACCGGCACGAAAAACACGGCCATCGTGGTTCCCACCACCATGCCCGCGATCACGCCGGTGCCAATGGCCCGCTGGCTCGCCGAACTGGCACCCGAGGCGATGGCCAGGGGCAGAACCCCCAGGATAAAGGCCAGCGAGGTCATGACGATCGGACGGAAGCGCAGATGCGCCGCGGCCAGCGCCGACTCGACGACGCTCTTGCCCTGCGCCTGCAGGTCTTTGGCGAACTCGATGATCAGGATGGCGTTCTTCGCCGACAGGCCGATGATGGTGATCAGCCCCACCTGGAAGTACACGTCGTTGGCCATGCCCCGCAGGCTCACGCCCAGCAGCACACCCAGCACCCCCAGCGGCACCACCAGAATGACCGACAGCGGAATCGACCAGCTTTCATACAGCGCGGCCAGGCACAGGAACACGGCCAGGATGGCGAAGCCGTACAGCACCATGGCCTGCGAGCCGGCCAGTTTTTCCTCGCGCGACTGGCCCGTCCATTCGAAGCCGAAACCCGCGGGCAGCTGCGCAGCCATGCGTTCCATCTCGGCCATGGCATCGCCGGTGCTGTAGCCGGGCGCGGCCCCACCGGCAATGCGCATGGCCGGGTAGCCGTTGTAGCGCACGGTCTGCATGGCACCGGTTTTCCAGCGCGTGGTGGCAAACGCCGACAGCGGCACGGCCTTGCCCTGGCTGTTGATCGCCGTCAGCTTGAGGATGTCATCAGGCTGCATGCGCGCCCCGGCCTCGGCCTGCACCACGACGCGCTGCAGCCGCCCGGCGTTCGGGAAGTCGTTGATATAGGCTGAGCCCAGTGCGGTGGAGATGGCGCTGTTGATGGCGGCAAAACTCACGCCCTGCGCGCTGGCCTTGTCGCGGTCGATGTCGACCTGGAGCTGCGGTGCGTCTTCCAGCCCGTCGGGGCGCACGCCCGCCAGAATCTTGCTCTGCCGGGCCATGCCCAGCATCTGGTTGCGGGCCGCCACCAGCGCATCATGGCCATTGCCACCGCGGTCCTGCAGGCGGAAAGTGAAGCCCGAGCTCACCCCCAGCTCGGGAATGGCGGGCGGGCTCAGCGCGAAGATGAACGCATCGCGCACACCCGACAGCGCGCCCATGGCCCGGCCCGCAATGGCCTCGGCCGTGTGCCCGGCACCGGCGCGCTCGGACCAGTCCTTGAGCGTCACGAACGACAGGCCGGCATTCTGCCCCTGGCCCGAGAAGCTGAAGCCCAGCACGGCAACCATGTTCTTGACTTCGGGTTGCTTGAGCATGAAATCTTCGACCTTTTCGACCACGGCCTGGGTGCGTTCCAGCGTGGCGCCCGGCGGCAGCTGGATGTTCACCAGCAGGTTGCCCTGGTCTTCGTTCGGCAGGAAGGAGGTCGGCAGGCGCATGTACAGCACGCCCACGGCAGCGATCAGCGCGACATAGATGACCATCATGCGGCCGCCACGGCGCAGCAGCTTGGCCACCCAGCCTTCGTAGCCCTTGGCGGTGCGGGCAAAACCGCGGTTGAAACCACCAAAAAACCCCTTCTTGGCGTGCCCATGCCCGGCCTCGACGGGCTTGAGCAACGTGGCGCACAGCGCCGGCGTGAGCGACAGTGCCATGAGGGCGGAAAAGGCAATCGACACCCCCATCACCGCCGAGAACTGGCGGTAGATGTTGCCCACCGAGCCGGCAAAGAACGCCAGCGGCAGAAACACCGAGATCAGCACCACGGTGATGCCGATGATGGCGCCCGAAATCTGGCCCATGGCCTTGCGCGTCGCCTGCAGGGGCGGCAGGCCCTCCTCGTTCATGATGCGCTCGACGTTTTCGACCACCACAATGGCGTCGTCCACCACGATGCCGATCACCAGCACCATGCCGAACATGGTCAGCACGTTGATCGAAAAGCCCATGGCCAGCAACGCACCAAAGGTGCCCAGCAACGCCACCGGCACCACGATGGTCGGGATGATGGTGTAGCGGAAGTTCTGCAGGAACAGGAACATCACCAGAAACACGAGCGCAATGGCTTCGAGCAGGGTCATGGCGACCTGCTTGATGGAAATCTTGACGAAGTTGGAGCTGTCGTACGGAATGGTCCAGCTCACGCCGGACGGAAAGTATTTTTCCAGCTCGGCCATGCGGGTCTTGACTGCTGCGGCTGCCGCCAGCGCATTGCCCGAGGGCGACAGCTGCACCCCCATGCCGGTGGCCGGCTTGCCGTTGAGACGCGCAGTGGTGGCATACGACTGGGCGCCCAGTTCGATGCGCGCCACATCCCTGAGGCGCACCGTGGAACCGTCGGCATTGGCACGCAGCACGATGTTGCCAAACTCCTGGGTCGAGCTGATCTGCCCCGGCACCACCACGGTGGCCGAGATCGTCTGACCACTCAGGTTGGGCAACTCGCCCAGGCTGCCGGCCGACACCTGCGCGTTCTGCGCCTGGATGGCGCTGGCGACATCGGCCGCCGAGAGGTTGAAGCCCTGCAGCTTGGCCGGATCGACCCAGACGCGCATGGCGCGCTCTGCACCGAACAGCTGCACCTGGCCGATGCCGGGCAGGCGCTGCAGTTCGGGCACCACGTTGCGCGCGGCGTAGTCGCTCAGCGCGTTGACGTCGAATTGGGGGTCGGACGACGACAGCATGGTGAACAGCAGGAAGTTGCTGCGCGACTTGTCCACGCGCACGCCCTGCTGGTTCACCACCGCCGGCAGGCGCGGCGCAGCGCGCGACAGGCGGTTCTGCACCTCGACCTGTGCCAGATCGGCATTCGTGCCCGGCTCGAAGCTCAGCGTGAGGGTGCCGGTGCCGTTCGCCTGGCTCACGGCCTCCATGTAGGCCAGGCCGGGCGCGCCGTTCATTTCGCGCTCGATCACGGCCAGCACGCTGTCTTCCAGCGTTTGTGCCGAAGCACCGGGATAGGCGGCACTGACGACGATGGTCGGTGGCGCCACCGAGGGGTATTGCGACACCGGCAGCTTGGTGATCGACACGGCGCCCAGCACCATGATGAACAAGGCAATCACCCACGCGAAGATGGGGCGGTCAATAAAGAACTTGGCCATGGGGCTGGCTCCTTATGACTGACCGGCGCTGGCGGCCGCAGCAGGGGCACTGGCAGCGGGCGCAGCCGCGGGTGCGGCGGCGCTGCCGGGGGCCTGCCAGGGCACGGCCTTCACCGGCGTGCCGGGCGGCATCATCTGCAGCTTCTGGAAGCCATCGACCATGACCTGCTCGCCCGCCTTCAGGCCCTCCAGCACGATCCACTGGTTGTTGCGGGCTGCACCCACCTTCACCATGCGCGGGCTGGGCTTGCCGTCGGCGTCCACCACGGTGATGCGGTCACCCTGCTGGGTGCGTGTGACCGCCTGCTGGGGCAGCGTGATGGCGTTGGACACCTGGGCCTGCTCGAGCCGCACGCGCACATACAGGCCCGGCAGCAAATCGCCCTTGGGGTTGGGCACCTCGGCGCGCAGCGTGATCTGGCCCGTGCTGGCGTCCACCGTCAGGTCGGAAAACAGCAGCTTGCCGGGGCGGGCGTATTCGCTGCCATCCTCCAGCACCAGGCGCACGCTGGCCGCTTCGCTGCCCCCGGCGCGCTGCAACTGGCCCTCGGCCAGGGCGCGGCGCAGCTTCATCACCTCGCCGGCCGACTGGGTGAAATTGACATACACCGGGTCCACCTGCTGGATGACGGCCAGTTGCGTGGCCTCGCCCTGCCCCACCAGCGCCCCTTCGGTGACCAGGGCGCGGCCGATGCGGCCCGAAATCGGCGCCGTGACACTGGCGTAATTCAGGTTGATGCGGCCCGTCTGCACCGCTGCCTTGCCGGCGGCCACCTCGGCCTCCGCCGCCTTTTGCGCCGCCACGGCATTGGCGTATTCCTGCTGGCTGACGGCGTTGGCGGCCACCAGCGGCTTGTAGCGCTCGGCCAGCGCCGTGGTCTGCGTCAGGTTGGCCTGGGCCCGCGCCAGCGTGGCCTCGGCACTCTGCAAAGCCGCTGCGTAGGGCGCAGCGTCGATGGCAAACAGGGGCTGCCCCGCCTTCACGTCACTGCCCTCGCGGAACAGCCGTTTCTGCAAGATGCCGGCGGCACGCGCCCGCACCTGCGCCACGCGCGAGGCCTCCAGACGGCCGGGCAGCTCGGTGATCAGGCCGACATCGCCCGGCTTGGCCACCACCACGCCCACTTCGGGCGGCGGCATGCCGCCACCGGGTGGCGCGGCGGGCGCATCGCCCTTGCCGCAGGCCGAGAGCAGCAGCGCCGCGCCCAGGCAGCCAACGGCGAGGGCCTGCCGCTGGCGCGATCGGGGGGATGCTGGGGACAGGGCAGAAACAGTCGGGGCTTGGCGCAAAAGCATGGGATTCCTTCGGAAAAGTCCGTCCGTGGCGTGCACGAAAGCAGGCAGTCTAGGTTTTTTCTGTGAAACGTGCGTACACCCGCCATTAGCGGATGTGGAATGCTGGAGTATATATACATCCTTGAATGTATGTATAGTAAAGGGCTTGCCTCCAGGAGAAATGCCCATGGCCCGTCGCACCAAAGCCGATGCCCAGGCAACGCGCAACACCTTGCTCGATGCCGCCGAACGCCTGTTTGAGGAAAAAGGGGTGTCGCGCACCTCGCTCAACGACATCGCGATGGCCGCCGGTGCCACCCGGGGCGCGATCTACTGGCATTTCAAGGACAAGGCAGACCTGTTCAACGCCATGATGGAGCGCGCCACCGGGCCGCTGGAACAACTGATTGCGCAGCCGCCACCGGGGGCGCCCGCCCCGGGCATGGACCAGGTGTATGCCGCCATTCTCGAAGCGCTGCGGCACATCGCCACCGATGCATCGCTGCGCCGCGTGATGCAGATCGGCACGCACCGCGTGGAATACGTGGCAGAGCTCGACGCCGTGCAGGCCCGCCACCTGACGCTGCACCGCCAGTGGCTGGCGCGCAACCGCAGCGCTCTGGAGCATGCCTTTGCCCAGCGCCCCTGCCCTGCCGCCGTATCGCCCGACATGGCCGCCCTGGGCCAGCAGGTGCTGGTCGAAGGGCTGCTGCAAAGCTGGCTGCTCGACACCGAAGCCTTCGACCTGGTGCAGGCCGGGCGCTGCACCATCGCCACCTACCTGCGCGGCCTCGGACTCGAAGTCCGCTGACGCTCAATGCACCTGTGCGCCCGCCTGGAACCAGCGTGCGATGAGCGCGCGCTCGGCCTCGGTCATCTGCGTGGCGTTGTTCATGGGCATGAGCTTTTGCAGCACCACCTGCTGGTAGATGAGCTGGGCGCGCGGCGCCACCTGGTCGGGCGTGTCCAGGCGCACGCCCTTCATCTGCACCTCGGGGCCGTGGCACTGCACGCAGCGCTGCTGCAGCACGGACTGCACTTCCTTGTAGTCAAATCCGCCGATGGCGCCCGCTGGTTGGGCGCTACCAGCTATTGAAACAGGAGCAACCGGACGCAGCCAGACCACCGCGCCCGCCAGCACCGCCACGCCCGCCAGCGCATAAGGCCAGGGGTGGCCGTTGCGCCCCAGCTTGTAGCCGTGGCGCAGTACGAAGAACTGCCGGATGGCTGCACCCGCGAACATCATGAGGATGAGCACCAGCCAGTTCTGCGGGTGGCCCCAGGTGAAGCTGTAGTGCCCGCTGAGCATGGCAAACAGCACCGGCAGCGTGAAGTAGGTGTTGTGCACGCTGCGCTGCTTGCCGCGCTTGCCGTGGAGCGGGTCCACCGGCTGGCCGGCCTGGATCTGCGCCACCACGGTTCTCTGGCCCGGAATGATCCAGAAGAACACGTTGGCGCTCATGGCCGTGGCCATCATCGCGCCCACCAGCAGAAACGCCGCGCGCCCGGCAAACCAGTGGCACGCCAGCCACGACGCGATGCACACCAGCACGAACACCAGCGCGCCGACGATCGCGTCGCCGTTTTTGCTCTGGCCGAAGGCGCGGCAGATGGCGTCGTACAGCAGCCAGAACACCACCAGAAAGGACAGTGCAGCGACCACGGCCGTGGACGGCGCCCAGTCCATGCGCGACTTGTCCACCAGATAGGTGCCCGCGCTCCAGAGGTAGGACACGGTGAACAGCGCAAAGCCGCTGAGCCAGGTGCTGTAGCTCTCCCAATAGAACCAGTGCAGGTGGCCGGGGAGTTTGGGCGGCGCGACGTTGAACTTGACCGGGTGGTAGAAGCCCCCGCCGTGCACGGCCCAGAGTTCGCCGCTCACACCCTGCTTCTTCAGGTCCTCGTCCTCGGGCGGCGTGAGGCTGCTGTCGAGGAAGACGAAGTAGAACGAGGAGCCGATCCAGGCGATGGCGGTGATGACATGCAGCCAGCGCAGCAGCAGGTTGGCCCAGTCGAGAAGGTAGCTTTCCATGTATTTCACCCTTGGCGAGAAGCCAAACGCCATTCACCACTGCGGGCGCTCTGAACAGCATGGGCCGCGCTCCAAAGCGGAGTGCACCGCCAAGGCTCCGCTGCGACCGGAGGATGCAAAGTGTATGCAAAACCCGTGCGCGGTGGCGGCACGGAATGAGGCGCCGCGCATCAGACGCCGTCCTGTCCATCGGGCGGCAAGGTCTGCAACAGCTGCGCCGCCACGGCCACAGCGATGACCTCGGGCGCCTTGCCCGCAATGCCGGGCACGCCGATCGGGCAGGTCACCTGCGCCAGTTCCGCCTCGGTGAAGCCGCGCTCCTGCAGGCGGTGGCGGAAGGTGGCCCATTTGCTGCGGCTGCCGATCAGGCCGATGAAGGGCAGGTCGCCCCGCTCACGCTGGCGGCGCAGGCAGGCAGCCACCACGTCCAGGTCTTCGGCGTGGCTGAAGCTCATGATGAGCACGCGTGCACCGGGCGCCAGGCCCGGCACGGCAGCCTGCACGGGGTCGGAATGCTCGCAGGCTACATCTTGCGGAGCATCCTGCGGGAAGATGCCGTCGCGGCTGTCGATCCAGGTGAGCTGGAACGGCAGCGGCGCCAGCACGCGCGCCAGCGCCTGGCCCACATGGCCGCCGCCAAACAGCGCCACCGGATCGCGCCGGGGCGCCAGGCGCCGGGCCAGCGCGTCGCGGTCCTCGGCCCCCACCCCCTCGAAACGCAGGTGCATGACCCCGCCGCAGCACTGACCCAGGCTGGGGCCCAGCGCATGGCGCAGAACCGGTGGCCCGCCCGCACCGCCCAGCCGGCGGCGCGCCTCGGCGATGGCCTGGAATTCCACATGCCCGCCGCCGATGGTGCCCACCACCTGGCGGTCAAAGACGGCCATCCAGGCGCCGCGCTCGCGCGGCACCGAGCCTTCGGTGCGCTCCACACTCACCAGGCAGGCCGGGGCCGTTTCAAGGCCCTGGAGGAAAAGGTGCAAAAATGCCACGCTATCGGCCTCTCATCAGGTCACCATGGCCCCGGGCACGGGGCGCTTCCTGCAACTTACCGACCGCTCGCATGGACCCGAACCCTTCGCCCCGCTCCAAAACGCGGAGCTCCTGGCTGCTGGCCGGACTGATGGCCGCCATCACCGCCGTTGTATCCGCCTGCAAGTCCTCCGCACCCGACAGCGCGGCGCCGCCCGACAGCCGCGCCGCCGGCACCGACACGCCCAGCACCACCGGCACGGCAAGCAGCAAGCGGGCCACACCCACGCCCCCTGCGGCCCCCGAGCCCTCGAACGCCCGCACACCACGCGACTATCGCAAGGACGCCGCCCGCCACCTGTACGGGCAGAACGCCGAGCGCATCTTCAAGGGCAAGCTGCAGCCCCAGCTCTACGCCATCGGGGTGCTGGAGGTGGACATCGACCGCAAGGGCAGCGTGACCCGCGTGCACTGGCTGCGCGCACCGCGCCATGCCCCCGAGGTGGTGGCCGAGATCGAGCGCACCGCACGTGCTGCCGCGCCCTACCCTGTGCCGGCCCGCATGGGCAAGGTCACCTACACCGACACCTGGCTGTGGGACAAGAGCGGCAAGTTCCAGCTCGACACGCTGACCGAGGGGCAGCTCTGAAAAAAGGAGCGTGCTGCGCTTTATTTCAGGCGTTTTCATGCACTTTTGATATTCAAAAGATTGCGAATAGAGCGCAAGCAGCTCATATTTTCATAGCACCTCACGACCCCCGGTAGGTCGAATAGCTCCAGGGGCTGACCAGCAGCGGCACGTGGTAGTGCTGGTCGGCATGGGCAATGCCGAAATCGAGATTCACCTGATCGAGGAACGGGGGCTCGGGCAACTGCACGCCGCGCGCCTTGAAGTAGCCCGCCACATCGAAGCGCAAGCGGTAGGTTCCCACGCGCAGGCTGGCATGGTCGAACAGCGGGGCGTCGGGGCGTCCGTCCTGGTTCAGCACCAGACGCTGGAGTAGCGTGGCGGACTCGCCCTCGGTGGCATACAAGGCCACCGCCATGCCGGCGGCGGGGCCACCGTGCATGGTGTCCAGAACGTGGGTGCTCAAGCCCATGGGGAATCTCCTGGTGAAGGGCCGCCGGAAATGGCCGCCTGATGAGATCCGGAGTGTATGCACTCCGCCCGTTCCTTCTATCATCGCGGCATGCAAGCCGAGCCCCGCCCACAACGCTCTTTCCCCGGCCCCCCCCGCATGACCTACGACACCACCGCCCCCTACCCCCGCGACCTTGTCGGCCACGGAAGGCATCCGCCCCACGCCCGATGGCCTGGCGGCGCGCGCATCGCCGTGCAGTTCGTGCTGAACTACGAGGAAGGGGGCGAGAACTGCGTGCTGCACGGCGACACGGGTTCGGAGCAGTTCCTCTCGGAGATGTTCAACCCGGCCAGCCACCCCGGGCGCCACATGAGCATGGAGAGCATCTACGAATACGGATCGCGTGCGGGCGTCTGGCGCATCCTGCGCGAGTTCGAGCAGCGCGGTCTGCCGCTCACCGTGTTCGGCGTGGCGAGCGCGCTGCAGCGGCACCCCGATGTGACGCAGGCGTTCATGGAACTCGGCCACGAAATCGCCTGCCACGGCCTCAAGTGGATTCACTATCAGGACGTGCCCGAAGACATCGAGCGTGCCCACCTGCAGGAAGCGATGGACATCCTCCAGCGCATGACGGGCGAAAGGGCCCTGGGCTGGTACACCGGGCGCGACAGCCCCAACACCCGGCGGTTGGTGGCCGACCACGGCGGCTTCGCCTACGACAGCGACTACTACGGCGACGACCTGCCGTTCTGGATGCAGGTGCGCCGCACCGACGGCAGCGTGGTGCCCCAGCTCATCGTGCCCTACACGCTGGACTGCAACGACATGCGCTTTGCGCTGCCCCAGGGCTATTCGCACGCCGACCCGTTCTTCCAGTACCTGAAGGACACTTTCGACGCGCTCTATGCCGAGGGCGACCCGGCCGGCCTGGACCGGCCCAAAATGATGAGCGTCGGCATGCACTGCCGCCTGCTGGGGCGCCCCGGGCGCATCACGGCGCTGCAGCGCTTTCTGGACCATATCCAGCTGCACCGCCACGTGTGGGTAGCCCGCCGTATCGACATCGCGCGCCACTGGACGCAGACGCACCCCTGTACCGCCAACCAGGCTTGAACCATGGCAATGACCCTTGAGCAACTCAACACCGCCGCCCTGTCCGATGCCCTGCGGGCGCTGGACGGCATCTATGAACACTCGCCCTGGATCGCACGCCAGGCCCTCGCACAGCGCCCGCTGCGCTCGCTGGCGCACCTCAAATCCGTCATGGCCGCCGTGGTGCGCAATGCCGAACCCGAGGCGCAGCTGCAACTGATCCGCGCCCACCCCGAACTGGCGGGCAAAGCCATGGTCGGCCAGCAGCTCACGGCCGAATCCAGCCAGGAGCAAAGCGCAGCGGGCCTGACGCACTGCACCCCGCAGGAGTTCGAGCGCCTCCAGCAGCTCAACACGGCCTACAACACGCGCTTTGGCTTCCCGTTCATCCTGGCGGTGCGCGGCCCGCGCGGCACCGGGCTGACCCGGCAGCAGATCATCGACACACTGGCCCGCAGGCTGCACAACCACCCGGATTTCGAGCGCGCCGAGGCACTGCGCAACATCCACCGCATCGCCGAGCTGCGCCTGAACGACCGTTTTGGCGCCGAGCCCGTGCTCGGCAACGAGGTCTGGGACTGGCACGAAGCCCTGGCCCGGTACAGCGACCCGGGCTACGCCGAGCAGGGCCAGCTGACGGTGACCTACCTCACCGAGGCGCACCGGGCCTGCGCCCGGCATCTGCGCGACCAGATGCTGGAATGCGGCTTTGACGAAGCGCAGATCGACGCCGTGGGCAACGTGGTCGGCCGCTACCATGCCAGCGCGCCCGGCATGCGCACGCTGCTGATGGGCTCGCACTATGACACCGTGCGCAACGGCGGCAAATACGACGGCCGCCTGGGCATCTTCGTGCCCATGGCCTGCGTGCGCGAGCTGCACCGCGCGGGCAAGCGGCTGTCGTACAACATCGAAGTGGTGGCCTTCGCCGAGGAAGAAGGCCAGCGCTTCAAGGCCACCTTTCTCGGCTCCAGCGCCCTGCTGGGCCAGTTCGACCCGGCCTGGCTCGACCAGAAGGACGCCCAGGGCATCAGCCTGCGCTCGGCCATGACGCAGGCCGGCCTGCGCATCGAGGACATCCCCCGCCTGCAGCGCAACCCGGCGAACTATCTGGGCTTTGTCGAGGTGCACATCGAACAGGGCCCGGTGCTGAGCGAACTCGACCTGCCCCTGGGCGTGGTCACCTCCATCAACGGCAGCGTGCGCTACCTGTGCGAGATGGTCGGCATGGCCAGCCATGCAGGCACCACGCCCATGGACCGCCGCCGCGACGCCGCCGTCGGCGTGGCCGAGCTGGCGCTGTACCTGGAAGAGCGCGCCAACATCGACGGCGACTCGGTGGCCACCGTGGGCCTGCTCAACGTGCCGGGCGGGTCCATCAACGTGGTGCCGGGGCGCTGCCATTTCAGCATCGATCTGCGCGCGCCCAACGATGCGCAGCGCGACGCGCTGGCCCACGACGTGCTGACCAGCCTGCAACGCATCGCCGAGCGCCGGGGCCTGCGCTGCACCGTCGAAGAAGCGATGCGCGCATCGGCGGCGCCCAGCGCCTACGACTGGCAGCACCGCTGGGAGCGCGCCGTCAACGCCCTGGGCCTGCCCCTGCACCGCATGCCCAGCGGCGCCGGCCACGACGCCATGAAACTGCATGAAATCATGCCCCAGGCCATGCTGTTCGTGCGCGGAGAAAACGCCGGCATCAGCCACAACCCGCTCGAATCGACCACCAGCAACGACATGCAGCTGGCCATCGAGGCCTTCGCCCAGCTGTTGCGCCAGCTCGCCTAGGACTCTGCCATGACCCACTACGCCGCGCTGGACGCCTGGATCGACCAGCATTTCGACGAGGAAGTGCGCTTTCTCCAAGCCCTGGTGCGCGTGCCCACCGACACGCCCCCCGGCAACAACGCACCGCACGCCGAACGCACGGCCGAGCTGTTGAATGGCCTTGGCTTCACCGTCGAAAAGCACGCCGTCCCCACTGCCGAGGTGCAAGCCTATGGCATGGAGTCGATCACCAACCTCATCGTGCGCCGCCCGTATGGCGACGGCGGCCCCACCATCGCCCTGAATGCCCACGGCGACGTGGTGCCGCCTGGCGAGGGCTGGACGCACGACCCCTATGGCGGCGACGTGGTGAACGGCACGATGTATGGCCGCGCCACGGCCGTGAGCAAGAGCGATTTCGCCAGCTTCACCTTCGCCGTGCGCGCCCTCGAAGCCGTCGCCCGGCCCACGCGGGGAGCGGTGGAGCTGCACTTCACCTACGACGAAGAATTTGGTGGCGAGCTCGGGCCCGGCTGGCTGCTGAAACACGGCCTGACGAAACCCGATCTCCTGATCGCGGCGGGCTTCAGCTACGAGGTGGTCACGGCGCACAACGGCTGCCTGCAGATGGAAGTGACCGTGCACGGCAAGATGGCCCATGCCGCCGTGCCCCACACCGGGGTGGATGCGCTGCAGGGTGCAGTGCACATCCTGAACGCTCTGTATGCGCAAAATCGGCTTTACCAGCAAGTCACGTCCCAGGTGGCGGGCATCACGCACCCCTACCTCAACGTCGGCCGCATCGAGGGCGGCACCAACACCAACGTGGTGCCCGGCAAGGTCAGCTTCAAGCTCGACCGCCGCATGATCCCCGAGGAGAACCCGGCCGAGGTCGAGGCGACCCTCCGCCGCGTGATCGCACAGGCAGCGGGCGAATGCCCGGGCATCTCGGTGGACATCCGGCGCCTGCTGCTGGCCCACGCCATGACGCCGCTGCCGGGCAACCGCCCGCTGGTGGACGCCCTGCAGAAGCACGCCCAGGCGGTGCTGGGCGAACCCATCCCCGCCGTGGGCACACCGCTCTACACCGATGTGCGCCTGTATGCGCAGCACGGCATTCCCGGCGTGATCTACGGCGCCGGCCCGCGCACGGTGCTGCAATCGCACGCCAAGCGCGCCGACGAGCGCCTGGAGCTCGAAGACCTGCGCCGCGCCACCCGGGTGATCGCACGCGCGCTCAGCGACCTGCTGGCCTGAAGTGAAACAACACCCCCCTGAGGTGCTGCGCGCTGCGGGCAGGGGGACGCCGCCAGCGCGGCGGGGCGGCCCTTGCGCGGCGGCCCTGGCCTGGGGCGCGCCAGTTTCATGCGTCGCGGGTGCCGCGTTCGCAGAATGGAAAACTGAAAAGAAGCCAGCTGGTAACTTATTGTTTGCCAGGCCATAGTGCCCACGGCATACTTGTTTTGCGGCCTGCCTGACGGCCCTGCCGCACAGCCCTCCCCGAACCCGACGGCAAGCCATGGTCTGCATGCGCCTGTCAGCCCATGGCTTGCTCCCACTGCATGGGAATAGACATGAGCAACCCCGCAATTCCCCCCGCACCGGGCGCCGACCGGCGCAACGTACCCGACCGGCGCTCCGGCCGGGACCGGCGCCATGCCGAAGTCGGCCCGCCCACGCCCTACGAGCGGCGCCGCACCATCGAACCCCGCCAGCCCGAGGTGGCCGAACTCGATCTGTCGCCCGAAGAACTCGAAGCGCTTGGTTTCACGCGCGCGCCCGGTGACTCCGCGCCCTGATCTGCGCCCCCTCTTTTTCGGCTCTGGAGGCCCCACTCCATCCATCCGTCCGCGAATCCGGTATCCTGCGGGCCTCGATCACAGCCGTGGTCCTGAACGTTTTCTTCAATGGCGCCAGCCGCGACACCTCCGCCGCTGTCTCCGCCGCACGCCAGGCCGATGCCCACTCGCGTCGCACCCGCGCTGCCCCAAGAGCCCGATTCACGGCCACGCCTCCACGGTGGTGACTGCCCCGCCCCAGCCCCTGGCCTGGCGGGGCAGCGCTTTTTGCAGGCCGCCCGGGCCTCCTGCAACAAAAGGGTTCGCCGCAGTGGAGTAAGCTCAATTTGCCTACCGTTGAGGATTACCGAATGACCCAAGAACTGTCCGCCGCCGAAGCCGCCCTGCGCGATGCCGCGCGCGAGTACCACCGCAACCCCAGCCGGGGCAAGATCTCCGTCACCCCGACCAAGCCGTTGTCCAACCAGCGCGACCTGTCCCTGGCGTACTCGCCCGGCGTGGCCTACCCCTGCCTCGACATCCAGGCCGACCCCAGCAAGGCCTTCGACTACACCTCGCGCGGCAACCTCGTGGGCGTCATCACCAACGGCACGGCCGTGCTGGGCCTGGGCGACATCGGCCCGCTGGCCGGCAAACCGGTGATGGAGGGCAAGGGCTGTCTGTTCAAGAAGTTTGCTGGCGTAGACGTGTTCGACATCGAACTCGACGAGCGCGACCCGGACAAGCTGATCGACATCATCGCCGCGCTCGAACCGACGCTTGGCGGCATCAACCTCGAAGACATCAAGGCACCCGAGTGCTTCTACATCGAGCGCGAACTCTCCAAGCGCATGAACATCCCGGTGTTCCATGACGACCAGCACGGCACGGCCATCATCTCCAGCGCCGCGCTGCTCAACGGCCTGGAGCTGGTGGGCAAGGACATCGGCGCGGTGAAGATCGCCGTCTCGGGCGCGGGCGCCGCCGCCATTGCCTGCGTGGACGTGATGGTGGGCCTGGGTGTGAAGGTCGAAAACGTCTACATGGTGGATTCCAAGGGCGTGATCTACCAAGGCCGCCCGGGCGGCTACGACGAGTCCAAGGCCCGCTACGCCCAGAAGACCGAGGCCCGCACGCTGGCTGACGTTATCAACGGCGCGGACGTGTTCCTCGGCTGCTCGGCTCCCGGCGTGCTCACGGCCGAGATGGTCAAGACCATGGGGCCCAAGCCCATCATCCTGGCGCTGGCCAACCCCGAGCCCGAGATCCGCCCCGAATTGGCCAAGGCCGTGCGCCCGGACTGCATCATCGCCACGGGCCGCTCGGACTACCCGAACCAGGTCAACAACGTGCTGTGCTTCCCGTACATCTTCCGGGGCGCGCTCGACTGCGGTGCCACCAAAATCACCGAAGCCATGAAGCTGGCCTGCGTGCGCCAGATCGCCGACCTGGCCAAGGCAGACATCAGCGAAGAGGTAGCCAACGCTTACGCAGGCAAAGAACTTACTTTTGGCCCCGACTACCTGATTCCCACGCCGTTCGATACCCGCCTGATCCTCAAGATCGCCCCGGCCGTGGCCCAGGCCGCCATGGATTCGGGCGTGGCCACGCGCCCCATCACCGACATGGAGGCCTACAAGGAGAACCTTGGGCGCTTTGTGTACCAGACGGGCATCCTGATGCGCCCGGTCATCAACGCCGCCAAGGCCCTACCCGACGCGCAAAAGCGCGTGGCCTATGCCGACGGCGAAGACGAGCGCGCCCTGCGCGCCGCACAGAACGTGGTGGATGACCGCATCGCCCACCCGATCCTGATCGGCCGCCCGGCCGTGATCGCGGCACGCATCGCCAAGGCCGGCCTGCGCATCCAGCCCGGCAAGGACGTGGAGATCTGCAACCCCGAGGACGACCCGCGCTTTCGCCAATACTGGGAGCACTACCACCAGCTCATGAAGCGCAACGGCGCCACGACTGAAATGGCCAAGGCTGCCGTGCGCCGCTCCAACACCATCATCGCCTCGCTGATGGTCAAGCTGGGCGACGCCGACGCGATGATCTGCGGCCTGGTGGGCACGTTCGAGACGCATCTGGAGCGCATCCACAGCATCATCGGCCATGAGGCCGGCGTGGCCGACTACGCCACCCTCAACGCGCTCATGACCGACCGCGGCCCGCTGTTCATCGCCGACACCTACGTCAACGAAGACCCGACAGCGGAACAGCTGGCCGAGATCGCCTGGAAGTCGGTGCAGGAAGTGCAGCGCTTTGGCCTGCCGGCGAAGGTGGCCTTCTTGTCGCATTCGAGCTTTGGATCGTCCAAGCGCGCTTCGGCGAAAAAAATGCGCCTGGCCCGCGACCTTTTTGTGGCGCGCCACCCCGAGATCGAGTGCGACGGCGAACTGCATGGCGACGCGGCGCTGGAGCCCAACATCCGCGCCACCTACATGCAGGATTCAACGCTCACCGGCTCGGCCAACCTGCTGATCTGCCCGAACATCGATTCGGCCAACATCCTCTACAACGTGCTCAAGACCACGACCAGCGGCGGCGTGACCGTGGGCCCGATCCTCATGGGCGCGGCGGCCACGGCCTACATCCTGACACCGGCTGCCACGGTGCGCCGTGTGCTCAACATGACGGCCCTGGCCGTGGCCAGCGCGGCATCACGCGCGAAGTAGCCGCCACGTGCATCCGCCACCCGCCGGGGTGTGCGGATGCACCTATTTCAGGTATTTCGCTACAGTTTCAGTAGCTATTAGCGCTTACCCATCAAGGAACACAGGCCTTTTTCACTTTGCAAGAGCTAGCGCGATGCCACGAGCAACTGCACGAACATCTGCACCTTCTGGCGCGACACGTCGTCCAGCTCGGTGAACTCCAGGCCTGCCACCCAATGGTTTTCAACGGCCTGGATCTTGACGATGCGCGCGAACACGCCCACCGCCCGGTGCTCCACCAGCGCCAGCGAAAACTCCATCTGCAGCACGTTGCCCGGCTCGATGCGCTCGGGCAGCTCCATCTGCAGGCCGTGGTAGCTCACGTCCACGATCATGCCGTGGATGATGCGCGGCTGCACATCGTCGCCCTGCACCAGCTGGCACAGGCAGGGCACATGCGTTTCGGCCCGGTGGCTGCGCCGGAACTCCTGGCGCGGCACCTTGAGCTTGCGCGCCGGAATGGCCACCAGCTCGCGCATGGCCACCGGCTCGGCCTTGCCCTTCACATACACCTGCATGGGCGCCGTGGCCGACACCAGGCTGCCGCAGCGCTGGTAAGTGGTCTCGCTCATCAAGATCTGCCCGCGCAGGCTGAACGCCTCGATGCGCGAGGCCAGATTCACCTCTTCGCCGATCACCGTGTATTGCGAGAACAGGTCGGAGCCAAAACGCCCCGCCACCACCGTGCCGGTGTTGATGCCGATGCCCAGGTACACCTGCGGCAGACGCTCGCGCAGATGCTCCAGGTTCAGGTCGCGCATGGCCAGCTGCATCTCGACCGCGCAGACCAGGGCGCGCTCGACGTCGTCCGCATGCGACTGCGGCGCGCCGAACAGCACCATGATCGATTCGCCCGTGAACTTGTCGATGGTGCCCTGGTAGCGGTACACCACCTCGCTGAGCCGCGCGAGGCACCGGTTGAGGGCCATCACCACCTCACCGGCGGGCCGCGTGGCCGACAGCGCCGTGAAACCGCGCAGGTCGGCCAGCACGATGGTGACCTCCCGCTCGGCCACCTGCGCCACCTCCGGGGCCACGGGGCGTGCCGCCGCTGGCCCGCCGCCCAGAATGGCCGCCATCTCGGCCTGCACCGATGCCCCCAACGGGGCGCCTGTCTCGCGCTCTATCAGCGCCTGCAGGCGGCGCACGGTATCGTTGGTCGATGCATTGGGCATGGAAAGCGTTCCCCTTTGAAGCCCCCCAGAATAGGTGCGCCCCCTCTGCCGGTCAAGCCGTGCAGCAGAGAAAACAACAGCCGCACGCCGTGGCAGGCCGCCACCCGCTGCGGGATACCCGGCGGAGGCGACTGAGCCACTGCCCTGCCCCGTTCCGCCCACCCTCCAACACCCCTCGCCCATGTCCTGGCACGCACGCCTCCAACTTGACTACACCCTGGAAGACGCACGCACCGTGGCGCGCTTTGCGCACGACGGCCCGCTGCGCATCCTGCAAAGCCTGTACCCCGAGGGCGGGGGCATCTGCCACAACGTGCTGGTCCACCCGCCGGGCGGCCTGGTGGGGGGCGACACGCTGGAGCTCACCGCCACGGTGGGGCCGGGCGCGCATGGCCTCGTCACCACGCCGGGCGCCACGCGGTTTTACCGATCCAGCGGCGAGCAGGCGCTGCAGCGCACACGGCTGACGCTGGCGCCGGGCGCCCGGCTTGAATGGCTGCCGCTGGAAGCCATTGGCTACAACGACTGCCAGGCCGAAAACCACCTCACGCTGGAACTGGCGCCGGGGGCCGAGTTTCTGGGCTGGGACGCAACGGCCCTGGGCCTGCCGCACGCCGACCAGCCCTTTGCGGTGGGCCGCTTCCTGCAGCACATCGAAGTGCCCGGCGTGTGGTTGGAACGCGGCCGCATCGACGCCGCCGACCACCGGCTGCTGAGCAGCCCGCTGGGGCTGGCCGGGCAGCGCTGCATGGCGTCGGTCTTTTTCATCACCGGCTCGGCACTGGAGCGCACACGCCGCGACACCGCCCTGGACCTGGCGCGCGCCGTGATCGCCGCCCACCCCCTGGCAGCCACCGCAGGCGCCACCAGCCCCCACCCGCAGGTGGTGGTGGTGCGCGCCCTGGCCCCGATGGTGGAGCCCGCCATGGCCCTGCTGCAACAGGTGTGGGCCGCGTGGCGGGCGCATTTTTGGCAGTTGGAAGCACAGAGGCCGCGTATTTGGGCGATGTGATGGGGGGCTGGTTTCGACCCTGAGCCGACGTTGGGCAACACGATCCAAAAGCGGCAGTTCAGCCGCTACCCGCTGCCTGACAGTCCAAACGTGCTGTCTGAGTGCGCGGTTCTTGTCTGGTAGCGAGCTATAGTTTGCCTCGTTGACGCCTGCCGGGTTTCGTGAGTATTTTATACATGGATGTTTAATCAGGCAGCCGCCTGCAAACCTATGCTGCAAGCCACTTCCAGGAGAAACCAATGACCAGAATATTCCGCACGGTCCAGTTTATCCCGCAGGTTTTGCGGGATACATCACGTTAAATTTCACGATGGTCATTCTTGCGATTTCCACTGCTGGACTGCAGGACGCTTTGCGGCTAGCGGAGGGCCGCGACGCCAACGTGTGGTGCGGCGCCGACGCCATATCCGAGGCGGAATACGCAGCCTTGAAGAACTCGCGCTTGTCTCGCTTTATCTATCCCCTCCAAGGACAAGAGCCGGACGTTCTTGCGGGAGCAATTGACACAGTCGAAGAGCACCACCCAGGCGAAACGTTGTGGATCGAAAAAAATGCTCCTGAGCTTTAACTTGTCAATATACACGGACCCACAACAGCAGGTGGCGGCTCCGCCGCTCATGTTGGTGGTCCGGTCATTTTTACGTTAAATTGCTGTGCCGCTCTACACCTATATCGCCGCATTCAAAGGAGCGACTTATGCCTCTCAGGGCAGCTACAGCAACTTCAAAGGTTTCGTCGCAGCGTGGTCAGACTTGCCAGCAAATGCACTTCCAGGTCTCACGCCTGCATTGAAGAAAGAGCTGGCGCACAAGGCGTATCGTGGTGAGTTTCTTGAAGTGCCTAATAAGAAGCACCTTTGGCGAAAATCAATTGACCTCAATGGAGATGAGTTCGTTGTCTATGCTGTCCAAACGCAAATTTAACTGGTTGCTCCATCGGATGGCTTCGCCGCCCGCTGAGCGTAAACGTTAGAGCGCAATGTCCGCTTGGTTGCTCCTCGTTCTCACCTGCGCCTGCGCGGCGCTGGCAATCGACGCCTTCCGAATGGGTGAGCCATTGCGTGAGACACCGTGGCGCTTCTGGCCTACGGAATGGAAAAAGGGCCAAGGCCACCTTTCCCTCGCGCAACAGGACGAACTGCAGCGCCAATCCAGCGCGAGTCATTGGTCATTTCTTGGTTTGGGCTGGTTGGCGTGGTGTTTCTCCCTAATGACCGTTCTCCTTGCGGTTCTCACGGTGAGAGCCTTCGCGTCATGAGGGTCCGGCAGCCTCTCGTGGAGCGCTCTAACAGGTTGTATATGGACTCCCCCACAACAGCAAGAGCCTGACCGATTGGGGACCAGGGGGTAAGACACCTGCAGTCGTATATCCGGCATCTGTAGTGGGATCGTGAATGTCCCGTGCCGACATGGAATCTGCGTCACCGCTTCGCCACACGTTACAAGC
>Ga0156178_140_pt1 | contig 59404 bp, 51 predicted proteins | sample RifCSPlowO2_12_FD_107831 | JGI IMG/M metagenome (GOLD analysis project Ga0156178, IMG submission 107831) | Burkholderiales bacterium RIFCSPLOWO2_12_FULL_65_40 | reverse complement strand
CGACTACGCCAAGATGTTCATCCAGGAAGGCCGCCTGAACTACCCATCGATGACGGCCCGCCGCCGCAACACGGCCGACCACAGCATCGAAGTGGTGGGTGCCCAGCTGCGCGCCATGATGCCCTGGATCGCCAAGAACAAGCTGGTCGACCAGACCCGCAACTGAGCCCCTGCGGCCCGGTTCCTGCAAAGGCCACTTCGGTGGCTTTTGCCTTTTCTGGAGGGCGGTTCCAGGGAGGGCTGCCGGGCGCGGCTACACTGCCAAGCTCTGGCAGGATATGACTGCTATTGTTTTCGTAGCTACTTGCGCATGATGGATGTGCGCTGGAGACTCATTTGATGCATGACGGCGAAGAATCGGCTGTGGAAGAAGGCGTGGTGGTGCGCAAGCGGCGCAAGGGCATCTACATCCTGCCCAACCTGTTCACGCTGGCGGCCTTGTTCGGCGGTTTCTATGCCATCGTCATGGCCATGAACGGGCGCTTCGACATGGCAGCCATTGGCGTGTTCTGCGCCATGGTGCTCGACAGCCTGGACGGCCGCGTGGCCCGCATGACCAACACGCAGAGCGCGTTCGGCGAACAGATGGATTCGCTCTCGGACATGGTGTCGTTCGGGGCGGCGCCTGCACTCATCGCCTATGTCTGGGCGCTCAATGGCCTGGGGCGCTGGGGCTGGATTGCCGCGTTCGTCTATTGCGCCTGCGCGGCGCTGCGGCTGGCTCGCTTCAATGTGAACACCGGGGTGGTGGACAAGCGCTACTTCCAGGGCTTGCCTTCGCCTGCGGCTGCGGCGCTGGTGGCGGGCTTCATCTGGCTCATGACGGAACTGGGTGTGGAGCGCGGGCAGGACAATTGGCTGACCTGGACGCAGGTCACCTGGACGATGTTCGCGTTCACGCTGTATGCCGGCCTGACCATGGTGACGAACGTGCCGTTCTACAGCTTCAAGGACGTGCAGATGAAAAAGAGCGTGCCGTTCGTGGTCATCGTGCTGATTGCGCTGGGCATTGCCGTCATCAACATCCATCCTCCCATCGTGCTGTTCGGCGTGTTCGTGCTGTATGGGCTGAGTGGCTATGGCGTATATGCCTGGCGCAAATCACGCGGGCAGCAAACGAGTGTGATCAGCACGTCCACGGACGAACCTGATGAACGGGGCCTGCACAAGTGAACAGACCCTGGCCGCGCCGCCACGAAATTTGTGCTACATTGCTCTTCATGAAATCGTTTGCACTGAGCCTACTGCTAGCCTCCCACGGGCGGAGACAGTAGCGCGCGCGCACACTTTTTCCACACAGGCCCGTCTGCACTCGCAACGGGCCTTTTGTTTTGGGCGCCAGGGAATGCCGTTGCGGGCCACCCCCACCACCAGGAACCAGGAGAAACCACATGGCTGACAAACTGATCATTTTCGACACCACCTTGCGCGACGGCGAGCAGTCTCCCGGTGCGTCGATGACGCGCGATGAAAAGCTGCGCATTGCCCGCCAGCTGGAGCGCCTGAAGGTGGACGTGATCGAGGCCGGCTTCGCCGCCAGTTCCAATGGTGATTTCGAGGCCGTGCAGCTGATCGCCAATTCGATCAAGGATTCCACCATCTGCTCGCTCTCGCGCGCCAATGACCGCGACATCGCCCGTGCTGCCGAAGCCCTCAAGGGTGCCAACCGTGCGCGCATCCACACCTTCATTGCCACCAGCCCCCTGCACATGGAAAAAAAGCTGCGCATGACACCCGAGCAGGTGTTGGAGCAGGCCAAGCAGTCGGTGCGCTTCGCACGCAACCTGGTGGGTGACATCGAGTTCAGCCCCGAGGACGGCTACCGCAGTGAGGTGGATTTTCTCTGCCGCGTGATCGAGGCCGTGATCAATGAGGGCGCCACCACCATCAACGTGCCCGATACCGTGGGCTACGCCGTGCCGGAGTTGTACGGCCAGTTCCTCAAGACCCTGCGCGAGCGCGTTCCGAACAGCGACAAGGCCATCTGGTCGGTGCACTGCCACAACGACCTGGGCATGGCCGTGGCCAACTCGCTTGCCGGCGTGATGATTGGCGGCGCGCGCCAGGTGGAATGCACCATCAACGGCCTGGGTGAGCGCGCGGGCAACTGCTCGCTGGAAGAGGTGGTGATGGCCGTCAAGACGCGCAAGGACTACTTCAATCTGGAAGTCGGCATCGACACCCAGCACATCGTGGCCGCCAGCCGCATGGTGAGCCAGACCACGGGCTTCGTGGTGCAGCCGAACAAGGCCGTGGTGGGCGCCAACGCCTTTGCGCATGCCAGCGGCATCCACCAGGACGGCGTGCTCAAGGCGCGTGATACCTACGAGATCATGCGTGCCGAGGATGTGGGCTGGAGCGCCAACAAGATCGTGCTGGGCAAGCTCAGCGGTCGCAATGCCTTCAAGCAGCGCTTGCAGGATCTGGGTGTGAGCCTGGAGAGCGAGGCAGACACCAATGCCGCATTCACCCGATTCAAGGAACTGGCCGATCGCAAAAGCGAGATTTTTGACGAGGACATCCTGGCTCTGGTCAGCGATGAAAGCGTGCATGGTCAGAGTGACCAGTACCATTTCGTATCTTTGGCCCAGCACAGCGAGACGGGCGAGCGGCCCCATGCCAGCGTGGTGTTCACCGTCGATGGCAAGGAAGTCAAGGGCGAGGCGGATGGCAACGGCCCTGTCGATGCTTCGCTCAAGGCCATTGAATCGCATGTGAAGAGCGGCGCCGAGATGGTGCTGTATTCCGTCAATGCCATCAGCGGTTCGACGGAAAGCCAGGGCGAAGTGACGGTGCGCCTGCAGAACAGCGGCCGCGTTGTGAATGGCGTAGGGGCCGATCCTGACATCGTCGTGGCGTCTGCCAAGGCCTACCTCAGCGCGCTCAACAAGTTGCAGAGCAAGGCGGACCGCGTGGCGGCGCAGGGCTGAAGCCGACTACACGGGGCGAGCCATTTTTTATCTCGTCCTGTTTCTTCAAAATGCCGCGCAAGGTCTTGATCTTGCGCGTTTTTTTTTATGGGACTACACTGTGACACAATTGTTGCTGCTTGGAGATGAGCCTTGATTTCACATCGATCCATGACTGCACTGCGTTCCATGCTCAGGTTGTGTGCTTTTGCGGTGTTGGGCGTTGCGCTTGCTGCGCCGGGTGCCCATGCCGCGCAGCGCAAATCCAGTCCGGATAAAAAACAGCATGTGGTGGGCAAACGCCCAGTCGCCAAGTCATCGGTGGCTCCCCGGAAAAAAGTGGTCTTGCGCGCCCAGCCCCGGCGTGTGGTAGCCACTTCAGCTCGGACCCCCGTCCGCATGGCAGCGCCGCGCCCTTCGTTTGGAAAACTGGCAGGTCTGCACGACCTGACCGACCCGCTGGATTTGCAGTCCAGCGTTGCTTTGGTGGTGGATCAGGACACACAGGAAGTTCTTCTGAGCAAGAACGATCACGCGGTTCTGCCGATTGCGTCGCTGACCAAACTCATGACGGGGTTGATCATCAGTCAGTCTGGGTTGCCCATGGACGAGGCGATCACCATCACGGAAGAAGACGTTGATACGGAAAAAGGCAGCAGTTCCCGCCTGAGGGTGGGTACCACGTTGAGTCGGCGCGAGATGCTTCACCTGGCACTGATGTCCAGCGAGAACCGGGCCGCCCATGCGCTCGGGCGTACCTATCCGGGCGGACTTCAGACTTTCGTGGCACAAATGAATATCAAGGCGCGCCTGATGGGCATGACCGATACGCGGTATGTGGAGCCCACAGGGCTTTCAAGCCAGAATCAGTCCAGCGCCCGCGACCTGGCCGTTCTCGTCAATGTGACTCACAGCGACCCGGTGCTGCGCGAGTTTTCTACCTCCCCGGGGTACGAGGTGTCGGTCGGAAAGAAGACGCTGCAGTACAACAACACCAACTTGCTGGTGAAAAACCCTTCGTGGGATATCGGCCTGCAAAAAACCGGGTATATCTCCGAAGCGGGTCGCTGTCTGGTCATGCAAACCCAGATATCGGGTCGCAAGCTCATCATGGTTTTTCTCGATTCTGCCGGGAAACTCAGCCGGATCGGGGATGCGGTACGGGTCCGGAACTGGGTCGAGTCCATGACTGGACCGCATTCCCAGGTGCCTGCTGCTCAGGTGACCAAGGGCTGAATCCCCCTGCGGCGCGCCGTCGCCTCACAAAAGCATTGGCTGGCTCCCCCTGAACCAGGGGGAGCCGCCAGCCGGTCAGCGCACAGGCAATGACAGTGCGCCGCGTGGTGTTCCCTCAGGCGTTGCCTTGTAGCCAAGTGCGGCAGAGATTTCATGGGCGGTGGACTGCAGCTTGGGCAGCCAGCTTTCATCCAGACGATCCGCAGGTGCCGAGATGGAGAGGCCTGCCACCAGGCGTCCCTGGTCGTCAAACACGCCGGCAGCGATACAGCGCACGCCGAGCTCCAGCTCTTCGTTGTCCCGGGCAACACCCGAGGCGCGTGCCTTGGCCAACTCCCGTTCAAGTGCAGGCAGCTGCGTGATGCTATTGCGTGTATGCCCTGCGAGTCCCGTCCGCGTGGCATAGGCGCGCACCCGTTGAGGATCGTCGGCAGCAAGAAAGAGCTTGCCAGTCGAGGTCAGATGCAACGGGGCCCGGCCACCGATGGCACGCACCACCTGCATACCGGATCGCTCGCTGTAGGCGCGTTCCACATAGATGATTTCGTCACCCTGGCGCATGCTGAGGTTGACGGGCTGCTGGATCAGCCGGTGCAGTTCACGCATCGGAAGCAGCGCGGCATCGCGTACGCTCAGCCGACCTTTGACCAGATTGCCCAGCTCCAGCAGGCGCATTCCCAGGCGGTAGCTGCCAGATTCGGGTCGATCCACAAAACGGCCGATGGTCAGGTCGTTCAGAATGCGATGGGTTGTGGAGGGGTGCAACCCTGTCCGTTCGCTGATTTCCTTGAGAGAGATGGCTTCTTCACGGGACGCCAGAACCTCGATCAGGGCGAACATGCGTTCGATCACTTGGACGCTGGGCTTGGCGGGGAGATCGGGGTCGTTTTTTTTCATGGAAGCAGGCCTGCATTGGAAATTACATTTTATCTGGTGAAATGAAAATGCATATCCTCATCGGCCTGCGGGTTCGACCCTGTGCCAATGTTCATCCTGCAGCACTTCATGGGGCAGAAACCGGGCCTTGTAGCTCATTTTCGGACTGGCGTTGATCCAGTAGCCTAAATAGATATAAGGCAGGCCCAGTTCGCGGGCTTGTGCGATCTGCCAAAGAATGTTGTAGGTGCCGTAGCTGCTGCGAGCATCAGGTTCGTAGAAGGTATAGACCGCGGACAGACCATCATCGAGCACGTCCATGATGGAAACCATGCGCAGTTCACCGGTTCTCCCGTCCACATCGGGCTCGCGAAACTCGACCAGACGCGAATTCACCCGGCTTTGCAGCAGAAACTGGGTGTATTGATCGATGCTGTCGTGATCCATGCCGCCACCCGCATGGCGGCCGTTTTGGTAGCGAAGGTAAAGCTGATAGTGCTCAGGCACGAACCGGGGGCGCAGCACTCGGGCTTGCAGTCTGGCATGGCGCGTGTCGGCACGCCTCTGACTGCGATCTGGCTTGAATTCGTTGACCAGAACCCTGAGTGCTGTGCATGCACGGCAGCCGTCGCAGTAGGGGCGGTAGGTGAACATTCCGCTGCGCCGGAACCCCTGGGCCACCAGCCGGGAGTATGTGTCGTTGTGCACCAGATGGCTGGGCGTGGCCACCTGCGAGCGTGCCAGGCGGTCTGGCAGATAACTGCAGGGATAGGGAGCCGTGGCGTAAAACTGCAGCGTCTGGAACGGGAGATCGTTAAGTTGCGTCATGCCGGCAGCACGGAAGGAGGCAGAAGCTCATTCCAGTATACGGGATCGAATGACCAGCGCAGATCATGCTGCCCGGCAGCCTCGCCCATGTGCTGCAGGAACCGGTCGCGACTGATTTCGTGCGCCCCCAGAGAGGCCAGATGGTGGGTGTTTTGCTGGCAATCGATGAGTTCTACGCCTTGCTTCCTGCACAGGCACACGAGGGCCGCCAGTGCAATTTTTGACGCATCCGGCTGGTGCGCGAACATGGACTCTCCAAAAACCGCGTGTCCCAGGCCGATGCAGTAAAGCCCGCCGACCAGGTGGTCATCCACCCAGGTTTCGATGCTGTGAGCGTGACCCGCGTCGTGAAGGGCTTGGTACGCAGACACCATTTCTGGCACGATCCACGTCCCGTCCTGGCCCTTGCGGGCTTTGCTCGAGCATGCGGAAATCACGGCATGGAAATCGTGATCTATCCGGATTTCACAGCCGGGGGTACAGCGAAATTTCTGTAGGGTCTTGCGCAGAGAACGATGCAGGCGGAACGAGGACGGTTCGAGCACCATGCGAGGGTCGGGAGACCACCACAAGATGGGTTGCCCTGCGCTGAACCAGGGGAAGATGCCCCGGTGGTATGCCGCCGTCAGGTGTGCCACATCCAGTTGGCCGCCCGCAGCCAGCAAGCCGGGCGCGGGTGTTTCCGGGCCCCAGGCCAGAGAGACCGGGGGAAACGGATCGTCAGCGTCCAGCCAGGGCAGGTGTGCGGGCATCGTTTCAGGGTAACAGCAAAGGGAGCATGTTCCTCCGGGCAATGGTTACCGGGGAAGAGCACTGCGTACTGGCCGGGCTGGGCTCCTCGGAGCATGCCCATTCAAAGACAAAACCCGCCAAGGCGGGTTGGTTGATGGATGCAACAGAGCTATTTTTTGGGATTGACGGTTTTCTCGTCTTTGGCGGACTTGGTCTCCGCTGCCGGCTTCTTATCACTGGTCTTTTTGGTGGCTGGTGGGGCGTAGGTGCTGCCATTGACGGTCAGCCCCTCGGCAGAAAACTTGGCGGCTGTGGCTTCGCCCACTCCGCTGACTCGGCCGATGAAGTCATTCCAGTCCTTGAAATTGCCCTTCTTGCGCTCCAGGATGATTTTTTCCGATATGGCAGGGCCAATACCCTTGATGCCGTCTAGTTCAGCAGCAGAGGCTTTGTTGACATCGACGGCCGCGAACGAGGCGGCTGCATAGAGCATGGCGACGAACATCAGAATTTTTTTCAGCATGGACAGCTACTCCTGGTTGGGAATGAAGCGGCGCGGTACGGCCGCGCAGAGGATCATAGCGGTCGTACCGAGCGGGCGGCAAGAGTCACAGTTCTTCAACGCGCCGCGCCGGATAGCTGTCCCAGGTCTGGCAGCCCGGGCATTGCCAGAAGTGCTGACGGGCTTCGAAACCACAGGCGGCGCAGCGGTAGCGCGTCAGAGGCTGGGTGGCATGGTCCAGGGCGCGTTGTACCTGCGGATGGTATTGCTCATGCTCGAGGCGCTCACCTGCCATCCATTTGGCGGCCGCCACCAGCGAAGGCTCGGTATCCAGGTGGCGCAGATACCACAGGCGTCCGGGGGATGTGGCCTGGCCAGCCTTCTCGGTCAGTGCCACGATGGCATCAAGCACGTCGAGCGAAGGGGCCGCTGCATAGTGTTGTTGCAGACCCTGCAGGACCTGATCTGTCTGTCCGCTGGTTTCAGCCACCTCGACCAGCAGGGCTGCCGCCAGAGGGAGCGCGGCAGGTGCTTCGGCAATCATCGTCTGAAGGGTTGAGAGGGCAGCGCGGGGCTGGCCCATGCGCTGATACAGGCGCGCCAAATCAATGTGAGGGCGGGGTGCTTGGGGGGCGCTGGCATGGGCCTTTTCAAGCAGCGTGCGAGCCTCCTCCAGGTCATTGCCTGCAACCCGCTCCTGTGCCTGCTCGCACAGATAATGGGCTTGCCGGGTACTGAAGTCACCTTGACCGGCGTGGTGCATTTTGAGTGCGATGGCGGCGGCGCGTGGCCAGTCCCGTGAGCGCTCGTAAATGGCCAGCAATGCCAGCCGGGCCTGGCCCTCGAAGGGGGTTCCCTCCAGCTTGGCTAGGGCGTCCTCGGCCCGATCCAGCAGCCCGGCCTTGAGGAAGTCCAGGGCCAGCGCGTGCTGTGCGCGTTCGCGGTCTTTCTTGACCAGATCGCCGCGCGAGAGCAGGTGCTCGTGCACCCGAACGGCCCGGTCGTACTCTCCACGCCGACGAAACAGGTTCCCCAGCGCGAAGTGCAGCTCCGATGTATCCGGATCGTTTTGCACCGCTTCGATGAAGGCGTCTATGGCCTGATCCTGCTGCTCATTGAGCAGGAAATTCAGGCCCTTGAAATAGGCCTTGGGCACGCTGCGATTTTCTGCGCGCAACTGGCGCAGGTCGATGCGCGATGCGCCCCATCCCAGCACGAAGGCCAGCGGCAGGCCGAGCAGCAGCCAGACGAAATCAGATTCCATGGGGTGGGGCGTCTTCAGGGCTGGGGGCCGATGCGCTGATGGGTGAAGTGGAGGTCAATGTGTGGATTTGTTGCTGTGCAGTGCGTGCTGCAGCGCGGTGTTTCCACCAGCGCGGCACCATGCCCAGCACACCGGTCACCAGACCCGCAGCGAAAGCAGTCAACACCACCAGAACCAGCGGTGCGCGCCATTGCGTGCCAAAGAAGAAGTGCACGGTGACGTCTTGCTGGTTGTTCAGCGCAAAGGCAAAGAGGGTAAAAAAAATGGCTGCCTTGAGCAGCCACAGGAGGTATTTCATGTGTCTCCCCAGTGGTGGAGAGATTCTAAGAGCCACCGGCCACAGAGCCGACGGGTACAGGAAAATATAGAAAAAAGGACGGTTCTGACCGTCCTTGAAGCGCTGAATGCTATTGAATATATAGCAATCTTAGCCTTTGTCTTCCATTTCTGCCGTGCGCTGGTCCACTGCTTCACGCAAAGCCTTGCCCGGCTTGAAATGAGGCACCCGCTTGGAGGGAATGGCCACTGCTTCGCCGCTGCGCGGGTTGCGGCCCATGCGTGGGGGACGGTGGTTGACCGAGAAGCTGCCAAAGCCGCGCACCTCGATGCGGTGGCCACGCACCAGGGCTTCGCCCACGGCATCCAGAAGGGTCTTGACGGCGAACTCGGCATCACGGTGCGTGAGCTGACTGAATCGCGCAGCAAGTTCTTCAACGAGGTCTGATCGGGTCATAACTGGATAGTCTGCTTCAGGAAAATGGCCGGGTGGGCGCATTGCGCACCCACCCGGCCAGTGTCATCCAACGCGCGAGGAGCTTACTTCTCGGAGTTGTCCAGCTTGGCGCGCAGCAGGGCGCCCAGGCTGGTCGTACCGGCGCTTTCGCGGCTTGATTGCTGGCTTAGGTTGGCCATGGCGCCTTGTTCGTCGGCCATGTCCTTTTGCTTGATCGACAGCTGGATGTTGCGGGTCTTGCGATCCACGTTGACCACCACGGCCGTGACTTCGTCGCCTTCCTTGAGCACGTTGCGGGCATCTTCCACGCGGTCGCGGGAGATTTCCGAAGCACGCAGGTAACCGATGATGTCGTCGCCCAGATCGATTTCGGCGCCACGGGCGTCCACGGTCTTGACCTTGCCGGTCACCGTCTGGCCCTTGTCGTTCACGGTCACGAAGGTGGTGAACGGGTCGCCGTCGAGCTGCTTGATGCCCAGGGAGATGCGCTCACGGTCCACGTCCACGGCCAGCACGATGGCTTCGACTTCCTGGCCCTTCTTGTAGTTGCGCACGGCGGCTTCGCCGGTTTCATTCCAGGACAGGTCGGACAGGTGCACCAGGCCGTCGATGCCGGCAGCCAGACCCACGAACACGCCGAAGTCGGTGATCGACTTGATCGGGCCCTTGACGCGGTCGCCGCGCTTGGTGTTCTGCGCGAATTCCTGCCAGGGGTTGGCCTTGCACTGCTTCATGCCCAGGCTGATGCGGCGCTTGTCTTCGTCGATTTCCAGGACCATGACTTCGACTTCGTCGCCCAGCGAAACCAGCTTGGCGGGAGCGATGTTCTTGTTGGTCCAGTCCATTTCGGAAACGTGCACCAAGCCTTCGATGCCGGGTTCGAGTTCGACGAACGCGCCGTAGTCGGCAATGTTCGTGATCTTGCCGAACAGGCGGGTGCTCTGGGGATAGCGACGCGAAACGCCCATCCAGGGGTCATCACCCATCTGCTTGAGGCCCAGCGAGACACGGTTCTTCTCGGTGTCGAACTTGAGGATCTTGGCGGTGATTTCCTGGCCGGCCTGAACGACTTCGCTCGGGTGGCGGACACGGCGCCATGCCATGTCGGTGATATGCAGCAGGCCGTCGATGCCACCCAGATCCACGAACGCACCGTATTCGGTGATGTTCTTGACCACGCCCTGGACGATGGAGCCTTCTTTCAGGGTTTCCATCAGCTTGGCGCGCTCTTCGCCCATCGAGGCTTCGACCACGGCGCGGCGGCTCAGCACCACGTTGTTGCGCTTGCGGTCCAGCTTGATGACCTTGAATTCCATGGTCTTGTTTTCGTACGGCGTCAGATCCTTGATCGGACGCGTATCGATCAGCGAGCCGGGCAGGAATGCGCGGATGCCGTTGACCAGCACGGTCAGGCCGCCCTTGACCTTGCCGCTGGTGGTGCCGGTGACGAATTCGCCGGATTCCAGGGCCTTTTCCAGGCTCATCCACGAAGCCAGGCGCTTAGCGGTGTCACGCGACAGGATGGTGTCGCCGTAACCGTTTTCGATGGAGCCGATGGCCACCGATACGAAGTCACCCACCTGGACTTCGACTTCGCCCTTGTCGTTCTTGAATTCTTCCAGCGGCACGTAGGCTTCGGACTTGAGGCCGGCGTTGACCACGACGAAGTTGTGTTCCACGCGCACGACTTCGGCGGTGATGACTTCGCCCGGGCGCATTTCGGTGCGTTGCAGGGATTCTTCAAAAAGGGCGGCAAAAGATTCAGACATGTATTTCCTTGCCACAAGCAGGTTTACGGCGACACGATTGCCGCAGTTTCAAAGGCTGCCCGTGGTGGTTTGCAGTGCGGCGGATAGCCGCGGTTTGGTTGAAAAGAACCACACCGCCTGTGCGCTGGCGCGCGAAAGGGGCGGTGTGGGCCCGGTATCAGCCCTGCGCGCCGGGCGTGAAGGGCTGCCGCTCCTGCCACCAGTCGAGCACCTGGCTGACGGCCTGTTCGACCGTGAGTTCGGAGCTGTCCAGCACCAGAGCGTCCTGCGCGGGCTTCAAGGGGGCAACGCTGCGGGACATGTCCCGTGCGTCGCGCGCCTCAAGGTCTGCGCGAAGGTCGTCGATTCTAGCCGTTAATCCCTTTGAAATCAACTGCTTGTAACGCCGCTCGGCCCGGCAGGCGGCGCTGGCCGTCAGGTAGACCTTGAGCGGGGCGCCGGGGAAGATCACCGTGCCCATGTCGCGGCCGTCGGCCACCAGGCCGGGCAGGCGACGAAAGCTATGTTGCAGGTCCACGAGCGCCTGGCGCACGGCGGGCAGCGCGGAGACGCGCGAGGCGTTCATGCCGGCCTCTTCGGTGCGGATGGCTTCGGTCACGTCATCGCTGCCGAGCCAGATCCTGCCGCCCTCGAAGCGCACCGGGAGCTGGCGGGCCAGGTCGGCGATGCGTTGTTCGTGTTCCATTTCGATGGCCAGGTCCGCGCGCGTGGCGGCCAGGGCCGTGATGCGGTACATCGCCCCCGAGTCGAGGAAGGCGTAGCCCAGGCGCTGGGCCACCAGCGCGGCCACGGTGCCCTTGCCCGAGGCGGTGGGGCCGTCGATGCAGAGCACGGGGATGCGCTCAGGTGCTGTTTGCGCGACCGAGAACAGGGCCTCGAAGTAATCGGGGAAGGTCTTGGCGACGCATTGGGGATCTTCGATGCGCACCGGCAGGCCTGCCGGATTGAAGGCTGCGAGCGAGAAGCACATGGCGACGCGGTGGTCGTCGTAGGTGTGGATGCTCGCTGCCTTCCACGCGTCCACGGCGGCGGGCGGCGTCACGGCGATGAAGTCCGCGCCTTCTTCCACGGTGGCACCGAGCTTGCGCAGTTCGGTGGCCATGGCGGCGATGCGGTCGGTTTCCTTGACGCGCCAGCTCGCGATGTTGCGCAGCCGGGTCGTGCCCTGAGCGTAGAGCGCCATCACGGCCAGCGTCATGGCGGCGTCTGGAATGTGGTTGCAGTCCAGGTCGATGGCCTTCAGGGGCCAGGCACCGCGTTCGATCTGCAGCCAGTTGGGGCCCCCGGTAATCTGGGCGCCCATGGCGCGCGCAGCTTCGACGAAGCGGATGTCGCCCTGGATCGAATCCAGCCCCACGCCCAGGATCTTGATGCCATTTGGACCGGCAGGGCTCGGAGCGATTGCGCCAAGCGCTATGAAATAGCTAGCAGAAGAGGCGTCGGCCTCGACATGGATGTGGCCGGGCGACTGGTAGCGGCTATCAGCCGGAATAGTGAAGCGCTGCCAGTTTTCGTGCGCCACGCGGATGCCGAAGCGTTCGAGCAGCTGCAGCGTGATGTGGATGTAGGGCTTGGAGATCAGTTCGCCCACCACCTCGATGACCACGTCCTGTCGCGTGGCCGCCAGCGGCAGGGCCATGAGCAGGGCGGTGAGGAACTGGCTGGAGACGTCGCCGCGCACGCGGATGGGCGCGGCGAGAGAGAGCGCGGGCACGCCTGCCGCGTGGGCGATGCGCAGTGGCGGGTATCCGTCATTGCCGAGGTAGTCGATCTGGCAGCCGAGCTGGCGCAGGGCATCGACCAGGTCGCCGATAGGGCGCTCGTGCATGCGTGCGATGCCGCTGAGTTCGAATTCGCCGCCCAGCAGGGCCAGCGCTGCCGTGAGCGGGCGCATGGCCGTGCCGGCATTGCCGAGAAACAGCTTCGCGGGCGATTGGGGCGTGCGCCCGCCCAGACCGGTGATACGCACCTGGGCTCCTTCTTCTTCTACGCCGCAGCCGAGCTGGCGCAGGGCGTCGAGCATGACGCGGGTGTCGTCGGAGGCCAGCAGGTCGTGCACCGTGGTGGTGCCGTTGCTTAGCGCGGCCAGCAGCAACACGCGGTTGGAAATGCTCTTGGAGCCGGGCAGTTGCACATCGCCTGCGGCGGCGTTGAGCGGAGGCAGGTCGAGAAAGGCCGTGGTGAACATTTATTTGTGGCGGGAGGTGCGCTGCGCGCCCATGCGCCAGTGCGCGCGGGTCTCGCTGGCCAGGGTGAGCATGTCCTCGATGGCCTGGGCATTGCCTTCGCGCATGGCCTGCTCCAGGCGGTGCAGGGTCTGCTGGAACAGGCTGGACTGTGCCAGCAGCTCCTCGCGGTTGGCCAGCAGGATGTCGCGCCAGACTTTCGGGTCGCTGGCGGCGATGCGTGTGAAATCACGAAAGCCCGGCCCGGCCAGCGACAGGAAGGTGTCGGCATGCGGCTGGCCAGTAATGCTGTTGACCAGCGAGAACGCCAGCAGGTGCGGCAGGTGGCTGACGGCAGCAAACGCTGCATCGTGCGACTCGGGCGACATGCTGGTGACGCGGCAGCCCAGAGCGGTCCAGACTTCTTCGGCGCGCTGCAACTGGGCGGTGAGTGTGCGCTCCGTGGGCGTCAGGATGACCTGACGACCGCTGTAGAGTTCAGCCTCCGCATGCTCCACGCCGGAGACTTCGCGGCCGGTGATGGGATGTGCGGGCACGAACGAGCCCACCTTGTCGCGCAGCGCGCGCTCGGCGGCCATGACCACATCGGCCTTGGTGGAGCCGACGTCCATGACGAGCATCTGCGGCGTGATGAGGTGCTTGATGGCTTTGAGCGTGGCCTCGGTGGCGGATACGGGCACAGCGATCAGCACGATGTCGGCGCCGGCCACGGCCAGCAGGGCCGACGGCGCTTCCACATCGATCACGCCGAGCTGGCGTGCACGGTCGGTCGTGGAGGGGGATTTGCTGTAACCCACCACGCGCTGCACCAGGCCCGCGCGCTTGAGCGCCAGTGCAAACGACCCGCCCATCAGGCCGCAACCAATGAGTCCTAGTTGTTCAAACATGGTGAAATTCCGGGTGGGGCTGCGGGGGCAGGGCGGAGCCGGGGAGGGGGGCGGTCATGACGACACCGGGTAGGTGCCCAGCACCTTGTAGTAGGCGCACAGGCTGCGCAGTTCGGTCAGCGCGGCGGTGACATGGGGCTGGCTCGGGTGGCCGTCGATGTCGATATAGAAATAGTATTCCCACTGGCCCGTACGCGCCGGACGTGACTCGAAGCGCGTCATCGAGACCCCATGCTTTTTCAGCGGCACCAGCAGGTCGTGGACCGCGCCGGGCTGGTTGGGCACTGAAACGATGAGACTGGTGCAGTCGTGGCCCGACGGCGGCGGCGTATCCAGCGTGTGCGGCAGGCAGATGATGGCGAAGCGCGTGCGGTTGTAGGCCTCGTCCTGGATGGCGTGGGCCACGATGTGCAGCCCGAACTGCGTGGCGGCGCGGTCGCTGGCCAGCGCCGCCCAGGCCGGGTTGGTGGCGGCGAGGCGCGCGCCTTCGGCATTGCTGGAAACCGGGCGGCGCTCGGCATGCGGCAGGTGCTTGGACAGCCAGGCTTGGCATTGCGCCAGCGCCTGGGGATGGGCCAGCACGGCCTCGACGCCTTCGAGCGTGTTGGTGGTGCGCAGCAGGTTGTGGCGTACCAGCAGGCTGACCTCGCCCACCACATGCGTGGGGGTGTGCAGGAACAGGTCGAGCGAGCGCGTAACCACGCCCTCGACCGAGTTCTCCACGCCCACCACGCCGAACTGGGCGCTACCCGAGGCCGTGGCGTGGAACACTTCGTCGAAATTGGCGCAATAGACGATGTCGGCCGCACCGCCGAAGTATTCGATCGCGGCTTGTTCGCAGAAGGTGCCGGCCGGGCCGAGCACGGCCACGCGCTGCGGCGATTCAAGCGCCAGGCAGGCCGACATGATCTCTCGCCAGATGGCGGCCACATGCGCACCCTTGAGGGGGCCGGGGTTGGCACGGGTGATTTTCTCGATGACCTGGGCCACGCGGTCGGGGCGGAAGAACGGCGTGCCCTCGCGCTTCTTGACCTCGCCGACGCGCTCTGCCACCAGTGCGCGCTGGTTCAGCAGGGTCAGCAGCTGCTGGTCGATGTTGTCGATCTGGACGCGCAGGCTGGCCAGCTCGGGGGATGCTTGGGGTGTGTTCATGGAGGGGTGGGGTCAGGCTCAGGCGTGCAGCTGCTCAAATTCTCGCATGTAGTCCACCAGCGCCTGCACGCCGGACAGCGGCATGGCGTTGTAGATGCTCGCGCGCATGCCGCCTACGGACTTGTGGCCCTTGAGTTGCAGCAGGCCGCGCTGTTTCGCGCCGGCCAGGAAAGCGTCGTTGCGGGTTTCGTCGCGCAGGAAGAAGGGGATGTTCATGCGCGAGCGGCAGTTCGGCGCCACTTTGTTGATGTAAAGCCGGGATTGGTCGATGGCCTCGTAAAGCAGCTTCGCCTTGGCGATGTTGCGCTGCTCCATGGCGGCGATGCCGCTGGCTGTGCCCTCGCGCTGGCGCTTGAGCCACTGGAAGGTCAGGCCGGCGATGTAAATGCCCCAGGTGGGTGGGGTGTTGTACATGGACTGGTTTTCGGCCACGATTTTGTAATCGAAAGCGCTCGGGCAGATGGACAGGGCATGGCCGAGCAGGTCGTCGCGCACCACGACCAGGGTCAGCCCGGCCGGGCCCAGGTTCTTCTGCGCACCGCCGAAGGCCAGGCCGACGCGCGACCAGTCCACCGGGCGCGAGGCCACATGGGACGAAAAATCGATGACCAGCGGTGCATCGCACCCCAGTGCGCGCAGGTCAGGCAATTCGTGGTATTCGACCCCGTTGATGGTCTCGTTGCTGCAGATATGCAGGTAGCTGGCGCCCTTGCTGGGCTGCCACCGTGCAGGGTCGGGCAGGGTGGTGAAGCCGCTGTCCTCACCCGACGCAATCACATTCACTTCCGATGCGTACTTGCGCGCCTCTTTCTGCGACTTCTGGCTCCAGCTGCCGGTGACGACGAAGTCCACCGTGGCGGCGCGCGAGAGGTTGAGTGGCACGATGGCGTTCTCGGCCAGACCGCCGCCCTGCATGAACAGGATCTTGAACTGCGGGGGCACGGCCAGCAGCTCGCGCAGGTCGGCTTCGGCCTGCTCATAGATCGAGATGAATTCCTTGCCACGGTGGCTCATCTCCATCACGCCCATGCCACTGCCATGCCAGTCGAGCATTTCGGCAGCAGCCTGCTCCAGAACCTCGGCAGGAATGGCTGCCGGACCGGCGGAGAAGTTGTAAGGGCGTTGCATGATTTATGGTTAAAAGTGGCTCCAGCGCTTATCCATCAAGCGCTGCCAGCTATTAATAATATAGCTTTCAAGTCAGCCCGGTTGGGGGCTGACCTGCATCAATCATCGGTGGCAGGAGGGGTGTCTTCGGCGGCATCCGCGTCATCGACTGCGTTGGCATCGTTTTCGACGATGCGCTGCAGGCCGCTGAGCTGGGAGCCTTCGTCCAGCGCGATCAGCGTCACGCCCTGCGTAGCACGGCCGAGTTCACGGATTTCGGAGACGCGGGTGCGTACCAGCACACCCTTGTCGGTGATCAGCATGATCTCGTCGTCGGCATGCACCAGCGTGGCGGCGACGACCTTGCCGTTGCGCTCGCTCTGCTGGATGGCAATCATCCCCTTGGTGCCACGACCGTGGCGGGTGTATTCGGTGATGCTGGTGCGCTTGCCGTAGCCGTTCTCGGTGGCGGTGAGCACGCTCTGGGTTTCGTCCTCGGCCACCAGCATGGCGATCACGCTCTGGCTGTCTTCGAGCATCATGCCGCGCACACCGCGTGCCTGGCGGCCCAGGGGGCGCACGTCGTTCTCGTCGAAGCGCACGGCCTTGCCGCCGTCGCTGAACAGCATCACGTCGTGCTGGCCGTCGGTGAGCGCGGCCCCGATCAGGTAGTCGCCCTCGTCCAGGTTGACGGCGATGATGCCGCCCTTGCGCGGGTTGCTGAATTCGTCGAGTGCCGTCTTCTTCACGGTACCCATGCTGGTGGCCATGAACACGTAGCGATCGGCCGGGAAGGTGCGCATGTCGCCGGTGAGCGGCAGCACCACGTTGATTTTTTCGCCGTCCTGCAGCGGGAACATGTTGACGATGGGCCGACCGCGCGAGCCGCGCGAGCCTGCGGGCACTTCCCACACCTTGAGCCAGTACAGGCGGCCGCGGTTGGAGAAGCACAGGATGTAGTCGTGCGTGTTGGCGATGAAGAGCTGGTCGATCCAGTCGTCTTCCTTGGTCGCCGTGGCCTGCTTGCCGCGCCCGCCACGCTTTTGCGCGCGGTATTCGCTCAAGGGCTGGCTCTTGATGTAGCCGGTGTGGCTGAGCGTCACCACCATGTCGGTGGGGGTGATCAGGTCTTCGGTGGAGAGATCCTGCGCGCTGTATTCCACCAGGCTGCGGCGTGCGCCGAGCTTGTGCTGGCCGAACTCCTGCTTGATGGCGGTGAGTTCGTCGCCAATGATGGTCGAGACCCGCTCGGGGGTGGCCAGGATGTCCAGCAGGTCTTCGATGACCGCCATCACGTCCTTGTATTCGGCAACGATCTTGTCCTGCTCCAGGCCTGTGAGGCGTTGCAGGCGCATCTGCAGGATTTCCTGGGCCTGCGTTTCCGATAGGCGGTACAGGCCGTCCTGGCCCATGCCGAGTTCCTTTTCCAGACCGTCGGGCCGGTAGTCGTCGGCATTGACCACGCCGCCATCGGCGCGCGTGCGCGTGAGCATTTCGCGCACCAGCTTGCTGTCCCAGGCGCGGGTCATCAACTCGGCCTTGGCCACCGGCGGGGTGGGGGCGTTGCGGATGATGGCAATGAAGTCGTCGATATTGGCCAGCGCCACGGCCAGGCCCTCCAGCACATGGCCGCGTTCGCGGGCCTTGCGCAGCTCGAACACCGTGCGGCGCGTGACCACTTCGCGGCGGTGCTGCAGGAAGACGCTGATCAGATCCTTAAGGTTGCACAGGCGTGGCTGGCCGTCGATCAGCGCCACCATGTTCATGCCAAAGGTGTCCTGAAGCTGCGTCTGCTTGTACAGGTTGTTGAGCACCACCTCGGGCACTTCGCCACGCTTGAGTTCGATGACCAGACGCATGCCCGACTTGTCGGACTCGTCCTGGATGTGGCTGATGCCCTCGATCTTCTTCTCGTGCACCAGTTCGGCCATGCGCTCCTGCAGCGTCTTCTTGTTGACCTGGTAGGGAAGCTCGTCCACGATGATGGCCTGGCGCTGGCCCCGATCGATGTCTTCGAAGTGGCAGCGCGCGCGCATTACCACCTTGCCGCGACCGGTGCGGTAACCGTCCTTGACGCCGTTGATGCCGTAGATGATGCCCGCCGTCGGGAAATCAGGCGCGGGAATGATTTCCATCAAATCGTCGATCGACGATTCGGGGTTGCGCAGCATGTGCAGGCAGGCATCCACCACCTCATTGAGGTTGTGCGGTGGAATATTGGTGGCCATGCCCACGGCGATGCCCGACGAGCCATTGACCAGCAGGTTGGGCAGCTTGCTCGGCAGTACCAGCGGTTCCTTTTCGCTGCCGTCGTAGTTGGGCCCGAAATCGACGGTTTCCTTGTCGATGTCGGCCAGCATCTCGTGGGCTATTTTGGCCAGCCGGATTTCGGTGTAACGCATGGCGGCGGCGTTGTCGCCGTCCACCGAGCCGAAGTTGCCCTGGCCGTCCACCAGCATGTGGCGCAAGGAGAAGTCCTGGGCCATGCGCACAATGGTGTCGTACACCGCGCTGTCGCCATGCGGGTGGTACTTGCCGATCACATCGCCGACGATACGGGCAGATTTCTTGTACGGCCGGTTCCAGTCGTTGTTCAGTTCGTGCATGGCGAACAGCACGCGCCGGTGCACCGGCTTGAGGCCATCGCGCGCGTCCGGCAAGGCCCGGCCCACGATCACGCTCATGGCGTAATCCAGGTAACTGCGGCGCATCTCCTCTTCAAGGCTGATGGGCAGGGTTTCTTTGGCGAACTGGGTCATGGGACAGGCGGAATGACAGCAAGGACGGCCATTTTAGGCGCAAGCGCTTGTGGCCGTTGCGCAACACATTCGGGCAATTGCGCATTTGTCCTACGGCAAGGGCAGCGCACGGGGCAACACGCCCCGGTTACGTATGGCACAATCAATTTCAACGTTTTTGGTGATGGTCACCGGCGACGTCCTGATTTCGCAGCGCGGCTGCGGCTTTTTCCCCTGAGGAGAACCAATGAAGAAACTGAACAAAGTAGCAATGCTGATTGCTTCCGCAGCGCTTGCAACCGCCGCTGGCGCTCAAACCGTTGATAACTGGAAGAACGGCACGAACGAGCTGGTCTGGAAGAACGGCACCAACGAACTGTGCTGGCGCAATGCCTCCTGGACGCCCGCCACGGCAGCCGCCGGCTGCGACGGCGCTCTGGCTGCACCTGCTGCTGCACCTGCCGCTGCGCCTGCACCCGCTGCTGCTCCTGCCGCTGCTGCTCCTGCTGCTGCTGCTGCACCCGCTCCCGCTGTGGCCACCAAGGTGACCTACGCTGCAGACGCTTTCTTCGACTTCGACAAGGCTGTCCTGAAGCCCGAAGGCAAGGCCAAGCTGGACGACCTGGTTTCCAAGGTCAAGGGTATCAACCTGGAAGTGATCATCGCCGTGGGTCACACCGACTCCGTGGGCTCTGACGCTTACAACCAGAAGCTGTCGGTGCGCCGTTCCGAAGCCGTGAAGGCTTACCTGGTGTCCAAGGGCATCGAAAAGAACCGCGTCTACACCGAAGGCAAGGGCGAAAAGCAGCCCGTGGCTGACAACAAGACCAAGGAAGGCCGCGCAAAGAACCGCCGCGTGGAAATCGAAGTGGTCGGCACCCGCGCCAACTGATAGAACCCTGTGATCTCCATGGCCTCGCTAGCGGGGCTGTGAAGAAAGGTTCTGTCGGATCCCCACCAGCGTCAAGCTGTGTGGGGATTTTTTTATGGAAAGCACGCAACGCCTGCCTGTGGATGCACGGCATCGGTGCCTGGTATGGGGCGGGGTGCATTTCGGGTATCGCTGCTCGTCGAGAGCGCCGTCCTTGTGCCCCAAGGCTGTGCTATGGCTGCAAATCCGGCAACAACCATTCTTGCCGGGGACGAAACTGGCGAAATTTTCGGCCTGCGCTACAGGCGCTCCAAGTCCGATAGCCGGTTAGGTTCTCGTATGGGCGGGCAGCGTCAGTGCGGCACGCAAACCGCCAAGTGGGGAATCGTCCAGCTCCACTCCCCCGCCATACAAACGGGCCAGGTCATCCACGATCGACAGGCCAAGCCCTGAGCCGGGGGTTTTTTCATCGGCCCGCACCCCCCGTTGCACCACTGAAGCGCGCTGTTCGCGTGTGAGCCCTGGGCCGTCATCGTCGATCAGGATGGTGAAGGTGCCGGGTGCGATGCGCACGCTCACGCTGATCGTTCGAGATGCCCATTTGCATGCGTTGTCCAGCAGGTTGCCCAGCATTTCCTGCAGATCCTGCGCTTCGCCGCGAAAGTCCAGCGAGGCCGGGATGGAATCGACATGGAATTGAAGCTCGCGATCGGCGTGAATGCGGTGCATCACGCGAACGAGCCCTTCCAAAATGGGCTGCAGCGGTGTTCTGCTGCCCGGAACGCGCTCGGTAGCGGCCGTCTGCGCCCGGCCCAGGTGGTAGTCGACATGCTTGCGGGCCACGCTGACCTGTTCGTTCACCAGCCGTGCCAGTTTGGCCGTTTCAGGATTCATGCCGGAGGCATGGGCTGCATTGGCCAGCACACTCAAGGGCGTCTTGAGTGCATGCGCGAGGTTTCCCGCGTGTGTGCGGGCGCGTTGCACGACTTCCGCGTTGTGGCCCAGCACAGTGTTGAATTCGTCGATCAGAGGCGTGATTTCACCCGGGAAATCGCCTTCAAGCCGTTGCGATTCGCCGTTCCGGACCCTGGCCAGAGCGGTGCGCAGGCTGCGCAGCGGCGCCAGCCCCACCACCACCTGCACCAGTGCTGCCAGCACCATCCCTGCGCCGAGGACACCCAGCGCCAGCCACAGGGTGCTGTTCAGGCGTGCCACGGGCTCTTCCATGAAGCTCTCACTGGCTGCGGCAATCAGGCGCAATTTGCCGGTTTTTTCGCCGCTGGTGTCGTTAAGAAACACGCTGCGTTCCACCATGCTGAGCATCTTGTTTTCCGGGCCCATCACACGGTGCTGGTGAATCTCTCCATCTTTCGGTGCATCGGGTGGCACCTGCAATACGTGGTCCCATAGCGAACGCGAGCGCAATTGTCCTTGGGTGGGCGCTTCGGCTGCTCCGCCGGAGGTTTCCACCTGATCAATTTGCCAGTAGTAGCCTGAGTAGGGGCGGCCCAGGCGGGGATCACTCATGGGCTGGGTGAGCACGGGGCGCCCCTGCGCATCCAGGATGATGTGGGCGGTCAGTTGATCCAGGTGGGTGCGCAGTTCAGCGTGAAACTGGCTTGCCACATGCTGGCGGAACATGTTGCTCAGGCCCCAGCCAGCGAGGGCAATGGAGGCTGCAATCCAGAACAGGGTGCCTGCCAGCAAACGAATGCGCAGCGACTTGCGCAGACCGGAGAGTGTCATGGCGGGGAGGTGAGGCGGTACCCGAGGCCGCGCACGGTTTCGATCAGGCCGGGAGGCAATTTCTTGCGCAGGCGACCGATAAACACTTCAACGGTGTTGGAATCGCGGTCGAAATCCTGGGCGTAGAGATGTTCGACCAGATCGTTGCGAGAAATGATCTGGTCAGGGTGGTGCATCAGGTAGGCCAGCACGCGGTATTCGTGGCTGGTGAGCGTCAGCGCCTGACCGGCCACGGTGGCGCGGTGGTTGCGGGTGTCAAGCGTGACCGGGCCGCACACCAGTTCCGCGCTGGCGTGGCCATGCGCACGGCGGATCAGCGCGCGCAGCCTTGCCAGCAACTCCTCCATGTGGAACGGCTTGGTCAGGTAGTCGTCGGCCCCGGCGTCGATGCCGGCCACTTTTTCATGCCAGCCATCGCGCGCGGTCAGAATCAGCACGGGCATGTTGCGCGAGGCGCTTCTCCATTTGCGTAGCACGGAGAGGCCATCGAGCTGTGGCAGGCCCAGGTCAAGCACCACGGCATCATAGGGCTCGGTATCGCCCATGAAGTGGGCATCGACGCCGTTGCGGGCCAGGTCAACGGCATATCCGGCGCTGCGCACGCCATCGGCCAACTGGGCCAGCAGCGTGGGGTCGTCTTCCACAAGCAGAACTCGCATCAGTGGCGATCCCCCGGTTTGACGGTCGGCTGTCGGGTCTTTTCACTGAGCAGCGAGCCATCGCGGGCATTGATCTTGAGTTTGACCAGTGCGCCGCCTGGGCGCACCAGTTTGATCTCATAGATCCAGCGCTGGATCCCACCCTTGTGTTCTTTCTCCAGGTCCACGTCAATGACCTGTCCAGGGTGATCGCGCTCCACCCGTTCAAGAATGGCTCGAAGTGGCAGAACCTCGCCGGCCTCCAGCGCCTTGCGCGCGCGGTCGTGGTCCTCGTCGGCCAGGCTGGCGGTGCTGACGCACACCCCAAGAAGGGTGCCGAGCAGCACACGCAGCATGGCCAGAAGGTGATTGGAAATTCGGTAGCGCATCGCGAAGGCCCCCTTTCTGGATCCTGTAGCCCGATTTATAGACGTGCTCACATGAATGCAGGATGAACAGCCGATTCACGTTCTGTTCAGGCGACCTTGCGCATAGTAACTCCCAGCACACATTCACCGAGGAGTTTCCATGCATCCCAACCGAACCATCCCCCTGCTTGCCGCAGCCCTGGTACTGGGCTTGTCAGGCCCAGGCATCGCCGGTCCGCGAGAAAGCCAGCTCGATCAGTGGGCCGTGGCCGCCAAAACGGCTGATCCGGCATTCTCGGGGTTCTCGGCAGAGCGGGGCAGGGCACTGCATACACAGACCTTCACAGGTGGCAAGCCCGACACGCCCAGCTGCACCACCTGCCACGGCAAAGACACACGCGCAGCCGGTCGCACCCTGGCCGGCAAACCGATTGATCCGGTGGCCGTGTCGGCAACCCCCATGCGCTACACCGATCCCGCCAAGGTGGAAAAGTGGTTCAAGCGCAATTGCACCGAAGTGCTGGGCCGCCCGTGCAATGCACGGGAAAAGGGCGACTGGCTGGCGTTCATGCTGAGCCAATAAAAACCATCCCTCCTCAGGAGTTGACCATGCACATTCCCTACCGTCCGCTGGCCCTGGGCCTTCTGGTTCTTGGTTTCTCTGCTGTTGTGCTCAATCGTGCGCAGGCTGGAGGCAGTCATTTTTATCCGCCGGTCACCAATGTGGTGGTCAAGGAGGAGTGCGGAAGTTGCCACCTCGCCTTCCCTGCGTCGATGCTGCCTGCCAGTTCCTGGACACGCATGATGGCCGACCTGAAAAACCACTTCGGCGATGACGCCAGCATCGACCCGGAACTGGCCCGGCAGGTCACGCAGTACCTCGTCGCCAACGCCGCCGATGCGGGCGGTCGCCGCTACAGCGAGAAGCTGATGCGCGGTGTCACGGCCAGCCAGGCGCCCTTGCGCATCACCGAATTGCCCAAGTGGACGAGCGAGCACCGCAAAGTGCCGGCATGGGAGTGGAAGCACAAGGATGTCCGAACTAAAGCCAACTGTGTGGCGTGCCACGCCGACGCCGAGCAAGGTTATTTCAACGACTGAAGCCAGACAACCCATTGATTCAACGGAGATTTGCACCATGAAAATCGCAACCCTTCTCACTTCCCTGGCGCTGGGCAGCGCCCTCGCTGTCGGGGGCGTACTGCTGGCACCGTCCATTGCGGGAGAAAACCGGCCCATGTCGGCGGCCGAGCGCCAGTGGCTCTCCATCCCCCAGGTGCATGAAAAACTGGAGGCCGCGGGCTATCGCAATGTTGAAAAAATCGAGCGTGAACGGGGTGGCTATGAGGTACGCGCGACCGACCGCCAAGGCGACCGGGTCAAGCTCTACGTCAATCCGCAGACTGGCGAAATCGTGAACCAGCGTGGTGAAGGCAGGCGCCATGGCGCGGATGCCGACAGCAAGCGATCGTCGGCCGACTGCACCAAGCGCCGTTGCCGGGACGACTTGACGGCGCAGCCCGTCAGCCCGGCGTCCGCAGCACGTTAGGGCACTTTGCCTGCAGTCGTCCTGACCGCAGGCATATCACTCACCGGAGTTCCTCACCATGAAAACACTGCTCGGTAGCCTGATGGCGCTGGTGGCCCTTGCCTGGGGCCTGGATTTCTCCAGCGCTCCCCCGGCAGCAGGCGCCCACGCCTTGTGGATTGCACGCCAGGAAACGATGTACCTCAGCGGTCTGCTGTCGATTGCCATGATGTCGCTGGCCATGGTCCTGGCCACCCGGCCCGCCTGGCTCGAAGTCCCTCTCGGGGGCATGGACCGCATCTATCGCACGCACAAGTGGGCCGGCATTCTGGCCGTCTCCTTTGCTGCGCTGCATTGGCTGATCGAAATGTCGAGCGATATCCTCAAGGCCACGATTGGCCGTGAAGGCCGCCTGCCAAAGGAAAAATTCGTGGGATTTCTGGAGGTTCTGCGCGACCTGGCAGAAGACATGGGGGAATGGGCCCTCTATGCCTTGCTGTTGATGCTTGTGATCACGCTCTGGAAAAAATTCCCCTACCGCACCTGGAGCATCCTGCACCGGGCCATGCCTGTGCTGTATCTGATGCTGGCCTTCCATGCCGCGTTGCTGGCGCCGGCGGATTACTGGAGCCAGCCTGTGGGAGCACTCATGGCCGTGCTCCTGGCTGTGGGTGTCTATGGTGCGCTGCATTCGCTGCTCAACCGCATCGGAAGATCTCGCAAGGTGCACGGTGAAATTGTCGCGATCAAGCAGCCCGCACAGGATGTCACCACGGTGCGGTGCCGCCTCAGCCAGGGCTGGCACGGGCACCGACCAGGGCAATTTGCCTTCGTCACGTTTGACGACAAAGAGGGCGCGCACCCGTTCACCATCGCCAGTGCGGATCAGGGCGACCAGACCCTCAGCTTCCAGATCAAGGCGCTGGGTGACTACACCGGGCAGCTAGGCCGTCGTCTGCAGGTGGGGCAAACGGTGCGGGTGGAGGGGCCGTACGGCCGGTTCGACATGGCGCGCATCAATCGCCGTGCCCGACAGATCTGGATTGCGGGGGGCATCGGTGTCACGCCCTTTCTGGCCTGGCTGGAGTCATTGCAGGCCCATCCGGAAACGGCGCCCACCGCCGATTTGCACTACTGCACCCGCGACCAAGCCTCCGATGTGTTTGTCCCTCGGCTGCAAGCGCTTTGCGCAGTACTTCCGGGTGTTCAACTCCACATCCACGGTGCACGCCAGGGAGGCACCTTGACCGCGCAATCGCTGGGCGAGGCGAAGCATGCGGAAATCTGGTTCTGCGGCCCCAGCGGATTGGCCGATGCCTTGCGTGATGGCCTCCGCGCCATGGGGGGCCGGCCCCGGTTTCACCAGGAAGCCTTCGAGATGCGTTGACCCACAGCACCGCCTCCCGGGGCGCTGAGCCCCGGGTGCGTGCACGGAAGATCGGCGTTTCCAGCGGGTGACCCGCAGGTGACACGGGGGTGGGAGAAACCCGAAACGTCTCGCCGCAGTCCGGGTCCTAGACTGAAGCGCAAAGGATTCACCATGCACGCCCACCACGCTTTCTGGCCCTCTCGTCTGCCCCATTCCATCACGCCGCCCGCCACCTCGCTGTGGCACAACCTGGCCATCAGCGCGCTGCGCTACCCTGACAAGCCGGCGCTGGTCTTCTTTGGCCGCACGCTCAGCTACCGTGAACTGGCGCAAGGGGCGGAGCGGCTGGCCGCGCAACTGCATGCGCTCGGGGTGCAGCGCGGCGACCGGGTGGTGCTGTGCATGCAGAACTGCCCGCAACTGGTGCTCGCGCATTTCGCCATCCTGCGTGCCAACGCCGTGGTGGTGCCCGTGAACCCGATGAACCGGGCCGAAGAACTCAAGCACTACATCACCGACCCGGACGCCCGCGTGGCCATCACCACGGCCGATCTGGCCCCAGAGTTGGCCAAGGCGAGCAATGCCTTGCCTGCAGGGCAGGGGCTGAGGCACCTGGTGGCCACACAGTTCACGGATGCCTTTGACGCCCCGATAGCGGGCGAGGATGCACCCCCCGCAGCCTGGCACGACTGGCTCTGCACCGCCCATCCGCTGCCTTCACTTGAAGGCGGCCAGGTGCACTCCTGGAGCGACATGCTGGACTGCGCAGATGCACTGCCCGAGCATGTGGCGGGGCCAACCGACCTGGCCGTGCTGCCCTATACCAGCGGCACCACCGGTTTGCCCAAGGGGTGCATGCACCTGCATCGCAGCATCATGCACAACGCCGTGGCCAGCAGCCTGTGGGGCAACGCCTCCGCCGAGAACATCACCCTGGCGGTCGTGCCCATGTTCCACATCACGGGCATGGTGAGCGTGATGCATGCCACCATCTACACCGGCGCCACGCTGGTGATCATGCCGCGCTGGGACCGTGACCTGGCCGGGCGACTGATTTCTCGCTGGAAAGTCACGGCCTGGACCAACATCCCCACCATGGTCATCGACCTGCTGGCCAGCCCGAACTTTGCCCAGTACGACCTCTCCAGCCTGAACTACATCGGCGGCGGCGGTGCCGCCATGCCGCAGGCCGTGGCACAGCGCCTGCTGGAACAGTACGGCTTGCGCTATGCCGAAGGCTATGGCCTGACGGAAACCGCAGCGCCCTCGCACACCAATCCGCCAGACCGCCCCAAGCAGCAATGCCTGGGCATTCCCTTCATGAGCACCGATGCGCGCGTAGTAGACCCCGATACCCTGCAGCAAATGCCCGTGGGCGAGCAGGGTGAGATCATCATCCACGGCCCCGAAGTGTTCGACGGCTACTGGAAGAGAACTGCAGCCACGGAGGCTGCTTTTGTCGATTTCGAAGGCAAGCGGTTTTTCCGTTCGGGCGACCTGGGTCATGTGGACAGTGATGGCTATTTTTTCCTCACCGACCGCCTCAAACGCATGATCAATGCCTCGGGCTTCAAGGTGTGGCCCGCCGAGGTGGAGGCCTTGATGTTCCGCCATCCGGCCATTCAGGAGGCCTGCATCATTTCCATGCGCGATGACTATCGGGGTGAGAGTGTCAAGGCCGTGGTGGTGCTGCGTGCCAGCCACAAGCACACCACCGAGCAGGAGATCATCGACTGGTGCCGCGAGAACATGGCGGTGTACAAGGTGCCGCGAAAGGTGCAGTTTGTCGACACTTTGCCCAAGAGCGGCAGCGGCAAGGTCATGTGGCGGCTGCTGCAGGATGCTGAAAATCCCGGCTGAACGAATGCTCCCCGGTGTGGTGCGGTGGCGCCGCAGCGGAACGCAGCCTGGCCGTTACACAGGTTCTTGCGGTGTCATCCCCTGGCTGGCCATCGCCTTCTTCAGCAGCAGCAGCGCGGTGCCGAAATCGAAATCGTGCACGGCCTCGGCAAAGCCGTTGAAATCGGTCCCGAGCAGAGAGCGTAGCGGCCCTTCATGCTCGTCCACCAGTTGACCACTGGCGAAATCGTCATGCTCGAAGGACTGGACGAGCTGGCTGCAGAGTTCGACCAGGGAGGTCGAATCGATGGCCAAAGCCGTGGGCTCCGCATGGTTGGCGGGCAGACGTTCCTCCAGGGCGTTCAACAGCATTGCGAGATGAATGCCCGCCTCGCGCAACCGAGGACCGATGGCCTGGGCGGCTTCATGCTGTTCGATCGCATGTTCCAGCGACTGTGCCAGGTCCCGCATCCGCAGGGCTCCCACCTGCGCCGAAACACCCTTGAGCGAATGCGCCAGAAGCCTGGCGCTGGCCATGTCAGGCTGTTCCAGAGCTGCCGCCATGCGCGCGGACCAGTCGCGCCCTCCCTGCACAAATTTTTCTAGCAGCGAGACATAGAGCTTTTCCCGACCCATCGCCTGACGCAGGCCAAGATGCACATCGAGCCCCTCGATGCCGTCAAGAAACGGCAATCCGGAAGGCTCGGCTCCTTGTACGTTGCCCTGATCGGTCGCCGCTGGCAGGGCTTGCCCGCGCGGTCGGATCCATTGCAGCAGCTTGCTGGACAGCAACTCCGGATCAATGGGCTTGGTCATATGATCGTTCATGCCGGCCTCGATGCAGCGCTGGCGGTCTTCCGCAAGTGCGTTGGCCGTCATCGATAGGATGGGCAGATGGTCCTGACCGGGTAACTGGCGAATTTCGCGTGTGGCAGCCAGGCCGTCGAGCACGGGCATCTGCATGTCCATCAGGACAGCGTCGTAGCGGCCCGCTTTCACCTTGTCTACCGCGATGCGCCCGTTATCGGCGATGTCCACCTCCAGGCCCAGTTCATGCAGAAATGCAGTGGCCACTTCCTGGTTCAGTGCGTTGTCTTCGACCAGCAGAATGCGGGCGCCCCGGATCGCTGTCAGCTCTTGAGAAGGTCGCGGTGCTTCGGGTCTGGCGGATACCGCACGCTCCAGTTGCGCTGTGGCCAGTGCATGCATGACGGTGTCAAAGAGCAGCGAGGGGTTGAGGGGCTTGGTCAGGATGTCCTCGATGCCCGCCTGCTCCGCGGGCTTGTGGAGTTCCTCCCGGCCATGGGCCGTGATCATGATCAGGTGCGGAAGTTTGGCCAAGGGCAGCCGCCGGATTTCGTGGGCGGTGGCGATGCCATCCATGCCCGGCATCTGCCAGTCGAGGAAAACAATTTCGTAAGGCTCTTGTATCGCCGAGGCCCGCTGGATCTCGGCCACCGCAGCCTTTCCGGAAGCCGCCATGCCCACCACAAAGGTCATGCTGCGCAGCATGTCGGCGACGACTTCACGGGCGTAATCGTTGTCATCCACGACCAGGACGCGCCGACCGCGCAGGTCGGGATCGGGCAGCAGGCTGCGGGCTTCTTCCTTGCCTTTGCCCAGGCGAGCGGTGAACCAGAAGGCCGAGCCCTTGCCGGGCTGGCTTTCCACGCCGACGGTGCCACCCATCAGCTCCGTCAGGCGCTTGGCAATCGCCAGCCCCAGGCCGGTGCCGCCGAACTTGCGCGTGGTCGAACTGTCGGCCTGCTGGAAGCTCTGGAACAGGTGCTGCAGGTGTTCCGCATCGATGCCGGGCCCCGTGTCGCGCACCGAGAAATGCAGCAGCAGCCCATGGTCGGTGTCCGTGGCCACGCGGACATGGAGTGCGATCTCGCCCTGATCGGTGAACTTCACGGCATTGTTCGCGTAATTGATGAGCACCTGCCCGATGCGCAAGGGGTCGCCTACCAGGTGGTTTGGAACATCGGAGGCCACGTCCAGAATCAGCTCCAGGCCCTTGGCGGTGGCGCGGTCGGCGATCAGATTGACGACGTTGTCGAGGACCTTGTCGAGTTCGAAGTCGATGTGCTCCACCGACATCTTGCCGGCCTCGATCTTGGAAAAATCGAGGATGTCGTTGATGATGCCCAGCAGGTGCTTGCTGGCGTCCTGGATCTTGGTCAGGTACTGGCGCTGGCGCGTCGTCAGCTCGGTTTTCAGCACCAGGTGCGTCATGCCCATGACGGCGTTCATGGGGGTGCGTATCTCGTGGCTCATGTTGGCCAGAAAATCGGCCTTGATGCGCGCGGCTTCCTCGGCCATCTCCTGGGCCTTGCGGATGGCCTGCACGGCGGCGCGCTCCGTGGTGGTGTCCTCAATGATGGATACGGTCCCTTTGCTGTGGTCGGCCGTGTCAACGGCACGGGCCGACATGCGGGCCCAGAAGGTCGAGCCATCCTTGCGCACCAGGAGTTGCTCGCGCACGTCGGTGTCGCCCCGCCATACCGCCTTGTAGCCTTCCCTTCCGACCAGCTCATAGGAGGCCTCGTCCGGGTACCACATGCGCGTGGGTTTGCCGATTTGCTCGCCGTAGGCATAACCCAGCATTTCATCCATGCGGCGATTGCAGCGAACGATGGTGCGGTCTTTCATCAACACCATGCCTGCGCCTGCGGAGTCAAAGATGGCCTGTTGTTCTTCGTTCGCCAAGCGCAGGGCGTCCAGCATGGCGCGCTCGGCAGAGGTATCTTCAACAATGGCGATCAAGCCCCGGGAAGGATCGGTGACGTCGAGCAGGTGGGCGGAACTGCGGGCCCAGATCTGGCTGCCATCCTTGCGAAGGCCGCGGTCTTCGCTCACATAGGTTTCCCCGCGCACCAGTCGGGGAATCCCCTGGTCGAGCCGTTCCTGAAACGAAATGTCGGTGGGATACAGGCACTGGACGGGCTGATCGACCAGTTCGCCGGAGGCATAGCCAAACATCTCGTCCATGCGGTGGTTGCACCGCACGATGGTCATGTTCCTGATTAGGATGATGCCGACACCCGCAGAGTCAAACAACGCGTTCTGCTCCTGGACGACGGCGGCGAGTTCGGCCGTGCGCAGAACCACCTGCTGCTCCAGGCTGCTGCGGTAGGCATCAAGCTCGTCGCTCATGCGCTTCTTCTCGGTCACGTCCTCCTTGATCGCCAGGTAATGCGTCACCTTCCCATCGGGCTGCCGAACCGGGGCGATGATGGCGTGCTCCACATATTCGCTGCCATCCTTGCGCGCGTTGTAGAGTTCGCCACGCCAGGGTTGTCCTCTGGTCAGCGTGGCCCACATATCCTGGTAGGTGGCCAGGGGTGTTTTGCCCGACTGCAGCACGCGCGGGTTGGCGCCGATGGCTTCTTCCCAGGAGTACCCAGTGTTCCGGATGAATGCCTGGTTCACATACTCGATGCGCGCATCCAGGTTGGTGATGACGATACTCTCCGGACTCTGGTCTACGGCCAGCGAGAGCTTGCGCAGCCGGTCTTCGTTGCGGCGCTGTTCGGTGACATCTTCTTTGACGGCAACGTACTGGCAAACCTTGCCGTCCTCGCCGCGTATCGGGACGATGGTGGTGGCATGGATCTGTTCGCTGCCGTCCCTGGCACGGTTGATCAGTTCGCCTGTCCAGGTGTCGCCAGCGGTCAAGGCGCACCACATGGCATCGTAGGTGGCGGCGGGTGTCTTGCCGGACTTGAGCATCCGGGGGTTGCGGCCCAGAATTTCTTCGCGGCCATATCCGGTGATGCGTGTGAAGGCATCGTTCACATAGACGGTATCGGCTGCCAGGTCGGTGATGAGCACGGTGTTGGGGCTTTGATCCACGGCCATGGAGAGCATGCGGATCTGCGCCTCCGCCCGTTTACGGGCGGTGATCTCACTCCACATGTCCACCATGAGCGTGCGATGGCCGCGCTGAATCACATGCACGTCGATCTGCACGTCAATAAGCGTTCCGTCGCGGCGTTTTCGGCGGTTCTCAAAGCTGGCCTTGCCTGCCGCCACGACGGCCCGAACCTTGTCCTGGAATTCCTGCGGTGAGAACATGCCCTGGACGTCTGCCAATGTCATGCCCAGCAGTTCCTCCCGGCTGTAACCCAGTTGCCGGCACGCCGCAGCGTTGGCCGCCACAAAGCGCAAGCTTTCGATGTCGATCAATTCGATGGCGTAGGGAGACTCCTCGACCATGGCGTGCATCAGGGCCTGGTTGTCCTTTTCGATCAGCGCGGCCTGGCGGCGGCCGAGGGTGCTGGACAGGCGCAGCCCGATGGCCTTCACCAGCGCCTCCTCCTCGGGCAGAAAGGCAGGCGTGGTGCCGTCCACCAAGGGGGTGAGGTACGCGACCGTCAGACGGTGGAGCTGGCCGTCGCCGCCGCCGAACTCCACTGAAAGCGAAGGCGAGCGGTCTTTGGCTTCCTTCGATCCGATGGACTGGCCTTCGAAATCCACATGGGCGGCGGCGGTTTCGGGAAAGCGCAGGGCCGCCGGCAGGCGCTCCACGGTCTGGCGCAGCAAGTCCTGCATGCTGATGGCTTCATCCTCGGTGAGCCGAAAAATGTCATAGAGGCAGGCGAGTTCCTTGATTCGTTCGTCGAGCGCGTATTTGGCGGTTTGCAGATCAGCGGTCTGGTGCCTGAGCGCCTCGTCCGCCTGCTGGCGCGCATCCACCATGGCGTTGAAGGCGGTAGCCAGGGCGGAAATTTCGCCGGGCCCGGTCACGCTCGCCCGGACAGAGTCGTCGCCTGCCTGGATCGCGCGGGCCGTGGTGCCGAGCGCGTGTAGTGGGAGCGCGATGCGTCGTGCGATGTACGCGGCGATACCCAGCAGCACGATCAGCAAGGCGGCAGAAAATGAAACCAGTCGTATGACATCGCGTTGTGCCGTACTGTGGATACCCTCGGACGGGATGCCGACGAAGGCAAGCAGTCCGAATTCCGGCAATGATTTGACCGCGTAATCACGCAGGATGCCGTCGGACGCCTTCCCTTCGTATATTCCGTCACGGACCTCCAGACCACGCTTGGCTGCGTCGTTCTGCATCCGGGTGCCTATCTCGTTGGCATTCTGGTTGCGCCAGATCAGCGTACCTTCATCGTTGATGAAGCCATAGAGGGAGCCCTGAGGGATACGCTTCGTGGGAAACATCGGGTCGAAGGCGGTGATGGCGATGGTGATGCCGATCGCGCCGATCATGCGGCCGTCTGGGCGATTGCCCTCGCGCAAGGGCTGGCTGACGATGAGCACCTGCTTCCCGGCGATCTCACCGACAAAGGGTTCCCCGACCCTGAAGCGCTGTTCTTGCAGCAGTCGCTGAAACCAGGGCCTCTTGGCCGCACTGGGCTGCTCGCCGGGCGCAATGGGCAATGCCGAGCAGACCAGGGTGCCCGAGAGATCGGTCGTGACGATGTTGGTGTATTCCGGATGCATCGCCAGCAGGTGCTTCAGGCCCGGATCGCAGCGCGCCGGATCCAGCAGTGCCGGAGTTGGCAGAGATGCCAGGTAGTCGAGTCTGTGACGGATGTTGCCGAGCTTGGTGCCGATGTTGGTCACCAGGATCTCGGACTCGAACTGGAGGAGGCTGTGGGCCTCTTCTTTGGTGCGCGTGAAGTTTTGCTCGATGGTGTACGTCAGCAAGGCTGTCAGTGGCAATACTACGGCCGCAACGATGAAGATGAGGTAGGTACGGATCCTCATGGCACTTGCTTTTCGGCTTCGGAATCGGCGAAGCGCGTGGCGATTTCGGCAAAGCGTTCACGGCAGGCCAGATAGGCATCGACCACGTCCGGATCGAAATGCGTGCCGCGCCCTTCGGTGATGATCTGGCTGGCCTGATCGATGGGCATGGGCTTTTTGTAGACGCGGGTGCAGGTCAGCGCGTCGAATACGTCGGCCAATGCCATCAGTCGCCCGGCTGCGGGAATGGTGTCGCCGGCCAGCCCTGCGGGGTAGCCACTGCCGTCCCATTTTTCATGGTGCGATAGCGCAATTTCACGGGCCACCTGCAGGAACGCAAAGGCGCCAGGGGCCTGGGCGGCCATGTTGTCATCGGCGGCGGCCAGTGCATCGCGCATGGCCTGGCTGATGGCGTCGGCGCCAATGGCGGCGTGCGTCTTCATGACCTCGAATTCTTCCGGCGTCAGCCGCCCAGGTTTGAGCAGGATGGCATCGGGAATTCCGACCTTTCCCAGGTCATGTAGCGGGGCCGCCTTGACCACCATGTCCAGGCGCCCGTCGGCGAGGGCGTCCGCAAAGCGCTCATGGTGCTCCAGTTGGTGCGCCAGGATGTCGACATAGGCCTGGGTGCGCAGAATGTGGTGGCCGGTGTCGGTGTCGCGCGCTTCTGCCAGACACGCCAGTGCCCGCATGCTGAGGTCCTGCACCAGCAGGTTTTCGCTCATGCGCCGGGCCACCTCGCGCTCCAGCCATTCGTTCTGGTTCGCCAGGCGATCGCGTGCGTGCTTGAGTTCGAGGTGGGCGCGCACCCGCGCCAGCACGATGGCCGGTTTGATCGGCTTGGTGATGTAGTCCACCGCGCCCAGCTCCAGGCCCCGCTCTTCGCTTTCTGCGCTGTCCATGGCCGTCACGAAGATCACCGGGATGTCGCGGGTTTCTTTCTCGGCATGGAGCCGCTGCAGGACTTCGTAGCCATCCATGCCGGGCATCATCACATCGAGCAGGATGATGTCGGGGCGCGGGTCCGAATGGGCTGCGCGCAGGGCACGCTCGCCCGAGTTGGCCGCCCGAACCGCGTAGTGGGGGTGCAGCAACTCGCCCAGCACCGTGATGTTCTGGGGCGTGTCGTCCACGATGAGGACTGTTTGTCGTGGGAGGAGCTCTTTCACGTCCGGTGCGTTGGCATTCATCGTTTCTTCTCGGTGATGGCCCCGGCAGGAGCCGATGCCGGGCAAACGGGGCTTGGGGAATGCGCCGACGGGTGCTCGTCTGCTGCTCAGCGGCCTCGCTGCGGGCGGAGCGCGTGAAGCGCGGGCATTCAGTGCACGGGTGGCAGTGACACCGACGCGGTGAGTTCGGCCAGATCGCGCTCGAGCAGGGAGGGCGCGCCCAGCTGCAGTTCGATCAGGCGACGCAGGTGCGTCACGCTGTCGAGGTCGATGGAGCGGCACAGCAGCCCGGCAAAATGGCCCTCGACATGCGCCACCTCGGCCGACATGGCGATGTGGTCGCTGGTGCTGGTCAGCGGTACCGTGAGCTGGCACAGGGTGCCCGGGGGCAATAGCACTCCCGGTGCCAGCGCCACCAGCGCGCCCTTGAGCGAGAGGTCGAGCACATGCGCGCTGTAAGTGCTGGTGGCCGTGGTGAGTTGTGCCGGTGCATCAAAGGTCACTCGGATGTAGTGGCGTCGTTCGTGGGGCATGGCGTCTGGCGGGTGGTTTGGCCTTCATGCTACACGCAGGGCCATGGGACTGGCGTGCTTTTGTCAAAAAGTGTTACGAATGATGGGGTGACATCTTCTTTGGGACCGCGTGCAAGCCGGTGCGGCTCCTGCGCTTCTGTCAGACACAGTATCGGCGCGGTTCCCCGTTTGCGGGCTGCCGCCTCAGCAGAAGCACTTTAAAGCTATAAAAAAAATAGCTTATGGCGCTTGCTGGGTAATGCAGATTAGCCATTTTCTCTGTAATTTTTCCCCATGATTTCTGCTTTGTCCTACGCCGTGGCGGGCACAGGGGGTTGAAAATCCTGTCTGTCCACTACTTGAAGGATTGATATGCATAAAACACTGCGCCTCTGGGGGGCTGCCGCCGTTGTGTTCTGGATGTCCGCCGGGGCTGCCCATGCCCAGGCCTATGTGAATGCCACCGTGGGCGGCGAACTCGCGCCTGGCGTGTATGGCCGCATCCAGATCGGCAACGCACCGCCGCCGCCTCTGCTGTACCCGCAACCGGTGATCATCCACCAGCCTGCGGTTGTCGTGCCCCGTTCACCGATCTATCTCTACGTGCCGCCGGGGCATGCCAAAAACTGGGGCAAGCATTGCGCGCGCTACAACGCCTGCAACCAGCCCGTGTACTTCGTCAAGGAGCCGCCGCGCCGCGCGCCCCCGGGCGCCCACGGCTGGGGGCCCGAGCCGCGCCGCGATGATGGCCGGGGATACGGCAAGCGCAATGAGCCCCGATACGACAACCGCTCCGACGACGGACCGGGCAATGGTCGAGGCCAGGGGCGCGGCAACAAGCACCGCGACTGAACGGGCGGCGCATTGCCGCCGGTTCCCGGTGGCGATGCGTGGGACAGCGGGGTCATGAAAGCGCCTTATCGCGCCGTGCAGGCACTGCACCGCGATACACTCCTGCGCACATGCTTGCCCACCTGGCGTGATCTTTCCGGGTGCGGGCTGTTCCCATCAACCGAAGGAGAGTTTCATGTTCAAGCACATTCTGGTCCCCGTGGACGGTTCCCCCACCTCGATGCTGGCAGTGTCCAAGGCCTCCGGTTTGGCCAAGACTTTTGGCAGTACCGTCACCATCCTGTATGTGATTGATCCGTATCCCTTCACGGGTGTGGGCGCTGATTTCGCCTACGGCCAGGCCCAGTACCTCAGCGCTGCCACGGCCGAGGCCAACACCGCCCTCGATGCCGCCAAGAAGGCCATGCAGGAAGCGGGCGTCGAAGCCGCGACCGTGGTGGGCGAAGGCCATGCCGTGCAGGAAGGCATCGCGCGCGCGCTCGACAGCACGGGGGCCGATCTTGTCGTCATGGGTTCGCATGGCCGCCGTGGCATCGAGAAGCTGGTGCTGGGCAGCGTCACGCAGCGCGTGCTGGGCCTGGTGCATGTGCCCGTGCTGGTGGTGCGCGACTGAGCGGCGCAGCGCTTTCCAAGCAAAAAGGCTCCCACGGGAGCCTTTTTGCTGTGCAGTACCGGATTTATTCGATCTTGGCGCCCGAGGCCTCAACGATGCCTTTCCACTTGGCGTAGTCGGTCCTGAGCAAGGTGTCGAACTGTGCCGGTGTGAGGGCCAGCGGTTCGGCGCCCTGGGCCTGAATGGCGGCTTTCATCTCGGCCGTGCCCAGCAGCTTGTTGACTTCGGTGTTCAGCGTGGTCACCACGGCAGCCGGGGTGCCGGCCGGAGCAAACAGTCCATACCAGGTGCTGACGTCGAAGTCCTTGAAGCCGGACTGCGCCACCGTGGGCACGTCGGGCAGGGACGAGCTGCGCTGGGCCGAGGTGACGGCCAGCGGTCGCAGCTTGCCGGCCTTGATCTGGCCCATCGCCGAGGGCAGGGACGACACCAGCAGGTCCACGTTGCCCGCCAGCGCATCCATCAGCGCCGGGTTGGAGCCCTTGTAGGGGATGTGGCTGAGCTTGATGCCCGCAGCCTTCTCGAACAGGTCTCCCGCCAGGTGGATGGACGTGCCGTTGCCCGGCGAGCCGTAGGTGATGGTGCCGGGTGCAGCCTTGGCGGCCGCCACCACGTCGGCCAGGGTTTTGTACTTGCTGTTGACGCTGGTGGCGATGATCACGGGCGTGTAGGCCACGTGGGCGACGGCGGTCAGATCCTTGGTGGGGTCCCAGGGCAGGTTCTTGTAGAGCCAGGGGCCGATGACCAGGTTGTCCTTCTGGCCCATCACGATGTCGTAGCCCGTGGGTGCGGCCTTGACGGCCTCGCCGATGCCGATGGTGCCGCCGGCACCGGCCTTGTTGTCGGCCACCACGGTCCACTTGGCGCTTTCGGTGAGTTTGGTGGCCACCAGGCGCGAGAGGATGTCGGTGCCGCCGCCGGGCGGGAAGGGCACGATCAGGCGGATCGGTTTGTTCGGATAGGCAGGGGCCGGGGCCTGCGCGTGGGCCGGGGCGCCCAGGGCCAGGGCGAGCGCGGTGAAGGAAAGCAGTTGGCGAATCATCGAAAAAATCTCCGTCGGATCAGGAAAAAGGGCGGCTCGCAGCCGCCCGGTACGCAGGGGGTGTCAGATGCGTTCAAAAATGGCCGCAATGCCCTGGCCGCCGCCGATGCACATGGTCACCAGCGCGTAGCGGCCCTGGATGCGTTGCAGTTCGTGGATGGCCTTCACCGTGATCAGCGCGCCTGTGGCGCCGATGGGGTGGCCCAGCGAAATGCCCGAGCCGTTGGGGTTGACCTTGGCCGGGTCGAGGCCCAGATCCTTGGTCACGGCGCAGGCCTGTGCGGCAAAGGCTTCGTTGGCTTCGATCACGTCCAGGTCGTTGACGGTGAGCCCGGCCTTTTTCAGTGCCAGTTGCGTGGCCGGCACCGGGCCGATGCCCATGTATTTCGGGTCCACGCCGGCATGGGCGTAGGCCACCAGACGCGCCAGCGGCTTGGCGCCACGGGCCTTGGCGGCACCGGCATCCATCAGCACCACGGCAGCCGCAGCGTCGTTGATGCCCGAGGCGTTGCCGGCCGTCACCGTGCCGTTTTCCTTGATGAACACGGGCTTGAGCTTGGCCAGGTCTTCCAGGGTGGCGCCAGGGCGGAAGTGCTCGTCGGTGGCGTACTGCACATCGCCCTTCCTGCTCTTGAGGGTGACGGGCACGATCTGGTCCTTGAACACGCCCGACTGCGTGGCGCGCTCGGCGCGGTTGTGGCTCTCCACGGCCAGACGGTCCTGGTCCTCGCGGGTGATGCCCCATTTGGCGGCGATGTTCTCGGCCGTCACGCCCATGTGGATGTTGTGGAAGGGGTCGTGCAGCGCGCCAATCATCATGTCCACCATCTTGGTGTCGCCCATGCGGGCGCCCCAGCGCATGTTCAGGCTGGCAAAGGGCACACGGCTCATGACCTCGGCTCCGGCGCCAATCGCCACATCGGCATCGCCGAGCTGGATGCTCTGCGCCGCCGACACGATGGCCTGCAGGCCCGAGCCGCACAGGCGGTTGACGTTGAACGCGGGGGTGCCCTCGGCGCAGCCGCCGTTGATCGCGGCCACGCGCGAGAGGTACATGTCCTTGGGCTCGGTGTTGACCACGTGGCCGAACACCACATGGCCCACGTCCTTGCCCTGCACGTTGGCGCGGGCGAGCGACTCACGCACCACCAGTGCGCCCAGTTCGGTGGGGGGCACGTCCTTCAGGCTGCCACCGAAGGTGCCGATGGCGGTGCGCACAGCGCTGACAACAACGACTTCACGGGTCATGGTTCTATCCTTTCAAGGTAAAAAACGGGTTTTGCGCTTTATGGGTAAGCGCCGGTAGCTATCAAAATAATAGTACATCAGGCATCGCGCACGTCGGCCACGGGCTGGGCGCCGAAGTCGGGGCGCTGCAGCCAGGCCAGCACACGGGCGGCGGCATCGGGCGCGCTGCTGAGCATGCCGCTGCTCTGGAGCTGGGCGAAATTCTGCACATCGGGGAAGGCATCGGGGTGTGCGGCGCGCAGTTGCACCTGCATGTCGGTGTCGATCACCCCTGGCGCCAGCGAGCACACCCGTGCGCCATGGGGCTTGCGCTCTTCGTCCAATGCCATGCAGCGCGTGAAATGGTCCATGCCGGCCTTGGCTGCGCAATAGGCCGCTTGCGATGCCATGGGCCGGCGGCCCAGTCCCGAGGAAATGTTGAGCACCTTGCGCGGCACGCCCCAGCCCTCGGTGGCACCCAGGAAGGCGGCGCACAGCAGCATGGGGGCTTCGAGCCCGACGCGCAGCGCCATGGCCAGGTCGGCCGCCGCACTGGCCGAGAGCGGGGCGATGGGGGGAATCACGCCGGCGTTGTTGATCAGGGTGGCGCTGGCATAACCGCCCTGTGGAACATCCCGCAGCCAGTCGCGCAGTCGCTGGGCCGCCTGCTCGGTGTCGGCCAGGTCCTGTTCCCACTGCATGAGGGGAGCGCCCTGGGCCGCAGCCTCGTCGGCCAGTGCGGGGTTGGAGCGGCGCGACAGGCACAGCAGCGTGTGGCCGGGGCGCAGCAACTGGCGCGCCATGGCCAGCCCCATGCCGCGCGAGGCACCGGTCAGAATGGTGAGGTGTGGAGGCATTCCAGCATGGTACTCGCCTGTGTGCCCGGGCGTGGGCCACGCCTGCGACAGTGCGCTGCGCACGGTCGTGGCAGTGCCTGGAGGGCTGTCAGGGTTTCCAATAGCGGGTGCCCGGGATGGCGGTGGCATAGTCTGGATAAGACACAGAAATGGATGGGGTTCAGGAGAGTGTGTGATCAATCGCTGCATGGACGGATGGCCTGATTTTCAGCCGCTCGCGGTGGGCGCCGCCGTGGCGCCACGGTTCGCGGCATGGACTGTGCCGGTGCCATGTTGCCCGTCGATCGTTCACCATGGGTGACGCAGATCTCAACAAGGATCGGCTGGAGCTGGCGCTGGAAGCTGCCGGGCTCGATCTGTGGGAGAACGATCTGATCACCGGCGAGGTGACTCTCAAGGCCAGCAAGACCTTTGTGGAACTGGGCTTCAGCGAGGAGGAAATCGCTTCCGACCTGCAAGGTATCTACGGGCTTTTCCATCCGGACGATCTGGACAAGGTGAAAAAAGCCGTGGACGACCACCTGTCGGGCCGCACGCCGCAATACCGCTGCGAGTTCCGGCTGCGCTCCAAGGGCGGCGAATGGGTCTGGTACGCCAACTATGGCCGCATCATGGACGGCAAGAGCAGCACGCCGGGCAAGCGCCTGATCGGGGTGACGTTCAATATCGACGACCGCAAGCGCAGGGAAGACGAAATCGAGCAGATCAACCGCCAGTTGACCGAACAGAACGCCTTGCTGCAACAGCTCAATGCCGCACTGGCGCTGCTGGCGGCCAATGACTCGCTGACGGGGCTCTCCAACCGCCGCACCCTGATGGAGCTGGGCTTGAACGAATGCAGGCGTGCGCAGCGGTTCGGGCACCCGCTGTCGGTGCTGGTGGTCGATATCGACCTGTTCAAGGCGGTCAATGATGGATGGGGGCACCTGGCAGGTGACCGGGTGATCTGCGCCGTGGCCCAGGCCTGCCGGGCGCGCACGCGGCAAGGCGTGGATACGGTGGCGCGTTATGGCGGCGAGGAATTCGTGCTCGTGCTGCCGGAAACCGACACTCCCGACGCGCTGCGCCTGGCCGAGTCGCTGCGCGGTGCGGTGGCGGCGCTGCAGGTGGTCGTCAACGGTACGGGGGGCACGGCCTGCGTCACCGTCAGCATCGGTGTCGCCACGTTGCGCCAGGGAGGCGACCGTTCTTTCGAGGATCTGGTCAACCAGGCCGACAAGGCGCTCTACCAGGCCAAGGAAACAGGCCGCAACAACGTGCAGTGCTGTGCCGCCCATTGAGGCCTTGCCCGCACTGTTTCGTGCCGGGGCGCATCCCTGGATGGGTCTCAGAACGGTGCAGGCAGTGAAAACTCGATCCACTGGCGGGTGCCAGGGTGTTCGAAAGCCAGCCAGCACGCATGCAACAGCAGCCGGGGTGCCTGGGCGTGCACGGCGCTTTCCGCATACAGGGCATCGCCCAGGATGGCATGGCCCACGGCCGCAAGATGTACACGCAACTGGTGGGTGCGCCCGGTCACCGGTTCCAGTTCGATGCGCGTGGTGTTGGCGTCGCCATCGTGCGCCAGCACGCGCCAGCGCGTCTGGCTGGGTTTGCCCTGCACCGGGTCGATCACCCGCAGCGGGCGGCGCTCCCAGTCGGCGGCAATCGGCAGGTTGATCTCGGCCCAGGCGCCAGTCTCCGGGGCCGCCATCTGCCCGGCCACGATGGCCTGGTAGCGCTTGTGCATCTCGCGCAGTTCGAAGGCGCGGCCCAGGCGGCGCTGCATTTCGGGGTTGCGGGCCATCAGCACCAGGCCCGAGGTGGCCTGGTCCAGCCGGTGCACGATCAGGGCTTCGGGCCAGCGCTGCTGCGCGCGGGCGCTCAGACAGTCCTGTTTGTCAGGGCCGCGTCCGGGCACACATAGCAGACCGGAGGGCTTGGCCAGCACCAGCAGCTCGTCGTCGGCGTACAGGCATTCGAGGCCCGCCGGGCCGCTGCCCTCAGGGTTCGCCATTGACCAGGCGGTCCACCGTGTCGCACAGCTCCTGCACGTCGTTGGGCTTGTGGATCAGGGCGCGCGCCCCTGCGGCCAGGGCGGCCTGCTCGATCTCTGTGGTGACATGGCCCGAGGCCAGCGCCACAGGCAGGTCGGGGCGGATGGTGCGCACCTCCAGCAGCAGGTCCACGCCGGAGTAGCCGGGCATGTTGTAGTCGGTGACGAGCAGGTGGTAGTCGTGTGGCGCTGCGCGCAGGGCGTCAGCGGCGACGTGCGGGTCGTTGAAGCCACTCACCCGGTAACCGCGCCGGCGCAGCAGGCGTTGCACCAGAAACACCAGGGCCTGGTCGTCGTCCACGTACATGACGTGGTAGCTCTGCTGCTGGGGCGCATGGGCCGTGACCGGTGCGCGCGCAGGTGCGTGCATCTCCGCCGCAGGCACCGATGCCTCCGCCACCGGGAAATACAGCGTGAAGCGGCTGCCCTGGCCGGGGGCACTGTGCACATCGACCGCGCCAGCATGGGTGCGCATCACGCCGTGCACCACGGACAGCCCGAGTCCTGTGCCCTGGCCCACGGGCTTGGTGGTGAAAAAGGGCTCGAACACGCGCTCCAGCGTGGCGGCATCCATGCCCGGGCCGTTGTCCTGCACGCTGATGGCCACATAGTCGCCCGCAGGCAGCCCCAGGCGCTCGCAGAGGCGTTGGTCGGGGGGCGCAAGCACGGCATCGACCTTCACTGTGCCCCGCGCTTGCCCGATGGCATGGATGGCGTTGGTGCAGAGGTTGAGCAGGGCCTGTTCGACCTGCGTGGGGTCGGCCAGCACCGGGGGCAGGCCCTTGGGCAGGTGCATGTGCAGGTCGATGGCCGGGGGCAGCGTCACGCGCAGCAACCGTTCGGTGTCGTGCATGACCTCGGCCACGGGCACGGCGGTGCGCCGGGGCGGCTCGTTGCGGCTGAAGGTGAGGATCTGGCGCACCAGGTCGCGCGCGCGGCGTCCGGCCTTCTCGATCTCCAGCAGGCTCTCCAGTGCGGGCGAGCCGCCGCCACAGTCGGCCTTGGCCAGTTCCACGTTGCCCAGGATGGCGCCCAGGATGTTGTTGAAGTCGTGCGCGATACCGCCGGCCATGGTGCCCACGGCCTGCATCTTGTGCGACTCGCGCAGCTGCGCTTCGAGTTCGCTCCTGTGCGCCTCGGCCTTCTTGCGGCCCGTGAGGTCGCGTGCGAACACCGTGGTGGTCTCGCCCTCGGCGTGGCGCTCGAACGAAACGCTCACCTCCACCGCCAGCTCCTTGCCACTGGCGGTGAGGGCCGTCATCTCGCCCAGCAGGGCCTGGGTGGTGAGCTGGGCAAAGGCCAGGGCCTGGGCGGCATCGGGTAGAAAGCGCTCCAGCGGACTGCCCAGGGCGTCACTCATGCCGCACTGGAACAGCGCCGCCGCCGTGGGGTTGAACACCGTGATGCGCTGGTGCTGGTCGACGCAAAGGATGGCATCGAGCGCGGAATTGATGATGGCCTCCAGCCGCTTTTCGCTGGCGTAGAGCTGCTCGTTGCGCTGCTGCAAGGTCTGGCGCTCGGCGAGCAAGGGGCCCTGGTCGATTACGGCACAGAGGAATTGCCGCAGCGGTGCGGCGCCTTCCTGGGCCATTTCGATGCAGGCGATATGCAGGTCGCCCGTGATGCGCGCGTCGTTGCCGATGTGAAAGACAACTTCCGTGACCTCGCTGTGGCCCTGCTCGCGGGCCATGGTGAAGGCTCCCAGCACCCGCTCGGTGTCGCCCTCGCTGACGAAGGGCATCAGCGCCGTCAGCGGTCGGTCGTGCTCGGTGGGCTGGAACGAGCGGTGCGCCATGGCATTGGCCTGCACCACCACGTCGTATTCGTCCACCACCATCAGGGCCAGCGGCACGCTGGAAAACAGCGCCTCGAACCGCTCCGAGGCGCTTTCGGCGGCCGCCTGGCTGTATTGCAGCACCTTGTTCTGCGCCTCCAGCTCGGCCTGGTAGGCACGCAGTCCGGCGATCAGCGCGGGCAGGGTGCCCTCGGCGTGCGCCGGTGGGGTGGCGGGTTCGGATGGGGGGGCGAGGGGCTCGCCCTCCGGCCCGGAATCGGGGGCCTGGTCGCGCAGCAGAAAGGACAGGTCGGGAAGGCTCATGGGCAAAGGGCTGCGGCAACTGCACCCTGTGTGCAGTGGGGCCGTGGCCTATGCGCGGGAGTGTACGCCCGTACAGCCGCAGCGGGGAGCGCCGCTCAGCGGCGTACGGACACCAGTTCGATCTCGAACGTGAGGGTCGCGTTGGGCGGAATCACGCCGCCGGCGCCGCGTTCGCCGTAGGCGATGGAAGGCGGGCAGGTCAGCTTGGCCTTGCCGCCGGGCTTCATGCGCTGCACGCCCTCGGTCCAGCAGGGGATGACGCGGTTGAGCGGGAACTCGGTGGGCTCGCCGCGCTTGTAGGAGCTGTCGAACTCCTTGCCATCGGCGAAGGTGCCACGGTAATGCACTTTCACGGTATCGGTGACGGCCGGGGAGGCGCCCACGCCTTCCTTGAGCGACAGGAAAACCAGGCCGCTGGGGCTGGTGACGCCTGCGAACTGCGCCGTGGCGGCGGGGGCAATGGCCAGTGACGTGAGTAGGGCGAAAAGAACGCGCATGAAGGGAAGCTCCAGAGGAAAACAAAGGCCCGATGGTAGGGCTGTTTGAGGCGAGGGGTGGGGTTGTGCCGCTGGGGCGCTAAAACGACAGAAGAAGCAGGTGCTACGAAAAGAATAGCTTCTTGCGCATGCAGAATAAGCGCTAGAGCCAGAAATAACCACTAAGTCAGCACGGCAAACCTCGGCGGTTAACGTTGGAGTTAGGCCACTCTGCGCTACTTGCCACTTCGGACGTCCTCTCGAGCTTTAGCACGCGCACCGGCGACTACCTGATAGAACGGGTTGGCCGAGTTGTGCTGAAGGTTTAGCGGAGGTGTGAAGTGGCCGATGAACTCACCCTCTACCAACCATGGTTCCGCCACAGGTTGCCACGCGACGAACGCATTCTGACTGAGCCATTGGTTTAAGCGATGTTCGCCTTCGCCGAACGTCAAGCGGCGTGTACGGCCAGTCTCTTGTAGCCGCAGGTCAAGCCTTGCTGAGAGCAGACACCCAAGTGTGAGTCGCAGTGTGGAACTGGATGCATTGCCAGCGAGATGGGTTCGGATCCGTTTTCGCAGGGTATTGTGACTCTGGAACCTGAACGGCGATATCCCAACGTACAGAAGCGCAGCGCCGCTTTCCAGGCGCGGACAGTCACACAGTTCGAATTCTTTAAGACCATTGAAGTACCAAGCGTAAATGCCCCGCGTCGATGGAATCGGCGAGGGCCTGGTTAGCACTTCAATACGCCGCAGCACAACAGCGGGATTGGCGAAGTACTCGACCGTTGGGGTGATCGGCATTTCGATGAGTGGCCTAACGTTTGAGTTCAGCGGACGCCGAAGGCGTCCGCTGGAATGAGTGGTTGGGCGTTGTTCGGCTCAAGGCGTTTAATTCATTCTCTTCCACAGAGTCTGTCTGCGACCGGTTCAGGATCATCTGTGATCTCCTCCCAAAGATCCGTTAGTTGCACGTACAGCTTGATTCTTGTGCGCTTTTGGTTATACGAATTCGCGGTCAGGTACCCGTAGAAGTTGCCTTCCTTGTCAACAATTGCTGGCGGCTCAGAGGCGTACTTGTTCCAAGGTGACTGGTTGCTGTATTTGGAGCCGTAGTTGCCGTACTTATTCCAGATGCTGTCGCTGTTGTACTTCGAGCCCTGATCGCCGTACTTGTTGCAGATTGATCCTGAGTTGTACTTGCCGCAGTTGAGGCAACCAAGAAAAGTCTTGTGCCCCTCACCGCCAAAGAGGAGCAGAGCGACGTTGTTCTGTGCGTGGGCCAAACTAACGTTGAAGAGCAAAAGCACCGAGAGCAAGAGGTTTCTCATAACGACACCTAACGCCCTGAGTTCAGCCGCCGCCGTAGGTGGTCGGCTGCGACGAACAGTTAGACCCGAAGGCCAAAAGGGGGCGCCCTGACTTGAAGACGGGCGCGGCCCAGGAAAAAGCGCCGCGCCACGGGAGCGGCGCAACGCTGCAAAAATGATAGCTGGAAGCGCTTGCTGTACAAGCGCTAGAGGTCAAAAAGGCTCGAAACCTGCGCGGTGAATGCAGGCGAAGCCCGGCAGAGCGCCAAAACCCCAAAGGAAAAACCTTTGAGAAAGGCGAATCGGTGGAATAAATGCGGGCCTGCATCAAGCGGAATATGAAGGGACTAACGATTGAGTTCAGCGGCCGCCGTAGGCGGTCCGCTGGAATGCTAGGTTCGACCTTACTACTGGAAGTCCTGAACTGTGCCGTCGGCGAAGAGGATCTTCTTGAGCGTAAAGGTCACTTTTGTGTTTTCCGTTTCAGCATTGCGTAGTCGCTCGTGCGACGAGATGAACTGGTTGTAGTCCAACTTACCTTCCCATTCGAGAGATCCTCCGGCGGCAAGCGAATCATTTACGGCGAGACCAGCGTTCAGGATTTCGTTCCCGAGGAGGTCGGTAAATGTGAGAACACCGTCGAATGCACGAATGTCCTTTCCAGTAGCGTTGGAGAAGTTAGCGGCAAACGTGATTTCGCTTCTCCCGTAGTCCAGAGATCTAACGCCTTTCCGAAGTAGCGTTGCTTTCACTGGGAAAGACTTGGTGACTTTCGGCTTCCTTGGTTGCTCAGTCGGCTTGTCGGCAGCTCCGCTGAGAGCACTCTTGATGCCAGCTGCGGCGTTCTCTAGCGCAGAACGCATCTCGTACTTGAGGTGCTCCCGGCCAACGAAATAGCCGGCAAGAAAGCAGCCGATTGCAATTGCAATGAAGATCTGCTTCTGACGGATGAACACTCCAGCCCCATCGCTTTTCGCGGATGGTCTGGAGGGCCGAGCGTCCGTTTTGATGACGGCTGGCTTTGGTTCCTGAAGTCGAGATGCGAACTTCGCATAGACGATCCCACACTTGGGGCACTCGTAATCTGGCGCTTCATCCTGCGGTAGTCGGACGTATCCGCACTTTGGACATTCCATTCATATTCCCCGAAAAATGATCTGATGTTGTGAGGTCGAACGAATGAGTTCAGCCGCCGCCGAAGGCGGTCGGCTGGAACGACGGGTTGGGCATGTTTATGAAAGCCGCTCTGGCGGAATTGACGTCGGTGCAATCCTTCGTTGCGCAAAACGAACCGCCATCGCGGACAGAGTTCTTGCCGCGAAGAAGCCGACGACTAAAACCCCGAGAAGGATGGGCCAGTGAAAGTTGTACCTTTCTGGATTCCGAGCGATGTTGGCCAGCGTGCCCAAGCCAAGGCCGCCCAAGCCACCACCCACCATTAGCCAAAAGAGCCCGACTGCTCCATAGAGCGTGCCGCACACCCAACCGATAGCCCCAAAGAGGATGAAGAAGGAGAGGCCCGCAAGCGCGCCGAGTGAGCCTCCGGCAACCAGTTCCCAAGACACTAGTAGCCAACTCTTCTTTTCGATTCCCCACGCCACGCCAACTTGAATGGCAACGTACATGACCGCCATGAAGACAGCGACGTGCAGGAGCTTCAAAGTTACCGCGTTCGAGTTCATAGTTTTTCTCCGTACGCCCAACGAACCAAAGTAAGCCGCCCGCCGAAGGCGGGTCGGCTTGACTGCACAGTTAGACCCAGAAGCCAAAATGGGAAAGCCCAAGTTGACGACGAGCGCAAACCGCGAAAAAGCAGTGCGCCACGGAAGCGACGCACTGCTTGAAAAATGATAGCTGGTGGCGCTTTCTGCACAAGGGCTAGAGGCAAAAAACACTTGAAAATGGCGCACTGCCCAAAGGCGAAGCCCGGCACACGGCAAAAACCCAGCGGATAACCGCTTGAGAAGGTGAATGCCGGTGAATAAAGCATGGGATTAAATAATTCTGATTTTGCGCAAACTAACGTTTGACATGAGAGGCGGCGCAAGGGCGTAGCCCTTGTGACATCCTCTCGATGGAAGGGTTGGGCGGCAACGTGCTACTTGCAACGGAGCGCTTCAACGGTGACGGAAGCGCCGTCGATGCCGCTACGCCCTTGCGAGACCAAATAAATGGCATTTGCTCCGCGGCGCGCGGCTTCGTTAAGCGCCTTGTTCATCGAATTTGATGCCTTGTACGGACCTAGTTGCTGATCGGTGGTGATAAGGCCTAGCGACTCGCAATTTGTCTTTTGCTCTGCGGTAACCGTGCGGAGCTTCTCGGCACTTGGCTCAAGCGCTGTTGCGCAACCGGAAATGAGGACGATGGCGCAGGCAGTAAGTAGTGACGTTTTCATGTGATGAGTGTGGTGACCGAGTCTAGAGGAGTTGCACGTGAGCGCGTGGTTTTAGGTGGCCTTCGAATGCGTGCGAGTTCAACCTATTGCCGCCCAACGCTGCGCGTGAGCGGCGAGCGGAGGCGGCGCGAGGCGCCGACGTAGTGAGTCCGACTCGATGCGCTTGTTAGAGCTCACGGCTCGACGTAACCGGTTAGTGTCTGGAACTCGCCTCGTTCGTCTTCATGTGCTCTCCGAAACGATATAACCCGGACAGTTTCTTCAGTGCGCATTGTCGTGACCATAAGAACAACGTGACCGCTGTCGTCCACACTCATGTGCATATGCCTCACCTCATGATTTTCCATAAAAGGTGCGCTAACGGCATAGGGTGCCGGTGTACCAACTGGCAAGAGCATGCGTTCAAGCAAGTGGACTGCGCTTTCAAGCGAGTAACCGTGCTTCCTGCGATTTACTTCTTCCTTGTCTGGATCGTAATCAATCTTCGTCCGTCCGAAGACCAACCGGAATTCATATTCTGGAATGCCTAGCTTGTTTGGGACGTCCATAGCTCTAAAAAATGAAGTTAAGCGGCGGCGCAGCCGTCCGCCGTGAACGAACTGTTAGGTAAGCTGCGATTTCTGCCATTACTTGCACCTGAAATAAAGCTCCACTCGGGGATACTTTCCAAATATGAATGGACCTTCGTTTTCATCCAATTTTATCAAATCCAATTCTTTATTTTGCGAACGGCAGTAGCTACTAGCTTCTTGAAGGGCGTCAATTTTTATTTGCCCTGTGCCAGGAAACCCAGTTGCTGCTTGCTTCGAGATGATGAGGTTGCCGTTGCCAGTAGGAATCACTCCACTATTCGATGCACAAGCACCTAAAAGTAGAAGGAGAGTTGAGGTTAGTATTTTTTTCAAGAGGTTATTTCCTATCTGATTTCTGCAAATGATGCTTAGAAGAATAGCGACCTAACGAACGAAAGTAAGCCGCCTGCCGAAGGCAGGTCGGCTTGACTGCACAGTTAGACCCAGACGCCAAAACGGGAAACCCCAACTTGACGACGGGCGCAAACTGCGAAAAAGCACCGCGCCACCGAGGCGGCGCAATGCTTGCAAAAAAGTTTGAAACTGGCGCAGTGCCCAAAGGCGAAGCTCGGCGAGAAACCCAAAACCCAACGAATAAACGCTTGAGAAGTGAAATTCCGGTGAATAAAGCATGGGTTAGATAAAGCGGGTTTCTAAGCGGCTAACTAGATTTGGAAAAAATTAATGTGACTCCAGCCCTAAATATTCGCAATATTTATTCGCCTCTTTCATTCATCGCAGAAAGATTTTGTATTGCTGCATCGTGCCCCATTCGTGCCGCTTTTTGAAATAAATTGCGAGCTCTTTTATAGTCAGGCTGTCCACCTTCAAGTTTTATCTCGTGCACATAATAAAAACCTAGCATTACCATTGCCTCCGGATCGCCAAGCGACACAGCTTTTTCTATATATTCATTTGCCCTTTCTTTGTTGCCTCGTCCATTTTCAATAACAGACAAGTATTTATAGGCAAACGGAGATCCGAGCTTTATTGATTCATAGAAATAGTTTTCGGCTTTTTCAATATCGATGCTTACATTAATTCCAACCATGTAAATTAATCCAAGTATAACGTTAGGTATTGCAAAGCGAGTATCAATTATTAATTTTTCCCTTTCATCATCGAGCCAGGCGCCGTAAAAATCATCATTACGTCTTAACTGATTTTCAATCCGTGCAAGCTCTTCGAGATAGTATTCATCACCAAGCTTCATCAGTCCTCCAGTTCGTTGGCCAGCACCTTTTTTTCCACCGAATAAACTTCTAAAAAATCCCATTTTTATCTCCCATATTCAATTTTGAATTTTAAGCCTAACTAGAAATAGACGACAGGCATGGTAGCCCGATCGGTCCGCCAAGACAACCACCGCAACAGCAGCCACGCGTAAACCCCGACATCCGGAAAATTAGGCAAACCTAAAATTTCGCGGATGACAGAGCGCCCCGCTGAATACTCACAGCCTACCAGCGACCCCGTCGTGCCCCGACCGCCCAAGCTGCTGGAACGTATGCGCATTCACCTGCGCACACGGCATTACAGCATTCGCACCGAAGAGGCGTATATCGACTGGGCACGGCGTTTTATCGTGTTTCATGGCAAGCGCCACCCGCAAGAGATGGGTGCGGCCGAGGTGGAGGCATTTTTGAGCCATTTGGCGGTTGATAGGCTGGTTTCTGCCTCCACGCAAAACCAGGCCAAGGCGGCGCTGCTGTATTTGTACAAGCAGGTGCTGGAGACGGATTTGCCCTGGCTCAATGAGGTGGTTCAAGCCAAAACACCCAAGCGCCTACCAGTGGTGCTGACGCCCACAGAGGTGCGCGAGCTATTGCTGCACATGGATGGCACCACGGGCCTGATTGCGCAGTTGCTCTATGGCACGGGCATGCGCCTGTTGGAGGCGCTGCGCCTTCGCGTGAAGGATGTGGAGTTTGCCCGCCGCGAAATCGTGGTGCGCGAGGGCAAGGGCAACAAAGATCGGGTGACGGTGCTGCCGGAGAACTTGATTGCGCCTTTGCAGGCGCAATTGCAAAAGGCCCGCGCGCTGCACGAAAAGGATCTGGCCGCTGGTTTTGGCCGTGTGTATCTGCCGCATGCGCTGGCCGTCAAATACCCCCAGGCCGACCAAACCTGGGCCTGGCAGTGGGTGTTTCCCTCCCCCGTGCGCTCCACCGATCCGCGCCCCGATGCCCGCACCGGCGAGCTGCTGGAGCGGCGCCACCATGTGTACCCCGAATCGGTGCAGCGCGCCGTGCGCGAGGCGGTGCGGCGTACGCAGATTGCCAAGCCGGTGTCGCCCCATGTGCTGCGGCATTCGTTTGCCACGCATTTGCTGCAGGCGGGCTACGACATTCGCACGGTGCAGGAGCTGCTGGGCCATGCCGATGTGAGCACCACCATGATTTACACACATGTGCTCAACAAGGGCGGGCGCGGGATTCTGAGCCCGCTCGACGCTTTGTAGAGCACCGCCCGGCCCGGCCGGTCTTGCAAGTGCGTTAACAAAGGTTAATGCGATGCCGGGCCCCCGCTGCAACACTGGCGTTGTGGCCGATGGGTGCCGCTTTGGGATGCGGGGAACACACATGCTTTCATCGGGTGGCCAGGGCCGGTTGGCGCGGCGGGATTTTCTGGGCGGACTGGCTCTGGGGGCCGGAGGGCTGGTGGCCCAGGCCGCCGAGCCGCTGGCTGCGCGCATGCCCGATTCCATGAAGACGCTGGGGGGTGCGGACCTGCCCTACGGCCAGCCATCGCACCATGAGCAGCGGGTGCAGCGCCAGCTCTCCAGTGCGGCCGGGTTCGCGGTCTGGCGTACGCCCTTGCAGACCCAGCGCGGCATCATCACCCCGAGCGGCCTGCATTTCGCGGTGCACCACAACGGCCTGCCCGATATTGCGCCCGAGCAGCATGTGCTGATGGTCCATGGCTTGGTCCACAAGCCCCTGCGCTTTGACCTGCAGCGACTGATGCGCTACCCCATGGTCAGCCGTGTCCACTTTCTGGAGTGCGCGGGCAATTCGGCGGCCAACGCGCTCTCGCCCCTGCCCGTGAAGCAGACCCTGGGCGAGATTGCGGGGGAGGTGTCGTGCTCGGAATGGACCGGTGTGCCGCTGTCGTACCTGCTGCACGAGGCGGGCTTGCGCGAGGGCGCGCAATGGGTGGTGGCCGAAGGCGCCGACGGCGGCTCGCACAGCCGCAGCCTGCCCTTGCAGGCCCTGCTCAAGGATGCCATGGTGGCGCTGTACCAGAACGGTGAGCGCCTGCGCCCATCGCAGGGCTACCCGATGCGCCTGTTCATGCCGGGCTGGGAAGGCAATGTCAATGTGAAGTGGCTGCATCGGCTGGAGGTGACCGATGCGCCTGCGCACACCAAGGACGAATCGGGCCTGTACACGCAGGTGCTGGCCGATGGGCGCATCGAGCGCTTTGCCTTCCATATGGATGTGAAGTCCGTCATCACCCATCCGTCGGGCCAGCAGACGATGCCCGAGCCGCGTGGCTTTTTCGAGATTGCGGGGCTGGCATGGTCCGGCCATGGGCGGATTGCCCGGGTCGATGTCTCTGCCGATGGCGGGCGCTCGTGGATGACCGCCCAGTTGCACGGCCCGGCGCTGGACCGCGCCTTCACGCGCTTCACCCTGCCGTGGCGCTGGGACGGGCGCAAGGCCGTGCTGATGAGCCGAGCCACCGACGAGCACGGCCGCACACAGCCCCTGCGCAGTGCATGGAAGAGCCGGTATGCCTCCCATTCCTTCAACCACTACAACGCGGTGCAGGCTTGGGGGATCGACGCCGATGGGCGGGTGGAGAACGTCTATGCGTGACACGCTGGCTCGGTGGCTGCGCGCCGCAGCGTGGGGTGCGCTTTGGCTGGGGAGCGCGGTGCTGGCCCAGACGGCGCCCCCCGCCCTCGTAGGCCTGGGTGAGCCGCTGGAGCCTGCCCGGCTGGCGCGGCATGACATCACCGTCTTTCCCGGTGGCCGCAATCTGCCGCCGGGGCAGGGCAGCGTGGCGCAGGGCGCGCGGCTGTACCAGGCGCAATGCGCAGCCTGCCATGGCCCCAGGGGCATCGAAGGCCCGGCGGCGCGGCTGGCGGGCAGCGATGGCTGGATGGGCTGGGACGATCCGCTGCGGCTGCTGCGCATTCGCAAGCATCCGCTGCTGATCCAGTCCGTGGGCGCGCGCTGGCCGTATGCCACCACGCTGTTCGACTATGTGCGCCGGGCCATGCCGTACCACGCACCCAAGAGCCTGACCGACGACGAGGTGTACGCCATCACGGCGCACCTGCTGCACCTCAACGGCCTGGTGGGGGCTGAAGCCGTGATGGACCGCCAAGCGCTCCCCAAGGTGGTCATGCCGGGCCTTGCCCGGACGGTCAGCGCGTGGCCACCGGGACCTTGAGCCTGGGCGTGGCGGGCGCCGCAACCATGCCCAGCCGTGCCCGGATGCGCGACAGCGACACCGCAGAAATGCCCAGATAGCTGGCCACATGGTGCTGGGGCAGGCGCTCGGCCAGATTGCCCTGGTCCGCCAGAAAGCTGCGGTAGCGTGCCTCGGGCGACAGGCCCAGCAGGTCCGATTCACGCCGTGCATGCTGGGTGAAGAGGTAGCCCATGGCTTCATTGAGCAGGGCCTGGATGTGCGGAAACCGGTGGTGCCAGTCCTGCAAGGTCGCATAGCCCAGTTCCACGGCCTGCACGGGTTCCAGCGCCTCAATGGTGTAGGGGCTGGGCAAGGCCAGGGGCGGCATGCCGCCACCCACCCAGTTGCCTTCCATATGGAATGAGCGGTTGCGCTCGGTGCCCTGGTCACTCAGGTAGTACAGGCGCACCAGCCCGCTCTCCACCAGCCAGGCACGGGTGCAGGTTTCGCCGCTGCGCAGCAGCACGGCGCTGGCGGCGAAGTGGCGGCGGGGCAGGGCCTGCCACTGCGCGGCCAGGGCGGGCTCGGACCGTACCAGCGCCTCCAGCGCGGTGGGCTGGCAGACGGTGCAGGCGCTGGCGGGCGGCGTCATGTCCGCGTGCTTACTCGGCCTGGCCCACCGGAACGCAACTGCAGAACAGGTTGCGGTCGCCATAGACGTTGTCCACGCGGCCCACGGGCGACCAGTATTTGTTGCCGCGCAGGGCGGTCACGGGGTAGGCGGCGGCTTCGCGGCTGTACGGGCGGCTCCATTCGGCGCCCAGCAGGCTTTCGGCGGTGTGGGGGGCGTTCTTCAGTGGGTTGTTGTCCTGCGGCCAGGCGCCGTTCTCAATCTGACGGATCTCTTCACGGATGGCGATCATCGCGTCGATGAAGCGGTCGATCTCGAACAGCGTCTCGCTCTCGGTGGGCTCGACCATCAGCGTGTTGGGCACGGGGAAGGAGAGCGTGGGCGCGTGGAAGCCGTAGTCGATGAGGCGCTTGGCCACGTCTTCGGCCATCACGCCGCTGGTGTCCTTCAGGCCGCGCAGGTCCAGGATGCACTCGTGCGCCACATGGCCGTTGGCGCTGGCGTACAGCGTGGGGTAGTGGTCCTTGAGGCGGGTGCTGATGTAGTTGGCGCTCAGGATGGCGGCCTCGGTGGCGGCCTGCAGGCCTTCGGCGCCCATCATGCGGATGTACATCCAGCTGATGGGCAAAACGGCCGCATTGCCCAGCGGGGCTGCGCTGACTGCTCCTACTTTTGAGGCATTGCCGGCCGTGGCATGGCCCGGCAGATAGGGCACCAGGTCTGCCACCACGCACACCGGGCCGACGCCGGGGCCGCCGCCGCCGTGCGGGATGCAGAAGGTCTTGTGCAGGTTCAGGTGGCTGACGTCACCGCCAAACTCGCCGGGCGCGGCCACGCCCACCAGGGCGTTCATGTTGGCGCCGTCCACGTACACGCGGCCGCCATGGCTGTGCACGAGCTGGCACAGCTCTTTCACCTGCGTCTCGAACACGCCGTGCGTGCTGGGGTAGGTGATCATCACGCAGGCTAATTTTTCGCTGTGCTGCTCGCACTTTGCCTGCAGGTCCGCCATGTCCACGTTGCCGCTTTCGTCGCACTTTGTCACCACCACCTGCATGCCCACCATCTGGGCGCTGGCGGGGTTGGTGCCGTGCGCGCTGCTGGGGATCAGGCAGATGTTGCGGTGCGCATGGCCCTGGGCCGCGTGGTAGGCCTTGATGGCCAGCAGCCCGGCGTATTCGCCCTGGCTGCCTGCGTTGGGTTGCAGGCTGATGCCTGCGTAGCCCGTGGCCTGGCACAGCCAGGCGCGCAGTTGCTCGTCGAGCAGGCGGTAGCCTTCGAGCTGGTGGGCCGGTGCAAACGGGTGCACGTTGGCGAATTCGGGCCAGGTGATCGGGATCATCTCGCTGGTGGCGTTGAGCTTCATGGTGCACGAACCCAGCGGGATCATGGTGCGGTCGAGCGCCAGGTCTTTGTCGGACAGCTGGCGGATGTAGCGCAGCATGCCGGTCTCACTGTGGTGGGTGTTGAACACCGGGTGCGTGAGGTAGCTGCTGGTGCGGCGCAGGCTGGCCGGGATGAGGTCGGGTGCGTTCTCGGCCAGGGCCTCGACGGTGGGTTGCGCGGCCGTGGGCGCGAAGGCGCGCCAGAGCAGGGCCAGGTCGTCGCGCGTGGTGGTTTCGTCCAGCGATGCGGCCACGCACTGGCCGCGCAACAGGCGCAGGTTGGCGCCGGCGTCGAGCGCGCGTTGCACCACGGCGCGGGCGGCGTCGCTGCTCCCCAGGTCCACGGTCAGGGTGTCGAAGGCGGTGGCGTGCAGCGGCGTGAAGCCCAGTTGCTTGAGGCCCGCGGCCAGGATGGCAGTGAAGCGCGCCACGCGCTGGCCGATGCGCTGCAGGCCTTCGGGGCCGTGGTACACGGCGTACATGCTCGCGATGACGGCGGGCAGCACCTGCGCGGTGCAGATGTTGGAGGTGGCTTTTTCGCGGCGGATGTGCTGCTCGCGCGTCTGCAGCGCCAGGCGGTAGGCCGGCTTGCCATGCACGTCCACGCTCACGCCCACCAGGCGGCCGGGCATGGAGCGCTTGAATTCGTCGCGGCAGGCCATGTAGGCGGCGTGCGGGCCGCCTGCGCCCATGGGCATGCCAAAGCGCTGCGTGGTGCCGACCACGATGTCGGCGCCCATCTCGCCCGGGGTCTTGAGCAGCGTGAGCGCCAGCAGGTCGGCGGCCAGGATCAGCGCGGCGCCCTTGCCGTGGATGATGTCGGCGCTCATCTGCCAGTCGGCCAGCCAGCCGCTGGAGCCGGGGTACTGGTTGATGGCGGCGAAGTAGTCGTCCTGGCCGATGGCGGCCATCCATTCGTCGCCCGAGCGGACCACCTTGACCGACAGGCCCAGCGGCGCGGCGCGCGTCTGGATAACCTCGATGGTCTGCGGGTGGCAGTCGCCGCTGACGATGATCGTATTGCCCTTGGCCTTGACCGAGCGCTTGGCCAGCGTCATGGCCTCGGCGGCGGCGGTGGCCTCGTCGAGCATGGAGGCGTTGGCAATCGGCATGCCGGTGAGGTCGCACACCATGGTCTGGAAGTTGATCAGCGCCTCCATGCGGCCCTGCGAGATTTCGGCCTGGTAGGGCGTGTAGGCCGTGTACCAGGCGGGGTTCTCCAGGATGTTGCGCAGGATCACGCCCGGGATGTGCGTGCCGTAATAGCCCTGGCCGATGAAGCTCTTGAGCACCTGGTTCTTCGAGGCAATGGCCTTCAGTTCGGCCAGCGCGGCGGCTTCGGTTACCGGCAGCGGCAGGTCCATGGCCTGGCCGCGCGCGATGGAGCGCGGCACGATGCCGTCGATGAGGGCGCGGCGCGAGGCCTCACCAATCACCGACAGCATGTGTGCTTCGTCGGCCGCGTCGATGCCGATGTGGCGGGGCAGGAACTCGGTGGTGTTTTCGAGTGCGGACAAGGGCAGGGCGGCGGGCATCTGCATGGCGGAACCAGTCTCAAAGGCTATGAAAAAAAGAGAGCTGCCAGCGCTTGTATTGAAAGGGTTTCAGGCACTTTTCACATGAAAAGCGCCTGAATTCAAGCGCGGGCAGCTATGGTTTTTGCTGCGGCGCTCAGGCGCTGGCGGCAAAGCTCGAATAGGCCGTCTCGTCCATCAGGGCGTCGAGCTGCGAGGCGTCAGACAGCTTGACCTTGAAGAACCAGCCAGCGCCCAGCGGGTCGGAGTTGGCCAGCGACGGGTCAGCGCGCAGCGCCTCGTTCACTTCCACCACCTCGCCCGACACGGGCATGTACACATCGGCAGCGGCCTTGACCGACTCGACCACGCCGGCCACATCGCCCTGGGCAAACGTGGTGCCCACGGCGGGCAGATCGACAAACACCACATCACCCAGGGCGTCCTGGGCGTGCACGGTGATGCCCACCACGGCAGCGTTGGCGTCGGCGGCGTTGACCCACTCGTGGTCTTTGGAAAATTTGATCGTCATGGGAAAGGCTCCTGAAAGATGAAGGGAATCCGGAATGTAGCCTGCGCTGCAGGCTTTCAGCCGCGGTAGTAACGCGTGGGCACGAAGGGGGTGGCGCACACTTCCATGGGCACGGCCTTGCCGCGCACGATGGCGTGGACGCGCGTGCCCACGGCGGCATGCTGCGGGTCCACATAGGCCAGGGCGATGGGCTTGTCGAAGCTGGGGCCGAGCAGGCCGCTGGTGACTTCGCCGATCTTCTGGCCGCCTTCGGTTTGCAGCTCGGTGTGCTCGCGCACGGGCACGCGCTCCAGGGCGACGAGGCCCACGCGCTTGCGCGTCAGGCTGGCGGGGTTGTCGAGCTGGGCCAGCACCTTGTCGGCGCCGGGGAAGCCACCGGCGCGCGCGCCGCCGGTGCGGCGCACCTTCTGCATGGCCCAGTTCAATGCCGCTTCCACGGGCGTGGTGGTGGTGTCGAGGTCGTTGCCATAGAGGCACAGCCCGGCTTCGAGGCGCAGCGAATTGCGCGCGCCCAGGCCGATGGGCTTGACCTCAGGCTGGGCCAGCAGGGTGCGCGCCAGCGTGTCGGCCTGCGCGGCGGGCACCGAAATTTCAAAGCCGTCTTCGCCCGTGTAACCGCTGCGCGTGACGAAGCAGTCGCAGCCCGCAATCTGGAAGTTGCCGCCGGTCATGAAGACCAGCTTGTCCACGCCGGGCGCCAGGCGCGCCAGGGCGGTGGCGGCCTGCGGGCCCTGCAGCGCGAGCAGGGCATGGTCGGGCATGGGGATGACCTGGCAGCGCTGGCCGATGCGCGCCTGGATGTGGGCGATGTCGCCGACCTTGCAGGCGCCGTTGACGATGACGAAGATTTCGTCCTGCGCCACGCGGAAGAACATCAGGTCGTCGATGATGCCGCCCTCGTCGTTCAGCAGCAGGCCGTAGCGCTGCTTGCCCACGGGCAGGTCGATCACGTCCACGGGCATCAGGCTCTCGAACGCGGCGGCGGCATCCGGGCCGACCAGGCGCAACTGGCCCATGTGCGACACGTCGAACAGACCAGCGGCCTGGCGGGTGTGCAGGTGCTCGGCCATCAGGCCGGCCGGGTACTGCACGGGCATGGAGTAACCGGCGAACGGCACCATGCGGGCGCCCAGTTCGATGTGCAGCGCGTTGAGGGGCGTGGTGAGCAGGGGTGCGGCGGCAGGTGCGGACATGAGAACTCCAGGGCAAATGGGGGCCGTGGCACCAGTGCCACGGAATTTGCCCTGCTGTCCGCTTTACCTGAGAGATTCACCGCTGCGCCCTGGCTGGCCGCGCGGCTTGCTCCTTCGGTGGGTGGCCTGTGCGTTGCGCGCGGCCGCCTCTCTCCAGCAAGGGAACGCCCGCATCACTGCGGGCGGTTGCCAGTCCTTTTGCCTGAGCGTTCGGCGGGTGCCTGCGCCTTCGGCGGTGCTGCTCGCGGATAAGCGGAGCACTCTCTCCTGACGAAGGCGCGATTCTACCGCTTTGCCGGGGCCAATTGCCAAGCGCCCCGGTCTGGCGGTAACCAGCCGGGGCCTTGTCAGTTTGCGCACTCCGATCAGAGCGTCTGAGGGAAATTGTGCCGGACAGGTGGCAGTTGATTTTTCTGAATTTGCGTCAAATACGTTATTTGACGGAAAATTATTCTGAAATTCTTCAATATTTCGAACGATCAAAGCCATGGACCGTCTGGACAGAAAAATTCTCTCCGTGCTGCAGGCCAATGCCCGCGCCAGCCTGCAGGACATCGGCCAGGCCGTGGGCCTGAGCCCGTCGCCGTGCTGGGGCCGCATCAAGAAGATGGAAGAGGCCGGGGTGATCGAGGGCTACACCGTGCGCCTCAACCCCCAGGCGCTGGACCTCGCCGACACGGTGCTGGTGCAGGTCACGCTCGACAGCCATTCCGACAACACGCTGGAGAAGTTTGGCGAAACGCTGGCCAGCATTCCCGAGGTGATCGAGGCGCATCTGGTGTCGGGCGATTACGACTACCTGTTGCGTGTGGTGGTCAAGGACACACGCGACTACGAGCGCCTGCTGCGCGAGAAGCTCTACAAGATCAAGGGCATACGCCACAGCCGCTCCAGCTTCGTGCTGCGCACGCTGAAAAAGGCCGATCTGCCCTTGTTTGTGAACTGAAATCTGAGCAAAAATGGCAGATTGCGCTTGATGTTAAAGCGCTAATAGCTATAAAAAAAGGAGCATTCAGGCATGGCTATCGAGCTTCCCCGGCAGACCCGCACCGACGCGGTGGCTTCCATCGAGCGCTATTTTGAGGAGCGGCTGGAGCAGAAGATCGGCAACATCGCCGCCGGTGCGTTGCTCGGTTTCTTCCTGGAGGAGATTGCTCCGCTGGTCTACAACCAGGCGGTGGCCGATGTGCAGGAGCGCCTGCTGCACCGCGTCGAGGAACTCGATATCGAGCTGCACGAAGATGCCTTCCAGTACTGGTCGCGCCAGGGCCGCGGGCGTCCCCGCAGCCCATGAAAAAAGGGCCTGCATGCAGCAGGCCCTTTTGGAGGGAACGCGGCCTCACATGCCCGAGTAATTGGGCCCCCCGCCCCCCTCGGGCGTCACCCACACGATGTTCTGCGTCGGGTCCTTGATGTCGCACGTCTTGCAGTGCACGCAGTTCTGCGCGTTGATCTGCAGGCGCTGGGCATTGCCTCCTTGTGCTTCGTCAGGCACGAACTCGTACACCCCGGCCGGGCAGTAGCGCGCCTCGGGGCCTGCGTACTTTGCCAGGTTGATCTTCACCGGCACGCTGGCGTCCTTGAGCGTCAGGTGCGCCGGTTGCTGCTCTTCGTGGTTGGTGTTGCTGATGAACACGCTCGAGAGC
>Ga0156178_131_pt1 | contig 60263 bp, 58 predicted proteins | sample RifCSPlowO2_12_FD_107831 | JGI IMG/M metagenome (GOLD analysis project Ga0156178, IMG submission 107831) | Burkholderiales bacterium RIFCSPLOWO2_12_FULL_65_40 | reverse complement strand
GGGGGGGGGGGGGGGGGGGGGGGGGGGGGGTGGCGGCGCAGGCGTGGGAACAGGAACGGGTTCAGGCGGCGGCGTGGGTGTGGGGGTAGGCTCGGGCTGCGGCTCGGGTTCGGCGCGCGGCGCGGCCTGTTGCGGCACGGCGGCCCACAGCTCGGCCTGCACGGCGGGCTGGTCGGAGCTGGTCTTCCAGTTCACGCCCCAGGTCAGGGCCACCACCAGCAGCACATGCGCGAGCACCGCCAGCGCAATGGCGCGGATGCGCGCGGGCGGGCGGGGCGGGGCAAACTGGTCGCGGTCGTCGTGGGCGTGCATGCGGGATTCGTTCCAACCGGCTCAGCCGCCCTGCTTGACGGACAGGCCCACGCGCTGGACACCGGCCTTCTGCAGCGCGTCCATGGCCTTGACCACGGTTTCGTACTGCACGCTCTTCTCGGCCGCGATGACCACGGCGGATTCGCCGGCCTGGGCCTGCTGCCAGCGCAACGCGGCGTCGCCGATCTCGCGCTGGCTGAGCGTGCGTTCGGCGTCGCGCGTCTTGAAGCGCAGCGAGCCATCCTTGTTCACGATCACGGTGGCGAAGATCTTGGGCTGGTTCTTGCTCTTGCCCACGCTGGGCACGTCCACCATGCCCGGCGTGAGCATGGGCGCCGTCACCATGAAGATGATGAGCAGCACCAGCATCACGTCGATGAAGGGCACCATGTTGATCTCGTTGATGGTGCGGCGGCGTCCACCACCACGGGAGGCCATTGCGGGCATGGGCGGCTTTCCTTAGTGGCCGGAGGCCGAGGTGGCGGGCTGCGCGCCCAGGTTGCGCTGCAGGATGTTGGAGAACTCCTCGATGAAGGTCTCCTGGTGGATGGCCACGCGGTCGATGTCGCGTGCGAAGCGGTTGTAGGCGATCACGGCCGGAATGGCCGCGAACAGACCGATGGCCGTGGCCACCAGCGCCTCGGCAATGCCTGGCGCCACGGTGGCCAGGGTGACCTGCTCCATGCCGGCAAAGCCGGTGAAGGCGTGCATGATGCCCCACACCGTGCCAAACAGACCGACATAGGGCGACACCGAGCCGACCGAGGCAAGAAACGACAGGCTGGACTCGACCACGTCCATCTCGCGCTGGAAGCTCGCGCGCATGGCGCGGCGTGCGCCGTCGAGCAGGGTGCCCGGGTCGCTGATGCGGCGCTCGCGCAGCTTCTGGTATTCGCGCATGCCGCTGGCAAAAATGCGTTCCATGGGACCGGCGTTCTTGGCGTTCTGCGCGGCGCTGGCGTACAGGTCGTTGAGGCTGGTGCCGGACCAGAAATCGCGCTCGAATTCGTCGTTGAGCGACTTGACGCGCTTGAGGCTGAACAGCTTGCGGAAGATGGCGGCCCAGCTGGCGATGGAGACGCCCAGCAGCAGCACCATGACGAGTTGCACCACCCAGCTGGCATGCAGCACCAGGTTGAGGATCGACATGTCTTGGGAATTCATGAAAGTTGTTCCAGGATGTGGCCGGGGATGCGGGAGGGGCGCAGGGTGGCGGAATCCACCCAGCCGATGCGGATGGTGCCTTCGCTCAGCAGGGCGGTTTCGCCAGGGTTCATGTGCTCTTGATTTAATAGCGCCTGTTGCACGATTGTCAAGGATGCGCGGCCTTTTTCTTCCAACTGGGCGGTAACAATGAGTTGGTCGTCCAGGCGGGCCGGGCGCAGGTAGCGCAGGCGGGCATCGGTTACGACAAACATGCCGCCCGTTTGTTCCCGCAGTTGCTGCTGCGAGAGGCCGAGCGAGCGCAGCCACTCGGTGCGCGCACGCTCGAAGAACTTCAGATAGTTGGCATAGAACACGATGCCGCCGGCATCGGTGTCTTCCCAGTAGATGCGGACGGGGAACTGGAAAGCCATGGGCATCGCGTCAGCCCAGCAGGGTTTGGAGGCGCGCCACCGATTCCTGCAGCTGCGCCATGGAGTTGGCGGTGGAGAAGCGTACGAAGCGCTGCGGATCAAAGGTGCCGAAGTCGCGCCCCGGCGTCACGGCGATGTGGGTGCGGCGCATGAGCTCGAAGGCGAAGTCCCAGCTGCCGTTCACGCCCAGGCGCTCGCAGGCAGCGCTGCAGTCGGCCCAGGCATAGAAGGCGCCGTCGGGCATCACGGGCACCGACAAGCCCAGGCGCTGCAGCTCGGGAATGAAGTAATCGCGCCGGGCCTTGAACTCGGCGCGGCGGCGTTGGTATTCGGCGATGCTTTCAGGTTCAAAGCAGGCCAGCGCGGCGTGCTGCGCAATGGTGCTGGCGCAGATGAAAAGGTTTTGCGCCAAACGCTCGACCACGGGCACCAGGGCTTCGGGCACCACCATCCAGCCCAGGCGCCAGCCCGTCATGTTGAAGTACTTGCTGAAGCTGTTGATGCTGATGATGTTCTCGTCGATGGCCAGCGCCGTCTGGCCAAAGGCGTCGTCGTAGCTCAGGCCCAGGTAGATCTCGTCGATCAGCGTGATGCCGCCACGCTCCTGCACCACGCCGTGGATGCGGCGCAGCTCGTCGGGTGCGATCGAGGTGCCCGTGGGGTTGGAGGGCGAGGCCAGCAGCACGCCGCGCGTCTTGGTGTTCCAGGCGGCGCGTACCTTGTCGGCGCTCAGCTGGAAGCGCTCCTGCGCCGTGGTGGGGATCAGCACCGCTGTGCCCTCGGCCGCGCTCACAAAGTGGCGGTTGCAGGGATAGCTCGGGTCGGGCATCAGGATCTCGTCGCCCGCGTCGATCAGTGCCAGGCAGGCGAGCTGCAACGCGGCCGAGGCGCCCGCCGTGACCACAATGCGCCGTGCGGGCACATCGACGCCAAAGCGCTGTGCGTACCAGCCGCTGATGCGCTCGCGCAGCTGCTCCAGGCCGAGCGACTGCGTGTACTGCGTGGCACCGCTCTGCACGGCGCGCTGGGCAGCCTCCTGCACCAGCGGCGGTGCGGTGAAGTCGGGCTCGCCGATGTTCAGGAAGATCATCGGCTCGCGCGTGCCGGCCACCTCGCGCGCCAGCGCCTGCGCGGCCTTGGCCACTTCCATCACATAAAACGGTTCGATGCGTCCGGCGCGGGTGGAGATTTTCATGGGGGGGGTCCGTCCCGCGGGTGGCGGGGTGTCAGAAGGCGGGCGGGTGGCCCGCCGCGAACAGGGTCTCAGCGCGGTGCGCCGGAGGGGGTGGCCTTGTCGGCCGCCACCTCGTCGGCGCGCAGCTGGGGCGCCAGGCCGCCGAGCACGCCGTTGACATACTTGTGGCCGTCGGTGCCGCCGAACTCTTTGGCCAGCTCGATGCATTCGTTGAGCACCACGCGCCACGGCACGTCCAGGCAGTGCTGGAATTCGTACACGCCCATCCACATCACCGCATGTTCGATGGGAGAGATGTCAGTCATCTTGCGGTCGAGCAGCGGGGTGATGAGCGCGTCCAGCTGCGCGGCGTTCTCGATGCAGCCGTGCAGCAGTGCGTCGTAGTGCGCGGCATCGGCCTTGTGGAAGCCCGCCAGGTCGCGCGTGAAGGCGTCGATGGCCGTGGCCTCGTTGCGGCCCACCAGGTGCTGGTAGAGCGCCTGCAGCGCGAATTCGCGCGCGCGGCTGCGGTTGGACTTGGAGGCGGCCTTGCGTGCGCCCGTGCTGGTCAGGCCGGTGCGCTTTTGCTTGGGGGCGGGATTGGCAGGGGTGTGCTCGCTCATGACAGCGCGTCCAGCAGGTTGGCCATTTCCACGGCCACGTAGGCGGCGTCGCGCCCCTTCTCTGTCTGGCGCGCCACGGCCTGATCGAGGTTCTCGGTGGTCAGGATGGCGTTGGCCACGGGCACCTGGTAGTCGAGCGCGATGCGCGAGACGGCCGCGCCCGATTCGTTGGCCACCAGCTCGAAGTGGTAGGTCTCGCCACGGATGATGCAGCCCAGCGCGATCAACGCGTCGAACTCGTCGCGCTCGGCCAGGGCCTGCAGCGCCACGGGCACTTCGAGGGCGCCGGGCACCAACACGTGGGTGATGTGCTTTTCCTGCACGCCCAGGTCGAGCAGTGCAGCGCGGCAGGCCGTGGCCAGCGCGTTGGTGACGCTCTCGTTGAAGCGGGCCTGCACGATACCGATGTGCAGCTTCTTGCCGTCGAGCCGGTCTGCTGTTCCTTTTTCTGCGCCAAACATGGTTATTCCTTTTATTCTTTGGGGATGTAGCCGGTGATTTCGAGTCCGTAGCCCGCCATGCTGGGCATGCGGCGGGGCTGGCCCATGAGCTGCATCTTGTGCACTCCGCATTCGCGCAGGATCTGCGCGCCCACGCCGTAGGTGCGCAGGTCCATGCGGCCGCGCTCGGGGGCCTGGGCCGCGCGGGCGGTGCCTTCAAACTGGGCGAGCAGCTGTGCGGCGCTTTCGCCGCAGTTGAGCAGGACGGCCACGCCCTGGCCCTTGCTGGCGATGTAGTGCAGGCTGGTGTCCAGGCCCCACGAGTGCATGGAGCGGTTGAGTTCGAGCGCGTCGAGCACCGACAGCGGCTCATGCACGCGCACGGGCACCACGTCGTCGGCGCTCCATTGCCCCTTGACCAGGGCCAGGTGCACTGCGCCACTGGGCTTGTCGCGGAAGGCGTGGGTGGTGAACTCGCCGTAGGCCGTTTGCAGTGTGCGCGTGCCCACCATCTCGACCAGCGATTCGTTGCGGATGCGGTGCTCGATCAGGTCGGCGATGGTGCCGATCTTGATGCCGTGCTCGGCGGCGAAGACCTGCAGGTCGGGCAGGCGCGCCATGGTGCCGTCGTCTTTCATGATCTCGCAGATCACGGCGGAGGGGCTGCAGCCGGCCATGGCGGAGAGGTCGCAGCCGGCCTCGGTGTGGCCCGCGCGCATGAGCACGCCGCCGTCCACGGCCTGCAGCGGGAAGATGTGGCCGGGCTGCACCAGATCGCTGGCCTGGCTGTTCCTGGATACGGCGACCTGGATGGTGCGCGCGCGGTCGGCTGCCGAGATGCCGGTGGTCACGCCCTCGGCGGCTTCGATCGACACGGTGAAGGCCGTGCTGTACACCGTGCCATTGCGCGTGGCCATGGGAGGCAGCTTGAGGAACTCGCAGCGCTCGCGCGTGAGCGTCAGGCAGATCAGGCCCCGGCCGAAGCGCGCCATGAAGTTGATGGCCTCGGGGGTGACATGGTCGGCGGCCAGCACCAGGTCGCCTTCGTTTTCGCGGTCTTCCTCGTCCACGAGGATGACCATGCGTCCGGCACGCATCTCGGCAACGATGTCCTCTACCGGCGAGATGGTGGCAGGGGTGAGGGGGGTGTTCATGGGGGCTTTCGTCGGTGGGCCGCAGGGGGAGGGCAGTCTGCAGCGCAGGTTCCCCGGTGTCGGCGCCTGGCGGAGCAGAGTCCGCTGAGCGTCCCAAAGAACATGCGATGCGGCGCTGCCGCACGGTGGACCGGTGTGCGTTGGCACACGCGGGACCAAAGGGTGCATTTTAGTCCAACGCCTGCCCAGGCGCACCGTGCAACGGGAGCGAAGACAGGGTCAGATGGCCGGGGCCTGAAGCACCACGTCCGACGCGGGGTAGGCCACGCAGGGCAGCACGCAGCCGCTGGCCCGCTCCTCGGGTGTGAGGCCCGGCCATTCGATGGCGTAGCGCACCTCGCCCTGCACCAGGTGGCCGATGCAGGTGCGACAGGTGCCGTTGCGGCAGGAGCTGGGCCAGTCGATGCTGCCTTGCTCCATCGACAGCAGCAGGGACTGTTCGGGCCAGGCGTCGAACTGCTGGCCTTCGGGCTCGACCACGGCGGTGAAAAAGGGGGCGGCGGGTGTGTTCATGGGAAAGGTTCAGGGTGTGGGTGGTTGGCGCGCCCAGACCAGCAGCAGGTTGTTGGCGGGCAGGGCGTGCCGTGCGACGAGGTGCAGGCCCGCGGCGGCGGCCACCTGCGCCACGTCCTCCAGGCGGCGAATGCCCCAGGCCGGGTTGCGCTCGCGCAGGCTGGCATCAAAGGCCTGGTTGCCGGGGGCGGTGGGCACGCCGTCTTCCAGGTACGGCCCATAGGTGACGAGATGGCCGCCCGGCGCCAGGTGGCGCGCTGCGCCCTGCATCAGCGCGGCGCAGCAGGCCCAGGGGGCGATGTGCAGCATGTTGGCGCAGTAGATCAGGTCCAACGGTGTGGCAAACGCCGCACCGTTGCCGGGCCACTGGGGCGCCAGCACGTCCAGCAGCACGGGCGGGCGCACGTTGTGCACTCCGGCTTGGGCGCACCAGGCGGTGATCGAGTCCAGGGTTTCGGCCTGCGCATCGCTGGGCTGCCAGGTCCAGCCCGGCAGGGCAGCGGCAAACCAGGCCACATGCTGCCCGGTGCCGCTGGCCACCTCCAGCGCGCGGCCGGTGGCGGGCAGCAGGGTGCGCAGCACCTCCAGGATGGGCTGGCGGTTGCGTTCGGCGGCCGGGCTGTGCAACGGGTTGGACATAAAAAGTGGCTCCAGCGCAGTTGCAACAAGCGCTGCAAGCTATCAAATCAATAGTGTGTTAGAGGGGCTTTGGTGGCGGAGAAATCCGCACCGCATTTGCCTAAAAAAGAGGCGGCGCAGTGATTTTTCAGGAAAATCAAGGACTTGGCGTGGCCATACAAGACTTGTCCGGATTTATCCACAGCATTGTCCAGCGGGCGCCGGGATAAGTGCTGTGCCCGGTGCAATACCTTGCATAAAAAACGGGCAATCTGCCGGAAGTCCTTGTGCATCAAGCACTTGGGAGGCCCATACAAGGCTTCTCCCGGGTTGTCCACATGATTGTCCAGTGCGGACAGGGACAACTCGGGTCAGGCCACCGTCACGCCCTTCCAGAAGGCCACCCGGCCGCGCACGGCTTCGGCCTCGGGCTTGGGGTCGGCGTAGGTCCAGGCAGCCTCGGGATTGAGTTCGCCGTTGACCAGCAGAGAGAAATAGGTGGCCTGGCCCTTCCAGGGGCACATGGTCTTGTGGTTGCTGAAGGTGACGAACTCGCGCTTGAGTGCGCTCTCGGGGAAGTAGTGGTTGCCTTCCACCAGCACGGTGTCGTCACTTTCGGCCACGACCACGCCGTTCCAGATGGCTTTCATGGAGGATTCCCTTTTTTGGATGAAATGGGCTGTAGCGCCCTATTTTAAAGCGCCAATAGCTATCATAAATATAGCTAAAGAGGCTGCTGTGAAGCGACTCAGAGGAACAGCGCCTCGAATCCGTCCTCGGGCGTGAAGCGCCGCGCCTGCATGCGCAGCCGTGTCGGGCCGGGCAGGGCGCGCTCGGGCACGGAGTGCAGCGGGTCGCCGGGGTAGCAGATGGTGCGCACGCCGTCCTGGTCAAAGGCCTCGGGCAGGATCACCGGCGGGCGCTGGCTGCGCGCGGCCGCGAGCACGCCCTGTGCATCGGCGTGGCGCGCCAGATGCGCCAGGCTCATGATCTGCGGGGGGGCGAGGTCGATGTGGCCGTCGCGGTACTGCTCCAGCGCCGCGCGCGGCGCCAGCCACAGGCTGTCGGTGGCCTCCTCGTCGTCGTGCAGGGCGGTCTGGTCCGGCGGGGCGAGGGCCACGAAAAAGCGGGTGTCAAAGCGCCGCGTGCCCACGCTGGGCGCCAGCGGCGTGATCCAGCGCGACCAGGGCGCGAGGTGGCGTGTGCGCAGGCGCAGCTGCATTGCGGCCAGCATCTCGGCAAAAGGCATGCCTTCGCGCAGCATGGCGCGCGCACGGAGGGCGTCCAGGGGCTGGCCCGCCTGCGCGGGCTCGGCCAGCAGCAGGCCGCATTCCTCCAGCGCCTCGCGCAGCGCTGCAATGTGCAGCCCCGCGGCGGTGGCGGCGTCGGTGCTGCTCTCGCCCAGCGCGGTGTGCAACTGGGCTGCGGGCTGGTCGAGCAGGGCTGCGCTGGCAGGCTGGCGGTCGGCGTCGTCGAGCTTGCCGCCCGGAAACACGTACATCCCCGCCATGTTGGACATCTGGGCATGGCGGCGCTGCAGCAGCACTTCCAGGCCGGAGGGCGCGTCGCGCAGCAGGACCACGGTGGCGGCGTCGCGCGGTGTTTCTGGGGGGGCAGGGGTGGCTGGCTGCATGGGGGCTTTCGGAATGAAATACGGGACAGTGAGTCGCTGACGGTACTGGCAAGTGTCTCTTTGTAGCGTAAAGTCCGGCGCGCGAGCGCGCTGCGAGTCCGGTGCGCGACGGGTCTTTTCAATTATCGACAACAGGAGTGGATGCACCATGAGCATGGATTTCAAGGGCCGCGTGGCCATCGTGACGGGCGCCGGCGGCGGCCTGGGCCGCCAGCATGCGCTGGCGCTGGCCCAGCGCGGCGCCAAGGTGCTGGTGAATGACCTGGGCGGCGCCGTGGATGGCAGCGGCGGTTCGGTCTCGGCCGCGCAGGCCGTGGTCGATGAAATCCGCGCCGCAGGTGGCGAGGCGCTGGCCAATGGTGCTTCGGTCACCGATTTCGCGGCCGTCGAAGCCATGGTGCAGCAGGCCATCGACGCCTGGGGCCGCGTGGACATTCTGGTGAACAACGCCGGCATCCTGCGCGACAAGTCGTTCTCGAAGATGGACATGGCGGACTTCCGCCTGGTGGTCGATGTGCACCTCATGGGCGCGGCGAACTGCTGCAAGGCCGTGTGGCCGCACATGGTGGCGCAAAACTACGGCCGCATCGTGATGACGACTTCCTCCACCGGCCTGTACGGCAACTTCGGCCAGAGCAACTACGGCGCGGCCAAGCTGGCGCAGGTGGGTCTGATGCAGACGCTGGCCATCGAGGGTGCGAAGTACCACATCCATGTCAACGCCCTGGCGCCCACGGCGGCCACGCGCATGACCGAATCCCTGTTTCCGCCGCAAATTCTCGATGCCCTCAAGCCCGAGGCCGTGGTGCCCGCCATGCTGGTGCTGGCGCACGAGAGCGCGCCCACGCGCACCATCCTGTGCGCGGGCGGCGGCTCGTTCGAGGCGGCGCACATCACGCTGACGCAGGGCGTGCACATCGGCCTGGGCGAGGATGCGCCCGAGCAGCTTGCCGCCCGTCTGGCCGAGGTGACTGAGCGCGCGGGCGAGCAGGTGCCGCAGAGCGGCGCGGCCCAGGGCACCATCGAGGTGCAGAAGGCCATGGCGGCGCGCGCCTGAGAGGGCGGTGGCATGACCTGACGCGGGGCAGGCTTGCGCGGGTCATGCTAAGTTCCGGGCCGGATAAAAGAAACGGTACCGAACCATGAGCACTTTGCAGGAAAAAATCAGCGCCCAGGCCCCTGAGCGCCTGGCGGGTATCCGCCGGGGCATCGAGAAAGAGGGTCTGCGCGTCCTGCCGTCGGGCGCGCTGGCCCTCACGCCGCACCCGCTGGCGCTGGGCTCGGCCCTCACGCACCCCCACATCACCACCGACTACAGCGAGTCGCAGATCGAGCTCATCACCGGCGCGCACCTGGCGCCGCAGGACTGCCTGGACGAGCTGACCGAAGTCCACCAGTTTGTCTATCAGGTGCTGCGGGCACAGGGCGACGAAATGCTCTGGGTCTCCAGCATGCCCTGCGGGCTGCCCACGGACGAAACCATCCCGCTGGCGCGCTACGGCAGCTCCAACATCGGGCGTGCCAAGAGCGTCTACCGCATGGGCCTGGGCCACCGCTACGGGCGGCGCATGCAGACCATCAGCGGCATCCACTACAACTGGTCCATGCCCGGGGTGGACAGCGAGCAGTATTTCGCCCTGATCCGCAACTTCCGGCGCAACGCGTTCGTGCTGCTCTACCTGTTCGGCGCCTCGCCCGCGCTGTGTCCGTGCTTTGCGCAGGGGCGGCCGCATGCGCTGCAGTCGCTCGGCGGCCAGGCGCTGTACCTGCCGCACGCCACCTCGCTGCGCATGGGGCGCCTGGGCTACCAGAGCGACGCCCAGGCCACGCTGGCCGTGAGCTACAACGGTCTGGAGGGCTACGCCAACTCGCTGCACGAAGCCCTCACAAGGCCCTATCCGGCCTATGAAGCCGTGGGCGTGCGCAACCCGGGCGGCGACTACAACCAGCTGGGCACCAGCCTGCTGCAGATCGAGAACGAGTTCTACGGCACCATCCGCCCCAAGCGCACCGTGCGCACGGGCGAGCGCCCGCTGCATGCGCTGCGCGAGCGCGGCGTGGAATACGTCGAGGTGCGCCTGATGGACCTCGACCCGTTCGTCTCGGTGGGCATCACCGCGCAGACCATGCGCCTGCTCGACGTGTTTCTGCTGCACTGCCTGCTCTCCGACAGCCCGCCCGACACGCCCGAGGAAATCACCGAACTCAAGCGCAACCAGCACCTCACGGCCGAGCGCGGGCGCGAACCCGGCCTGTGCCTGCAGCGGCGCGGCCAGAGCGTGCCGCTGGTGGACTGGGCGGCGCAAATCCTGCAGGAGTGCACGCCGCTGGCGGCAGCGCTGGACGCCACCCACCGCAGCAGCGACTATGGTGACGCCCTGCGCGCCGCCCAGGCGCTGGTGAGCGCACCGCAGGACACGCCTTCGGCCCGCGTGCTGGCGCGCATGGCCGCTGTGCATGGCAACAATTTCACGGCGTTTTCCACCAGCCAGTCGGCCCTGGCGCGCGAGGCGCTGCTGGCCCTGCCCTGGAGCGCGCAGCAGCAGGCGCGTTTCGATGCGCTGGCGCAGCAGTCGCTGGCCGAACAAAAGGCCATTGAGGCTGCAGACACGCTGCCTTTTGAAGAGTGGCGCCAGCAGTACATGTCGGCAGGACTGACACCCCCCTGAGCCGCTTCGCGTCTTCCCCCCAGGGGGACGCCACCCGTGCGGCGGGGCGGCCCTTGCACGGTGGCCGCTGGCCTGGGCCGCGCTGGTTTCAGAGGTTGTGGCTGTCCCGATGCACTGAGAAAAGCCGGTCAGTGCTTGCCGGACAGCGTGGCCGCCACCATCCGCTTGAACGGCGGGAAGTTCTGCGCCAGGCGCAGCGCCGCGTCGCGCAGCAGGCGGGCGGGCGGGTGGTCGGTGGTGTAGAGCCGCGCAACGAAGGTGGTGGCCAGGTACAGCGGCAGCGTGGCGTGGCGGTGTGCGCGCTCGTAGCGCGCCAGCAGGTCGGGTGCGGCGATGTCCTGCCCGGCGGCCTGGGCCGCGCGCAGCTCGCGCGCCAGCGTGGCGATGCCCAAGAGCCCGAAGTTGAAGCCGTGCGCCGTCACCGGGTGCATGCCCACGGCGGCGTCGCCCACGCAGGCAAAGCGCGGCGCCACCAGGCGGTGCGGCCGCACGCCGACCAGCGGGTACAGGTGGCGCGTGCTGGCGAGTTGCATGGCGCCCAGGCGGTGGTCGAAGCGGCGTGTGAGGTCCTGTCCGAAGGCGGCCTCGTCCATGTCGGCCAGCGGTTCCAGCGCATGGTGCGGCAGGGTCAGCACCACGCAGGAGCGGTGTGCGCCGGTGGCGGGGTCGTCGTTCATGGGCAGCAGGGCCAGCGTCTGGCCGTAGCCAAACCATTCCCAGGCCACATGCTGGTGCGGCTGCTCGTGCGACATGGTGCACAACAGCATGGAACGGCCGAAGTCGTGCATGTCGGCGCCAATGCCCAGCGCGCGCCGCGTGCCCGAGAAGCGGCTGTCGGCGGCCACCAGCAGGCGCGCGCGCAACTGCTTGCCGCTGGCCAGCGTGACGTGGGCGGCGCCCGCGTCGGTGTGGGCGCGGGCCACCTGCTCACCCGTCAGAAGCTGGATGTCTTGGTGCTGTTGCTGCGCGGCGCACACCTCCTGGTAGGCGGCGCGCCGGATCAGGTGGTTGGACACCAGCCAGCCCAGTTCGCTGTGCTGCGAGAGCTGGTGGCCGATGACCATGGCGAACGGCGAGGGCCCGTTCATCACCTTGGCGTCGCGCAGTTGCGCGAAGGCCGTGGGTTCGTCGGCCTCGATGCGCGCCCACAGGCCCAGGTCGCGCATGCTTTGCGCCGACTGCTGCGTGAGCGCGATCTCGCGGCCGTCGTAGGCGGGGTTTTCGATGGCGGCCAGGGGTTGTTGCTCCACCACGCCAATGCGCAGGCCGCAGCCCGAGAGCGCGCGCGCCAGGCACAGCCCGGCGGGGCCGGCGCCACTGATCAAGATGTCAAAGTCCATGGTGCGAGACCCTAACCTGTGGTGGCGCGGGGTGCATTGACGGCGGTCAAGTGCAGCGCGGGCGCCGGGCGACAATCCGGGGTAGGGTCGTTGGTAGCCCATGGTTTGATGGTTAAATAGGCCTCCAGCGCTTATCCATCAAGCGCAACAAGCTATCAAAATAATAGTATTTTGCATTCTGGTTTGCCGGGTGCATGAGAGGGGTTTCGCATGTCGTTTTCTGCACGCATGGCGTGGGTGGCGCACCGGTTGGCGCTGGGGCTGCGCATGGCGCGGCCGGGGTTTCTGGCCATCACCGCCGTGGGCTGCCTGGTGGGCATGGCCTCGGCGCAGGCCGCTGGCGGTGTGGATGGGGCGCGTGCGCTGCTCACGCTGCTGCTGGCGCTGATGTTGCACGCGGCGGCCAACATGCTCAACGACCATGCCGACGCCCTCAACGGCGCCGATGCCGCCAATACGCAGGGGCTGTTTCCCTTCACCGGCGGTTCGCGTCTGGTGCAGGGCGGCGTGGTGCAGGCCCGCGACATGCGCAATGTGGCACTGGCACTGCTGGCACTGGCCGTGCCGGGCGGCCTGTGGCTGACGCTGCAGAGCGGCCCCGCGCTGCTGCTGGTGGGGCTGGCGGGCATGCTGCTGGGCTGGGCCTATTCCATGCCGCCGCTGGCACTGATGTCACGCGGCCTGGGGGAACTGGCCGTGGGGCTGGCCTGGGGCCTCATGGTGGTGGGCGCCGACTATGTGCAGCGCGGCCAGTTCGCCCTGGCGCCCCTGGCGGCGGGGGCCAGCTATGCGCTGCTGATTGCCAACATCCTGATCGCCAACGGTTTCCCCGATGCGGTGCCCGATGCCCTGGTGGGCAAGCGCACGCTGGTGGTTCGCCTCACGCCGATGCGCGCGGCCTGGCTCTACCTGGCCCTGGCGCTGCTGGCGCATGGCGGTGTGGCCGTGCTCGTGGCGGTGGGCGTGCTGCCCGCGCCCCTGCTGTGGGCGCTGGCGTCGCTGCCGCTGTCTCTGGCAGGGGGCGTGCAGCTGCTGCGCCACGCCGACAGCCCTGCACGTTTGCGCCCGGCCCTGGTGCTGGGCATTGCGGCGGCCGTGCTGCACGGGCTGGGCCTGGCAGCGGGCTTTTGGTGGACGTGAGCTACGCCAACTGCTCCAGCGCGTCCTGGCGCCAGGTCTCGGTAGCCTGCAGAAAGCCCTCCCACACGCAGCCGTTGCAGCCGCGCCCGCAGCAGCTGGTGGGCTCGGGCGGCGGCGCGCGCAGCGCCAGACCTCGCTCCTGCGCACAGTGCTGCAGCGCCTCGAACAGTGCGAGGGCCGAGGCGCGGTCGGTCGCGCTGCGGTGGGCGATGCCGGGGATCATTTCCGACGGAGCCACTGCAACGCCGGGCGTGCTAGCAGGGCCAGGCCCAGCACCAGCGCAAACCAGCCCACGGCGGCCGCCTGCGCCATCAGTTCGCGCACGCTGGGTGAGCGTGCAACGAAGGGCGCCAGCAGAATGACGCCGCCGATCAGCGCGCAGGTGACGCCCTTGAACAGCAGGTCTTTGTCGGCCTGCGTCAGGGGGCGGCGGTCCGGTGCGGGGGGCAGGGGCATGGCAGGTGAAAACGGTGCAAAACGTTGCAAAAGGCAGTCCGCGATTATCCTTGCGACCCTGCGCTCCCCGGAACGAACGAAAGAAAGACCCCAACGCATGGCCATCCAGTGGTTTCCCGGTCACATGCACCTGACCAAGAAAGCGATCACCGAACGCATCAAGGACATTGATGTGGTGATCGAGGTGCTGGACGCGCGCCTGCCCGGCTCCAGCGCCAACCCGCTGCTGGCCGAACTGACCGGCCACAAGCCCACGCTCAAGGTGCTGAACAAGCAGGACGTGGCCGACCCCGAGCGCACCGCGCTCTGGCTCGACTGGTACAACGCCCAGAGCGCTACGCGCGCCGTGGCGCTCGATGCCTCCGAGCCCGCGCCTGCGCGCAAGCTCATCGACGGTTGCCACCTGCTGGCGCCCAATCGGGGTGGCATGGCCAAGCCCATGCGCGTGCTGATCTGTGGCGTGCCCAACGTGGGCAAGTCCACGCTCATCAACACCCTTACCAACAAGCGCCAGGCCAAGACCGGTGACGAGGCCGGCATCACCAAGCTGGAGCAGCGCATCACGCTGGCCGACGATTTCTACCTGTGGGACACGCCCGGCATGCTCTGGCCGCGCATCAGCGTGGAAGAGAGCGGCTACAACCTGGCTGCCAGCGGCGCCGTGGGTCGCAATGCCTATGACGAGGAACTGGTGGCGCTGGAACTGCTGCGCCGTCTGCAGGCGCACTATGCGCCCTTGCTCGAAGCGCGCTACAAGCTGGGCCTGCCACCGGGTGCCATGGCCCAGTTGCGGGATGACGAGCTGCTCGAAGCCATCGGCAGGAAGCGCGGCGCCGTGCTGGGCGGCGGCCGGGTGAACCTGCAAAAGGCCGCCGAGATCGTGATGACCGACTTTCGCACCGCCACGCTGGGCCGCATCACGCTGGAGACCCCGGCCGAATTCGAGGCCTGGCGGGCCATCGGCGTTCTGCGCGAAGCCGAGCGCGAGGCGAAGAAACAGGCGCGCGAAAACCGCAAAAAGAAGGGCAGCGGCGTCCGCGAACCCTGACTCCGGAGGACCCGTCAGGGCTTGCGATGGCCGCGCAACGTCACTCACTGCCATCCCAAACCCTGACGAACCTTGCTGGGTGCGGCAAGAGATGGGGGGACGCGCTACCATGCAGAAACGCGACCGACCACCTCCCATGACGCCGTCTGCTACTGCCTTCGACAGCGACTACCAAGACGTGACCACCCAGCATCTCGTACGGGTGGCGGGTTGGGCTGTCCTGCTGATTGGCTGCTCCATCGCCGTCTTGCTGGCGCTGGACGCGCCCATCCAGATCCATCGGGTGCTGTTCAATCTGGGGGCGGGACTGGTGGGCGGGCTGGCGTTGCTGCTGGCCCGCATGCGCCACTGGCGGCTGGCGGCGCACCTGCTGGTCTGGGGGGTGTGGCTGTTCGTGTCGCTGGTCACCGCCCGCAACGGCGGGGTGGATGGCCCCAATCTGCTGAATTACCCGGTGCTGATCGTGCTGTCGGGCTGGATGCTCGGCGCGCGGGCCACCGTGCTGTTGCTGGTGCTGACAGGGGTGCTTTTTGGCGGGTTTTTCTGGGCCGACGCCCAGGGACGGATGCCGCCGGTGCCCGAGGGCAGTCGCCCGGCCTATGCGGTGTATCTGTGCGGCATTCTGCTGCTGACGGCCGCAGCCACCCTGCTGTCGCGGCGCAATTATCTGCGCCGGGTGGATGATGCACAGCGTACAGCGGCGCATCTGGCGGCCAGCGAGACCGAGTTGCGCAAGCTCCTGCGCGCCGTGGAACAAAGCCCCGAGAGCATCGTCATCGCCGACCTGCAGGGGGTCATCGAATACGTGAACCAGGCCTACCTGCGGCGCACGGGCTATGCGCCGGACGAAGTGCTGGGGCGCAGTTCCGCGGCCTTTTCCAGCAACGGACTGGGGCCCGCCCAGCGCCAGGGTCTGCACGAAACGCTGGCACGCGGCGAGGTGTGGGCGGGCGAGCAGGTCAACCAGCGCAAGGACGGCACGCCGCTGGCCGAGGCGGTGGTGGTGGCGCCCATCCGCCAGCCCGACGGGCGCATCAGCCACTTTGTGGAATTCAAGCAGGACATCACCGAGCGCAAGCGCGCCGCCGATGAAATCCACCGCCTGGCGCACTACGACGTGCTCACCAGCCTGCCCAACCGGGCCATGCTGGTGGAGCATCTGGCGGGGCTGCAGGCGCCGCCGGGTCATGGCCCGGCCAGCCTGCATGCGCTCCTGCTGCTGGATCTGGACCGTTTCACCACCTTCAACGATGCACGCGGCAGCGAGATGGGCGACCGGCTGCTGTGTGCCATGGCCCTGCGTCTGTCGCAGCAGTTGCCACCCGAAGGTTTGCTGGTGCGCGTGGCGGGCGACGAATTCGCCATCGTGCTGCATGGCCTGGGCGGTGACATGGCGCTGGCGGGGCGCAACGCGCTGGCGTTCGCGGCCCAGGTGCAGGCCGCGCTGGGGCTTCCCCTGCGCCTGCAGGGCGACGCTGGGCCCACCCAGTGGACGGCGAGCACGGGCATCACGCTCTTCCCGCAAAGTGGCGAGGATCAGGTCCACGATGCCCTGCGCCGTGCCAGCACCGCGCTGCACCGCGCCAGGGCCCTGGGCGGCGGCCAGGTGGCGTTCTTCGAGCAGGAGATGGGCCAAGCCGCCGAAGAGCGCTTTCGCGTGGAGCGGGAGCTGCGCCAGGCCATCGGTGCGGGCGAGCTGCGGCTGTATCTGCAGCCGCAGGTGGATGTGCAGGGGCAGGTGGATGTGCAGGGGCAGGTGGATGTGCAGGGGCAGGTGGATGTGCAGGGGCAGGTGGTGGGTGCCGAGGTGCTGGTGCGCTGGCTGCACCCGCGCGACGGCCTGGTGCCGCCTGGGGTGTTCATTCCCGTGGCCGAGGGGTCTGACCTGATCGTCCTGCTGGGCCGTTGGGTGCTGGAGCAGTCGTGTCGGCTGCTGGCCCGGCCGTGGTTTGCGCAGCAGCGGGTGCGGCTGTCGGTGAACCTGAGTGCGCGCCAGTTCCGCCAGCCCGATTTCGTCGAAGAACTCCGCCAGATGCTTGCATGCAGCGGTGCCGACCCCCGGCTGCTGACACTGGAGGTGACCGAGGGGTTGGTGATTGACGACTTCGACGACGTGGTCGCCAAGATGCGTGCGCTCGCGGCGCTGGGCGTGGAGTTTTCGCTGGACGATTTCGGCACCGGCTATTCATCGCTGGCCTACCTCAAGCGCCTGCCGATCCAGGAGCTCAAGATCGACCGCGGCTTTGTGCGCGATGCCTCGACCAACGCCGACGATGGTGCCCTGGTCGAGGCCATCCTGTCGGTGGCACGCCATTTCGGCATGCGCGTGGTGGCCGAGGGGGTGGAAACCCGCGCACAGGCCGATCACCTGGTCCAGCGGGAGCCTGCCATCGTCTGCCAGGGCTTCCTGTTCAGCCGCCCCGAGCCGGTTGCGGACTGGCTGGCCCGTCTGGCGCCGCTGGAAGCCTTGGGGTGAGCTGCATGCGGCAGTGGAGAAGAGATTTCAAGTAAAAATAGCTGCTAACGCTTGACCGGTAAGCGCGAGCAGCTATTGATTCAGGAGCATTTCTGCTCCGCAGAACTTACTTGTTTTTGTCTTTGCCGCGCGGGATGACGGCCGTGACGGGAGGCATGGGCCGATCCGAGCCGCTGCCTTCCTTGGGGGGCGAAGTGTCCTTTTTCGGTTTCTTCGCCATCTTGTTGTTGTGCATCTGTCCTTTGGCCATGGGCCCTCCTGTCAGGTCGCGGAATGGACCTCATCCGCCAATGTTAAGCCACAACCCGGCTCGTCGGGGGTCACCGGGCAGCTCACCCAGGGCAGTTGCCGCATGAGCCGGTGCCAGTCGGCCCGGTCGGGCACGGCGGGGGGAGGGGCCGGTGCCGTGCCCTGCCGGGGCCATGCCAGACCGCTGTCGAACGCCAGCAGCGCTCCCGTGACCGGATGCGGCACATCCAGTTGCCAGGCATGCAGCCACAGGCGCTGCTGGCCCAGCAGGCCGGCCCACCAGCGGTTCAGCGGCCCTTTGCCATGCGTGGCATCGCCAATGATGGGGTGCGCCAGGTGCTTGAGGTGGCGGCGGATCTGGTGGCGCCGCCCGGTGAGCGGCGTGGCCTGCACCAGCGAGGCGCGCGTGCTGGCAAAGCGCGGGTCGCTCGACTGGGGCAGTTCCACGCGGGCCAGGCAGTGCAGATGCGTCTGCGCAGATTGCACGGGGGCGTCAGGCGGGGCGTCGTCGGGGCGCAGCGCGTGGTCCACCTCGGCGCTGGTGGGGAACCAGCCACGCACCAGCGCGAGATAACGCTTGTGCACGGCATGCTGTTCGAAGGCCCGCGACAGCGTGCGCGCGGCATCGGCATGCAGGGCCATCACCAGCACTCCGCAGGTGCCCTTGTCGAGCCGGTGCACCGGGTACACATGCTGGCCCAGCTGGTTGCGCAGCGCCTGCATCACGAACCGGGTTTCTCCGGCATCGAGCCCGGTGCGGTGCACCAGCCAGCCCGCGGGCTTGTACACGGCCACCAGGTGGTCGTCGCGCCAGAGGATGTGCAAGGGGGGCATGGGCGCGCATTGTGACGCAAGCGAAAAACACAGGCCGCTGCTACGATGCCGCCCGTTGTCCATTCGAAGGAGCCCCCATGTCCGCAGGAGACTGGAAAGACATGTTTGCCGCCGCCGTCGAGGGCGATCTGCCCCGTGTGCGCCACCATATCCAGGGGGGCGTGAATCCCAATTACCAGCATCCCGAAATCCAGTGCACGCCACTGGTGGCCAGCCTGATCGAGGGACATGACGCGGTGGCGCGTTACCTGCTGGACCACGGGGCCGATCCGCTGCTGCTGTCTGAATTTGACGGACTCACGCCGCTGCAGGCGGCCCGCAAGCATGGCCGCGCGGCTCTGGCCGAACTGCTGCAGGAGCGCGGGGCGCGGGACGTGCCTGCGGTGCGCGCGCCCTTCTGGCAGCGCTGGCTGCCGGTTTAGCCGGAAATCAGGGAAGCCGCGCGTCTTCCTTGGCGCGCAGCTTGGCGGCGATGTACTCGCCGTGCGTCACATGCAGCAGTCCGGCCACCTTGTTGATGGCGTGGTTCTCGTGGGCATCCAGGTGGCCGTCGGCATAGGCCACCTGCCACATGGCCTCGACGAGATGGATCTTCTGCTCGTGCGTGAAGTGGTCGTTGAGCGTGCCGGTGAAGCGGTGGTAGTCATACGCCGCATGGGCCGTGGTCGTGGCCAGTTCCACCAGCCGTGCCTGCTCGTCCGGCGCCAGGCGGAACTTGCGTTGCAGCGCGGCCAGCAGGGCTTCTTGCTCGACCGGGGCGGCGCTCGCATCGGCGCGCGCCACTTCCACCAGCAGCACCGCGGCCGCCAGTTGAACGGCGTGCGCGGTGTCTTGCGGGCTGCTGGCGGGCTGGGTGAAGCTGTCGAACAGGTCTTTCAGGGTTTTGAGCATGGGGTGAGGCGTTGATGGCTGGGATGGGCAAGCGGCCGCGAGCGCGGCGACAATCCTGCCATGAAGACCATTCTCCCTCTCCAGTTGCTGGTGGCACCCAGCAAGAACGATCCCGATCCCCTGGTTTTGTACCACGGACGCAGTTGCCCTGACGGCTTTGGGGCGGCCCTGGCGGCCTGGCTGTATTACGGGGGCCAAGTGCAATGCGTGGGTCTGGACCACGGCGATGTCCAGTCGGTGGCCGACCTGCCGCCCCTGGATGGCCGGGCCGTTTACATCCTGGATTTCTCCTTCTCTGCCGACATCCTGCGGGCCATTGAGGAGCGTGCAGCCAAGCTGGTGCTGCTGGACCACCATAAAAGCGCGGCAGAAAAACTCACCGGCTTTGCCTGCCGCTGCGGCGTGGTGCATTTCGACATGAGCAAGTCCGGCGCCCGGCTGGCGTGGGAGTTCTTTCACCCCGAGGCGCCGCTGCCCGACCTGGTGCGCCATGTGGAAGACCGCGACATCTGGGCCTGGCAGTACCCCGAGAGCGCGCCTTATCTGGCTGCGCTGGACATGGAGCCGTTCGACTTTGCCCGCTGGCAGGACATAGCGGCGTTCGATGCGGCCCAGAAGGCGGTTTTCATGGCCCGTGGCCAGGCCATGGATGAAAAATTCCACAAGCTGGCTGCCGACATGGCCGAAGGGGCCTTGCCCATCACCTTCAACGGGCAGCAGGGCCTGATGCTCAACGCGCCCGGCGCTTTCCACAGCCTGCTGGGCGAAATGCTGTCGCGCCAGAGCGGCACGTTTGCCCTGCTGTGGGCGGCCGGCAAGGGCGGCCTGGTCAAGGTGGGGCTGCGTTCGCAGCGCGGCTTCGACTGCATTCCCCTGGCCGAGAGCATGGGCGGTGGTGGCCATGCCCAGGCCTGCGGTTTTCGCATGGGTGTCGAGCGCCTGCCCGAACTGCTCAGCGGGGTGTTCGAGGCGCGCGTCGGCTGAGCATGGCGCTTCAGCGCGGGTGTTTGCGCCGGTAATCCCAGGGCGCCTGGGGGCGCGGTTGTGACCACAGCCCGGTGCTGCTGGTCCGGGCCTGGCGTTGCAGTGCCATGAGTTGCGGGTTTTCGCGCGCGGCCGGGGTGTACACCCAGGCCAGCCCGGCCTGCACCTGGGCGCGTGCCGCATTTTTTCCCCGGCAGTGCACATGGGCCACGGTGCGGCCATAGGGGTCGCGGCCCACCGGGGTGATGCGGGCCTGCTGCCGGAAGCACAGCCGGGCCAGGTTCTGTCGCGCGCGTTGCCCGAAGGCCTGCCGGTGCTCGGGGGCGTCGATGGCAGCCAGGCGCACCCGTTCCACGCCGTAGGTGCCGGGCGTGCCGCAGCGGATGGAGAGCGTGTCGCCATCATGGATGGCGATCACCAGGCAGAGCAATGTGGCGGCGGGCACGGGGGCAGGCAAAAAACGCAATCCGGCACTGTAGTGCATGGCGAGGACGGCCCTCATCCCGTGGCAGGTAGTTTTACGCACGGGTATTTCCTGGGGTGTTTGTGCGACTGTCGCAAAACGGTGCCGCTTTCTACGATAGCGGTGTACTTTTGAGGGCAGTTGTATGGTCGATCTGATTGGTTTTGCGCACAGCAAATTTGGCAAGCTCCCCGGTGCCGAGGTGGAAACGCTCATGCGGCAGGTGGCCCAGGAGGCGGTGCAGGACGCCGGGCTGGAGGGCGGCGACATCGATGCAGTGGTCATCGGGCATTTCAACCCCGGCCTGGTGGCCCAGGGCTTCACGGCTGGTCTGGCGGGCGGCTTGCTACCCGGGCTGCACATGAAACCGGCGGTGCGCGTGGAAAACGCCTGTGCCACCGGCAGTGCCGCCGTGCACCATGCCGCGCACCTGGTGCAGGCCGGTGCGGCCCGGCGCGTGCTGGTCATCGGGGTCGAGATCATGTCGGGCCTGCCCACGCGCGAGGTCGGCAACGCGCTGCTGCAGGCCTGCTATGTGCGCGAGGAAATCGACACGCCGGCCGGTTTTGCCGGCATGTTTTCGCGCCTGGCCGATGCCTATGCCGAACGCTTTGGTGACCCGCATCCCGCCATGGCCAAGATTGCGGCCAAGAACCACGCCAACGGCGTGCACAACCCGCTGGCCCAGTTGCGCACGGCGGTCGAAGAATCTTTCTGCGCCACCGAGTCCGAGAAGAACCCGCGCGTGGTCGGGCGCTTGTTGCGCAGCGACTGCTCGCCCATCTCCGACGGCGCCGCTGCACTGGTGGTCAGCGCGCGCGGCGCCCACGACCGGCGCGACCAGTGCGTCACCCTGCGGGCCATCGCGCAGACCACCGATCTGATGCCGCTGTCGCAGCGCGACATGAGCGAACTGGCTGGTGCGCGTGCGGCCTGGGGCCAGCTGATGCAGCGTGCCGGCACCACGCTGGCCGACCTGGATCTGCTCGAAACCCATGACTGCTTCACCATTGCGGAGCTGATGCAGTACGAAGCCATTGGCCTGTGCCCGCCCGGCCAGGGAATGCGGGCACTGGAGGAGGGCTGGGTGATGCCCGGCGGACGGCTGCCCGTCAACCTGTCGGGGGGGCTGAAATCCAAGGGGCACCCGGTGGGCGCCACGGGGGTGTCGATGCACGTCCTGGCCGCCTGGCAACTGCTGGGCCGCTGGCGCAGCGCGCCCCTGCCGCGTGCCCGGCTGGCCGCCATTCTGAACATGGGCGGGGCGGGCGTCGCCAACTACGGCTCGGTGCTGGAGAGGGTGGCGTAAATGAATCTCGCAGTCTGGCTGCAGCGCAGCGCCCAGGCGTATCCCGACCGCCCGGCGATCGCGCACGGGGTCGATGTCTGGTGTGACTATGCAGGTTTTGCCCGGCGCGCCGCGCGCACGGCCACCTGGCTGCAGGCGCAGGGCGTGCAGGCGGGCGACCGCGTGGCACTGTTCATGCACAACGGCCCGCACTACCTGCCGCTGATGTGGGGCGTTTGGTGGGCGGGCGCCGTGGTGGTTCCGATCAACGCCAAGCTGCACCCGCGCGAGGCAGCCTGGATCATCGGGCACAGCGCAAGCCGCATCGCGTTTTGCGATGCCGACGGGCAGGACGCACTGCAGTCGGCCGTGGCAGAGCGCGCCCTGGATGTGCGCGTGCAGGCGCACACAGGCTTCATGGACGACGCGGCCCTGCCGCAGGCTCCCCTGTGCCCTCGGAGCGACGACGACCCTGCCTGGCTGTTCTACACCAGCGGCACCACCGGGCGGCCCAAGGGCGTGGTGCTGTGCGCCCGGCAGCTGCGCTGGTGCGCCGTGGCCTACCTGGCGTCGGTGCAGAGCGTCAGCGCGGGCGACACCATGCTGCACCCCGCGCCGCTCTCGCACGGTGGGGGCATGTACCACCTGCCGTATGTGCTGCAGGCCGGGGTGAATGTGGTGCCGAAATCCGGCGGCTTTGATGCCGATGAGTGCCTGGACCTGGCGGCCCACTGGAAAAAAGCCTCGTTCTTTGCCGCACCCACCATGGTGCGCCGCCTGGTGGATGCGGCCCGGGGCCGGGCGCACCCGGGCGCAGGGCTGGAAACCATCGTGTACGGCGGCGGGCCGATGTATCTGGCCGACATTGAAGAGGCCCTGCATGTCATGGGCCCGCACTTTGCCCAGATTTATGGGCAAGGCGAATGCCCGATGACCATCAGCGTGCTGCCCCGCTGGATGATCAACGACGTGGCCCACCCCCAGTGGCGCGAGCGCCTGGGGTCGGTGGGCGTGCCCCAGTCGATGGTGGAGCTGGTCACGGCTGACGCCGAGGGTCAGCCGTTGCCCACGGGCGAGACCGGCGAAATCCTGGTGCGGGCCGATGTGGTGATGGCCGGGTACTGGAACGACGAAGCGGCCACGGCCCGCGCGATCCGTGACGGCTGGCTGGCCACGGGCGATGTGGGGCGGCTCGATGCACAGGGTTTCCTGCACCTGCTCGACCGCTCGAAAGACCTGGTCATCAGCGGTGGCACCAACATCTACCCGCGCGAAGTCGAGGAAGCCCTGTTGACCCACCCGGCCGTGGCCGAGGTGTCGGTGATCGGGCGCCCCGACCCGGAATGGGGCGAGGTGGTGGTGGCCTATGTGGTCACGCACCCGGCAGGCCCCGGTGCCACGGCCGCCGATCTCGATGCCCATTGTCTGGAGCAGCTGGCGCGGTTCAAGCGGCCCAAGCACTACTGCTTTGTGCCCGAACTGCCCAAGAACCACTACGGCAAGGTGTTGAAAACAAGCCTGCGCGACATGGATGCGCAGACCGTGAAAGGACCGACCCCATGACGGCGACAACCTCCACCCGCCGCTGCGCCCTGGTCACCGGGGCCACCCAGGGTATCGGCCTGGCCATCGCCGAGCGGCTGGCGGCGTCCGGGTGCGACCTGGTCCTGCATGGCATCGAAGATGCCGCCGCAGGCACCGAGGTGGCGCGGGCGCTGGCAGCGCGGTATGGCGTGCAGGCCGCCTATGTGCAGGCCGACCTTTTGAACGCGGATGCTGCCGCTGCGCTGGTGGAGCGCGCCACGGTGGCCCTGCGCTCGCCCGACATTCTGGTGAACAACGCGGGCATCCAGCACACCTGCCCGGTCGAGAGCTTTCCCCTGGATCGGTGGAACGCCATTTTGGCCGTCAACCTCACAGCGGCCTTCCTGACCATGCGCGCGGCCGTTCCGGGCATGCGCGAACGCGGCTGGGGGCGCATCGTCAATATCGCTTCGGTGCATGGCCTGGTGGCTTCGGTCCACAAGGCCGCCTACCTTGCGGCCAAGCACGGGTTGGTGGGCTTGTCCAAAGGCGTGGCGCTCGAAACGGCGGCGCAGGGCATCACGGTCAATTGCATCTGCCCCGGATGGACGGACACGCCCATCATCGCGCCGCAGATCGAGGCGCGCGCCGCGCTGCACGGCGGCGACCGCGAGGCGGGCATTCGCGACCTGCTGCGCGAAAAACAGCCCAACCTGACCTTGCTGCCCCCCGCGCGCATCGGCGACGCTGCGGTGTTTCTCTGTAGCGATGCCGCGGCGGGCATCACCGGGGTGTCTTTGCCGGTGGATGGGGGCTGGACGGCGCAATAGCGTTGCACGCGGGGTGGCGCTTTGCTGCCCCCGTTGGTCCACGGGGTGCTGCCCGCCGGGCGGGCACCCCTTTGCAGGCTTGCCGCCCGCGCATCGCCGACAATGCCGATTTACAGAAAGCCTGTCTGCTGTGTTCAAGGGCATTGTTGCGTCCGTTCTCGCCTCGGTGCTGTTTGGCGCCATCTACTACCTCTCGCCTTTTCTCGCGCCGCTGGGCGGCGAGGAAATTTTTGGCTGGCGCGTGCTGTGCACGCTTCCGTTCACCACCGCGCTGCTGCTGTGGCGCGGCGAAGGAGCCCAGGTGCGGGCGCTGTGGCAGCGGGTGCGTGCCCGCCCGGCGCTGGCACCGGCCCTGCTGCTGAGCAGCGCCATGCTGGGCGTGCAGTTGTGGCTGTTCATGTGGGCGCCGCTGCACGGGCGGGCGCTGCCCGTGTCGCTGGGCTACTTTCTGCTGCCACTGGTGATGGTGCTGGCCGGGTGGGTGCTGTACCGCGAGCGGCTCTCCACCGCGCACCGCTGGGCTACCGGGCTGGCGCTGGTGGGGGTGGGGTTCGAGCTGGTGCGCGCGGGTGGCGTGTCGTGGGAGACCGCGCTCGTGGCCCTGGGCTACCCCGTCTACTTTGCGCTGCGCCGCCGTCTGCGCACCGAGCAGCTCGCAGGCCATTGGCTCGACATGGCCCTGATGCTGCCCGTGGCCTTGTGGTTCGTGCTGCGCGAGCCGTCGAGCTTGCCGCTGGTGGCCGGGCACGCCAAGTTGTGGGTGCTGGTGCCTCTGCTGGGGGTGGTCAGCGCCGTGGCGCTGGCGCTGTACATGGCGGCCAGCCGTTTGCTGCCCATGGGGCTGTTCGGCCTGCTGACCTATGTCGAGCCCGTGCTGCTGGTACTGGTGGCATGGCTGCTGGGCGAGAGCATCGCTCCAGGCCAGCAGCCCCTGTACGGGCTGGTATTTGCCGCCGTGGCGGTGCTGGTGGCCGATGGGGTGGTGCAGATGCTGCGCGAACGCCGGGCGGCGCGATCCGGGAAATTATCAGTCTGATTGGCACTTTGCGCTTTATGGATAAGCGTTGATAGCTATCAATAAAGTAGCATAAATGCTGCTTCAACCCTTCTGCATTCGGTACACTCGCGCCGCGAGAAGCGCCCGGCAGCACGCCGCCAGCCGGGCCGACACCCAACACTGAGGAACGCATGCACGCACTGACAATGAACCGTGGCCCCGGCCGCGCCTGGAGCGGGCTGATGGCCGCCTTGGCCTTGCTGGCCCTGTTGCTGGCGGCGCCTGCCCGCGCCCAGGAGGGCGCCGTCGCTTGGGGGCAGCAACTGATGGAGACCCAGGAGCTGTCGGCCGAGGCGCTGGCACGGTTCCTCCAGACGCAGGAAAAAAATGCCCAGGTGCGGCCCGGCAACGATCCCGCCACCGACACCTGGAGTGGCCGTGAAATGAATCTCACCGCTGCGGGCAACCCGTACACCCTGGTCCTCAAGGCGACCGGTGTGGCGCTGGCCGATGGCGATGCAGGCGTGCGCATGCAGGCGGGCTGGGTGTTTGACGGCAAAACCACCCAGCTGCCTATGCCCGGCATGGCCCAGAAAGGGCTGCGCGCAGGCCAGACGGTGGAGCTGGTGGGCGTGTCCACCCCCGTCACCCTGAACGCCGACCGCAAGGGCACGCCGGTGGTGGAGTTCACGGCCGCTGCCAACTTGCGGCTGGAACGGGTGCAGATCGATGTGTGGTCGGGGCAGCGGCCCACCCAGCCGGTGGAGCAGGTGATGTCGTGGATGCCCATGCTGTTTGGCGTGATCGCGCTGGGGTTTTTCCTGTGGCTGCGCCGCCAGTAGCGCAAACTTGATATCAAAAACGGCTTTTGCGCTCGTCGATAAAGCGCCTGACGCTATCAAAAAAGTGGCGCCACAGGACGCTCATTCCACGGTGCGCCGCTCGTTTCGGGCCAGCGCGGCACCGGCCGCCAGACCGATGGCATCGGCCAGCCAGTCGCCCCATTCGCCATGGCGCCAGCCGGTGGCAGCCTGGGCCAGTTCGATGCCGGCACCGAACACCAGCAGGCCGGTCGCCACCTGCCAGGCATGGCGCGGGTAGGCCCGCAGGCCCAGAAGGGCCAGGGCCGCAAAGGCCAGGGCATGTTGCGCCTTGTCCCACAGGCTGAACACCTGGGGCGGCAGGTAGCCGGTGGGCATCAGCGAGAGCACGGCCACGGTCAGCAGCAGGGCCCAGAAGGCAGGCCGGGTCATGTGCTGTGGGGCGGTGCGGGCAGGCGCTTCTCGAGCAGCCGAACCAGGGTGTGCAGCATGCGGTTGGTGGGTGTGGGAATGCCCAGCGCCTCGCCCCGTCGCACCACGTAGCCGTTGAGGTGGTCGATCTCGCTGCGGTGGCCGCGCGCCAGATCCTGTGCGGTGGACGACACCTGCGTCGCCATGCTGCGCGCCAGCGGCAGCACGGCCTCGGCCGTGCCCTCGGGCAGATGGATGCCACAGGCGCGGGCCACGGCTATGCACTCGTGCACGATGTCGTCCATCATGCGCGGCACCTCCAGGCCCGGGCTGTTGACAATCTCGCCGTAGGGCAGCTGCGTGATGGCCGAGAGCGGGTTGTACACGCAGTTGAGCACCAGCTTGGCCCACAGGGCACCGGCCACGTTGTCCGAGATGTCCACCGGAATACCGGCGGCTGCAAAGCTGTGGGCGATGTCGCCGCTGGCGGGGGAGGGCGCAATCACCAGCTCGCCCCGGCCATGGTGGCGCACATGGCCCGGCCCCGCCATGCCGGCGGCCACATACACCACGGCGGGCAGCACCGGGCGCTGCAGCACGGCCTGCAGCCGCTCGGCGTTGTCCACGCCGTTCTGCAGGCTCAGCACCACAGTGTCGGTGCCCAGGTACGGGGCCATGGCCCGGCCCGCACTTTCGGTGTCAGTGGACTTGACGCAGAACAGCACGCACTGCGCACCCTGCACGGCGCGGGCCTCGGTGTCGGCCTGCAGTTGCACGCGCTCCTGGAAGGTCTGGGTGTCGAGCAGCAGGCCGTTCTGGCGGATGGCTTCGACGTGCACGGGGCGCGCCACCAGCACCACCGCGTGCCCGGCCCGGGCCAGCATGCCGCCGTAGTAACAGCCCACGGCGCCTGCGCCCATGACGGCGATTTTCATGGTGTGTTCCTTGATCGGGAGGGGAGGGGCCAGGCCGGGAGGGCGTATGGAAGGGGTCTGGTGGTCCTCATGCGCGCAGTGTAATGCGGGGTCGCCACGCCGGAGCTAGGGTGCCTGCACGCTCGAAAACCCTGATGCTTCCCCGGTGCTCTGGCGCAGTGGTGCCGCGATAATCCCACCCCATGGAGCCCGCCGTTCACAACCCGGAAGACGCCAGCCAGTGGAGCGAGGGAACTGGGGACGAGCCGTTGGCCGAGCTGTCCGCCATCGTGGACTTGCTGCGCAGGCGCTGTGCGGTCGATTTCGCCGGGTACAAGACCACCACACTGTCGCGCCGGGTGCGTCACCGGATGATCCAGGGGGAGGCCGCCGACGGCGCCGCGTACCTGCAGCGTCTGGGTGACGATGAGGCCGAGCGCCACGCTTTGTGCAGCGACCTGCTGATCCACGTGACCGAGTTTTTCCGCGACCCTGCGGTGTTTGCACGCCTGGCCGACGAGGTGCTCCCGGACCTCCTGCGCGGCCGGGACCCGAGTGACGATCTGCGCATCTGGTCGGCGGGGTGCGCCAGCGGGGAAGAAGCCTACACGCTGGCCATGCTGGCTCTGGACGTGGCCGGGCGCATGGGGTACCCCGGCAATGTGAAGGTGTTTGCCACGGACATTGCGGGCGATGTGCTGGAACAGGCTTCGCGCGGTCAGTACAGCCAGGAGGCCGTTGCGGTGGTGCCCGATGCGCTCTTGCGGCGCTATTTTGTGCGCGACCCCCTCGGGGGCGTGCGGGTCGATACCACCTTGCGCCGCCATGTGGTGTTTGCGCGGCACAACCTGCTGAGCGATCCCCCGTTCACGCGCATCGACCTGGTCGTGTGCCGCAATCTGCTGATCTACCTCCAGCCGCAGGCGCAGATCAAGGCGCTGTCGCAACTGCACTTTGCCCTCAAGCCGCACGGTGTCCTGCTGCTCGGTGCCAGCGAGACGGTGGGGGCGTTGCAGGCGCAGGCCTTCGCCCCCATGGATTGCTCGCACAAGCTGTTCCGCAAGCAGGCCGTGGCGCTGGCACGTTTGATCGACGTACCCTCGCTCGGTGCCCAGTCGGTTCCGCTGCAGCCCGAGATGGCGCTGCCCGGCGTGGCCGGCCAGCCGCCCGAGGTGCTGGAGGCCGAACTGCTGGCCACGCGTGAGCGCCTGCAGGAAATGGTGCTGGAACTGCAGGCCAGCCATGAGCGGCTGGACCTGGGCAACGAGGAGCTGACGGCCTCCAACGAGGAGCTGCAGAGCACCAATGAGGAACTCAAGTCGGTCAACGAGGACTTGTACGCACTCAACCATGAACTGGAGAGCAAGAACGCGGAACTGGCAGCGCTCAACCGCGATTACGACCAGCTGCTGGACAGCACCGAGATCGGCATTGTCTTTCTGGATGCCGCTTTGCAGTTGCGGCGTTTCAGCCCGGCGGTGAGCGAGTTTCTGGCCCTGCGCAGCAGCGACATGGGCCGTCCGGTGCGTGAAATCAGCTACAGGCTCGGGCCGCAGGATGCCTTCATGGCCGAACTGCAGCGCTGTGCGGGGGACAAGGCCCGGATCGAGCGCGAGATCCGGTTGCCCGACGGGCGCTGGGTGTACCAGCGCATGCTGCCGTTCAAGGACGACAGCAGCCTGGACGGCGGAGTCGTCCTGACCTGGACCGACATCAGCGAAATCAAGCGCATGCAGTCGCTGGCCGAGCAGCTGGCGGCCGACCGCACACGGCTGCTGGGTATTCTGGATGTCTTGCCCGATGGGGTTTACATCGTCAGCCAGGGGTTTGATATCGAATACCTCAACCCGGCGCTGGAGCGGGAGTTCGGGCCGATCCAGGGCCGCAAGTGCTACGAGTATTTTCATGGCCGGTCCTCGCGCTGCGACTGGTGCAAGAACCAGGAGGTTTTTGCCGGGAAGACCGTGCATTGGGAGTGGACTTCGTCCAAGGGGCGCACTTACGACCTGTTCGACATGCCTTTCCACAACCCGGACGGCACGGTCAGCAAGTTCGAAATCTTCCACGACATCACCGATGCCAAAGAGGGCAAGCGGCGCATGCAGGAGGCCGCGCAACTGGCCCAGGTGGGCCACTGGGAGTGGGTGATCGCCACGGGCGAGCTGCACTGGAGCGATGAAACCTATGCCTGTTTTGGCTATGCGCCTGGCAGCATCGTGCCGACGTTTGAGTTGTATGTCAGCCACATCGAGCCGCACGACCGCGCCCGTGTGCAGTCCCTGGTCGAGCGTGCGCTGGAGCAGGATACCGATTACCACGCCGAATTCCAGTTCCATCGCGCCGATGGCAGTATGCGTGTGGGCCGGGCCACCGGCCATGTGGAGCGCGATTCCCGGGGAACCCCGATCACCATGTCGGGGGCCATGCAGGACATCACCGTGCTGCGCCAGACCGAGCAGCGTTTCCAGGTGGCTTTCCGGGCCAGTCCGCTGGCGGCTTCGATTGCCCAGACGTCCAACGGTCTGTTCCTGGAGGTGAATGACAAATACGAGAAATACTTTGGCTGGACCCGTGAGGATCTGATCGGCAAGACCACGCTGGAGGTGGGCCTGTGGGTGGACCAGGCATCCCGCCGGGCCTGGCTGGACGAGTTGCACCGCCATGGCTCGGTGCTCGATTTCGAGTCGCAATGGCGTTGCAAGTCGGGCGAGATCCGGCAGGTCAGCCTGTCGGCCGAACTGATCAACATCGACAACGAGCCTTTGGTGCTGGCGTTCATCCAGGACATCACCGAGCGCAAGGCGAACGAGGCGCGCATCGACTTTCTGGCGCACCACGACCCGCTGACAGGCCTGCCCAACCGGGTGCTGTTCCGCGACCGGTTCTCGTTGGCCACGGCCTGGTCCGAGCGCAGCGGCTGCAGGGTGGCGCTGCTGTTTGTCGATCTGGACCACTTCAAGACCATCAACGACACCCTGGGCCACCCGGTCGGTGACCAGTTGCTGCAGCAGGTGGCCACGCGCCTGCGCCAGTGTGTGCGCGATACCGACACCATCAGCCGCCAGGGTGGTGACGAATTTCTCATTGCCCTGACCGACGTGCAAGACCTCGACGCCGTCAGCCGCGTGGCCGGCAAGGTGGTTCAGACCCTGTCGGCGCCGTTCCAGATTGAAGGGCACGAACTGGCCGCGACCCTGTCGATGGGTGTGGCCGTGTGGCCCGACGATGGACAGGACTTTGATGCCCTGCTGCAGCGTGCCGACACCGCCATGTACCAGGCCAAGGCCGCCGGGCGCAACACCTACCGTTTCTACACCGCCGAGATGAATGCGCAGGCGCTGGAGCAGCTCAAGCTGCGCACGGCACTGCACTGGGCGCTGGACCAGAACGAATTTGTGCTGCACTACCAGCCGCAGATCGAACTGGCCAGCGGGCGCGTGGTGGGCGTGGAGGCCCTGCTGCGCTGGCAGCGTGGAACCGATCCGCTGTTGCTGCCGGGGCGCTTCATTGCAGCCGCGGAAGAGAGCGGCCTGATCGTGCAGATCGGCGAGTGGGTGCTGCGCGAAGCCTGCGCCCAGGCCATGCGCTGGCAGCAGGCCGGGTTGCCGGAGCTGACCATGGCCGTCAACCTCTCGGCGGTGCAGTTCAGGCGCGGCAACCTGCTGCTCAGCGTCACGCAGGCGCTGGCAGACTCCGGGCTGGAGCCCTCGCGCCTGGAGCTGGAGCTGACCGAGTCGCTGCTGCTCGATGATGCCGAGCAGGTGCTGGAGACTGTGCGGCGCTTCAAGGCGCTGGGGGTGTGCCTGTCGATCGACGACTTCGGCACAGGGTATTCAAGCCTGGCCTACCTCAAGCGGTTCGCGGTGGACAAGCTCAAGATCGACCAGTCGTTCGTGCGCGACATCGTCAGCGACCCGGATGATGCCGCCATCGTGCGCGCCATCATCAGCATGGCGCGCAGCCTCAAGCTGAAGGTCATCGCCGAGGGCGTGGAGACCGCCGAGCTGGCCAGCTTCCTGAATCTCTATCATTGCCATGAGGCCCAGGGCTACCACTACGCGCGCCCCATGCCGGCCGACGAGTTGGCGGCCTGGCTGTTGCAGTACCAGACCCGGGATTGACGCCGGGGTTGCGCGCTGCGGTGGCCAGCGTGGCAATAGAGTGGAGTCTCCATCCCTCAATCCGGTGCCGTCCGCATTGCGATACGCCGCAATCCTGTCGATACTGGGCATATTGACATTCCCTCGCTTTTTTCTCATGGCCACCAGAAACCCGTCGTCCGAATTTCGCATCCTGTCCCTCAGTGGCGGTGGGTATCTAGGCCTGTACACCGCCGTCGTGCTGGCCGACCTGGAGGCCCGCGTGGGCGAACCGCTGGCGCGCCGCTTCGACCTGATCGCGGGGACCTCGGTAGGGGGGCTGCTGGCAATGGCGCTGGCCTTCGAAGTGCCGATGGCGCACATCGTCAAGCTGTTTGTCGAGCGGGGCGATGAGGTGTTCTCCTCGCGCCGCCTGCCAGGCAGCACGGTGACGCGGCTCATCGACCTCACACGCTCGGTGCTGGGCCCCAAATACACCGGCGAGGCGCTGCGCCGCGAACTGACGCACCATTTTGGCGATCGCACGCTGGGCGATGCCTTGCACGCCGTGGTGGTGCCTGCGGTGGATGTGTCGCGCAGCGTCACCAAGGTGTTCAAAACGCCGCATGCCCAGGCCTCGCTGGGCGACGAGGCCCTCAGCGCGGTGGACGTCACCCTGGCCACCTGCGCTGCCCCGGCGTTTTTCCCGTGCGTGAAGGTGGGCGACCGCCTGTATGCCGACGGTGGCCTGTTTGCCGTGGCGCCCGACCAGGTGGCGTTGCACGAGGCCGAACTGTTCATGGGAACCAAGCCGTCCAGGGTGCGCATGCTGTCGGTGGGCACGGCCACCATGGGCTACCAGCCTGCGGACAGCGTGGAGGCCGATTCCGGCGCCGTGGGATGGCTGACCGATGGGCGGCTGATTCTTACCATGATCTCGGTGCAGCAGCAGCATGTGCAGGCCATCATGGAAGACCGCCTGCAAGACCGCTATCTGCGGCTCGATGCCCCCTGGCCCTCCCAGGCGGGACTGGGCATCGACATTGCCACCCGCACCGCGGCCGAAACCCTGTCGGCGCTGGGGCGCGACACCCTGCTGCAGACGGACCCGGAGCGCATCCGGGCCTTTCTCTGAAGCGAATCAGCAAAAAATTGGCATCAAAATGGCACTTTGCGCTTACTAGACGGGCGCCAGGTGCTATTAAATTGATTGCGAATTCCGGTGGAAGATCAGAATACCGGACCCCGCGGCGTCTTTACATTTGGCCCTGATTGCAGGACGATGGGCGCATACGTCCCACCAAAGGAGAATGTCCATGGATGCCATTCAACGGAATCTGGATGCGGCCAGCCGCTACCAGGGTGCATCAGGACCGGGCGCGGCGCAGGAGGCCAACGCAGCCACTTACCGGCGCAACGCCTCCCTGGAGGCCGATACACCGGAACCTGCCAACAGTGAAACCACTGTCACCCTGAGCCGCCGGGCCCAGGAGCTGGCCGCCCGGCCCGACCCCGAAAGCACCCGCAGAACGGGCAGCAACAGCCAAACAGCCCCCCAGGCCGAGCAGGCCAGCGCCGAGCAGATGTCGCTGCTCAATGCCCAGTTGCGGCGCACGTACATGGGTGCCGAAGGCCCTGGCGGCGCTGGCTGAGTTGCACCAGAGCAAAGGGGGAGGGGCATGCTATCCATTGCAAACTCCGGCGGCACCGCTGCGGCCAAAGCGCAAACCCAGTTGATGTCTGCGCGGCGTGATGCCAATCAGGCAGAGCGCACCGCACGCGCCCTGGAGGCGCGCGCGGACGAGGCGCAGCGCAGTGCCGATCAGGCGCAGGTGCGGGCGGATGGTCTGACGGTTCAGGCCGGCGAGGCGGGGCAGCGCTCCGACATGGCCCGCCGCAACCTGGCATCGCTGGAGTCGAGCCTGCAGCGCAGTGGCCCGGCATTCGGTACCGCCTCGCGTTCCGGCGCGCTGGTCGATACCTACGCCTGAGTCCTCCACGGCTCGCACACGCCCCCATATGGCACGGGGGCCGTGTCGGCGCGGGGTCAGCGGGGTAATACGTCGCGGATGGTCTGGGCCAGATCTTCGGCGACGAACTTGGCCACGTAGGCGTCGGCACCCACGCTGCGCACATGGTCCTCGTTGGCCGATCCTGACAGGGACGAATGAATCACCACGGGGAGGCCTTCAAAGCGGGCGTCCTGCTTGATGTTGCGCGTCAGGGTGAAACCGTCCATTTCGGGCATTTCGAGGTCGGTCAGTACCAGGCTGACCTTGTCCAGGATGGTCTTGCCTTCGGCCGCAGCGGCGGCGGCCAGGGCATTGAGCCGGTCCCAGGCCTCCTTGCCCGACTTGACCATCTCGAAAGGTGCCTGCAGTGCGTGCAGCTCCTGCTCGATCAGCGAGCGGGCGACGAACGAGTCGTCTGCCGCCAGGATGATGGTGCCGGGCTTGAGCTTGAGCTTGGCGCCGACCTTCTGCGGATCGACCTTGTGCTCGTCCGAAGGCGAGACCATCTGCAGGATGGCTTCCACATCCAGCACCTGGGCCAGGCGTGTTCCGTCGGTGTTGCCATCGAGCCGGGCAATGCTGGTGACCAGGTTGTGCGCCGCGCCGCTGGTTTCGGCCGACAGCACCTGCTTCCAGTCCAGGCGAACGATGTCTTCGACCGATTCGACCGCGAAGGCCTGCGTGGTGCGTGCGTACTCTGTCACCAGCATGATGTTCAGGCCCGTCTTGGGCTTGCAGCCGACGATGGAGGGGAGGTCGAGCACCGGGATCACCTGGCCGCGCAGGTTCACCACCCCGAGCGAGTGGGGCGTGGCGCCCACGATGGGTGTGATGGTCGGCATGGCCACGATCTCGCGGATCTTGAACACATTGATGCCGAACAGTTCTGACTGGCCCAGGGCGCTATCGGCCCCAAGACGGAACAGCAACAGCTCGAATTTGTTGGAGCCGGTGAGGTTGGTGCGCTCGTCAATATCTTTCTGGACGGACTTCATGGGTGGCCTTCTATTGCGCAGAAACTTGCGCCTCCAAATTCTAGAAGCAGAATCGTTCTGTTACAGCAGTATATTTTTTCAGGTGTTTCCCCATTCGAGTGGCTCGGCCGCCGCGGTCGTGCCCGGCAGCTTTTACCGGCTCACCCGCCTGGCGATTTCTGGTATTGCGCGTTGAGCTGATCGTGCCGTGCTCGAATCTCCTGAGGCCACTGTGCCTTGATCCATGAAAGCACGGCATTGATTTCGGAGTCACTCAACACACCGTCGTAAACAGGCATGTTGGTCTGGTAGTCCGGCTGCTGAATCAGTTTCGCCAGCCCATATTTGGTGATGGCGAAGAGTTGTGCGTCCGGGTGGTGCCAGGTGTGGCCGCTTTCGTCGTGTGGAGGGGCGCGCATGAGGCCATCGGGGCCATGCTCGCGCCAGTTTGGCTGCCCTTCACCACGGGCTCCGTGGCATGCGGCGCAATGCTGGGTGTAGATGCGGGCACCAAGGGTCACCACTTGGGGGTCATCGGGGCGCAACACACCGGCTGTGTTGTCCCGCGCACCGACTCCACTCAGCGCATACGCGCCTGCAGCCATCAGCAACGCCACCAACATTCCGCCCAAACCCCACATCAAGAGGCTTCTGCGCGGGGAGGTGGCGGGTGCGTCAGCCATTTCAGCAGTCTCCTGACTTGGCTGGCCGGGTGAACGGTTCTGAAGCAACCGCAGGAAAAACGCGGGCCAGGTCGGCCGCATTGTCCTGGGAAGCCTGCAGGCAGAAACCGTTCAATCGGCCAAGTTGTTTTTGGCGCATGGGGTGGTCCAGCGGGAGGCTCTCATTTGCCTGCAGGGGGCACCGGAGCGTGCGACTGCATGCGGTCCATCATCATCTGCATCATGGACTCCATCATCTCCATGCGCATGCCCATCATGCGGTGCGATTCATGCATGTCGCACGCCATGGCCTTGCCCCCTTTCGGTGCGCCCATGCCGCTCATTCCACCCATGCCGCCGGACTGCCCCATTTTCTGCATCATCCCCATGCCTTCCCGCATGGTCTGCATGTGTTCGGCCATCAGCGCGCTGCGTTCCTCGGGCGTTTTGGCATTCATCATCTTTTCGTGCATGGCCTTCATGGCCTGCATCTGTTTTTGCATCGCCTGGGGTGGCACCGTGGCGCCGCTGTCGGGCGCAGGGGTTGCGGAGGGAACTCCGGGGTGGTGGGCCGAGTGATCCGGCTCATGGTTGGTGGCCCAGGCCGAAGTGCTGGCAAAGGCGAGTGCTGCCGTCAAAGCGAGCGTTGTGAAGGTCTTGTTGGAGACTGACGTGGATTTGGTCATGGTATTTTTCCTCGAATGGCAAATGGATGAAGACGTTCGTTGTGTCATAGGTGTCAGTGCATTTTGTGATCTGAATGCGCATCCTTGGTTTTGAGCAGCGGGGTGAAGCGCGCGGTTTCCGGGGACTGGCCCTTGGCCGTGAAGCTGACGATGGCCTTCATGTCGGCGGTGGAGGCATAGCGCCCGGTGCCTTTGAGGCGGTTGTCGCCGTCGGGCACCAGTGCCACGCTGGCCTTGCCCTTGGCGGCAAGGATGGTGGCGTTTCCGGTGGCACCCTCGGTAGAGATTTTTTGCCCCGCGTGGTCGGTGACATACACCACCACGGGTTTGTCGGCCGCCTGCGGGGTTGATTTGTCCACCACCAGTTCCAGGTGGTAGGCGCCTGCCATGCGCAGCTGGCCGCCATGCGGTGCCTGCTGTGTATCCAGGTAGGCGTCGTCGTGTGCGTGCACGCTCGTGGCACTGGTGGCAAGCACAAAAGCAACCGCAGTCAAGAATCGGATTTTGCTCATGGAAACTCCTTCGTCGTGAACCCCGCCTGTCGTTGGGGAGGGGGTTGTTAGAAACTGTCCTGTGATTTTTCCTGGGTGCGCAGCGCCAGCAGTCGCTCCAGGGGCTTTTCCCCCCAGCGCCAGAACATCAGCGGCGTCAGCAAGGTGTCGAGCAGCGTGGAGCTGACCAGGCCGCCAAAAATCACCACGGCCACGGGATGCAGCACTTCCTTGCCGGGGGCATCCGCCGACACCAGCAGCGGCACCAGCGCGAAGGCAGCCACCAGCGCCGTCATCAGCACCGGGGTGAGGCGCTCGAGCGAGCCGCGCACGATGAGTTGCTTGCCAAATTTTTCACCCTCGAACGCGCACAGGTTGATGTAGTGGCTGATCTTGAGGATGCCGTTGCGTGTCGAGATACCCGTCAGCGTGATGAAGCCCACCAGTGCGGCCACCGATAGCGGCTGGCCCGAGATCCACAACGCCAGCACGCTGCCCACCAGGGCCAGCGGAATATTGCCCATGATGATGAGCGTGAGCACGGTGGAGCGGTAGCGGCTGTAGAGCACGAGGAAGATCAGGGCCAGCGACACCAGGGCCAGCAGGGCAATCAACCGGGCCGCTTGCTCCTGGGCCTGGAACTGGCCTTCCAGCGCTGTGAAATACCCCTCGGGCAAGGGCGCGGCGGCCAGCGTGCTGCGGATGTCGCCAATGATGCGCGCCATGTCGCTGCCGTCGGTATTGGCCGACACCACGATGCGCCGGCGTGCGTTCTCGCGGCTGACCTGGTTGGGGCCTTCGCCATCTTCTATTGTTGCCAGCAGGGACAGGGGCACCGCCCCTGTGGGGGTTTCGATCAGCAAGCCCTTCAGGGCGTGCAACCCGCGGTCGTCCTCGGGCAGGCGCACCACCAGGTCAAAGCGGCGGTTGCCTTCGACGATCTGGGTGATGCGCTCGCCTTCGATCATCTGCTGCAAGGATCGCAAAACGGCACCAGGTGCGACGCCGTAGCGTGCGGCCTGCTCGTAGTCCAGGTGGATCTTGATCTGCGGAATCAGCACCTGCTTCTCAATCTGCAGGTCGGTGATGCCCGGAATGCGCGACAGGCGGTCGCGCAGGTCGCCTGCCAGGCCCCGCAGCGTGTCCAGGTCGTCGCCGTACACCTTCAGCGCGATCTGGGCCCGCACGCCCGAGAGCAGGTGGTCCAGCCGGTGCGAAATCGGTTGCCCCACGCTGGTGGCTGCGGGCAGGGTGGCAAGCCGGGTGCGAATGTCCTGCACCACGGCATCGCGGCTGCGCTCGGACACCTGGAGGTCGATGTCCATCTCGGTATAGTGCACCCCTTCCGCATGTTCGTCCAGTTCGGCGCGGCCGGTTCTGCGGCCCACCTGGGTGACCTCGGGGACTTGCAGGGCCAGTTGCTCGGCCAGTGTTGCGATGCGGTTGGACTCTTCCAGCGAGGTACCGGGGTTGAGCAACACGTTCACCGTGAGGGTGCCTTCGTTGAAGGGTGGCAAAAACGAGCGCGGAAAGAAGGGCACGCTGGCAGCAACCGCCAGAACCACGACCAGCGCAGCCGCCAGCAGGGTGCGGGAATGATCGAACGAGCCGTTCAGCAAGCGCGTATCCCAGCGCTTGAGCCAGGCCGCCAGCGGGCTGTCGCCCGCATGCAGTTGCTTCATGCGCGGCAGCAGGTAGTAGCACAGCACCGGGGTGATGGTGACGGCCACCACCATGCTGGCCAGGATGGACACCACATACGCAATGCCCAGGGGTGTGAACAAGCGGCCTTCGATGCCGGGCAGGGCAAACAGGGGCACAAACACCAGCACTACGACCAGGGTGGCATAGACCACGCCCGTGCGCACCTCGCGGGAGGCGGCGGCAATCACCGTCAGGGCCGGGAGCGGCTGCGGTTTCAGGCGGTTTTCCTTCAGGCGGCGCAGCACGTTTTCGACGTCCACCACCGCGTCGTCCACCAGCTCGCCAATGGCGATGGCCAGCCCCCCCAGCGTCATGGTGTTGATCGACAGGCCGAAATAGCGGAACACCAGCGCGGTCACCATCAGCGACAGCGGAATGGCCACCAGCGAGATGACCGTGGTGCGCACATTCAGCAGGAACAAGAACAGCACGACCGCCACCAGAATGGCGCCATCGCGCAGGGCTTCCTGGACGTTGCCCACCGAACGTTCGATGAAATCGGCCTGCTTGAACAAGAACTGCGGCGTTTCAATGCCCTGGGGCAGCGCCTTGTTCAGTGTGGCCATGGCCTGCTCGACGGCCTGGGTGAGCGCCACGCTGTCGGCGCCGGGCTGCTTCTGCACCGACAAAATCACCGCTGGCTGGCCCTTGTAGCTGGCATCGCCGCGCTTGACTGCAGGGGCCAGCCGAACGTCTGCCACCTGGTGCAACAGGATGGGCTGGGTGTTTTTAACACCCACCACCACGCTGCGCAGATCTTCGATGCGGCTGGTGCGGCCCACCTGCCGGATCAGATATTCACGGCCCTGCGCCTGCAAGAAGCCACCGCTGGTGTTGGCGCCGAAGTCGCGCAGCGCTGCGTCCACCTTTTCCCGTTCAATGCCCAGGGCCTGCAGCTTCGCCGGGTGAATCTCGACCCGGTACTGGCGCACCTCTCCGCCGATGGGCGTGACCTGGGCAATGCCCGGGATGGTGAGCAGCCGGGGGCGAACCACCCAGTCGGCATATTCGCGCACCTGCATCGGGCTGACCTTGGCGGGGTCGGCGGGCAGGGCGATCAGCAGAATCTCGCCCATGATGGAAGAAATCGGCCCCATCTGCGGCACGATGCCTTCGGGCAGCTGTTCGCGCACCAGGTTCAGGCGCTCGGCAATCTGCTGGCGGTTGCGGTAGATGTCGGAGCCCCACTCGAACTCGACATACACGATCGACAGCCCCACGCCGGAGACCGAGCGCACACGGGTCACCCCGGGCATTCCGTTCATGCCCGACTCGATGGGAAAGCTCACCAGCTGTTCGACTTCTTCCGGCGCCATGCCGCCGGCTTCGGTCATCAGCGTCACGGTGGGCTTGTTCAGGTCGGGAAACACATCGACCGGCATCTGCCGCAGGCTCAAGGCGCCGTAGACCACCAGAAACAGCGACAAGCCCAGCACCATCAGGCGCTGGCGCAGGCTCGTATGGATGATGAAATCAAACATTTCAGCGCACCTGGGCCAGCAGGCTCGCGCCCTGGGTCACCACGCGCTCGCCTGCGGCAATGCCGGAGGTGACTGCGGTGCTGTCTGCGCTCAGGGCCTGTGCGCGCACCGTGCGGCGTTCGAATTTTTCGGCACCCGTATGCACCCACACCGCCTGATCTCCCCCAGCACCGCGCACCACGGCCGCCTGCGGAACAGCGGCGCCCTTGTGCGTCTGCCGTGTGGTGGCGATCACTTTGACCGACTGGCCCACCGCCAGTGCATGCTGGTCCGACGGAATGCGGAACTGCAGCACCCAGGCCTGCTCGCGCAACTGCCGTCCGCTGCCGACAAACTGCAGTACGGTGCTGTCGCCTGGCACGCTGGTGCTGGCCGCCGTCACGCCCCGGGCCAGGGCGGGGTCGTAGGCCAGGGCTTCCACGGTCAGCCGTGCGGGGTTGACCACCTCGAACAGCGTTTCTCGCGCATCGACCACCTGGCCCGCCATGGCATGCACCGCGCTGACCACGCCCGACACCGGTGCACGCAGCGGCTCCGGCGCCTGCAGGCTGGCCTGCAAGGCCTGCCTGCGCTGGCGCAGGGCTTCTGATTCCAGCCGCGCGGCATCAATAGCCGACTGCGGTATCGCCCCCTGGAGCTGGGCGTAGCGTTCCAGCTTGCGCTGGGCGATGGCATTCTGTGCATCCAGGTCGGCCAGCTGGGCCTGCAGGCCGCCGCGTTCGGTGTTCGACAGGGTGGGCCGCACATGCGCCAGCACCTGCCCTTTGCGGACCTGCTGGCCCAGGGTGGGCAAACCCTGGGCCGGTGCCTCGATGCGCCCCGGCTGGGTGGACTGCACACGCCCTCCGGCATTGGCATCGGCCACCACCTTGCCCTGCAGCTCGACCGAGGTGGGCAGCTCACGGATGTCTGCCCGCACGGTGCGCAGGCCCCATTGTCGCTGGATGGCCTTGGGGATGAACAGGCTGCCGTCGGCCAGGCGCTGGGGGGCGGTGGTACCTGTCGCGGGCAGGGGCGCTGCGGCGGGGCCGTGGTCGTGGTCTTCGCCTCCGTGGGCGAAAGCTGCGCCCTGCAAAGCCAGCAGCCCTGCGGCAAAAAGCGGTGCGAATGTCATGCGGTGGTTCCGGGAGCGGTGGTACGGGGGCGGCGGCGCAGGGCCAGCAGGCCTGCGCCCGAGAGCAGCACGGTGCCGCCCAGTCCCCAGGCCATCCAGGGTTCGGATTTCGGGCCGCTGGCGGTGGCGGCAGGTGGGGCGGTAACCTCCAGCGTGGCGGTCAGAAGATCGGCGGTGTCTTCGGTTTCGATGGTGATGGTCAGCGGATGCTTGCCCGGCTGGCCGAGCGTGCCCTGGGCCATCCAGTACACGCCGGGGGACGAGGGCGTGGCCTTGGCCTGCACGCTGCCGGTATCCACTTCCACCTGCGCGCCCACGACAGGTTCATTGGTGTCGAAGCGGTCGATGTGCAGCACCAGCCGGTCCTGCGCCAGTGTGGCCACCAGTTCGAAGGCATCGGTCTGGGCCTCGGCGCGCGGGCCTTGCGCGGCCATGGGCACAGCAGCGACGACGGGATTTGGCTCGCTGTGGTCTTCATCGCCATGGGCCAGGGCGGGCCACGCCACAGCGGCAAGGGCGGTGCCCAGCAAAAGGTTTCGCAGGTTGTTCATTTCGGAAGGACTCCCAGGGTTTGGTGCATGCGGGACCGGGCGGCCGCCAGGGCCACCTGCTGCTGGCCCACCAGTGCCTGGGCCTCGAGTGCGTCGGAGCGCGCGCGCAGCAAGGCGGTGAGGTCGGTCTCGCCGAGGGCAAAGGCTTTTTCTGCCAACTGGAGCGTGTCGGTGTCCAGGGCCAGGCGCTCCTGCGCCTGGCTGAGCTGGCGTGCGGTGGCGTCCAAGTGGCGGCGGGCCTGGTCGGCATCAAGCGCCAGCTTGCGCTCCACCTGGTCGTGTTCTGCCTGGGCCAGCGCCAGTTCTGCCAATGCGGCCGACTGGGCCTGGCGCACGATGGGTTCGGACGAGAGTGGAATCGTCAGCTTGACTCCCAGGGTGTTCGCATACGGCTGCCCGGCCGCACCGCGGTCGCGCACCATGCGCAAGGCCAGTTCGGGTGCAGCGCGGCGTGTGGCGTCTGCCGACCGCACCCGTGCCTGCGCCTGGGCCAGCGCAGCCGAGGCGGCGGCCCGCAGGGGATGGTCCTGGTCGGGGGCGTCCTGAACAGCGGGGGGCTCCGGGTCCAGTTGCACGGGTGCGGCGGTGCCGGTGAGCGTGCGAAAGGCCTGCTCGGTCTGCAACAGGGCTGCGTCGCTATCGGCCAGGGCACCTTGGGCGGCGAGCACTTCGCGCTGGGCCAGATTGGCGTCGATGCGGGCCAGTTCACCCGCCTGGTAGCGGCGCTGCACATTCGCCATGAGGGCCTGGGCGGTGTCCAACCGCTGCTGTGCCTGTGCACGGGTCTGGCGTGCAGCCGCCACGGCCCACCAGGCCGTGCGCAGCTCGCCCGCCAGTTGCAGGCGCAGCGCATGCTGTTGCGCCACGACCTGCGCCTGGCCGCTGGCAGCCTCGGCGCTCTGCGCCGCTTTCTGGCCGGGCAGCCACAGCGGAACGGCCATTTCGACCTCCCATTCGCGCTGGCCCTGGTTGGCGTGAAAGCGGTCACTCGCTGCGCCCAGCGACAGCGTGGCCGGTCCCGGCGTCAGGCCGCTGGCAGCTTCGACGCGGGCTGCGGCTTGCGCGCTGCGTGCGCTGCCCGCCAGAGCCTGGGGGTGCAGTAGCCAGGCCTGCTCCAGGGCCTGCGGCAGGGTTTGCGCGGTGGCTGGTGCGGTGACCAGCACAAGGGTGAGAAGCCATCCCGTGAATCGGCTCGGGTTTCGGTATCGGGAGGGGTGTGAGGGCATGGTGTGCATGGTGCAGCGCGCCCCCCGACGGGCAGCTTTCCGGAAGATTACAAATCTGTCATCTAGCGTCCAGTCAGCGCTGGGGCAGGCACAATCCGGCGCAGTGCCCCACCGCTCCCCTGTGCCCCATGAAGATCCTCATCGTTGAAGACGAGCCCAAGACGGGCGACTACCTCCAGCAGGGCCTGGCGGAGTCGGGCTTCATGGTTGATCTGGCGCGCAACGGTGTCGATGGCCTGCACCTGGCGCTGACAGGCGACCACGACCTGCTGGTGCTTGACGTCATGCTGCCAGGCCTGAACGGCTGGCAGGTGCTCGAAACCCTGCGCCGCAGCGGCAAGGAGATGCCGGTGCTCTTTCTCACCGCGCGTGATCAGGTGGAAGACCGCGTCAGGGGGCTGGAGCTGGGGGCCGACGATTACCTCGTCAAGCCGTTCGCCTTCTCGGAGTTTCTGGCGCGCGTGCGTACGCTGCTGCGGCGGGGCAAGGGCGTGATGGAGTCCACCGCGCTGCGCGCCGCCGACCTGGAGCTGGACCTGCTGCGCCGCCGCGTGGTGCGCGGCGGGCAACGCATCGAACTGACCGCCAAGGAGTTTGCCCTGCTCGAACTGCTGCTGCGCCGCCAGGGCGAAGTGCTGCCGCGCTCGCTGATCGCTTCGCAGGTGTGGGACATGAACTTCGACAGCGACACCAACGTCATCGAGGTTGCCATGCGCCGCCTGCGCGCGAAGGTGGACGATGCCTTCGAGCCCAAGCTGATCCGCACCGTGCGCGGCATGGGCTATGTGCTGGAGGCGCCCGATTGCCCATGATTTCGCGCCTCTCCCTGACCGCGCGGCTCACGCTGCTGTTCACCATGGGCTCGGGTGCCGTGCTGCTGGCGCTGGGGTGGCTGGTGGGGGTGGCGATCGAGCGCCACTTCGAGGAACTGGACCGGGCTGAACTCACCGGCAAGCTCCAGCATGCCCAGCACCTGATCGCGCAGGTGGGAACGCCCGCGCAGCTCGAACGCCTCGCGGTGCCGCTGGGCGAGGCCTTTCTGGCGCACCATGACCTGGTGGTGCGGGTGGTGGGGCCAGACCAGCAGGTCTTGCTGGCCACGCCCGGTGCGCAGTGGCCGACCCCGTGGCCGGTGGCGGCGGCGGACCTGGCTTCGGCGCCGCTGTGGACCTGGACGCAGGACGGGCGCAATTACCGGGGCCTGGCGGCCACCTTTCCGACCGCCATGGCCAGCCAGGTGCAGGTGGCCATGGCCATCGACAGCGGGCACCACGATGCCTTCCTGCGCACCTTGCAGCGCAGTCTGTGGCTGTTTGTGGCCTGTGCGGTGCTGTTCATGGGGTTGCTGGGCTGGTTCGCTGCGCGCCGGGGCCTTGCGCCGCTGAGAGCCATGCGTGAGCAGGCCGCCGCTGTGACGGCGCACAGCCTGGACCGGCGCCTGCCCGCGCAGGCCGTGCCCGCCGAGCTGGCCGATCTGGCCGCCACCCTCAACGAGATGCTCGAGCGCCTGGAAGAGGCCTTTCGGCGCCTGTCCGACTTTTCCTCCGACCTGGCCCATGAGCTGCGCACCCCCATCAGCAACCTGATGATGCAGACGCAGGTGGCGCTGAGCCGCCCGCGCGACGCCGACAGCTACCGCGCCATCCTCGAATCGAACGCTGAAGAGTTTGAACGCCTGGCGCGCATGATTGCCGACATGCTGTTTCTGGCCAAGGCCGAGAACGGCCTGACCATCGTGCATGGCGAGCCGGTGGACCTGGCGCGCGAGGTGCGCGACCTGTTTGACTTTTACGAGGCGCTGGCCGATGAGCGGTGCATCGCCCTGACGCTGACGGGCGAAGGCGTGGTGCAGGGTGACCGGCTCATGCTGCGCCGGGCACTGAACAACCTGCTCTCCAATGCCCTGCGCCACACCCCGCAGGGCGGCCGGGTAAGCGTGGCCATCGTGCGCCAGGAGGGGCAGCTCTTGCTGCGGGTGGAGAACACCGGCGACACCATTCCCGCGCGGCATCTGGCGCGCCTGTTCGAGCGCTTCTACCGTGCCGACCCTTCGCGCCAGCACGCCTCGGGCGAGGGTACCGGGCTGGGCCTGGCGATCACGCAGGCGATCCTGCGCGCACACAGGGGCGAGGTGTCCGCCGCATCGGAAGGCGGACTGACCGTTTTCACCCTGCGCTTCCCCTTCTGATTCAGAACCTCAGAACGCCCGGGCGCTGGGCCGCTCGGCGATGCGGTCGCGCCAGGCCTGCAGGTGCGGCATGTCCTCGGCGCCGGGCTGGAACTTCATCAGGCCGCGTGCGAACTCCAGCGCGCAGAAGGCCGTGATGTCGGCGATGGTGAAACGCTCGCCCGCCACATAGGGCTGGTGCGCCAGTTCGCTGTCGAGCCAGCGGGCCACGTCACGCATCTTGCGGCCCTCGGAGGTGCCGAACTCGGGAAACTGCGGCTGCTCCAGCGCCGCCAGACCCGGATGGGTGTGGCGAATGCACTGCCCGATGGGCGCGAACAGGTACCACTCCATGCGGCGGTCGGCCATTTCGATAAAAGCGCGCTCTTCAAAATCCCGGCCCATCAGGTTGGGCTCGGGAAACCGCCCTTCGAGCCAGGTGCAGATGGCGCGGGTTTCGGTGAGGATGCGGCCGTCGTCCAGCTCCAGCGCGGGCACCTTGGCCAGCGGGCTCTTGGCGCGAAAGGCGTCGCCCTTGTGCTCCTGGGCGTTGAGGTCCACGGCCACCTGCGTGATGCCGGTGATGCCCTTCTCGGCGATGAACATGGTGACGCGGCGCGGGTTGGGAGCGCGGGGCGCTGTGTAGAGCTGCATGATTTTGTCTCCGGGTTTTTGGCTATGGCCTTCCTTTGCCGGGTGGATGCAATGGGCGGCGGTCCAGTGGATTCTGCGGGCCATTATGCGCAAGGGCCATCCCAAGGTGGCATGGTTGCCGCCTGCGGCGTGCTCACGCCAGGCGTTCAGGGGTGGAGTGGACCAATCCGCCGTATGCTCTGCGCCTTTTCCCTGATTTGCCGCAGCGCCCATGACCGATACCCCAGACACCCCCGACACGCCCACCTCCATCCAGGAGCCCCGCCGGTGGAGCGACGGGCGCTGGACGGCGCAGGTCATCAAGAACGAAGATGACGATGGCTGGGCGGTGGCGATGACACTGCAGGGGGAGTCGGAGCCCGCGCTGGTCGGGCCGTGGACCATGGGGCGGGACAAGAAAAACCCCAAGCCGCTCGACGTGTCGGCCTTCAACACCCTGGTCAAGACCGCCAGCGAGGTGCTGCGCCGCCACGAGCAGCAACTGCATGCGCAGCTCCACAAGAACGTCACCATCACCGTGCGGGGCGAGCGCCTGCGTGTGGCCCTGGCCATCGTTCCGGATGAAGAGGGCGCCACCGCCACGCTGAGCGCGCACAACGCCCTGGGCGAAGAACTGGCGCGGGTGCCGGTGCCGCCCAGCTTCCAGCTCACCATCGACCGCGCCACGGCCTGGGCCGAAGCCGGGTTCGGGCGCTTGCGCTGATGGTGCGTTGGCGGTAAAAAATGCTATTAAAATAATAGCTACTTGCGCCTGTTAGTAAAGCGTTTGATGCACTTTTGATTCAAAAAGACAACGCTCCACGTCCTGTAGAGCCGCTCCCTGCCGGGCGGGTCAGCCCAGTTGCAGGGGCGCCGCCTGGGCCGCTGCGCTGTGCCTGGCCGGCCCGCCATCCTGGCCCGGCAGCAGTTTGAACACGGCCACAGCCTGGACGAGTTGCTGTGCCTGCTGTTTGAGGCTCTGGGCCGCCGCCGCGCTTTGCTCCACCAGTGCGGCATTTTGCTGCGTGGCCTGGTCCATCTGCGTCACGGCTTCGCCCACCTGGGCCATGCCGGCGCTTTGTTCGCTGCTGGCCGCGCTGATCTCTCCCACGATGTCGGTCACGCGGCGGATGGCGCTGACCACCTCGGACATGGTGAGGCCGGCACGATCGACCAGTGTGGAGCCCTGTTCCACGCGCTCGACGCTGGTACCGATGAGCTGTTTGATCTCCTTGGCGGCATCGGCACTGCGCCCCGCCAGGCTGCGCACTTCGCTGGCCACCACCGCAAAACCCCGGCCTTGCTCGCCCGCTCGGGCGGCCTCCACTGCGGCGTTGAGCGCGAGGATGTTGGTCTGGAAGGCAATGCCATCGATCACGCTGATGATGTCGGCGATTTTTTTGCTGCTGTCGTTGATGCCCTTCATGGTGCTCACCACCTCGGCCACTACATCGCCCCCTTGCTGGGCCACCGTGGATGCGTTCACTGCGAGCTGGTTGGCCTGGCGGGCGTTATCCGCGTTGGCCTGCACGGTGGAGCCGAGTTCCTCCATGGAGGCCGAGGTTTCCTGCAGGGCGCTGGCCTGCTGCTCGGTGCGCGCCGAGAGGTCTGAGTTGCCCTGGGCGATCTCCGCGCTGGCCAGCGCCACGCTGTCGGCGTTCTGGCGGACATGGCTGACCACGCGCGATAGGCTGGTCTGCATGCCATGCAGGGCGTTGAGCAGCTGCGCGATCTCGTCCTTGCCCGCAGCAGGCCGAGCCACCGTGAGATCCCCATCGGCCACGGCCTGCGAGACACGCACCGCGTTGTCGAGCGGGCGCGTGACCGTGCGGCTGAACAGCACCGCACCCACAACGCCCGCCGTGCACACCACCAGCATCACCCCCAGGCTGATGGCGGTGGCGCGCTGGGCGCTGGTTGCGGCCTGCTCGGCCGTGCTGGCGCTGGCTTTGCGGATCAGCGTGCCGGCCTGGTCGAGCAGGGTGGAGGGTTCGCGGTCCATGCCCTGCACGGCCTTGTCGCCGGCCTGGTGGTCATGGTCGGCGGCCTTGAAGGCCTCGAAACCCTTGCGGTAGGCCACGCCCATGCGTTCGTGGGCCTGCATGAATTGCTGCACCTTGTCCCGGCCTTCGCCGGGCGGAAGGGCTGCCAGCAGCGTGCGGGCTTCTTCCTGAATGGTGCGCTCCTGCTTTTCAAAAGCGGCCCAGTAGCGCGTGAGCTGGGCCGGGTCCTTGCCGCGCAGCAGCACGTTTTTCCATTCCTGCACCTGCACCTTGAAATCGTTGAGCAGGGCCGAGGACTGGCGCTCATGTTCAAAACTGTGCGCCACGGTGGTCTGGTAGGTGTCCAGCGCGCTGTTCAGCCGGCTGATGCCGAACAGGGCTGCGGCCAGCAGCAAGAGCAGCGAGGCGGTGAAAACCAAGGGGAGCTTGAGGCTGAGCTTCATGGGGACTCCTGGGCATGGACTGGTTTTGCACCGCGTGGCATGGAATCGCCCTGGCGCTACCGTGTGCCATTCATTATGGCTATGCGTCCTGGGTTTTGTATAGCACTCCGCTGTGCGCCAGAAGGTGTGTTGCCAAAAGCGGTCCTGGGCGCGATGCGGGCAGGCGCCCCGGCATGCCCAGGGGCCGGCCTGGGTAAGGATTTGTGCTATTAAATTAGTAGCTTAAGGCGCTTGCTGGTAAGGCACCAGATGCCATTTTCATTCGCAAAAATCGGCGCTTGCCATGCCGCTGTCACAGCACCCCGCTGTCGCGCAGCTGCGCGATGCGCGCCGCATCCAGCCCCATCTCGCCCAGCACTTCATCGGTGTGCTGGCCCAGCGCGGGCGGCGCGTTGCGCAGCACCGGAGGGTTGCTGGACAGGCGCAGCGGGCTGGCCACGCCGGTGATCTGCGCCACGCCGTCGCCGGCCTCGCCGTCCTTCCAGCGCGGCAGCGTCACGGCCAGGCCACGCGCCTTCACCTGGGCGTCGTCAAACGCCTGGGCAATGGTGTTGACAGGGCCACAGGGAACGGCCTTGTCTTCGAGCAGCGCGATCCACTCGGCTGTGGTGCGCGTGCGGGTCACGGCTTGCATGGCGGGGATGAGGTCGGTGCGGTGCTTCACGCGCAGCGTGTTGGTGGCAAAGCGAGGGTCTGCCGCCCACTGGGGCTGGTCGGCCGCCGCGCAAAAGCGCTGGAACTGTCCGTCGTTGCCGATGGCCAGCAGCATGTTGCCGTCCTGTGTGGGGAAGTCCTGGTAGGGCGCCAGGCTCGGGTGGCTGTTGCCCATGCGGCCGGGCGCCTCGCCCGTGGCCAGGAAGCCCGAGGCCTGGTTGGCCAGCACGGCCATGCCCACGTCGAGCAGCGCCATGTCGATGTGCTGGCCCACGCCCGTGCCGTTGGTGGCGTTGTCGCGCACATGCAGCGCGGCCAGGATGGCGTTGCTGGCATAGATGCCGGTGAACAGGTCGATCACCGCCACGCCCACGCGCAGCGGGCCGCCGCCGGGTTCGCTGTCGGCCCGGCCGGTGATGCTCATCATGCCGGTCATGGCCTGCACCATGAGGTCGTAGCCTGCGCGCTCGGCATAGGGCCCGTCCTGCCCGAAGCCGGTGACCGAGCAGTAGATCAGGCGCGGGTTCAGCGCACGCAGGCTTGCATGGTCCAGGCCGTATTGCTTCAGGCCGCCGACCTTGAAGTTCTCCACCACGATGTCGGCCTGCAGCGCCATCTGGCGGATGAGCCGTTGGCCCTCCTGCGTGGCCATGTCGATGGTCACCGATCGCTTGTTGCGGTTGCAGGCGGTGAAGTAGCTGGCCTGGTTCGTGTCGTTGCCCTCGGCGTCCTTCAGGAAGGGCGGGCCCCACTGGCGCGTGTCGTCGCCGACGCCGGGGCGCTCGACCTTGACCACATCGGCCCCCAGGTCGGCCAGCATCTGGGTGCACCAGGGGCCTGCAAGCACGCGGGAGAGGTCGAGCACCTTGATACCTGCAAGGGCGCCTTGAGGGGAGGGGATGGTGGTCATGGGTGTCAGTTACTATGAAATGAATAGCTGTCAGCGCTTGCGGATCAAGCGCCAAAAGGCAAAAAGGCAAAAACACTGCACTTGCAATGTTTTTCTACCGGGCTGCCAGCGCTCCGTTGGCAGCCACTGCAATGCCCGTTGGTGCAAGACCCAGAGCAGCACTTATCAGTCCAGGGTGATCTTTTGCCTGGTGACGACGTCCTTGTACACGGCCAGTTCTTCGCGCATCTGCTTGGCGAAGGCCTCGGGAGTGTCGGCCATGATGATGGAGCCGGTTTCCTCGATGCGCTTGCGGATGGCCGGGTCTTGCAGCACCTTGTAGGTGGCCGCGTTGATCTTGTCCACGATGGGCTTGGGCAGACCCTTGGGGCCGACGATGCCGTAGTAGGCCATGCGGTTGACCGGCTCCAGGCCCACTTCCTTGAACGTGGGCACGTCGGGCATGGCGGGCACGCGCTGGGGGGCGGCGACCACCAGGGCGGTCAGGCGCTTGTCCTTGATGAACGGCAGGGCAGAGGGCAGGTTGTCAAAAATCAGCGGCACCTGGCCGGCCACGGCGTCGTTGAGCGCCGGGCCGGAGCCGCGGTACGGCACGTGGACGACGTCGGTCTGGGTGGCGAGCTTGAACATTTCCATCATCAGGTGGTGGATGCTGCCGTTGCCGGGGGAGGCGTAGGAGTATTTGCCGGGCTCTTTCTTGATGGCGGCCAGCATGCCCTTGTAGTCATTGAAACTCAGCTTGGTGTTGGCGGCAATCACGTTGGGCGTGGCGGCCACGTTGACGATGGGCGTGAAGTCGGTGGCGACGTTGTACGGAATCTTCGGGTTGATGGCAGGGTTGGTCGCCGTGGTGGAGACGGTGGCTACGCCCAGGTTGTAGCCGTCGGGCGTGGCGCGTGCGGTTTCTGCAGCGCCGATGCTGCCGCCGCCGCCGCCCTTGTTTTCCACGATCACCGGCTGCCCCAGTTCTCGCCCCAGGGGCTCGGCGATGATGCGGGCAATCAGGTCGGTGGTGCCACCAGCGGCAAAGGGCACCAGCAGGCGGATGGGCTTGGTGGGGTAGCTGGTCTGGGCTTGGGCGGCGGTGCCGAGGCAGGCCAGGATGCCGAGAGCGAGGGCGTTGCGACGAATCATGTTTTATCTCCTTTGGGTATGTGACAGGGGGAGCTCTCCATGAGGCTCCCGTGGTCTGGGCCGTATGGCCGGAGGCCGTCGACCTTGTGGTTCTCCACCACGATGCCGGCCTGCAGGGCCATCTGCCGGATGAGCGCCTGGCGATCGGGGCCGTGGTCATGTCGATGGCCACCGAGCGCTTGTTGCGGTTGCATGCCGTGAAATGGCGGGTCTGCGTGGTGTCGTCTCCCAGGCCGGCGTGCTCCACCTCTGCCGCGTCCGCTCCCAGACCGGCCAGCACCTGGGTGCACCAGGGGCCAGCGGGCACGAGGGAGAGGTCGGGCACCGTGATGACCGCCAAACCACCCGTGGGGGAAGGGCGTGTGGTCATGGGTGTCAATTGCTATTAAGTTGAGAGCTAATAGCGATTGCTGGCTGTGCGCTGGAAGGCAAAAACACCGTAAAAGCGGTGTTTTTGCGGTGGCTTGTGCCGCTTGGTCGCGCCTCAGTTGGCGAACGCCGCAATGCCCGTCTGCGCACGGCCCAGAATCAGCGCGTGCACATCGTGTGTGCCTTCGTAGGTGTTCACCACTTCCAGGTTCACCAGGTGGCGTGCCACGCCGAACTCGTCGCTGATGCCGTTGCCACCCATCATGTCGCGGGCCAGGCGGGCGATGTCCAGCGCCTTGCCGCAGCTGTTGCGCTTGATCAGCGAGGTGATTTCCACCACGTTCTGGTGCTCGTCCTTCATGCGGCCCACGCGCAGGCAGGCTTGCAGGCCCAGCGTGATTTCGGTCTGCATGTCGGCCAGCTTCTTCTGGATGAGCTGGTTGGCGGCCAGGGGCCGGCCAAACTGCTTGCGGTCCAGCGTGTACTGGCGCGCGGTGTGCCAGCAATATTCGGCCGCGCCCAGCGCGCCCCAGGCGATGCCGAAGCGCGCGCTGTTCAGGCAGGTGAAGGGGCCCTTCAAGCCCTGCACTTCAGGGAAGGCGTTTTCTTCGGGCACGAACACATCGTCCATGACGATTTCGCCGGTGACTGACGCGCGCAGACCCACCTTGCCATGGATGGCGGGGGCGGTGAGGCCCTTCATGCCCTTGTCCAGAATGAAGCCACGGATGGGGCCGACGGTGCCGCCTTCGGACACTTCCTTGGCCCAGACCACGAACACGTCGGCCACCGGGCTGTTGGTGATCCACATCTTGCTGCCCTTGAGCTTGTAGCCGCCGGCGGTTTTGAAGGCGCGGGTGGCCATGCTGCCGGGGTCGGAGCCGTGGTCGGGCTCGGTCAGGCCGAAGCAGCCGATGAATTCACCGCTGGCCAGCTTGGGCAGGTATTTCTGCTTTTGCGCTTCGGTGCCGAATTCGTTGATGGGCACCATCACCAGCGAGCTTTGCACGCTGGCCATGGAGCGGTAGCCCGAGTCCACGCGCTCGATTTCGCGCGCCACCAGGCCGTAGCTGACGTAGTTCAGGCCGGCGCCGCCGTACTGCGTGGGGATGGTGGGGCCGAGCAGGCCCAGTTCGCCCATCTCGCGGAAGATGGTGGTGTCCATCTTCTCGTGGCGGAAGGCTTCCAGCACGCGCGGGGCCAGCTTGTCCTGGCAATAGGCGTTGGCGGCGTCGCGGATGGCGCGCTCGTCATCGGTCAGTTGCTGGTCGAGCAGGAAGGGGTCGTTCCACTGGAATGCGGCGTGGGCCATGGGGTGTCTCCGGTTGCAAATGAGGAAGGTGGGCGGACATGCAAGGGATGCATGTTTTGCGTTCGGATGCCATCGTAGGCGCCATGTGCCATACGGTGCAAGCGAGTTCTTTTCATTCAGAAATGCGTTTTTGGAATGTATGAAATACTGTGGCTGGTGGCGCGCCCTGGCGGGCGCGCCGGTGGCACGTTCATCCGGAGTTCCTATTCAGCATGCGCCGCAACATCCCCTCCACCCAGGCACTGGCCTGCTTCGAAGTCGCCGCCCGGCACGAGAGCTACACGCGCGCCGCGCAGGAGCTGTCGCTGACGCAAAGCGCCGTATCGCGCCAGATCATTGCGCTGGAAGAGTTTCTGGGCGTGCAGCTGTTCCGCCGCACACGCCACGGCGTGGTGCTGACGCCGGCGGGCGCGCACTACGGCCGTCAGGTCGCGCGCTGGCTGCAGGGCCTGGAGCGTGACACGCTCGACGTGATGGCCCACCAGGGCGAGGGCGGCACGCTGTCGCTGGCGGCGGTGCCCACGTTTGCCACGCGCTGGCTCATCCCGCGCCTGCCCCGGCTGGCGCAGCAGCACCCGGACATCGTGGTGCACATCGAAACGCAGACGCGCCCCTTCTTGTTTGCCGACACCACCTTCGACGCCGCGCTCTATGCCGGCACGCCCGAGCAGGTGGCCAACTGGCCCGGCATCCAGGCGCAATGGCTCATGAACGAAGACGTGGTGCCCGTGTGCAGCCCCCGCGTGCTGGAGGCCGCCGCCCAGCGCGGCCGCGGCCGTGCCTACCAGGGCGTGGCCGCCGAGGCGCTGGCCGATCTGCCGCTGCTGCAGCAAAGCACGCGCCCCTACGGATGGCGCCAGTGGTTCGAGGCCATGGGGGTGGATGCGCCCAAGGCCCTCGATGGCCCGCGCTACGAACTGTTCTCGATGCTGGCCGAGGCCGCCACGCACGGCATGGGCGTGGCGCTGATCCCTCCGCTGCTGATCGAGGCCGAGCTGGCGCGCGGCGAACTGGTGGTGGCGTGCTCGCGGCCTCTGCGCGGCGAGCGCAGCTACTACCTCATCAGCCCGGCGCAGCCCCAGCCGCCAGTGCTGGCCACCTTCAGCGCCTGGCTGGTCGCCATGGCCCGGCAGGAGGGCGGACAACCTCCCGAAACAGCGGACTGACAGGGGTTCTCCCTAGGCCCATCCCGCGCCGTTGGGCGCACCATGGAGCACGGCTGTTGCACGCTGCGCCCCGGTTTTGACGCTGACGCGCCCCTGCGCAACAATCACTGCACGCATTCTTCCACCTGTCCGGAGTCACGCCATGAACACCTACCATGCCCCCCACTTCGACCCCACCGTGGACGAGCTCGAAACCCTCAAGCAACTGGAAATGGGCAAGCTGGTGGATACCCCCCAGGCCCTGAAGGAGCACCTCTCGGGGCGCCTGTACGAGCGCGGCTACATCGGCAAAAACAGCACGGGACAGCTGACCATCACCGACACGGGCCGTGCGCTCATCCGGCGCCAGGACAACTGAGAAGGTGTGAACGAACCCGCCATCCCTGTGCACGCATCGGCCCTTGTTCGAAAAACGCTGTGCATTGCCTTGCTGGCGGTGTGTGGCGCGCTTTTGCAAGGCTGCAGCGCCGTCAAGCTGGCCTACAACCAGGTGCCGCATCTGGCCTATTGGCAGTTGAACTGGTACCTGGACCTTTCGGAAACCCAGACCGAACACGTGCGCAGCGAACTGGGCGACCTGCACCAGTGGCACCGCGACACCATGCTGCCCCGGCACGCCGAACTGCTGCAAAAAGTGCAGCAGCAACTGCCCGCGCCCATATCGCCCACCCAGGCCTGCCGCGCCTTCGACGAGGCGCGCATCCAGCTCGACAAGGTGCTGGCCCAGGCGGAGCCCAAGCTCGTCACGCTGGCCTTGCAGCTCACCGACGCCCAGATCCGCAACCTGGAAAAGAAGCAGGCCGACAGCAACGCCGACTGGAGAAAAGAGTGGCTGGAACCCTCGCCCGAGCAACTGCGCGAGCAGCGCTACAAGCGGCACCTGTCGCGCGCTGAAATGTTCTACGGCACCCTGGAAGAGCCGCAGAAGGCGGTTCTTCGCGCAGCGCTCACCCGGTCGTCCTTTGACCCGCAGCGCAACTACGCCGAGCGCGTTCGGCGCCAGAAAGACCTGCTGCAGGTGCTGCAGAAGGTGGCCCAGGACCGCAACAACACCGAACAGGCCCGCGCCCTGCTGCGCGGCTATATGGCCCGCTTCGCCACGTCGCCCGACGTGGCCTACCAGCGCTACGCGCAGACCCAGGTCGAAGAAGGCTGCGAAACCTTCTCGCGCATGCACAACGCCACGACGGCGGGTCAGCGGCTCAAGGCGGTGCAGTCGCTCAAGGGGTACGAGCAGGATTTCTGGCTGCTGGCGGCGCAGTGAGTGCAGAAAAAGTGTGAAGGCCACACGCCACGGTTGCTGCGCGGCCTAGCCTCTTTACGGTAAGGCCCGGACCGTGCCCGCGCTTCGACTCCCGTCCGCCAGCGCCAATTGCTGTCATGCTCAGGTCTCTTTCGCTCTGGTAACTTGTATGCACGTCCGTTGTTGCACTTTGGCCATCGTCATGGCATTGACAGGTTCCGCCCTCGCACAGCCCACAAACCCCGTCAACGACACCGCCCCCTGTCTTGCAGAGCGGGCCGACGTCGAAAGGCGCATGGAAATTGCCCGGTCCAAGGGCCAGATGCTGCTTCGTCGACAACTTGCCGACCAACTCGCCGCCCTGCAAGCGACTTGCCTGCCACTCGCCGCCGACCAGGGCCGTGCAGCAAACATTGAGCGGCTGGAGAAAGAAGTCCGGTCGCTCAGGGCAGAGCTGGATGCTGCCGAGGAGCAACTGCGCAGATTGAAAGGTGACCGGTAGTGACTCTATCGGTAGTCGCTAGCAGGGGCGGTAGTATCCGGTAACAACAACATGCCGCTCCTTGTACGCACAAGGATGGTGCGAACCGCCGAATGGACAAGACCCACCTCTCCGAAAGCGACATTTGCGACAAGTTCATCCGCCCGGCCATGGAGCAAGCCGGGTGGAACGGTCTGGACCAGATCTTCCGGGAGTACCCCCTGCGTGCCGGGCGGGTCGTGGTGCGTGGCAGCAAGGCCTACCGCGACAAGAGCACGGTGCTGCGCGCCGACTATGCCCTGTTCTACAAGGCCAACATTCCGCTAGCGGTCGTTGAAGCCAAAGACAACCAGCACGCCGTCGGCGCAGGCATGGGCCAGGCGCTGAACTATGCCCAGTTGCTCGATGTGCCATTCAGCTTCTCCAGCAACGGCGACGGCTTCGTGTTCCGCGATGCCACCCTGGCCACCGGCGTGCTGGAGCAGAACCTCACGCTCGAAGAATTCCCCTCGCCGCAAGAGCTGTGGCGCCGCTACTGCGCCTGGAAGGGCTGGTCCGCCGAAGAAAGCCGCGTCGCGGGCTTTGACTACGCCCCCCACAAAACCCCGCGCTACTACCAGCTCAATGCCGTGAACCGCGCGGTCGAGGCCATCGCTGCCGGGCAAAACCGCGTGCTCCTGGTCATGGCCACCGGCACCGGCAAAACCTACACCGCCTTCCAGATCATCTGGCGCCTGTGGAAGAGCGGCGCCAAAAAGCGCATCCTGTTCCTGGCCGACCGCAACATCCTCATCGACCAGACCATGGTCAACGACTTTCGCCCGTTCAAGGGCGCCATGGCCAAGCTCAGCCCCAACGCCAAAGGTGTGGAGCGGGTCGATGCACAGGGCGGGGTGTCGCTGGAAGACATAGACCTGGCCGTCCACAAAACCACCAAGCTGGTGGACAAAAGCTACGAGATTTACCTCTCGCTCTACCAGGCCGTCACCGGCACCGAGGAAGAGCGCAACATCTACAAGCAGTTCAGCCCCGACTTTTTCGACCTCATCGTGGTGGACGAATGCCACCGGGGCAGCGCCGCCGAAGACTCCGCCTGGCGCGACATCCTCACCTACTTTGCCAGCGCCACGCAAATTGGCCTGACGGCCACGCCCAAAGAGACCAAAGACGTTTCCAACACCGACTACTTCGGCGAGCCCGTTTACACCTACAGCCTCAAGCAAGGCATTGAAGACGGCTACCTGGCCCCGTACAAGGTCATCCGCGTCGATCTGGACAAAGACACCTTCGGCTGGCGCCCCACGGCGGGCATGACCGACAAGCACGGCCACGCCATCGAAGACCGCATCTACACCGGCGCCGACATGAACCGCAAGCTGGTGCTGGAGCAGCGCGACGTGGCCGTGGCCGCCAAGATCACCGAATACTTGAAGGCCACCGACCGCTACGCCAAAACCATCGTTTTTTGCGAAGACATCGATCACGCCGCGCGCATGCGCCAGGCGCTCGCCAACGCCAACCAGGATCTGTGCGCCACCCAGCCCAAATACGTGGTGCAGATCACCGGCGACAACACCGAAGGCAAGCTGGAGCTCGACAACTTCATCGACCCCGAGAAAACCTATCCCGTCATCGCCACCACCTCCAAGCTCATGAGCACGGGGGTCGATGCGCAAACCTGCAAGCTCATCGTGCTGGACCAGGGCATCAAGTCCATGACGCTGTTCAAGCAGATCATTGGCCGGGGAACCCGCCTGCGCGAAGACCTGGGCAAAACCTGGTTCACCATCCTCGACTTCAAGCGCGCCACGGAACTGTTTGCCGACAAGGACTTTGATGGCGAGCCCGTGCAGATCTACGAACCCGGCAGCGGCGAGCCCGTGGCGCCGCCCGAACCAGCAGTGCCCGGCGGCATTCCGGGCGACTCTGGCCAGCCTGGCGGCGCGCCAGAACCCTTGGGGCCTTTCGCGGGCGGCAGCGAAGCAGACGGCCCCAAAAAATACATCCTCGGCAACAACGTCACCGTGATGATTGCCCGCGAGCGCGTGCAGTACCTCAACGCCGAGGGCAAGCTCATTACCGAAAGCCTGCGCGACTACACCCGCATCAACCTGCGCAAGCGCTTCGACTCGCTCGACCAGTTCCTGCAAGCCTGGCAACAGGCCGACCGCAAGGCCGCCCTGCTGCAAGAGCTGGAAGGGCAGGGCGTGCTGCTCGAAGCCCTGGCCGACGAGGTGGGCAAAGACCTCGACCCGTTCGACCTGCTGCTGCATGTGGCCTACGACCAGCCCCCGCTCACCCGCAGCGAGCGCGCCCGCCGCGTGCAAAAGCGCAACGTCTTCACCCACTACGGCCCCGTGGCCCGCAAGGTGCTCGAAGCCCTGCTCGACAAATACGCCGACGAAGGCATCACCACCATCGAGAGCAACGAAGTCTTCAAGCTCCAGCCCTTCACCGACCTGGGCAGCCCCGTGGAGCTGGTGCGCAGCTTTGGCGGCCGCCCGCAATACCTGGCTGCCCTGCAAACGCTGGAGCGCGAGCTGTACGCTACGCACTCGGCCGCCTGACTGTAGCTGCCAAATCACTCCGTTTTTGATAGCTGCTAGCGCTTTTTCTGTAAGCGACAGGGCCAATTTTTGTTCAAATACTGCACCCCATGTCCAACCTCACCCCCGTCATCAAATCTATCCAAGACATCATGTGCACGGCTGTGGTTACGGTCAGCGACTAGATGCGACTCATATCTCCTTCAAAATCGGTCAATGTGCTCAATCAGGAGGCAGCATGCTTACTTCATTTCGTTTGAAGAATTTCAAAAGTTTCAAGGACGATGCTGTGCTTCCCTTGGCGTCGCTCACAGTTTTGATTGGTGCGAATGCTGCTGGCAAGAGCAATTCTCTGGAGGGTTTGCGCTTTCTGTCGTGGCTGGCGCAAGGCAACAAGCTCAGCAATATTCAGCATGCGGTGAATCAGGCAGACAAAGTAGTGCGTGGCCGTGTGCCAGACATTTTTCAGAAGGGGGAAACCAAATTTGCGCTGGGTTGCACGATGGACAGCATCCCCGAGGCCAATGAGTTGAGTATGGAGTTGGAGCTCCGCTCCGACGACTTGCACATCGTCTCCGAGCGAATGGGCTCAGGAAGTGGCGTGCCTTTGTATGACATGGATCAGCCGTCGAAAGGGCACAGTACAGAAGCCGGCGTCGCATACAACAATTTTTCCAAGGGTGGAAACAAGCCTCACATCCCTGTCAGTGACCAGATGGCGGTATTCGCGCAATTGGATACACCCGCCAGTTTCCACGCCGCCCACAAAAAAGCCCAACAGGCCATCCCAAGTGCCTGCAAGCGCTACCAAGACCTGCTCTCCAATGTTTTGTTTCTGGATCCCGTGCCCGCCAAGATGCGTGATTTCAGCTTTCTTGCGGATAAGCGTCTAGGTGGTGACGGGGCGAATCTATCGACTGTTTTGTACAGGCTTTGGTATGGCGGGATGGATCGCAGCGCTTATGAGTCATTTGTGTTCTTGCCCGATTACGAGGGTAGAGAAAAGCATGCCGACTTCGAGCGCCAGGAAATCCTCTCCTTCATTCAAAGCCTTCCAGAGCAAGACATCCAGGGTCTTTCATTTCTGGAGGGGCCGCGCAGTGATGTGATGGTGCAATTGGTTGAAAGCTTTGGCGGCAGACAGCGCGAGTACGAAGCCGCATTGCTATCCGATGGCACCTTGCGCGTCTTGGCCATCGCTGCCGCGATGTTGTCCGCCCCTGAAGGCAGCTTGGTAGTGATTGAAGAAATCGATAACGGTGTGCACCCCAGCCGTGCCCGCCATTTGCTGGAGCGCATACAGACGGTGGCTGAGCGTAGAAAGCTGCGGGTGCTGCTATCCACTCACAACCCAGCCATGCTGGACGCCCTGCCCGACAAGGCCGTACCCGACGTGGTCTTTTGTTATCGCGACCCAGTTCAGGGTGACAGTCGTTTAGTGCGCTTGGGCAGCTTGCCAGATGCTCCAGAGCTCTTGCTCCAAGACACTCTGGGACACCTTATGACAACGGGTGCGCTAGAGCGTTTCGTCAAAACCCACCAAGGCCCTGAAGCCCGCAAAGCCAAAGCGCAAGCGTGGTTGGCGACTTTGCAATCGACGGAGGGCACTGGGTCATGAGCAGCATCGTGCTGGTAGACACATCCATTCTCCTGAATGTGTTGGATGTTGAGGGGCGCAACGAACGGCGAGATGAGGTGATCGATGAACTAGCTGTCCGCATTCAAGATGGCGATCACCTCTTCATTCCGCTCGCAGCCATCGTCGAAACGGGCAACCATATTGCCCATGTTAGCAACGGTGCTGCCCGCCGTAGCGCAGCGCAACGCTTTGTGCAGGCAGTTCAGGGCGCATTAAACAGTGAGGCTCCATGGAAACCATTGCAGTTTCCCGAGCACACCGCGCTGGCTGCATGGCTACAAGCATTTCCTGACAGTGCCTCCCGGCAAATCGGGATAGGTGATGTCTCCATTCAGCATGAATGGGCGCAGCTATGCACCAAGTTCCCGATGAGTCGGGTGCTCATCTGGTCCGTTGACGCCCATCTGCAAGGGCACGACCGCATCCCCGCATGAGGGATACATCCTTCGATTCATGATCTGACTTATCCGTGAAGTGCGTTTAATTGCTTGATTTCATTGATGTCTAACGTTGTTGACGGCAAATTTAGACGTGGGCTACACCCAAATAGCTCTTTTACTACAAAATTCATAGCTGCTTGCGCTTACCCCGTAAGCGCTAGAGCCAATTTTCTCTTAAAGTCTCCTGCCCATGTCCAACCTCACCCCCGTCATCAAATCCATCCAGGACATCATGCGCCAGGACAGCGGCGTCGATGGCGACGCCCAGCGCATCAGCCAGCTCACCTGGCTGCTGTTCCTCAAGGTGTTCGATGCGCTCGAAGAAGAGCTGGAGCTGACGCGCGACCACTACCAAAGCCCCATCCCCGAGGCCATGCGCTGGCGCAACTGGGCGGCCGACCCCGAGGGCATGACCGGCGAGGCGTTGCTCGACTTTGTGGACAACCAGCTCTTTGCCACCCTCAAAAGCCTCAGCGCCGACCCCGTGCGCAACCCGCGCGGCTATGTGGTGCGCGGCGTGTTTGAAGACGCCTACAACTACATGAAAAGCGGCCACCTGCTGCGCCAGGTGGTCAACAAACTGAACGGCATCGACTTCAACCGCCAGGCCGAGCGCCACCAGTTCAACGACCTGTACGAAAAAATTCTGAAGGATCTGCAAAGCGCAGGCAACGCGGGCGAGTTCTACACCCCCCGCGCCGTCACCCAGTTCATGGTGGACATGGTCAACCCGCAACTGGGCGAGGTGGTGCTCGACCCCGCCA
>Ga0156178_101_pt1 | contig 65251 bp, 53 predicted proteins | sample RifCSPlowO2_12_FD_107831 | JGI IMG/M metagenome (GOLD analysis project Ga0156178, IMG submission 107831) | Burkholderiales bacterium RIFCSPLOWO2_12_FULL_65_40 | reverse complement strand
TGGAGGTCCTGGCGCTGGTGCTGCACCACGATGAACAGGCCGTGCTCTCGGCGGTGGAACTGGCCCTGGAGTCAGGCGCTGCCAGCAAGACGCACATCCTGAACGTGCTGCACCGGCTGCTGGATGGCAAGCCCGCTCCAGCACCGGTCACCTCGCCGCAGGCCCTCAAGCTGGCGGTAGAACCCCAGGCCAATGTGCTTCGCTACGACCAATTGAGGGAGGTGCGCTATGCGTCATGACCCTGCCATCGCTTCCATCGTGATCATGCTGCGCGAGCTCAAGATGCACGGCATGGCCCAGGCGGTTGCGGAACTGGCCGAGCAAGGTGCGCCGGCCTTCGATGCGGCGCAGCCCATCCTGTCCCAACTGCTCAAGGCCGAGACCGCCGAGCGCGAAGTGCGCTCTGTGGCCTACCAGCTCAAGGTGGCCAGGTTCCCGGCGTACCGGGACCTGGCGGGCTTTGACTTCAGCCACAGCGAGGTGAACGAGGCCCTGGTGCGCCAGTTGCATCGTTGCGAGTTCCTGGAGGATGCCAACAACGTGGTGCTCGTGGGCGGCCCTGGCACCGGCAAGACCCACATTGCCACGGCCCTCGGTGTGCAAGCCATCGAGCACCATCACCGCAGGGTACGGTTCTTCTCCACGGTGGAACTGGTCAATGCATTGGAGGAGGAGAAGGCCAGCGGCAAGGCCGGACAGTTGGCCCACCGGCTGGCTTATGCCGATCTGGTGATTTTGGATGAGCTGGGTTACCTGCCGTTCAGCGCTTCAGGAGGAGCGTTGCTGTTCCACCTGCTGTCCAAGCTTTACGAGCGTACCAGTGTCGTGATCACCACCAACCTGAGCTTCAGCGAATGGGCCAGCGTATTCGGAGATGCCAAGATGACCACGGCGCTGCTGGACCGGCTCACGCATCACTGCCATATTCTGGAAACCGGCAACGACAGCTACAGATTCAAGAACAGCTCTGCACAGCAACCACCACAGACCACCAAGAAGGAGAAGACAGCCAAGAACTTATCCACAACGTGAGCGTGAAGTTCACGAACCGGGGTGGGTCAGATCGAGATGGAAATGGTGGGTCAGGTTTGCATGGAAATCAACAAGTACGGGTAATAATTAGAAAATGGACGATGCCGTATGGAGTCGCATTGACGTACATCAATCGCCACGACAGCTCTTGAATCGCCTGCATGGTCCGCCCAAGGAGAGCAAGCTAAAGGGTTTGCTGCCGTGCATCCGGGCTGTTGGCGCAGTGGCTGCTGCTGCCCATGATCGCTATTCGCGGCTGCCCACGTGACGAGGGGCGGACGATGCCATCTCCGGTTTTGAACTGACCCCCAGATGTAGTACCAGTCGCTGGCGTCTTGTCGTTGCTGAAGTTAGAACGACTGGAAAGCGACCTCGACCGTGTATTCACGAGATCAGTCGCGACTGACCGCAGCCGCTGCAATGCCGAAGTCGATGCGGCGGTCCTACATTGAGGCCAGCGGAGCTGCAGCTATATTGAGCAGCATGCGGAGATCCGCCACTCTCGACCTCTTGACTCGAGTTCCAAAGAACAATACGTTTTATTGATTCCAGAAACTCGACGCATACCCAATGGTCGCTAGCGCTGAGGCCTGAAACTGTGACGACACCGACCTCGTCACAAACCTCGACACAAAACAAAAAGGCCCACCGAAGTGGGCCTTGAAGACAAGCTAAGAGCTTGATTTTATTGGTTGCGCGAGAAGGATTTGAACCTCCGATGGGTTATGAGCCGACGAAAACCATTGCATACCTGCAATGGTCTTGGATGTGGGCATCAGGTGTAAAACGACAAAAAACAATGTGAATCAACACCTTAACTCGTGACATCCTCCATCACTTAAGCCCTACATAGGTCGCCGTTGTCACAGGAGTGCTCCAAAAGCTTGCTCCGGCCCTCAACACTTTCCGACCATTGGGCTTCAGTGATATGGGAACGCTACCCCTGTGGGAACAGGACGATGATGGCTTGAAAGCTGGCACTCCCCAGCTCATCGTGCGCGGCAGCCACGTCACTCAATTACCAAGCCGCCCTACGGGCCCCACACCTGCCGAAAAGTGTCGTAGCATGTCAACTGTGTGACTTGTCCATGGATGAGTCGTAAGCAGCCAAGAAGACATTCTTACTGCTTATTCCTTAGATTCTAGGGAGCGCGCCGAGCTGACGGTCAATTCAGCGGTCATTCACCAGTGCGAGAACACGTTCCAGCGCTGGTTTGTTCACGCCCTCGCCAGCTAGGGCTACCGCGTCACTGCGGTAATTTAATTGGCACATCCCCAGTGTCAACTTCATAACTCGCTTTGCCACACGGCCTAGCGCGAAAGCCTGTATTGCAGGTTTCTCAACGCCCTTCACGGCGATGCGTTGTACGCCTACAGCGCTAATCCCATTTCACGCGGTCCTGGCCCCGCCGAGCATCCCATTGGCCAATCAACCCTGACTGCCCAGGCGTGGGCGGATCGTTTTCGTGCGCTTTTTTTTTTGAGGAGAAGGCCCCATGACCACTCTAATCTGTTCCGAGCTGGAGCCGATGGCTCGACTGCGCTCGGTTATCCCCGAATCCAGCCAGGAAATGCTCGAACTACTCCTTGGCATGTTGTCACAGCCCGCGGATCAACCTGCACCCGCAACCATGATCACTACCTTGGCCAAGTGCCTGGTGGAGTATGCAGAGAGCATCAATAATGCGCGTCCATTTTTCTTGGAATGGGTCGGTGCCGCGCAATTGATTTACCACTGCGCCTCAACCCACATCGAGGTCATCCAGGGCTTGATGCCGGCCGTTCCATTGGCAGGTCGGCTCTCCGAATATCCGGCATTGGCCTTGCTGTTTGCTCTCAAAGAGGAACACCTGCCGCTCAGGGTCGCGCTAGGCGCCGAAGTTGCCCGTTGTCTGCTGGAAAGGACTCTGCTTAAGCTTGATTACTGCGTCGCTTTGCGTCGCGACACGGTCAAGTATGGGCGTCCTCAGCCTGGCGAACATCGCATGCTGGATGACTTGGCTGATTTGGGATTCGGGCGCGGCTGGCTGGTGCGATTCCAAAAAGTTGATCTGCAGGTGCGCCGCCGTGTTGAACTGGACGAGCTTGGCCCGCGCCGCCCTCTTCATGCTCGCCAGCACCACGTACTAGACCTGCTTGCCAGACTTCGCTGGCGCATCGACTACCCGAACCCGAAACACCGTCAAGCAGCGTTCGACGATAGCCATCTACCAGTGGCGCAATACCGGCGTGTCGCAACACTGCTTCGGACGCGAGTCGAAGCTGGTGACGGCAAGGCGGTAATTCAGTCGCTATGCCTATTCGTAAATTTGCCTCCACGCCTGTTGTTAAGCCTGCCGTTGGTGACGGTGTACCGCCCCCTGAACATGCTCGGAATCTGCGCCCGATCCGGGTGCCTGAAGCTCAACTTGCGTGCACTGTTTCCGAATCGAGCGCGTCCCTCCGACGCAACAGCCAGCCTTTTCCACTTCAGCGGCGACACCATTGTTGTGCCCCTGCCAGTTTTTCTAGTGCAGGAAATCCAGCGACGCAGCCAAGCCTATCCACAGGCGGCTCTGCTCGGAGACTTGGTGGACTGGGTCCAGGTGAGCCCGCGAGATTCATTGATTCTCAATGAGTCCTGCAAGCTCCAGGCATCCCTGGCCCGTGCCGAAAAATCCACAGGCGCCATCTCACTGGCCCTGGGCAACGACCGGCTCGTGTCTGCTTGCATCTGCGCGGATTTTTCTCTGATCGGCTCAGCACGGATGTACTACGCGCGGCTCACTGGTCACGACATTTACGCTGGCTGCGCAAGGCTCTATGAAGGGATTGGTTGGGGCGCGCCAATCATGGATGCGGAACATATACCATGCGTTGGCTCACACGCAACGCTACACCTCGATGGTGCCCAGCATCTGTTTGCAACGCTCGCTAGTGCAGTCATCTCATCTCTGCCAGGACGCAATGCACATGCAGTTCGCCTGCTAAATCACCATGCCCACTTCGTGCGCTACTGCGTTGCACTGATCAGCTTTTGCGCTGGTCTGCGTGAGGTCCAGTGTTATCGCCTGCTGGCAGAAGAACTGTTGGATGGGCAGAATCAGGTTGTGGTGCACGACAAGCAGGGAGGCAATCCGCTGATGGCCCAGCCAGCCCTGCTGAACTCGCTGATCAAAGAGCAAATCCGCCTTTATGCAGCACACGCCAGGGCTCTTGTACAACGTCTGCAGCGACTAGATGACCGCCACGGACTCTTGCTCGCACAGAGGCTGCGTGCCTCCCTGGACGGTGAAGGCCCCCTCTTTCTGACAGTCAGCTCCAGCGGAACTGTCCACGCGGCAGGCGCACATTTCACCTGGCGTGAAGTGCCAGAGTCCATCAGGGTGCTACCCAATGCTGGCCGGCATTTCTGGCAAAACGTGCTACGTGAACGCGGGCTGAGATCAAGGGACATTGATAGTTTCATGCGACATCGTGTCGTAGGCCTAGAAAGGAATACCAATTCCCAGGTCAGCATCCCCCGCGATACCCTTGATCGTATTGAAGCGATTCAGCTGATGGTCTTGAGAGAACTCGGCATCCAATCCCTGCCGGGGCTACGCAAGGAGTGATGATGAATCACAAAAAAAGGCCTGATCGTTCATCCCTCAAGCATTCACTTTTCACCCCCGATCCAAGCCGGCGGATGCATTTCCTGCACCTCAAGAATCTCGGCACCAGCATCCAGCAGTTTGAGGAGTTTCAGCACTGGTTGACATCCGCCGGCGTGCAAAATTTGAGACCGTCAAGCCTGACACTGGCATGCCTGATTGCCTTTGATGGAATCGCCACCGACACAGAACTGAAAGCCGCGTACTCCTCTTGCCCTCAAGTCAGCAGATGCGAGACAGCAGTGCGGTTGGACTGGAAAATTGGCTCCCGCCTTGATGCTCGCCACCTGAGCGTCTGGACAACCCTGGCGCTGGCCCGAGTGAAGGAGTGGGAACCATATGACCTGGTTTGCAAACATCTCGTAGACACGCTGTGCGCCCGCACTTTCAAGATCAGCATCGCCTCAACCGCTGACTCAGTCTGGGAACACCTCCTCAAAACCGCCATGGGTTGGTTGCAAATCCACCTGCCACCAGTTCTGTACGGCCACGTAAGCGGTGCAGCAGCCTTGAGCGCTATGCCGCGCAGCGCGTGGGCACGGGCGCAAACAGGGCAGGCGCTGTTACCCGAAGCAGCAGATCCGGTGCCACAGGGCACGCTCTCACACCCAGTGTACGAACGTGCCTTTGAAACCGCCCTCCTTGGGCGTCCTGCCTCGATTCGCAGCGGCGCCGCTTTCATTCGCCAACTTCTTGCGGCACTGCGTCCCCCCACCAAAGGATCGAATGCCAGCAAGCGTGACGAGATCCTGCATCGGCTGCAATCACTGGCAGCCAGCCTGGACGCTGCCGACGAAGCATCCGCCATCCTGTATGCGTTTGCACTGGATCTCGTCGAGAACGGCACCAAGCGCAAGAAGAGTCTTGCGCCCACCACACCATCAGACTATCTGAACTCAGTGGCGGAAGATTTTCATGTGGCACTCGATGGCGTTCGGCTGTATGGCATCAACGAGACAACTTACGCTGGCATTTTTCGTAAGTTGGCGGACGGCAGCGCAACCATGGGACCCGCCCGCATCGCATCGCTGAAGGCACTTCACCAATTCCTGCGCGCCTGGTGGCAAGTGCCGCCACTACCCACCGACCTGCTCCAGGTCGAGGTGGAAACCAACGTTCGTGCCAATCTGATCTGGCCGCACGAAGAAGAGCGGCTGCGGGAATGGCTAGCCAGAGATGCTCAAGCAGACCGCTTCGTCGCTCAGTTGGGTGCAGCTCTGGAAATTGTCGGCAATGCGCCTGTGCGGATTGGTGAACTCTTGGTGCTGCGCATCGGCAATGTTCTCGATGAGGGAGACCATCTGGTGGTAGAAATCGCACGCGAGCTGCGTGACGGTCGAGAGAAGTCACATGAGGGCCGGCGCCGCGTGATGGTCTGCGACACCACTGCGATGGCGATCGTAAGAACTTGGCTCGCTCGACGCGCAGCGGAACTTGCCATCGATCAAGACTATCTCTTTGGGCAACCAGATCGGCCAACGGAATTGGCGCACGCCGGCAAGATGTATTTCTGGCTAAACCGCCTATTGAAGACAGTCACTGGTGATGAGAACATCAGTCTTCATTCATTCCGCCATACTCATGCCAGCCAACGCCTGGCGGCGATGCTTCTTCAAGACAATGACGACGAGGTCAATCCGCTAGATCGGCTGGCCAACGAGATGGGGCACATTGGTGGGCACGTGACTGCTGTGCATTACTGCCACATCTATGAGACTGGCCTCAGGAATGCCATCAACGTGGCGCTAACGCGCCTGCATTTGGATTACGCTGGGACATCGGCCTGGACGGGGCTGGCACCCGAAACGCTTCGCCAGCGTGCGAGCCGCGCAACCAAGCACGGCGGATCTGCTGCGGAAATGCTGCGAATGTCACTGAGCGACGCAGCCCAGCGCGTTCCTCTGCAGCCGATCAGCGAAGCAATCGCCATGGCGATACCCACCAGTCCACTGCCATCGACGCAACCGCATGCGCTTGCCTACAGTCAGGTTGTAGGAGTGCTTCGTGAAACAGCGTCAGGACTTTCAACAAAGCAAGTTTCGTTACGCCATGGAGTGCCAGAGTCGCAGGTTGTTCTGATTGTGGAAGCAGTGGGCGATTTTGCAGAGCGCCACGTCAGAACATCCTCGTCGATGCTCGATGCCCACAGCCACGGCGTACAAGCGCTGCGAGATTCTTCTGGCCACCTGCTGGGAGTGCGAGCGGACTTTGACAGGCTGTCGCAGCGACGCTGGCGTCAACTGACGGAGGCAATTGAAAAGGTCGAGTTGCTGCGCCTGCGAAAAGCAGCCGACTACTGGGATCGTGCCGCCCATGGTCGCCATCTGGCCGTGCGCTCTGGATCGGGGTGGGACAGCTTCATCTGGCTGCTCTCTAACTCCGGCATTAATCGCAGCCTCATGTCGATACATTGGTCATCCAGCGAAAAGCGGTTCGATGAAGTTCTTGAAGCGCTCGCGCGCGCCCAAGTCTCCGTGCGATACCGGCTGGGCACTTCGCTTACGCAGGTACGCCGCACTCATCGCCATGGCCGCCCTCCTCTGTGGCTCGTGATCAGTTCGGACGCCGCAATAGGCAATGCGAACGGCAGTGCGCACTCGATCACCGGGCTGCACGGCGCCTTCCTGGCCGCGTGGGTTTGGTTACACGTCGCCCACTCTCAACGGAACGAACATCAATGAACCCTTTGATCACGATAAGAGTGATGGAGTTGGAGATCCGTGGGTTGCCCGAATTCTTTGAAGAGAGGGAGTTGCGGCACCGAGCCCAAGCCGTGGTTTCAGACCTTACCAGGCTACTTGCAGTGGAAAGATTGCTGAAATTCACGACACTAACGTACCGCTATCGGTTGCGCAGCGACGAGACTGGATCACCATCTATCGTTCTGGCACTTGAACTCACACATCGACCTCAGCGACTGCTGAACTTTCAAGGTGACGACACCACTCCAGGCAATCTGGAGAGAAACCTGCTTGAAGACAGGCAACGCCTGAGGCATGCATGCGAGGAACTTCCGGTCCAAAATTCCCACGCAACCATTGCACTTGCGCAGCGGCTGCATGCAGCATTTCTGGATTCGCCAGATGAGGCACTCGCGCACGAAACGGAAAGGCAACTGACCGCGCTGATCAGTTCACGCCACCGACGATGGTGCGGACACCTTTCAGAAGGCCATCCTTGGCAAATGGAACTCCCCGCTCTTCCACGCTATGAATGGGTTGGTACCCCAATCCGCATCCGCACCCAGCTCTTACGCGAACAACGGGGATTTACGTTGAAGCTGTTGCAACGCGCACAATTGCCGGCGTCTTTGCATTCAGTCAAACGTCTTCGCATGCACGATCGGCCCCCAACGCTTGAGGACGCTACCGCATTGGACAGAGCCGAGTACACAGGCACTCCGATAGAACTGATTGTTCGCATCGGAAGCGTGATCGGCAGTGACGACATCAGCGTGGCAGACTTCGTGCGAATTGCCTAGACGCTCTTGGCAATACAAGCTCTGCGCAATCGCACTGTCTGGCAGCGGTCGGGAGCGCCTATCCACTCCTATACTGAAACTGCCTTTATGGAAATTTCCGATGGATGCCGTTCTTGTCTATGGGGTCCTTGTGACTCTCTTCATCTTGATCTGCATCCCGTTCATCAAAATGACGAATGACGCCACTGAACGCCACAAACAATGGCTGAGGCAACGGCGCCAGGACGTGGCCTAGTCGACATCTCCCGTCTACCATGGGCCGAAGCTGAACGCCTTTAGGCTCAACTGGTTTTTCCGATCCATCTCACGCGTGCCGCGCTTACCCTGGCCTGCCCTACTCAAGGCTTGCACAGCCCGTTCACGTGCCATACGCAGCAGAGCGTCTGTGGATCAGCGGACGAGTGATCACAGTGTGTGGGCGAAGGATCTCGTGTGTGCTCCGCTATTAGCGATTCACCCAAGAAATTCGTGAAGGGCCTTGCACTACGCCTCAGTCAGTTGCAAGATCACCGCGGACAGAGGCAGCCCAACTTGTCAGTCCTCATACCAAGATCCCAATGAAAAAGATCATCGCTCTGGATGCAGATGGTGTGCTCCTCGACTACGGCACGGCGTATGGACGTGCATGGGCCCGGTATTCAGGAAGCGATCCTGTTGAGCGCGACCCGCAGGCCTATTGGCCCATGCAGCGCTGGGCGGTTCCGAGGCTGTCCGGGCAAGACCTGGAGGATTTCCGCAGGCAGTTCGACCAGGATTTCTGGAGTTCCATTCCTGCCATGCCGGGCGCACTGCAGGCATGCCAGCTTCTGGTGGAGAATGGCCACGAATTGCTCTGTGTCACGGCGCTGGATGAGCAATTTGGTCAGGCGCGCCAGCGCAACCTCCAGTCCCTTGGATTTCCGATCGCACGAGTGATCACCACAAGCATGGAGGCGCTGCACGAAAGCCCGAAGGCACCCGTGCTGAGAGCATTACAGCCTTTGGCCTTTGTCGACGATTTCGGGCCTTACTTCACCGGCGTGGGTCCGGGTATCCATAAGGCCTTGGTGATACGAGATCCCAATGGAAGCCCGAACACCAACGAAGTATTGGCACGCGTGGACTCGAGCCATCAAGATCTGCTTGGATTTGCCCGATGGTGGATTGAATGCTGATTGGCTGGCATCCAGTCTTGGCGATCGATGACTAAGATTTTCTCCGAGGACGATGGATCGCCCGCCATACCCATACCAAGGGAGCAAAGTAGTTCCGAGCTGACTGTTTGGCAAGCTGACAAATGTTCATGCTGCCAGCGTACCTTTGCCTACGTCGATCCGCAACAAAATCTCAACAGGCAAGGGAGTCCAACCTCTGGCTTCAGCCGCCGGGCGTGTCCGAATTTTTGTGTAAACGGTTCGGACTTTAGTTGACGGAGATGCGGTCTCCGAACTGAAAGGTAAAGCGCGTCAGCGCGGCCTTCCAATCCTGGATGGGCATGGTCCACTTCTGACTGATGTTGCGCGGGCCAGGTAGAACAGCTTGGTCAGCGCCTCATCGCTGGGGAACGAGCCCCGGTTCTTGCTCAGCTTCCTCAGGCCCATGTTCACCGACTCGATGGCGTTGGATGTGTAGATGACCTTTCGGATTTCTGCCGGGTAGTCAAAGAACGGCGTCAGCCGGTTCCAGTTCCTGCGCCAGGCCTGGCCAATGGGCAGGTAGTGACCTTGCCCTTGTTTCGTGGAGTTCATAACCCACGGTTCACGCGGCCTTTTTGCGCTGTGCCTCGTACCAGCGTTGTTCGTACTGCGTCGGGCTGAGGTAGCCCAATGTCGAATGCAGCCTGCGGTGATTGTAGAAGGCCATCCAGTCCATCACCGCCCGCCTGGCCTGCTCACGTGTGGCGAATTTGTGCCCATGCACGCTGGCCGTTTTTAGACGACCCCAGAAGCTCTCCGTTGGTGCATTGTCCCAACAGTTCCCCTTGCGGCTCATCGATGAACGCATGCCGCATTTCTTCAGAGCCTGCTGGAACTGTGCACTGCAATACTTCACTGGCCACGAGTGGCAGACCTTCCTGCGCGACCACAACCTGCTCAGCAGCATGAGCCGGCGTGGCAACTGCCACGACAACGCTGTGGCCGAGAGCTTCTTCCAACTGCTCAAGCGCTAAGGCAATGCTGATCAAGTAGCGTCAACTCCATTGCACAGCCATTTGAATGCCAAATGGCCCGCAAAGATGCCGGACTTTGCCCCACAGGGCCTGTTTCGGGAGCCTTTGAGCCCCCTTCAGACCCTTACGGGCGCACCTGTCCCTGCAGGCGCCCTCGGGCAAGGTAGATGTTGGCCAGCGCCAAGGCCGTGAACGCGCGCGTGGCGTTCTTTTGCAGCCCGCGATAGCGCACCTTGCCAAAGCCCCACAGCCGCTTGACCACCCCGAATAGATGCTCTACGCGAGCGCGGATGCGGGACTTGTTGCGGTTCTTGGACCGCTGCGTCTGGTCGACCACCCCGCACCTGCGTGTGCGCTGGTTGGTGAAGTCTTTGGCTTGGGGCGCCTTGCCCCGGATCAGAGCCTTCTGGCTGGCGTAGGCCGAGTCGCCGTACACGCGCTGCTCGTTGCCATGCAGCAGATCGGGCAGCGGGTGTTTGTCATGCACGTTGGCCGCCGTCACCACGGCGCTGTGCGCCAGCCCGCTTTGGCTGTCCACGCCAATGTGCAGCTTCATGCCGAAATACCATTGCTGGCCTTTGCGGGTCTGGTGCATGTCGGGGTCGCGCGCCTTGTCGGCGTTCTTGGTAGAACTGGGCGCGGCGATGATGGTGGCATCCACGATGGTGCCGGTGTTGACCTTGAAGCCGCGCTCTTGCAGTTGCTGGCCTACCTGGGCAAACAGGGCTTCACCCAGTTTGTGCTCATTGAGCAGCTTGCGAAACTTCAGCAGCGTGGTGGCATCGGGCACGCGCTCGCGGCCCAGGTCAATGCCCACAAAGCGGCGCAGGCTGGCACTGTCGTACAGGGCCTCTTCGCACGCCAGATCGGCCAGGTTGAACCAGTGCTGCAGGAAGTGGATGCGCAGCATGCGCTCAAGGCCAATGGGCGGGCGGCCGTTGCCTGCTTTGGGGTAGTGCGGCTCTATCACCTGGCACAGAGCGGCCCATGGCACTATTGTCTCCATGGTCCGCAAGAACTCTTCGCGTCGGGTGGGTTTGCGCGAATGCTCGAATCCGTTGTCTTGATCTGCGGCCATTGCCAAGGTCTGCTGCTTCATCTGCGGATAACGTTTGACCCCTCTCAATGGTGGACCTTAATCAGCGTTGCCTTAACGTAAAAATGACCGGACCACCAACATACTCTGCGAAGCCGCTACTTGGTGTTGTAGGTCCGAGTCGATTGGCATGTTAAGGGGAGGTACCGCAGACACAGCGCACCTCCCGGATGTTTCGTCGCTGATCCTCCCCTATAAATGGATTCAGCAGAGTCTTTTCAACACGAAACGACAAAGGGACACATTTCGCCTTACATGCCTCCGAAAAACTCACCCGCAGCCCGCGGTTCTCGACAACATACCAGCAAGCATAGACAGAGCAAGCTACGCAGAATACGAAGACTGCGCGAACTGCCGGCGTTGCGCGTCGCCAGTTATCGAGGTTGAATTTGGCAACGTTAGTAAGGCCCGCCCATGCCACTTGGAAACGGGCTTTGGTGAGTGGCGACATCGCTTTCTGCGCCTTAACGAATGAAAGGGACTTCCCCGTCCCGAGAGAACCGCGCAGTTGCGGGATAAGGCTTCCAAGTGCCACGATGGGAAGTTCGATCTCTCATCAACGCACTCGTTTGTTGGAAGGGGATGTCCATGTCTGCCATTGTCACCATCGGAATCGATCTGGCAAAGAATGTCTTTGCTGTGCATGGCGTTGATGCCACAGGCAAACCTGTACTTTTACGTCCCAGTGTGCCGCGTGCCAAGCTGCTCGAACTCATCGCCGCGCTGCCGCCGTGTCTCATTGGCATGGAAGCCTGCTCTGGTGCCCACCACTGGGCCCGCGAATTCCAGAGGTTCGGTCACACCGTACGCCTGATGGCACCCAAGTTCGTCATTCCCTACCGCTTCTCATGCAAGCGTGGCAAGAACGATGCAGCGGATGCCGCTGCCATCTGTGAAGCCGTCATCCGGCCGAATATGCGCTTTGTGCATCACTTCGGGTCGAAACCAGCACCCACAACCGATTTTTGCCGCATCTGCCCCTTCGTCCGCGGTGCTCCGCACGCATCAGAGACAGCAAAGCGATCGTCAATGAGCTATTGAATAGATAGCTGTCAGCGCTTATCGGTCATGCCTTGGAGGCCGTTTTCATTCAAAAATGGTGATGGCGCGCCACAGGTGCACATCGAGCCCAGTCCCATCCATCCACCACCCTCAATACACCAGCCGCTCCGGCCGGATTTCCTGCAGGATGGTCGTGGCGATTTCTTCGATGGACTTGGTGGTGGACGACAACCAGCGGATGCCTGCGCGGCGCATCATCGCCTCGGCTTCGGCCACTTCGTGGCGGCAGTTCTGCAGGCTGGCGTAGCGGGAGTCGGGGCGGCGTTCGCTGCGTATTTCGGACAGGCGCTCGGGGCTGATGGTCAGGCCGAAGATCTTCTTGCGGTGCGGCACCAGGGCGGGCGGCAGTTGGCGGCGGTCGAAGTCTTCGGGGATCAGCGGGTAGTTGGCCGCCTTCAGGCCGTGCTGCATGGCCAGGTAGAGGCTGGTGGGGGTCTTGCCGCTGCGGCTCACGCCGACCAGGATCACGTCGGCACCTTCGAGGTCGTGGTGGGTCTGGCCGTCGTCGTGCGCCAGGCTGAAGTTGATGGCTTCGATGCGGTCGTGGTATTCCTTGCTTTTGCTGATGTCCGAGAAGCGCCCCACGCGGTGGTGCGACTTGATGCCCAGCTCCACCTCCAGCGGGTGCACGAAGGTGCCGAACATGTCCAGCAGCATGCCCTTGCAGCCTTCCTGGATGACCTTGAGCACCTCCATGTTCACCAGGGTGGTGAAGACGATGCACTTGCGCCCCTCCAGCTCGGCCGTGTGGTTGATCTGGCGCACGGCCTGGTGCGCCTTGTCCACGGTGTCGATGAAGGGCAGGCGCACGTGCCGGGGCACGATCTCGAACTGCGCCAGGATGGCGTTGCCGAAAGTCTCGGCGGTGATGCCGGTGCCGTCGGAGACAAAAAACACGGTGCGTGTGTGCATGCGGGGCCTTATGGAATACGTCAGCCCGCTGCCAGAAGCGCGGGCCTACAATTGCGCCCATTATCCAAATTCTCACCATGCGCGCTGTCGGCCCACAAGCACAACAACAAAGCCGAGTCCCGCGCCTGGTTGCTCGCCCACTGCTCCTCCAGGGCATGGGCGCAGACCCGGTTTCAACTTCTGGAGCTTTCCCATGTCTGCACTGTTCAACGCGACCGCCCTGGTCGTTCCGTTTGAAAAACTGAGAATGACCGACGTCGAGTCGGTCGGCGGTAAAAACGCCAGTCTCGGCGAGATGATCTCCCAACTGCCCGAAGGCGTGCGTGTGCCCACGGGCTTCGCCACCACGGCCCATGCCTTCCGCGAATTCCTGGCCTACGACGGCCTGGCCGACCGCATCAGCCAGAAGCTCGCGGCCCTCGACACCGAGGACGTGCGCGCGCTCGCCCAGGTGGGCGCCGAAATCCGCACCATGGTTGAGGCCCAGCCTTTCCCGGCCGATCTGGAGCAGGCCATCCGCGACGAGTTCGCGCGCCTGTCCGCCGGCAACCCGCACGCCAGCTTCGCCGTGCGCTCGTCCGCCACGGCCGAAGACCTGCCTGACGCTTCGTTTGCCGGCCAGCAGGAAACCTTTTTGAATGTGCATGGCATCGAGGAGGTGCTGCACAAGATGAAGGAGGTGTTTGCCTCCCTCTACAACGACCGTGCCATCAGCTACCGCGTGCACAAGGGCTTCGCGCACGATGTGGTGGCCCTGTCGGCCGGTGTGCAGCGCATGGTGCGCTCCGATCTGGGCGCTGCCGGTGTCATGTTCACCATCGACACCGAAAGCGGCTTTGAAGACGTGGTGTTCATCACCAGCAGCTACGGCCTGGGCGAGACGGTGGTGCAGGGCGCCGTGAACCCCGACGAGTTCTATGTGCACAAGCCCATGCTCAAGGCCGGCAAGCAGGCCGTGATCCGCCGCAACCTGGGCAGCAAGCTGATCGAGATGGTGTTCTCTTCGCCCGAAGAGAAGGCGCAGACGGGCAAGCTCGTCAAGACGGTGGATGTGCCGGCCGAGCTGCGCAACCGCTACTCGCTCACCGATGCCGACGTGCAGCAACTGGCGCACTATGCGCTGGTGATCGAGCAGCACTACGGCCGCCCGATGGACATCGAGTGGGGCAAGGACGGCGAAGACGGCCTGCTCTACATCCTGCAGGCGCGCCCCGAGACGGTGAAGAGCCAGGTCCAGGGCCAGGCCGAGCTGCGCTACAAGCTCAAGGGCACCGGCACCGTGCTGGCCGAGGGCCGTGCCATCGGCCAGAAGATCGGCACCGGCCCAGTGCGCCTGGTGCACAACATCAGCGAGATGGACAAGGTGCAGCCCGGCGACGTGCTCGTCACCGACATGACCGACCCGAACTGGGAGCCCGTGATGAAGCGCGCCAGCGCCATCGTCACCAACCGGGGTGGCCGCACATGCCACGCCGCCATCATTGCGCGCGAGCTGGGCATTCCGGCGGTGGTGGGCTGCGGCAACGCCACCGACAAGCTGCTGGACGGCACCCTGGTGACCGTGAGCTGCGCCGAGGGCGACACCGGCCACATCTACGACGGCCTTCTCGAGACGGAAGTGACCGAGGTGCAACGCGGCGCCATGCCCCCCATCAAGACCAAGATCATGATGAACGTGGGCAACCCGCAACTGGCCTTCGACTTCTGCCAGCTGCCCAACGAGGGCGTGGGCTTGGCGCGGCTCGAATTCATCATCAACAACAACATTGGCGTGCACCCCAAGGCCATCCTCGACTACCCACAGATCGATGCCGACCTGAAGAAGGCCGTGGAATCGGTGGCGCGCGGCCATGCCAGCCCGCGTGCCTTCTATGTGGACAAGGTGGCCGAGGGCGTGGCCACCATCGCGGCGGCCTTCTGGCCCAAGCCGGTCATCGTGCGTCTGTCGGACTTCAAGAGCAACGAATACCGCAAGCTCATCGGCGGCAGCCGCTACGAGCCCGAGGAAGAGAACCCCATGCTGGGCTTCCGGGGCGCGGCGCGCTATGTGAGTGAAGAGTTCGGCGAAGCCTTCGCCATGGAATGCGAGGCCCTCAAGCGCGTGCGCAACGACATGGGCCTGACCAACGTGCAGGTGATGGTGCCCTTTGTGCGCACGCTGCGCCAGGCCGAGCGCGTCACGCAGTTGCTGGCGCAGCATGGCCTCAAGCGCGGCGATAACGAGCTCAAGCTCATCATGATGTGCGAGATCCCGAGCAACGCCATCCTGGCCGAGCAGTTCCTCGCGTTCTTCGATGGCTTCTCCATCGGCTCGAACGACCTGACCCAGCTCACGCTGGGGCTGGACCGCGACTCGGGCCTGGAGCTGCTGGCGCAGGACTTTGACGAGCGCGATCCGGCCGTCGAGGCGCTGATCCACATGGCCATCAAGGCCTGCCTGGCGCAGGGCAAGTACATCGGCATCTGCGGCCAGGGCCCCAGCGACCACCCCGACTTTGCCCAGTGGCTGGCGCGCGAGGGCATCACGTCCATCTCGCTCAACCCCGACAGCGTGATTGCTACCTGGCAACAACTGGCAGGGTGAAGTGATCCACCCCCCTGAGTCGCCTACGGCGCCTTCCCCCCGCTCTCGCAGCGCTGCGCGCTGCGGGCAGGGGGACGCTCCCGGCGCGGCGGGGCGGCCCTTGCGCGGGAGCCCTGGCTTTTGGGTGGCGCCAGTTTCATGCAGCGCCATGGAAACCGGGACCGCATGAAAGGCTGACATGCTCCGCACCCCGCCCACCATGCAGCCACTGCAGCAAGACCCGAGTCAGGAGCAGGCCCACCTGTTTCCGCCGGACCTGCACGATGTGCGGCACCTCTGGCTCAAGGCCGGGCTGCTGCTGCTGTGGGCGCTGGTGTCGTTTGTGGCCATGTACTTTGCCCGCGACCTCCAGGCTCTCGTGGTGGGATGGTGGCCGCTGGGCTACTGGGTGGCCGCGCAGGGCGGGGTGCTGGTGTTCATCGCCATCGTCGTGGCGTATGGCTGGGCCATGAACCGCTTTGAAAGGCAGGACGCGCAGCGCAGCGACGGCGCTGGCGGCGCGACTGCATCCTCGCCGGCTCCCACCCACCGCTCCCATGGCTGAGCGCAGCGAGGCAGCGCAGGAGCGGGCCTATCTGTGGCGCTTGCACCGCATTCTGGCGCTGTATGTGGCCGGTCTGCTGGGCTTCCTGGCACTGATGACCTGGGCCGAGGCGCAGGGCCTGTCGCGCCACTGGATCGGCCCGATCTTCCTGTTCCTCTCGGTCATGGTGTATGCGGGTATCGGGGTGTATGGCCGCACCACCGATGCCGAGGAATACTACGTTGCGGGACGGCGCATTCCGCCCATGTACAACGGCATGGCCGCTGCCGCCGACTGGATGAGCGCGGCCTCGTTCATCAGTCTGTCGGGTGCGCTGTACCTGCAAGGCTTTTCGGGCACGCCGGGGCATGCCGGCGGCCTGGCCTACCTGCTGGGGTGGACGGGGGGCTTCTGCCTGGTGGCCATTCTGGTGGCGCCGCACCTGCGCGCCATGGGCCTGTACACCGTGCCCGATTTCTTCCATGTGCGCTTTGGCGGACGCTGGCCGCGCGTGATTGCCGCTCTGGCGGCCGTGGTGTGTTCGTTCACCTATGTGGTGGCACAGATTTACGGGGTGGGCCTGATCGCCTCGCGCCTGACCGGCGTGCAGTTCGAGATCGGCATCATGCTGGGCCTGGGCGGAGTGCTGCTGTGTTCGTTTCTGGGCGGCATGCGCGCCATCACCTGGACACAGGTGGCGCAATACGTGGTGTTGCTGCTGGCCTTCCTGATTCCGGTCTCGTGGCTGGCCTACAAGCAACTGGGCAATCCGGTGGCGCCGCTGGTGTATGGCAAGCAGATCGCCAAGATCGCCGACCTGGAGGCGCAGCTGCTGGCCTCGCCCGCCGAGTACCAGGTGATTGCAGCCTACCTGGAGCGCGCGCGCGACTACGAGGCCCGCCTGCAAAATGTCGAGGTAGCGCTGGAGGACGAGCGCACGGCGATCCAGGACAAGGTCCGCCGCCTGCGTGCCCAGAACGCCGATGTGGGCCTGATCGTCGCGGCCAGCCGCGAACTGGCGGGTCTGCCGCGCGATGCCGAGGCGGCGCGCGAGCGCTGGACCCGCCTGATGCGTGAAAACTACGAGCGGGCGCAGCCCCTGGGTGGCTTGCCGCAGCACAGTCAGGCCTTTGCGGGCTACCCCGACGGCACCCCCGAAGAGCAGGTGATGTATACCGAGTCGCGGCGCAACTTTCTGGCGCTGATGTTCTGCCTGATGGTGGGCACGGCGGGCCTGCCGCACCTGCTCACGCGCTATTACACGTCCCCCACCGTGGCCGGCGCGCGCGCTTCGGTGGCGTGGTCGCTGTTCTTCATTGCGCTGCTGTACCTCAGCGCGCCTGCGCTGGCGGTGCTGGTCAAGTTCGAGGTCATGAACAACCTGGTGGGCAGCAGTTTCGACCAGCTTCCCAACTGGATGGCGCAGTGGGCGCGGGTCGATGCCTCGCTGCTGTCCATCGAGGACATGAATGGCGACGGATTCGTGCAGTTTGGCGAGATCCGGCTCGGCGCCGACCTCATCATGCTGGCCACGCCCGAACTGGGCGGTTTGCCCTATGTGGTGTCCGGCCTGGTGGCCGCAGGCGGGCTGGCGGCGGCACTGTCCACAGCCGACGGATTGCTGCTGACCATCAGCAACGCGCTGGTGCGCGACCTGTATTTTCAGAGCAAGCCGCGCAATGCCTCGCCCGAGCAGCGCGTGATCCTGACCAAGTTCACCCTGCTGGCCGTGGCGCTGGCGGCAGCGTTCGTGGCGGCGCTCAAGCCTTCGGATATTTTGCCGCTGGTGACAGCCTCGTTTTCGCTGGCGGCTTCGGCGTTTGTGCCGGTGATGGTGCTGGGCATTTTCTGGCGGGGTACCACGCGCCAGGGGGCGGTGGCCGGCATGCTGTGTGGCCTGGGCCTGGCGGCGTACTACATGCTCTCGCATGTGCCCGGGGTGCGCGCCGTGCTGCCGCACTGGCTGCTGGCCGATGGGCACCTGTGGTTCGGTATTCAGCCCATCTCGGCCGGGGTGTTCGGGGTGCCGGCCGGGCTGCTGTCGGCCCTGCTGGTGAGCTGGGTGACCCGGCCTGCACCGCCGCGGCCTCCCGTGCGCCTGGAGATGTAGCGCACGTGGGAGGTAGCGCGTTCAGCGCCCGATGTTCAGCAGTTCGACATCAAACTTCAGCGTGGCGTTGGGCGGAATCACGCCGCCCGCACCGCGTGCGCCGTAGCCCAGGGCGGCCGGAATGATGAGCGTGCGCTGGCCGCCCACCTTCATGCCCTGCACGCCTTCATCCCAGCCCTTGATGACCATGCCGGCGCCCAGGCCGAAGATGAACGGGTCGTTGCGGTCGCGGCTGGAATCGAACTTGGCACCCTGGACGCCGTCGTTGTACAGCCAGCCGGTGTAGTGCACGGCGACCTGCTGGCCCTTGGCGGCTTCGGCGCCGTCGCCCACGGTGGTGTCTTCGTATTGCAGGCCGGATGCAGTGGTGGTGAATGCCATGGCGGTTTTCCTTTGGTTTGCTATAAAAATAATAGCTTCCAGCGCTTGATGGTATTGCGCTGGAAGCCAATTTTCCTCAAAGATTGTCCCTGCCCGGCAGGGCAGGGTGTGCGGTCTATTTCTTGGCGCGGTTGGCGGCCCAGCGGTTGGCGAAGGCCTGCACATCGTTCAGACGCTTGAGCAGGTCGCTGCCCGAGGCGGTGACGATGTAGCCATCGCTGCCGTGGTCGATCAGGCCGACCTCGCGCAGTTCCTTGATGCGGGTGTTCAGCGTGTTGGGGGTGATGCCGCCCACGCTGTCCTGCAGCAGCCGGAAGGTTTGTGGATGGCCATCGCGCAGCGCCCAGAGCACACGCAGGGCATACCGGCACTCAAGCCTCTCGAACAACTGGTGGATGGCGGCGTTATCTTTGGAGCTCATCAAGCTTCTCCTTGCGCATTGGGAATGGTGCGGTGGTTCGGCCACAGAGGCCCGGCGCCAGGGGCGCGCGTGACGGACTATAGCGCTGAACCGGTTTTGCTACAAGTTTAATAGCTCCAAACGCATACCAGTAGTGCCCGAATCTGACAAAAATGGCGGAATGCTGCAAAGTGTTGCAACATCGCCACGGATTGCTCTGGCATCATCCGCACGCCCTGGGCCAATCGGCCTTGGGTTTGCCGCTGCCTGTTTCCACTGCCTGCACGAGCCTGCCTCCATGACTGCGACCGTTCCCGTCCCTCCATCCCCCCCCTCTGTGGTGCCGTCGGCACCCGGCCCTCTGCCCCTGACCGGTCTGCGCGTGGTGGAGTTCTCGCACATGGTCATGGGCCCCACCTGCGGCATGGTGTTGGCCGACCTGGGCGCCGAGGTCATCAAGGTCGAGCCCATCGAGGGTGACCGCACGCGCCACCTGCTGGGCGCGGGGGCGGGCTTCTTCCCGCTGTTCAATCGCAACAAGAAAAGCATCGCCATCGACCTGCGCCATGCGCAGGGCATGGCCGTGGCGCAAAAGCTCGCCGCGTCGGCCGATGTGGTGCTGCAGAACTTCAAGCCCGGTGCGCTGGCCAAGTACGGGCTGGACTACGCCGCGCTCAAGGAAGTCAACCCGCGTCTCATCTACGTCAACCACACCGGTTTTCTGCCCGGCCCCTACGAGCACCGCACCGCGCTCGATGAAGTGGTGCAGATGATGGGCGGGCTGGCCTACATGACGGGCCGCCCGGGCGACCCGCTGCGCGCGGGCTCCAGCGTGAACGACATCATGGGCGGCATGTTCGGCGCCATCGGCGCCATGGCGGCGCTGATGCAGCGGGGCATCACCGGGCGTGGGCAGGAAATCGATTCGGCGCTGTTCGAGAACAACGTCTTCCTCGTCGGCCAGCACATGCTGCAGTACGCCGTGACCGGGCAACCCGCTGCGCCCATGCCCGAGCGCATCTCGTCCTGGGGCCTGTATGACGTGTTCAGCGTGAAGGATGGCGAGCAGATCTTCCTCGCCGCCGTGAGCGACGCGCAGTGGGTCACCTTCTGCGATGCCCTGGGCTTCGCCGACCTGAAGGCCGACCCGCTGCTGGCCACCAACAACGACCGGGTGCGCCAGCGCGCCACCATGCTGCCCGAGCTGCGCCAGCGCCTGGCCTCGCGCTCGGCGGCCGAGCTCTCCGAACTGTTCGAGCGCAACGGGCTGCCGTATGCCCCCATCCTGCGGCCCGAGCAGCTCTACGACGACCCGCACCTCAACGCCACCGGGGGCCTGGCCGAGATCACCCTGCCCGATGGCGAGCGCGCCGGCCAGACGGCGCGCACCACACTGTTCCCGCTGCGCATGGACGGGCAGCGCCTGGGCGTACGCCTGCAGCCACCCGTGCTGGGGCAGCACACGCAGGAACTGCTGGCGCAACTGGGCTATGCGCCGCAGGAGGTGGATGCGCTGCTGGAGGCTTCGGCGGTGCGTTGACAGCGTCTATTTCGCTATCAATACAATAGCTATTGACGCTTTATGGACAAGCGCCAGGGGCGAAAAAACCTGATATTCCATGAAAAAGCGCCTGCCTCCTTGCGGAGACAGGCGCTGTGGTCAGGCCGAAGTGCTTACAGCGAATCGATGAAGCTGCGCAGCTTGTCGCTGCGGCTGGGGTGCTTGAGCTTGCGCAGTGCCTTGGCTTCGATCTGGCGGATGCGCTCGCGCGTCACGTCAAACTGCTTGCCCACTTCTTCCAGCGTGTGGTCGGTGGACATCTCGATGCCGAAGCGCATGCGCAGCACCTTGGCTTCGCGCGGGGTGAGGCCGTCGAGGATGTCCTTGACGACATCGCGCAGGCCCGCCTGCATGGCCGCTTCGATGGGGGCGGTGTTGGCACCGTCCTCGATGAAGTCGCCCAGGTGGCTGTCGTCGTCGTCGCCGATGGGGGTTTCCATCGAGATCGGCTCCTTGGCGATCTTCATGATCTTGCGGATCTTGTCCTCGGGGATCTCCATCTTCTCGGCCAGCACGGAGGCATCGGGCTCGAAGCCGAACTCCTGCAGGTGCTGGCGCGAGATGCGGTTCATCTTGTTGATGGTCTCGATCATGTGCACCGGAATGCGGATGGTGCGCGCCTGGTCCGCGATGCTCCTTGTGATGGCCTGGCGGATCCACCACGTGGCGTAGGTCGAGAACTTGTAGCCACGGCGGTATTCGAACTTGTCCACCGCCTTCATCAGGCCGATGTTGCCTTCCTGGATCAGGTCGAGGAACTGCAGGCCGCGGTTGGTGTACTTCTTGGCAATCGAGATCACGAGGCGCAGGTTGGCCTCGATCATTTCCTTCTTGGCGTCGCGCGAAGTGGCTTCGCCCTCGTTCATGCGCTTGTTGATGCCCTTGAGCTCGGCCAGCGGCACGACCACGCGCGCCTGCAGGTCCATCAGCTTTTGCTGCAGGTCCTGGATGGGCGGAATGTTGCGCGCCATCACCGCGCTCCAGGGCTTGCCGGCCTGGGCCTGCTTCTCGACCCATTTGAGGTTGAGCAGGTTGAGGGGGAAGTCCTTGATGAAGGTTTCCTGCGGCATGCCGCACTTGTCCACGATGATGCGGCGCAGCTCGCGCTCTTTCTTGCGCACATCATCGACCTGGCCGCGCACCATGTCGCACAGCTTTTCAATCGTCTTGGCGGTGAAGCGGATGGTCATCAGCTCGGCCGACAGGGCGTTCTGCGCCTTCATGTAGGCGGGCGTGCCGTAGCCTTCCTTGTCGTAGACCTTGTGCACCTTCTCGAACAGGTCGCGGATGCGGTCGAAGCGGCGCAGGGCCTCGTTCTTGAGTTCTTCGAGCTTCTTGGTCAGGGCCTTGCTGCCGCCCTTGCCGTCGTCGTCGTCGTCTTCGTCGAATTCGTCGAAGTCTTCCTCGGCCACGTAATCGTCGGCTTCATTGGGGTTGGAGAAACCATCCACGATGGTGGAGATGACCACCTTGCCCTCGCGGATTTCCTCGCCCATGTTGAGGATCTCGGCGATGGTCGCGGGCGATGCGCTGATCGCCTCCATCATGGCCATCAGGCCGCCTTCGATGCGCTTGGCGATCTCGATTTCGCCTTCGCGCGTGAGCAGCTCGACGGTGCCCATCTCGCGCATGTACATGCGCACGGGGTCGGTGGTGCGGCCGAATTCGCTGTCCACGGTGGACAGGGCGGCTTCAGCGGCTTCTTCGGCTTCTTCCTCGGTGGCGGCCGTCTGCGCGGTGTTGGTCACCAGCAGGGTCTCGGCGTCGGGGGTCTGCTCGTACACCGCCACGCCCAGGTCGTTGAGCATGGAGATCACGACATCCAGCGTTTCAGCGTCGATCAGCTTGTCGGGCAGGTGGTCGGAGATTTCGCCGTGCGTGAGGTAGCCGCGCGTCTTGCCCAGCTTGATCAGGGTCTTGAGGCGCGAGCGGCGCTTGGCCATGTCTTCCTCGGACAGGACGGTTTCGTCCAGGCCGAATTCCTTCATCAAGGCGCGTTCCTTCGCCTTGCTGATCTTCATGCGCAGGGGCTTGACCTTCTCGACCGTGGCCGCAGCCTCGGTGGTTTCTTCCACTTCGCCTTCCAGGTCGGCCTCGATGTCGGACAGGTCGGTGTCGTCGGTGTCAGCGGTTTCGGCGCCGGCCTTGGGCTTGCGGCCGCGCTTGGCGGGGGTCTTGGCCGCAGCCGTGCCTGCGGCCTTGGCAGGGCGTCCGGGGCGTTTCTTGGGCGCTTCGGTGGTTTCGGCTTCGGCGGTGGCCTTGGCGCGAGTGGTCTTGGTTTCTTCGGCGGCGGTTGTCTTGGCGGCAGGCTTGGTCACGGGCACAGTTGGGGCTTTCTTGGCCACCGGGGCGGCTGCGGCGCTCTTTTTGGCGGGCGTTGCAGCTTTGGCGGATGGTTTCTTGGCAGTTGCGGAAGCGGCCTTGGCGGCGGTGCCGGGGGCGGACTTGGGCAACTTCGCGGTCTTTTGAGCGGGCATGGACAACCTCAGATTCAAAAAGGAAACAAAGAAAACGCAAGCGCCACGGATCCCGGCGCGGGAGGCACGGCAAAGGCAGGGCCTTCGCGGTTCGAGGGGTCAACCCTCAGGGCAAGATGTCTGGGCGAACATTTGGTGTGCAGTCCTTGCGGTGAGGTGGGCAGTTGTGCGTGTGTGTCACGGTGGCCCGGCCCGGAGGTGCTGCTGTCGCTCTTGCCGACAAACCTTACATTATACCGACTGCGGGTGATTTCAAGCGGTTCCGCTCGCAATGACTTGCAGGGCGTTGCGTTTCTGTTCCAGCGCACGGTAGCGCTCCAGGGCTGTCGGGTCGTGGGGGGCCATTGCGATCAGGGCCTTTTGCTGGGCCTTGATGTCCTCGATCAGCATGCGGTTGAGCAGGTCGCGCAGTTCCAGGCGCAGTTCGTGCAGGTCGCCCTCGGTCTGGGCGTGCGAGCCGGTCATCACCTTCAGCGCCAGGGCTTCGCAGGCATGGTCGCGCAGGCTCTCGCGCAGCACGGCCCAGGGCAGCGCGCCCTGCTCATGGAACTGGCTCTCCAGCCAGGCGAAGAGGGGGCCATGGGGGGCGGGCTGGGCGCACAGCACGGCGTGGTCGTCGTGCGAAAGGTGCTCCAGAAACGCCATGTGTGACAGCAGCAGGCGCGCCGCATGGTCGATGCGGCCCGTCGCAGGGGTGCGTGGCAGGCGCGGTTGCGGCGGCCAGGGGCTGGCGTCCTTTTTGTTCCATCGGCCGTTTTTCCATTCACCGCCCTTGCGCTGCGCGGGCTTGCCGTACCCGCCCGGGGCGGGTTCGCCCTGCGGGGGCCAGCCGGCATCGGGTGCGTTGCTGCCCCAGGGGGGGGCTTCGTGGGCGGGTGCGTGGCGCGTGGCATCCCGGACGCCGGCCTGCTGCCACAGGTCGGACAGATCGCGGGCATCGAGCTGCGCCAGCTCGGCCAGCTCGCCCAGCAACTGGCGTTTGAGTACGCCATCGTGCAGGGCACCCCACAGCGGCCGGGCGTTGCTGGCCATGTGGGCCCGGCCCTCGGGGGTGCCCAGGTCGCATTGTTCGCTGGCAGCGTCCACCAGAAAGCGGCTCAGGGGCACGGCGTCGGCAATCATGCGGGCGAAAGCGTCGCTGCCATGCGCGCGGACGAAACTGTCGGGGTCGTGTTCGGGCGGCAGAAACAGAAATTTGATGCTACGCGTGTCGGTGGCGTGGGGCAGGGCGCCGTCGAGCGCCTTGCGCGCCGCGCGGCGGCCGGCGCTGTCGCCGTCAAAGCTGAACACCACCGCATCCGTGAAGCGCAGCAGTTTCTGCACATGGTCGGGTGTGCAGGCCGTGCCCAGCGTGGCCACCGCATTCGGAAAGCCCAGCTGCGCCAGCGCCACCACGTCCATGTAGCCTTCGGTGACCAGCGCGTAGCCCTGCTCGCGGATGGCGGTGCGTGCCTCGAACAGGCCGTACAGCTCCCGGCCCTTGTGGAACACCGGGGTTTCGGGGGAATTGAGGTATTTGGGCTTGTCGTCGCCCAGCACGCGGCCGCCAAAACCGATGCATTCGCCCTTGACGTTGCGGATCGGGAACATCACCCGGTCGCGGAAACGGTCGTAGCGCTTGCCGCCGTCGTCGTCGCTGACGATGACCAGCCCGCTTTCTTCCAGCAAGGGGTCGTCGTACTGGGGGAACACGCTGGCCAGGTTGCGCCAGCCTTCGGGGGCATAGCCCAGCCCATAGCGTTTGGCCACGGCGCCGGAGACCCCCCGGCCTTTGAAGTAGGCAATGGCCCTCTGTGAATCGCGCAACTGGCGCCGGTAGGCCTCGGCGGCCTTTTCCAGCACGTCGGTCAGCGTGGCCTGTCGCTGCCGCGCGGCCGCGGCGCGCTCTTTCTCGTGGGGGGAAATGTCGTCGTCAGGCACCTGCAGGCCCACCTGCTGGGCCAGGTCCTGCACGGCATCGACAAAACCCATGCCGACGTGGTCCATGAGAAAGCCGATGGCGTTGCCGTTTTTGCCACAGCCAAAGCAGTGGTAGAACTGCTTGGAGGGGCTGACGCTGAACGAGGGCGACTTTTCCCCATGGAAAGGACACAGCCCCATGAAGTTGGCGCCGCCTTTCTTCAGGGGCACGTAGCGGCCGACGATATCGACCACGTCCACGCGCGCGAGCAGTTCCTGAATGAAAGACTGGGGGATCGTCACCCGGGTATTGTCCGCGTAAACTGCCAGTTACTTGTCGTTGCACCACAGAGAGGGGTAGATGCTCAACACGATCCAGGCGCCTGTCCATGGCTGCCGCGTGCAGCGCGTGCGTCGGTGGCTGCCCTTGCTGGCTCTGGCTTGCTGGGCGCTGGCGTCGTCGGCACTGGCCGCCCCTGCGGTGCTGCGGGTGCTGGCATGGCCAGGCTATGCCGACCCGGATCTGGTGGCGGTGTTTGAAAAACGCCATGGCGTGCGGGTCGAAGTCACCACCGTGGGATCGGACGACATCCTGCGCAGCAAGCTGACCGACCTGAAAGGCCCGGTGTACGACGTTGTGGCGGCCAACACGGTGGAGATATCCCAGTTCGTCGCTCAGCAGCAACTGGTACCCCTGTCCTTGGGCGACATTCCCAATGTCACCCGCCAATTGCCGCGTTTCAGGCAGCTCGATGCGATTGCGGGCATTGCCCACCAGGGGCGGGTGTACGCCGTGCCCTACACCTATTCGGAAATGGGCCTGATCTATGACCGCAAGGCCTTCGGGGCACCCCCCGAATCGCTGGAGGTGCTTTGGGACCCGCGCTGGCGCGGGCGGGTGCTGGCGTTCGATGGCAGCAGCCACGGTTTTTCGCTGGCGTCCATGCACCTGGGCCAGTCCCCCTTTCGCATTGCCGAGGATCAGTTCGGCGCCGTGGCGCGGCACCTGGTGGCGCTGCGCCGCAATCTGCTGTCGTTCTACAACCTGCCTGAAGAGTCGCTGGAGCTGTTCCGTAGGCACGGGGTGGCTGTGATGCATGCCAACTACGGGCAGCAGCAGCTCAAGCAGTTCCTGGATGCCGGGCTGGACGTGGGGTATGTCGTGCCGCGCGAGGGGGCCCTGGCCTGGCTGGACTGCTGGGCCATTTCCAGCCGCTCGACCCAGGTGGCGCTGGCCACGCAGTGGATCAACTACATGCTCGAACCCCAGGTGAACCGCGAACTGACGCAGCGCCAGGGCTTGGCCAATACCCTGGAGGAGCCCGCCGGGCTGGTGGGGGGCGTGGTCAAGGGCTCCATCGTCTGGCTGGAGCCGGTGGAAGATGGCGCGCGCCGCAGCCGTCTGTGGCAACGCATCGTTTCGGGCGACCGGCCCGAGAGATTCTGACCATGAAGTGGAGCATCGGTTTCCGCCTCGGGTTCTTGCTGGCCTGCTTCAGCGTTCTGGCGGCCATGCTGGTGGGGTATTTCACGTTCGTGTCCGGGCGCGACATGCTCAACGACCGTGCGCAACGTGCCCTGCTGGCCACCACGCAAATCCTGACGCAGCACATGCAGGCCGGGTTTGCCACCGTGGCCCGGGACACCACCATGCTGGCAGCGCTGGTGGCCGAAACGCAGGCTGCCCAAGCGCAGGCCACCCCTGCCGTGCACGCCCATGACCGGGAGATGCTGGCCAACGTGTTCAAGGCCACGCTGTCGGCCCGCCCGGCCTACCAGCAAATCCGGCTGATCAGTGCGGGCGACCATGGCCTGGAGCTGGTGCGGGTCGAGCGCTCGGGCCGGGGCATGGTCCGCGTCGAGGGGGATGCGCTGCAGGAGAAGGCCCATTTCCCGTTCGTGTTCGAAACCCTCAAGCTGGGTGCGGGCGCGGTGTATGTCTCTGAATTCGGCATCAACCACGAGGGCATTCCCGATCAGGGCGGCGAACTGCCCGTGTTCAACATGGCGGCGAGCATTGTGCAGGGCGGGCAGCTGGTGGGGGTCATCGTGATCCGTGTGACGGCCGATGCTTTTTTTGCCAATCTCAGCGCCGGTCTGCCCGCACCCTACGGGTTTTATCTGCTCAACCGCTGGGGGGATTTTCTGGTGCATTCGGACCGCAGCCAGACCTATGGTTTTGACCGGGGCCAGCGCATCCTGGCGCAGGACAGTCTGCCCCCGGTAGGCCAGATCATTCAAGGACAAAGCCGCCAGGTGGTGATGACGCACCAGGGCAGCGATGGCAACCCGCAGGTGCTGGCCTTTGTGCGCATGCCGCTGGGCTTTCAGGACGACGGGCGGTTCATGGTGGTGGGGCTTTCGCAGCCGATGGCCGTGGTACGGGGCGAGGTCGTCGAGCTGGGGCGCAGCATTGGCAAGATCCTGCTGGCGCTGTGTCTGGGCGGCATCGTGCTGGCGGCCTGGGTGTCCCGGGTGGTTACCGGGCCGCTGCATGAAATGGTGCGGGCCACACAGGCGTTTTCGCAGGGGCAGGCGCATGGCGCGCTGCCCGTGAAGCGGCAGGACGAGCTCGGCGAACTGGCCCGCAGTTTCAGCGACATGGAGCAGCAGATCCGCCTGCAGATGACCGAACTCAATGCCAGCCGCGATGCCATGACGCATCTGGCACACCATGATGCCCTGACGGGGTTGCCCAACCGGCGGATGTTCGAGCAGCGCCTGGCGCAGGCGCTGGAGATGTCGCGGCGCAGTGGCCGGCCTTGCGCCCTGCTGTTTGTGGATCTGGACGAGTTCAAGTCCATCAATGACAGCCTGGGCCATGCCATGGGGGACGCCGTGCTCAAGGCTACCGCACAAGTCATTCAGGGTGCCGTGCGCCAGGTGGACACCGTGGCCCGGCTGGCCGGGGACGAGTTCACCGTGCTGTGCGAAAACGTAGACTCCGAAGAGGCCGCGCAGCAGATTGTTGCCAAACTGCAGCAGGCCTTCGAGCAGCCGCTGGACATCCAGGGCAAGCCTTACCCCTTGCGCGCCAGCATCGGTCTGAGCCTGTTCCCGCGCGATGCGCAAGATGCCCACAACCTGCTGGCCAGCGCGGATGCAGCGATGTACCGCGCCAAGCTGAACCGGCGCACCAGCACTTTCTAACTTTCCTACCGTATTTGCCCATGACGTCGATCTTCGATCAGAACCTGCCACGCACCGCTGCCAACTTTGCCCCGCTGTCGCCGCTGGGCTTCATCGAGCGCACCGCCGAGGTCTACCCCGACCGTCTGGCCATCGTGCACGGCAGCCTGCGCCAGACCTGGGCGCAGACCTACGCGCGCTGCCGTCAGCTCGCCAGCAGCCTGCGCCGCGCCGGCATAGCCAAGAACGACACCGTGGCCGTGATGCTGCCCAACACGCCGCCCATGGTGGAGGCGCACTTTGGCGTGCCCATGGCGGGCGCCGTGCTCAACGCGCTGAACACCCGGCTGGACCCCGAGGCCATTGCCTTCATGCTGGACCACGGCGAGGCCAAGGCCGTGATCGTGGACCCCGAGTTCGCGCCCACCCTGGCCAAGGCGCTGGCGCTGCGCCAATCCACCACGCCGCTGCTGCTGATCGACGTGGAGGACGCTGTCTATGGCCCCGCCAGCCAGACGGTCGGCAGCACCACCTACGAGGCCTTCGTGGCCGGCGGTGACCCGCAGTTCGCCTGGGAGCTGCCTGAAGACGAGTGGGACGCTATCGCGCTGAACTACACCAGCGGCACCACCGGCAACCCCAAGGGCGTGGTCTACCACCACCGGGGTGCCTATACCAACGCCATCAGCAACGTGCTGGAGTGGGACATGCCCAAGCACGCGGTGTACCTGTGGACGCTGCCCATGTTCCACTGCAACGGCTGGTGCTTTCCCTGGACGGTGGCGGCGCGCGCGGGCGTCAACGTGTGCCTGCGCCGCGTGGAGGCGCAGGCCATCTTCGACGCCATCCGCAACCACGGCGTCACGCACTACTGCGGCGCGCCCATCGTGCACGGCCTGCTGGTCAACGCCCCGGCCGCGATGAAAGTGGGTGTGCCCGCGGGCGTCAAGGCCATGGTGGCGGGCGCCGCGCCGCCGGCCTCGATGATCGAGGGCATGGAGACGATGGGGTTCGACCTGACCCATGTCTACGGCCTGACCGAGGTGTACGGCCCGGCCACGGTGTGCGCCAAGCACGAGGCCTGGGACGGCCTGGACATTGGCGAGCGCGCGCGGCTCAACGCGCGCCAGGGCGTGCGCTACCACCTGGAGCGCGACGTGCGCGTGCTCGACCCCGAAACGATGTTGCCCGTGCCGCAGGACGGCGAGACCATGGGTGAGATCATGTTCAAGGGCAACATTGCCATGAAGGGCTACCTGAAGAATCCCAAGGCCACCGAGGAAGCCTTCGCCGGTGGCTGGTTCCACAGTGGTGACCTGGCCGTGCAATACCCCGACGGCTACATCAAGATCAAGGACCGCAGCAAGGACATCATCATCTCGGGCGGCGAGAACATCTCGTCCATCGAGGTCGAAGACGTGCTCTACCGCCACCCTGACGTGCTCGCTGCCGCCGTGGTGGCCAAGCCCGACGCCAAATGGGGCGAGACGCCGTGCGCCTTCGTGGAACTCAAGGCGGGTGCCACGACGACGCCCGAGGACATCGTGGCGCACTGCAAGCAGCACCTGGCCGGCTTCAAGGTGCCGCGCGCCGTGGTGTTTGGTGAGCTGCCCAAGACCAGCACGGGGAAGATCCAGAAGTTCGAGCTGCGCAAGCAGGCGGGCTCTGCGGACGCGATCGATGTGTAAGTCGCGCGCTTGCACAGCGCAGGGCCGCCGTGGTTGAGGGGGCGGTGACTGCGGCGCCTTCGCCGCTGCTGATGGGGGTGTCGCTGCTGGGCGGCATTGGCCTGTTCCTGCTCGGCATGACCATGCTCACCGATGGCCTGAAGCTGGCTGCGGGCCGGGCGCTGGAACGCATTCTGGCCGCATGGACGCGCACGCGGCTGCACGGACTGGTCACCGGTGTGCTGCTCACGGCGCTGGTGCAGTCGTCCACGGCCATGACGGTGGCCGCGATCGGCTTCGTCAACGCCGGGCTGCTGAGCTTCACCTCGGCCCTGTGGGTGGTGTTCGGCTCCAACGTGGGGTCTTCGGTGACGGGCTGGCTGGTGGCGTGGATCGGCTTCAAGATGAAGATCGACGCTTTTGCGCTGCCGTTCATCGGCATCGGCATGGCGCTCAAGCTCACGGGTGAGGGCACGCGCCGCAGCGGGCTGGGCATGGCACTGGCGGGGTTTGGCGTGCTTTTTCTGGGCATTGACCTGCTCAAGGATGGTTTTGAGGGCCTGGGGCCGCAGGCCTTGCCGACGCTGGAAAGCACCGTCTCCGGGGTGGCATTGGCAGGTCTGCTCGGCGTGGGCATCACGATATTGCTGCAGGCCTCGGCGGCGACCTTCGCGCTGGTGCTGACGGCCGTGGCCGGGGGCATGATGCCGGTCGAGGTGGGGGCCGGCATGGTGATTGGCGCCAATATCGGCACCACACTCACCGGCATTCTGGCCGCCATCGGCGCCACCTCCAATGCCCGCCGGCTGGCGGCGGCCCATGTGCTGTTCAATGTGGTCACGGCCCTGGTGGCCATGGCGCTGCTGTCTCCTTTGCTGGCGCTGATCCATGCCGTGGGAATCTGGCTCATGGGCAGCGGCGATGTGGTGACCCAGCTCGTGATCTTCCACACCCTGTTCAATCTGCTCGGCGTTGCTCTGATGTGGCCCTTGTCGGGGCCGCTGGTGCGCTTTCTCCTGGCCCGGTTTGGCTCGACCGATGAGGACGCCGCCCGGCCGCGCTACCTTGATCGCAACGTGGCGGCCGTGCCGGCGCTGGCGCTGCAGGCGCTGCGCCGCGAAATGGCGCGCATGGGGCACTTGGCCATGCAGCTGGCAGGCGAGGCCGTGCGCCAGAACCCGCTGGCCTTGCCGTGGGCGGCGCCGGTGCCCCAGGCCGACGTGCGCCTGGCGCGCCAACTGGAGACGGTGGAGCACTTGCAAAAGGAGATTGGCCGGTTTGTCAGCGAGGTCAGCCGCAACCCCATGCACCAGGATGTGGCGAGCCAGTTGCCCGAGCTGCTGCGGATTGCCACGCACTTCGACACCCTGGCCCGGGTGATGCACCATGTGGGGGTGCAGGGCAGCCACACGCCCCGGGCGAGCGGGGGCAGCCCGTCCGTGCTATCGGGCTTGATCCTGCCAGGCATGCCTGACAACCCTTCCGCCGAAGCGGGAGCAGCCAGCCCGGACATCGTGGTTTGCGTGGTGCCGGTGTTCACGGCGGCCCAAAGCTTTTTTGCATCGGCCGACCCGGAAGGTCCGCACCAGGGCCCGGGCGGCGAGTGGGTGGTGGGCGAAGCGCGCACGGCCTTCGAGGAGGCCTACCAGACGGCCAAGGCCGGGTTGCTGCATGCGGGCGCGGGCGGTGCCGTGGATGTCAATGCCGTGTACGAGTGGCTGTCGCGCCTGAGCGATCTGCGCCGGGCGGTCGAGCAGGGGTTCAAGGCCATTCAGCGTCTGGCGGCGCTGCCCGAGCTGTCGGCGCAGGTCGATGGCGGGCCTGCCGGGGGCCGCACGGCGGACGGCGAGTCCGCCGATTGAATCTGATTTGCTACTTATTTGATAGCTGTTAGCGCCCGTGCAACGGGCGCTAGAGGCATTTTTTATTCTTAGTCACCCATGACGACGCCCTCGCGGCGCGGGTCGGCACCACCGAACCAGACGGGCTGGCCGTGCGCCTGGCCGCGCGTGAGGGCTTGCAGGCCGCTGGTCATGTTCATCTCGCGCACCTCGGCGCCCCGGGTGCGCAGCTGCTCCACCGTGGCGGGCGGAAAGCGCTTTTCCTCGAGCAGCGAGGGGCCGTTGAGCGAACCGAAGTTGGGCAGGTTGATGGCCTGCTGCGGCATCAGACCCCACTGCAGCGTGCCGTAGAGCACCTTGGCCGTGTAGTGGATGATGAGCGCGCCGCCCGGGCTGCCGCCGCTCATCAGCACCTGGCCGCTGGCCTTGTCAAGCACCAGCGTGGGCGCCATGGACGAGCGGGGGCGCTTGCCCGGCTGCACGCGGTTGGCTATTGAAGCGCCTTGCGCATCGGCGGGGACAAAGCTGAAATCGGTCAGTTCGTTGTTCAGCAAAAAGCCTTTGACCATCTGGCGCGCGCCAAACGCATCCTCGATGGTGGTGGTCATGGCCAGGGCGTTGCCCTGGGCATCGACGATGCTGATGTGGCTGGTGCCGTATTCGGGCTGGTCTGGCATGGGGGCCAGGCTGGTCCTGGTGCCAGCGGGGTTGCCGGGCTGGGCTGTCTTCATGCTCTGCGCACCAATCAGCTGCGCGCGGCTGGCGAGGTAGCCTGGGTCGATCAGGCTCATCCAGCTGCCGCCGGGGGGCTGCACGAAATCGGGGTCGGCCACATAGAGGGCGCGGTCGGCAAAGGCCAGGCGCGCGGCCTCGGTGTAGAGGTGCAGCCATTCGGCCGAGGGCAGGCCGTCCTGCAGCGGCAGGCTGGCGGCGTTGGTGTGGTTCAGGATGCCCAGGATCTGGCCCACGGCGATGGCGCCCGAGCTGGGCGGCGGGAAGCCGCAGAGGCGGTAGTCCTGCGCGCGGGCGCGGTAGTCGGTGCACAGCGCCTCGCGTTTTCTGGGCTGGTAGGAGGCCAGGTCAGCCAGGCTCAGGCGGCCGGGGTTGGTGGGGTGCTGGCGCACCTTGTCCACGATGGCCTCGGCCACCGGGCCTTCGTGCAGGGCACGGCTGCCCTCGGTGGCGATCTGGCGCAGCACGTCAGCCAGTTCGGGGTTTTTCAGCAGATGGCCCACGGGCCAGGGTTTGCCTGCGGCGTCATAGAAGTAGGCGGCCGCCACCGGGTCTTTGGCCAGAAATTTTTCGTTGGCCAGCAGGGTGTGCAGCCGCGCGCTGACCTTGAAGCCGCCCTCGGCCAGTTGAATGGCGGGCTGGAACAGCGCCGCCCAGGGCAGCCTGCCGTGCTGGCGGTGCGCCATCTCCAGCATGCGCACGGTGCCCGGCACGCCGACCGAGCGGCCTCCGACCACGCCGTCATGGAATGCCAGGGGCTTGCCGCTGGCGTCGAGAAAGAGCTTTTCGTCAGCGGCAGCGGGCGCGGTCTCGCGCCCGTCATAGGCCTCCACCTGGCCGCCGCGCGCGTGCAGCAGGAAGGCGCCGCCCCCGATGCCGCTGGACTGGGGTTCGACCAGCGTCAGCACCATCTGCACCGCGATGGCCGCATCCACGGCCGAGCCGCCGGCCTTGAGCACCTGGTAGCCCGCGTCGGTGGCCAGCGGGTTGGCGGCAGCCACGGCGAACTGCGTGGTGGCCCAGCCCGGCTTTTCGGTGTAGCCGGATGCCCCTTCGGGCTGGCTGGGCACGGTGTAGCTGAAGCGCGGGGTGCTGCTGCAGGCGGCCAGCAGGGCAGCTGTGGCCAGAAGTCCCAGGTGACGGAAAGGGCTGCGGTGCATGGCGTTCTCCTGTAGGGTGGGCGCCCATCGTAGATCGACCATCGGCAGGGTGTGCACGCAGGGTCGAAAACCCCCTGTTTAGGGTAAAAATAGAGGCGGGCGGATTCAAGTACGAAGTGCAACGCAAGTAAACCGAGTTGGGCCAAGAGTGCATAGGATGCATTTTTGTGACCGGCCAGTCCCAAACGTTGCACCATGACCTATACCCACTTGACCCGAGAAGAACGATACCAAATCCACGCACTGCGTCGTCAAAACATAAGCCCGGCAGTGATAGCCGCACAGCTCAATCGAAGCCGCTCGACCATCACCCGCGAGCTCAATCGCAACGCTGGAGCCCAAGGCTACAAACCCGCCCGCGCTCATGAGCGAGCCCGTGCCCGCCAAAGGGCACGGCGCAATGCACGCCAGTTCAATGCGCGGCAGTGGAGCCAGGTGCACAGCTATCTGCGCCTGGAGCTTTCTCCCGAGCAGGTCAGCGGACGGCTGCGGCTGGAGGGCGTGCTGACCATCAGCCACGAATGCATCTACCAGCACATCTATGACGACAAACGCAAAGGCGGTGAGCTAATCAAACACCTGCGCTGCCAGAAGGTGCGACGCAAGCGCTACGGCAGCGGACAAGAGCGGCGCGGCACACTCAAAGATCGGCTCTGCATAGAGCAGCGCCCCGCCATCGTTGACGCACGCAGCCGCATGGGTGACTGGGAGGGTGACACCGTGGTCGGCAAGGGCCACCAAGGGGTACTGGTGACCTTGGTGGAGCGCAAGTCCCGCTACACACTGGCGCAGCAACTGGACTCGCGCCACAGCGCAGGGGTGACCGAGGCTGTGATCGCACTGCTGCGACCTCACAAACACTTGTGCGAAACGATCACGTTCGACAATGGCAAGGAGTTTGCTGAGCATGCATTCATCGCCGCCAGTCTGGGGGCGGATGTGTACTTCGCGCATCCCTACCACTCATGGGAGCGTGGGCTCAACGAGAACACCAATGGCCTGCTGCGCCAGTACTTCCCCAAGTGCACCAACCTGCGCCGGGTCTCGCAGCACGAAGTTGACGATGCGCTCTACCGGCTCAACCACCGACCCCGCAAGTGCCTCAACTACCGCACTCCCCACGAGGTGTTCATTGGCTTGGAGACTCGTCCGTTACACTGAAATTCGGTGCACTTTGTAGTTGAATCTGCGGCGTTTTATGCCTCTGGCGCTTTATGGGTATGCGCTGGCAGCTATTCATATGAGAGCAAACGAAGCGGCGGTGCACCTGTCGCCCTGGGCCCGCCCGGGGGGGAAGGCCGTCGATCAGGCGGGCATCACGCGGTTTTTGCCGGCGCGTTTGGCCAGGTACATGCCCTGGTCGGCGCGGCGAATGGCCTCGGTGCTGGTTTCGGTGGTGGAGAGCTGGGCCACCCCGGCGCTGAAGGTGATGAGCAGCTTTTCGTTGTTGCGCAGAAAAAACCGTGTGGTCAGCTCACGCTGCAGGCGCTGCATGGCCTCCACGCCCTGGGGCAGGGCGGTGTCGGGGAGAACCACGACGAATTCTTCGCCGCCGTAGCGCGCCAGCATGTCCTGCGGGCGCAGCACCTCGCGCACCACGGTGGCCAGGTGCACCAGCGCGGCGTCGCCGGACTCGTGGCCCAGGCGGTCGTTGATCTGCTTGAAGTTGTCCACGTCGAGCAAGGCCACGCACAGCGGCGTTTCGGAGCGCCGGGCGCGGGCGATCTCGCGCTCGATCACCTCGTCCAGCCCTTTGCGGTTGAGCGAGCCGGTCAGCGGGTCGTGGCGTGCCTGGGCGCTGGCCTTGTCCAGTTCGTTTTGCAGGCGTGTCATTTCGGCCTGTTTCAGCGCGGTGCGTTCGCGCAGGTCGACCAGTTCGTCGCGCACCACGCGGCTGTCCAGGGCCATGGTGCGCGTGGCGCCCACCACCTCCTTGAGCACAGGGGTGATTTCTTCCAGCGTGCTGGCCTGGGCAATCTGCTCGGCGTAGTGCTCCATCCGGTCCTGGTAGCCGCTGCTGGCCTGGGTCATGGTCGAGAGGCGTTCGATGAAGGTGGCGAGCATCTCCTTCATCTGCTCCTGGGCTTCGACCATGCGGCCCTTGGCTTCGGTCTGCTTGAAGATCACGTCCTTCAGGCGGCGCTGCACATCGTCCAGGCGCCGCAGCGTGAGGGGTTGCGCGGTGGCGGCCACCAGGGCCTCGGCCTGGCCATGCAGCCAGCGGTCGTCCAGGCTCAGGGAGGCGATGTTGGTGAACACCATGTGCAGCAGTTCGAGCAGCATGGCACGGACGGCGGCCTGGTCTTCCGTGGCAAACGACAGGCGGAAACTGAAATTCGACAGCATCAGCTGCAGGGTGCTGGCGGGCGGCTCGGGCTGGCGCAGGAACTGCACCAGTTGCTCGCCCAGCAGGTGAACGCGGGCATCGTCGCTGCTCAAGCCATGCAGGGTGTGTTCCACCAGCCGCGCCATTTGTTCGGCCAGTTCGGCGGGAACAACGAAGGGGGCAGGGGCGGTGGCGGGCAGGGCAGCGGAGAGCGAGAGGGCTGGCGGCGCGCTGGAGGCGGCATCGATGCTCGCCACGGAGGTTCCGGCACCGAGCTTGGCGTAGCCCACCAGCGTGCTTTGCAGGGCAGACCAGTCGTGCTGCGCCACGGCGGCCTCGAACTGGTCGAGCAGGCGCTTCTGGACCGGTGTCTGGCCGGGAATCACCCGAAGGATCTGGCGCAAAGAGCCTTCCGGAAAAGGCGGAGGCGTGATGTTGCCCGAGATCTCGTCGTACAGCGAACGGTAGTTGTCGGGGGTGGGCGCCAGCCGGCGCAGGGCCAGCTGCTTGAGGGTTTCGCGCGCAATCTCCGAAGGAAGTTTCTCGGCCATGAAAAGCCACCAGGGCAGTAGATGCAGGAAGCATCAAGTGTGACAGAGGCTCTGGGGCTTGAACAGGTTCAGGCCACAAGGCGCGTCATGCCGGTGAATGAGATGATGGTTGACGCGCTGCCTCCAGTTGGTGGGCTGGCATGGGGCGGGCAAAGGCATAGCCCTGGAGCACATCGCAGCCCTGCTGCGCCAGGTAGTCTGCCTGTTCCAGGGTTTCCACGCCTTCGGCCGTCACCGCCAGGCCCAGCCCATGGGCAAGGTGAACGATGGCGGCCACGATGGTGCGGCTGTGTTCTTGCTGGGGGAGGTCGCGTACAAAGCTGCGATCGATCTTGATACGCTTCATCGGCAGTTGCCGCAGGTAGGCCAGGGACGAGTAGCCGGTGCCAAAGTCGTCGATGGCCAGTTGCACGCCGAGCTGACCCAGGCGGTGCAGGATGTGCGCACCTGCATCCATGTTGTCCATCAGAACGGTTTCGGTCAGCTCGATCTCCAGCAGCTGGGGTGTCAGGCCGGTCTCGCGCAGGATGTCCATGACGGTGCTCAGGAACCGAGTGTCATGCAGCTGGCGGGCCGACACATTGACGGCCACGGCCAGGGGGGCTGTGTGCTGCCATCGGGCGGCGTCGGTGCAGGCCGTGCGCAGAACCCAGTAGCCTAGGGCCTCGATCAGCCCCGTATCCTCGGCCACTGCCACGGCTTCCAGGGGCGGAACGACACCCAGAACCGGGCAGGTCCAGCGCAGCAGTGCCTCGGCTCCCACCATGGAACGGTCCTGGGCAGAAAACACGGGCTGATAGTGCAATGCCAGTCCTTCTCCGTCGTGCAGGGCCTTGCGCAGTTCCTTTTCCACGGCCAGGCGTCGCAGCAGCGCCTGGTTCATGGTCGGGTCGAAGCGCTGACAACGGTTCTTGCCCAGGTCCTTGGCACGGTACATGGCGGTATCGGCATGGCGCACCAGGCTGTCAAAGTCCTGGGCGTCCTGCGGGTAGCTGGCAATGCCCGCGCTGCCCGTCACCTGCAAGGATTGCCCTTCATCCGTAAAGGGGGTCTGGAAGGTGGCGATGATGCGCTGGCCATAGCGTTCAAGCAGGGGGTCGTCAAAACTGCCGGCCAGGATGATGGCGAACTCATCTCCCCCCATGCGACAAACCGTGTCGCCGCTGCGCATCGCGGTTTGCAGGCGTTGGGCCACCTGGCTCAGCAACGCATCGCCGGCCGCGTGGCCGTGCGTGTCGTTCATGGTCTTGAAATTGTCCAGGTCGATCAGGACCAGGGCCACATTGCCGCCGGTTTGCCGGGCATGTGCGATGTAGGTGGCCAGCCGCTCATTGAAGGCATGGCGGTTGCCGACGCGGGTGACAGGATCGGTGTGGGCGAGCACGTCCAGCCGGTTCTCGGCGTCCCGAACTGCAGCGCGGCTGCGCAGCACCAGCAAGGAGGCCAGCCCCATGGCACCCAGCGCGATCAAGAGGGCGCCGAAGAAATGAACCGCCAGACGCTTGTAGGCCTCCTGCATGGACTTGCGAACGTAGACCCAGCCCCCGGGCTGGTGTTTCGGACCAATCGGGTGGATCAGCCGCAGTTCTCTGAAGTCGGACTGCTCCGGCGGGCCCGTCAACGTTTCGGATGGCAAGCTCATGGCCAATGGTGGTTGGCCATCGCGCTGAAAGCCGGCGAACAGAGCCCCGTTGGCGCGGTAGACGCCGACAGTCAGCACCATGGGAGAGGCGTGCAGTGCCTGCAGCATTTCACGCGCGGCGCGGTCGTCGTTGAATACCAGGGATGCCGAAACGTTGTCGGCCACGATGGCAGCCTCCACATGACTGTCCTGCAGCATGGTGTGACGGATGCTCCAGTATTCAAACACCGTCAGCAGCAGCACGACCAACAACAACGCAAGGCCGGTGGCGGTCATGCCGCTCAGCACCAGCCGGGAGGTGAGGCTGGCGGGAGCGCTGGCGGTGCCGGGGGGCTTTTTCATCGCACGCTCCGTGCCAGCCGCAGTAGCCGGGAACTGATCACCAGCCCGGCCTTGCCGGCGGCGGCGTTGTTTACGTCGAAAACGATGCGACCGCGCTGTTCGGCGAGCGCGATCATGACCCCGATGTGCAGGGCGGCAGGGTCGTCCGAGAGCGTGAGCATGCCATGTCGGCCGAGCAGGGGTTCTTGGGCGAGGTGCTCCAGGTCGGCCCCCTGCAGCACCAGCACACGGCACTCCAGGGCGCTGCCAGGGTCGAACAGACGCACGCGCACGTGCTGGCCGTTGGGCAGTTTCTTGCCGTCCAGAGCATGGAGTGGACGCACCAGGGGGCTGAAGGCCGAGACGCAGAGGCTCCAGTCCTTTGTGCCGCCCGGGCTGTTGATGGGCCAATCCACAAACTGAATGAAGTTAAGGATGTAGGCCGCCTTCATATCGTGTTCTGCCACGGGCGACTGCGCCCGTGCCGGGCTTTGCCATGCCAGTGCGCATGCCATTGCCGACAGTAGCCACCAGGACAGACGGAGCAGGTGCATGGCTCAGAACCTGTGCGTGAGTTTCACGCGCAGGCTGCGTCCGTCTTGCAGAAGGGAGTGGCCACGGATCTCGAACGATGCCGGGTCGGCATAGCGTCGGTCGAACAGATTGCGGACGCTGAAGGAAAGCTGGGTGCCGCTGGACAGGGTGGCGCTGTAGGTGAGGTGGGCCAGTACATGACCGGCGACCCGGGAACTGGGGCTCAGGCGTGAGCTGACGCCGATGAGCTCCAAGCCCAGGCGCCCATGGGTCCAGGTAGCGCCCGGGAAGTTGCCAAACGGGCCGGACCATTGAATCTTGGCCAGATGGCGCGGGGCATTGACCAACGGTTCGCCTGTCCAGGCGTTGTTCGCCTGTTGCCAGCCGTAGGCCGCCTTGAGGCGCAGGCCTTGGCCCCAGCGATGTTCAACTTCGGCCTCTACGCCACGTACCCTTGCACCGGTGATGTTGCTGAATGTCAACCGCTCCAGAGTGGGGATTTCTCCGAGCGTGATCAGGTTGCGCACCTCGGATCGAAAGGCTGTGAGCAACATGCGCGTGGCATTGCTGGGGGCGTGCTCGATCGCCAGCTCGGTGGTGCGCACGCGTTCCGGGCGCAGGGGGGAGCCTGAATCCACCACGCCGCCCGGCTGGTCTACCCGGTAATCCTGCTCATAGGCATTGGGAGGTCGGTAGGCGGTGCCGTGCAGCAGCTTGAGCGTGGTTGACGGCGTCATCCAGTGGACCAGCCCCAGCCGGGGGTGGATGCTGCCGCCATTGCCTTCATGGTGGTCGTAGCGCAGGCCCGTGTGCAGCGCCAGGTCGGGGCGCAAGGCCCATTCATCCTGGATGTAGGCGGCCGGCACCTGGTTTTTCCGGTGGGTGTCGAGGTAGATCGCGGCAGGCGCAAGGTCGGCATTCGACTGGGCGATGCGCGTATCGCGCCGGTAGTCGATGCCCCACACGATCTTGTGTCGGGCGAGGGCGGTGCTTACCCATTGCAGTTCGGCACCCCACCACTGGCCTTGGGCCGTATCGTGGTTGACTGTGACGGGTGGGTAGTCGTAGACGTAGTCGCCTGCATAGCGGTACCGGCCTGCATGCAGCCGGGTCGTCAGATCGATGCCCGGGGCCAGTCTGGTCGTGTATTCGGCAGCCAGGCGGGTGCTTTCGTCGAGCGTGTGTGAACGCGGGTCGTTGAACAGCTGGGAAAAAGCGGCCGTAGGAATGCCCTTGCGGCGCTCGCCGTGTGACAGGGACAGTGAGAGCCCTTCATGCCGCATCCGGGCGAACAGGGACGTACTGCGGTCATAGTCCAGCCCTTGGGCCACTCCCTGGTTGTCCTGCGGCGTGTCATACAGTGGAAAGTAGAGGTCTTGGCCGCGCTCATGGGAGCGGGTGACCGACACCAGCCAGCTAGCCCCTTTCGCGTCCACACTGCCCCAACTGCCCTGGAGCCGGGCGCGGCCCTTGCTGCCCACCTCGAGGCTCGCGCGTGTGCCTGCGAGCTGGGCCCCGTCCTTGGTGATGACGTTGATCACGCCAAAGAAGGCGTTGGCGCCGTAGATGGCAGAACCTGGGCCGGGCAGGAATTCCACGCGCTCGATCAGGTCGACATCGATGGTGAAGTCGGTGCCGATGGCCGCCTGGTCGAAAACGTTATCGTTGGTGCGGACTCCATCCACCAGCAGCAGCACGCGGGTGTTGTAGTCGCCGGGCGTGGCGAAGCCGCGCGTACCCAGGTAGTGATAACTGCGGTCATAGCTGGTGTAGAGCCCGCGCATGCCGTTCAGAATGTCCGCCAGTGAGCGGTAGCCGAAAGTGCGGATGTCTTCTGCGGTCACCACGCTCATGGCCGCTGGGGCCTCCAGCAGGGTCTGGGCGTAGCGGCTTGCGGTGTGCACCTCCATCTGCATGAGCGCTTCCAGTGGCAGGGAGGCGATGTCATCGCCATGGGCGCCCCGGGCGCCAGTGCTGCAAAGGAGGGCGCCGGTCAGCAGAGCCAGGGACAGAGGGCGTCGAGGCCTGCAGAAGGAGAGGTCAGCTGGGGACCGTCGCGTGAGATGCATCGGAAGAGCGCAATCGTGGCATGGTGCGTCGGTGCCATGGTTGGCTCCGTGGGTCCCTGCCATGTGAATATAGGTTGCATGTAAAAAATTGCAACGATTGCAGCATCATAGCTGTCCGGCCATCCGAAACGGATGGGGAAAATCCTACCCCCGGCGTGCACGCAGTGAATGGGCACTGCACCGGGATGGCGCAGTGCCAGAGTCCGGAACTCAGTTCACCATGACCAGCTTGCCCTGCACGCTGCGCGAGCCCATGCGGGCGTAGGCGGCGGGCAGCTCGGCCATGGGCATGGTGCGGTCGATCACGGGCTTGATCTTGCCCTGGGCGTACCACTGCGCCAGTTCCATCATCATGGCGGCGTTGGCCTTGGGTTCGCGCTTGGAGAATTCGCCCCAGAAAACACCCACGATGGAGGCACCCTTGAGCAGCGGCAGGTTCAGTGGCAGCGCCGGGATGGGACCCGAGGCGAAGCCCACCACGAGGTAGCGGCCGCGCCAGGCGATGGAGCGGAAGGCTGGCTCGGCGAAGTCGCCGCCCACGGGGTCGTAAATGACATCGGGGCCCTTGCCATCGGTCAGGCGCTTGATTGACTCGCGCAGGTCTTCCTTGGCGTAGTTGATGGTGGCGTCGGCGCCCAGCGAGGTGCACAGGGCGCATTTTTCATCGGTGGAAGCGGCGGCGATCACCTTGGCTCCCATGGCCTTAGCGATCTGGATGGCCGCTGTGCCCACGCCGCCAGCTGCGCCCAGCACGAGCACGGTTTCGCCGGCCTTGAGCTGCGCGCGGTCCACCAGCGCGTGGTGCGAGGTGGCGTAGATCATGATGAAGGCCGCCGCGTCCACATGCGGAAAGCCGGGGGGCAGAGGCATGCACAGTGCCGCGGGGGCGATGGTGTGGGTGCCGAAGCCACCGGTGCCCGACAGGCAGGCCACGTTCTGGCCGGGCTGCAGGTGGGTGACACCCTCACCCACGGCCTGCACCACGCCAGCGTATTCCGAGCCCGGCACGAAGGGCAGCGGTGGCTTGATCTGGTACTTGTTCTGCACGATCAGCAGATCAGGGAAGTTCAGGCTCGCAGCCTTGATCTCCACCAGCACTTCGCCCGCCTTGGGGGAGGGTGTGGGCAGTTCGGTCCAGGTCAGGGCTTCGACGCCCGTGGGGTTGGTGCATAGCCAAGCGTGCATGGGATGTGTCTCCGGTCGTTGGGAGGCGGAATGATAGGGCTGTGGCGCCGATGCCCCATGTCCCACGAGCGACGCAGCGGTGCGGGCAGGGCGGCGCCTACAATCCGTTGCACACTGCCCCGCACCATGAAAATTCTTATTTGCAATGACGACGGCTACCAGGCGCCCGGCATCGTGGCGCTGCATGCGGCGCTGTCCAGGGTGGCCGACGTGGAAGTGGTGGCGCCCGAGCACAACAACAGTGCCAAATCCAATGCGCTGACGCTGCATTCGCCGCTGTACGTGCACCAAGCCCACAACGGCTTTCGCTATATCAATGGCACCCCGGCCGATTGCGTGCATATCGCGCTGACCGGGCTGCTGGGTTACCGGCCGGACCTGGTGGTTTCGGGTATCAACAACGGTGCCAACATGGGCGACGACACCATTTATTCAGGCACCGTGGGAGCTGCGATGGAGGGCTACCTGTTCGGCATTCCGTCGATTGCCTTCTCTCAGGTGGATAAGGGCTGGGGCGAGATCGAGGCGGCCGCCCAGATGGCCGCCGACATCGTGCGCCAGATGGCCGCGCAGGACCTGGTGGGTCAGGCGCCCTGGCTGCTCAATGTGAACATTCCCAACTTGCCTTTGCACGCCCTGCGGCCCATGAAGCTGTGTCGCCTGGGAAGGCGCCATGCGGCAGAACGTGTGATCACCCAGGAAAGCCCGCGCGGCGAGACCATGTACTGGATCGGTGGCGCTGGAGCCGCCAAGGACGATGCCGAGGGCACGGATTTCCATGCCACGGCGCAAGGCCATGTGGCCGTGACGCCGCTCAAGGTGGACCTCACCGATCACCAGAATCTGGGCTACTGGGCGCAAACGGCGGCGCGTCTGTCTGCTGGCCTCGGAACGCAGTCCGCGGTGGCTGCGACAAAGGCCCATTGATGCAGCAGCGCCGTCCAGGGTTCCCCGCGCGGATCTCGTTGCCGACGCCCGGCCAGCGACCAGTCTCCGGCACGACAACGCGGTCAGGTAGCTTGCCCGGTGTGCCCGTTCCGGCCGGGCTGGGGCTGGACTCGGCCGCAGTGCGAACGCGCATGGTGCAGCGGCTCTCGGCCATGGGAGTGACGGCGCCCCAGGTGCTCCAGGCCATGGGGGCAGTGGAGCGGCACCGCTTCGTCGATACAGGCCTGGTCAACCAGGCGTATGAGGACACCAGCTTGCCCATCGGGCTTGGACAGACCATTTCCAAGCCCAGCATCGTGGCACGAATGGCCGAACTGCTGCTGGGGGCCGAGATCGCCCGCTCGACCGGAGGTCTCGGTCGCGTGCTGGAAATCGGCACGGGTTGTGGTTACCAGGCGGCTGTGCTCAGCAAGCTGGCGCGCGAGGTCTACAGCATGGAACGATTGCGAGGCCTGCACGACAAGGCGAGGGACAATCTGCGGCCCTTGCGCTTGGCCAATGTGCATCTGCTGTTTGGCGATGGCATGGCCGGATTTTCCAAAGGCGCGCCGTATGCCGCCATTGTGTCCGCTGCCGGTGGATCCCCCCTTCCGGCAGCTTGGTGCGAGCAACTGGCTGTGGGGGGGCGTCTGGTGGCGCCGTTTGCGCGGGCAGATGGGCAGCAGGTGTTGCTGGTCGTGGACAAGACAGCGCACGGATTGAAACAAACTGTGCTCGAGGCAGTGCATTTTGTCCCCCTAAAATCGGGTGTTGCCTGAAGGAAATTGCTTATGTTCGTATCGCGTGGTCGTGGTCTCTGGGTTTCTATGGCGCTGGCAAGCCTTGTGCTGGCTGGCTGTGGCACCCGCATGACCAGGGCTCCAGTGGAAGATCGGGGAACCGCCGTAGGGGCTCAGTCGGGCGAAGTGGTGGCACCTGCTGCCAAGCCGTTGCCTGGTGCAGAGAACGCGGGCAAGCCGGGCTACTACACCGTCAAGCCTGGGGATACCCTGATTCGTATCGGGCTGGATACGGGGCAGAGCTGGAAGGATATTGCGCGCTGGAACAACATGGACAACCCCAATCTGATCGAAGTGGGTCAGGTATTGCGGGTGGCTCCCCCGGTGGTTGCGGCTGCGGCCCCGGTGGCGCAGGACGGTGGTGGCGTTGTCACCCGGCCCGTCTCGGCGCCCAGCGTGGCCCCCGTCTCCGTGGCGTCTGCGCCCCGGGCGCCCGCTTCGAACGGTGCCGTGGCGGCTGCGCCGGCTGCGGCAGTGGCGCCCTCTCCCGCGCCTGAACCCAGGCCGGCTGCCGCAACCGGCGAGGACGATATCGGGTTCATCTGGCCCGCGTCGGGTCCGTTGCTCGCGGGTTTTGACGAGGCGCGCAACAAGGGCTATGACATTGGTGGCAAAGCGGGAGATCCGGTTCTGGCGGCAGCCGATGGACGGGTGGTCTACGCCGGTGCGGGGCTGCGTGGGTATGGCAACCTGATCATCCTCAAACACAACAATACCTTCCTGACGGCCTACGCGCACAACCAGACATTGCTGGTCAAGGAAGATCAGGCAGTGCGCAAGGGTCAGAAAATAGCTGAAATGGGCAGCACCGATGCGGATCGGGTGAAATTGCATTTCGAGATTCGCCGACAGGGCAAACCGGTCGATCCGGTGCGGTTTCTTCCATCCCGCTAAGGCAGCACATGGCTGTCACCGTGCCTGAAGGGCTGAAACCAGACCCGGAGGGCGAGGCGCTGATGGAGGATCTGACAGAGGCCGAATCCGCGTCGCTGTCAGAGACGGAGCTTCGGGCCATTGGCATGGGCGTGGCCCAGCATGGGGAGAGGCTGGATCGGGCACTTGCCGACACGGTTCCTGAGTTTTCCCGCAGCTATCTGCAGCAGTTGCTGGCACATGGTGCCGTACGCCTCAATGGCCAGCCGGTCTCCAAAGCGGCGCATCGCGTCAAGGCCGGTGATCAGGTGGTGGTGGAGATGCGGCCGACACTCGAGAGCCAGGCGTTTCGACCCGAAGCGATGGACCTTGATGTCGTTCACGAGGACGCGCACCTGCTGGTGGTGAACAAGCCAGCCGGGCTGGTGGTCCATCCTGCGCCGGGCAATTGGAGCGGAACACTGCTCAATGGCCTCATGGCGCGTGATCCTCAGTGTGCCCAAGTGCCTCGTGCGGGCATCGTTCATCGACTGGACAAGGACACCAGCGGACTCATGGTGGTGGCCCGGACCCGCTCGGCCATGGATGCGCTGGTGCACATGATTGCGCGGCGGGAGGTGCATCGCGAATACCTGGCATTGGCCCACCGCCCCTGGCATGGTGCCGCCAAACTCAGCCTGGAGGGAGCGATTGGCCGGGATCCCCGCAACCGTTTGCGCATGGCAGAGGTCAATTTGGCGCTCCATGCCGGCAAGACCGCCCGCACGGATGTGGAATTGCTGGCCTCCTGTGAGCGCGGCTGTTGGGTGCGGTGTACCTTGCATACGGGACGTACCCATCAGATCCGTGTGCACATGGCCACCGCAGGGCATCCGCTGGTGGGTGATGTGCTGTACGGTGGGGCCATGGAAGCAGGCATGCAGCGCCAGGCTCTGCATGCCTTTCGGCTGGCGTTCGTGCACCCGGTCAGTGGCGAGGCAATGGAGTTCCTGGCGCCCTTGCCGCAGGATATGCGCTCGGCCCTTGGCGAATGGGGGCTGGGCTACAATGGTCTCTGAATGGTCATTATTTTGACCCAGCACGCCTGACAGCGGATACCCGCCAGGCACTGGTGTGGTTCTGCAACTGCGCCCTATTTGCCCCCATTGATTGATTTCTTCGGTTGGTTTGACGTCCCACGGTTCTGCGTGAGGCGCCCTTTTCCCGGAATTGCTGAACCATGAATACGGTGGACGCCAAACGGGTCCTTGAAACCGCCCTGATCTGCGCACAGCAACCGCTTTCTGTGCGCGATTTGCGCGTGCTTTTCGATGATGCGCTGGGGTCGGACACGATCAAGTCGCTGCTTGCGGATTTGCAGCAGGAGTGGGCGCTCCGAGGTGTGGAGTTGGTGCAAATTGCGTCAGGATGGCGGTTCCAAAGCCGCCCCGAGATGCGGGAGTTTCTGGACCGGTTGCATCCGGAGAAGCCCCCGCGCTATTCCCGCGCCACGCTGGAGACCTTGGCCATCATCGCCTACCGGCAGCCCGTGACGCGTGGGGATATTGAAGATATCCGGGGTGTCACGGTCAATAGCCTGATCATCAAGCAACTGGAGGATCGGGGCTGGGTGGAGGTCATTGGGCATCGTGAAACCGTCGGCCGCCCGGCGTTGCTGGCAACGACACGGCAGTTTCTGGATGATCTGGGATTGCAGTCCCTGGACCAGTTGCCTGTGCTGGATGGCCCGGCGCTGCAGGAGCGCATGTTGCAATCGCTGACGATGCCTGTGGATGCGACTTCTGAACCGCCTGAGCAGCCGGAGCTGGCATTGGAGGAGGCAGTGACACCCCTCGAGACCGTCGCCGGCGTGCCAGCGCAAGAAGGACGATTGAATGAATCTGCGTCGGATGGTGACCAGGTTCCGGACCAAAACTATGTGGATGCCAACGACAGCATCCAGGGAAATGCCTGATGAACGAGACAACACCCTCTGACGATGTGACCCCCACGGTGGTGCCTGTGCCGCAAGAGGCGGGACTCGCGACGCCTTCCAAACCAGGACGCAAACCGGCCCGAAAGAAGGCCGTCCCCGCGTTGCCCCCCGATGCTGCGGTTGATGTGCCTGGTGTTTCGGAGCCGGAAGAGTCATCTTCTGCAGAAGAGGCGTTGGGGACCACGAGTTCACATGTGGTTGTGGAGGGCAGCGGTGTTTCGGAGGCTTCCGGGGCGGTTGACGCGCATCGCTCGCGTGCCGGAAGCGGCTCCTCCAGGCCGCTGCGGTCTGCGGGTCAGGGGCGCAAGTCGGAGATGGGCTATCAGTTCTCAGACGTTGTTTCTGGCCGCTTCGATGAAGACGAGTCCAGTGCAGAGCCTTTGCCTCTCAAACGGGTATTGCTGCCCCAGGTGGAAACACCCAAGCTCCACAAGGTGCTGGCCCAGGCAGGACTGGGGTCACGTCTGGAAATGGAGCAACTGATCCTGGAGGGGCGGATATCGGTCAACAATGAACCGGCGCACATTGGTCAGCGAATTCAGTTCGGGGATCAAGTCAAGGTCAATGGCAAACCAATTCGTTACCGCATTGATCCACCGCCCCCCCGCGTGATTGCTTACCACAAACCTGTGGGGGAAGTGGTGACGCACGACGATCCGCAGAATCGCCCCACTGTTTTCCGCAAGCTTCCTCGCTTGCAGCAGGGCAAATGGCAATCCGTGGGGCGTCTTGACCTGAATACGGAAGGTTTGCTGTTGTTTACCAGTTCCGGTGAACTGGCCAACAAGTTGATGCATCCCCGGTTTGGTCTGGAGCGCGAGTACGCCGTGCGTGTGCTGGGTGCGCTCAGCAATGAAGAGAAAGCTCGGTTGCTGGAAGGCGTTCAGCTCAATGATGGCATGGCCGCATTTGGCTCCATCGAGGATGGGGGGGGTGAAGGTTCCAATTGCTGGTACCGCGTCACGATCTCCGAAGGGCGCAATCGGGAGGTGCGACGGATGCTGGAGTCGGTCGGTCACGCCGTCAGCCGACTCATCCGTATCCGCTATGGCGCAATGGTTTTGCCCCGAGGGCTCAAGCGCGGCGCCTGGATGGAACTGGACGAGTCGGATATCGCCGCGTTGATGAAAGCCGCCGGTGCCGAACGCACCCCCAGGGCCGAGGGGGGGCAGGACGCGCCGTTTTCTCGTCGGGATGGCCAGGGTGAGCGAGGACGTGCGGGGGGCAATCGCAGTGCTCCCAGAAATGTTCCCCCTGGATCTCGTGGAGGCAATGCCGGGCAGGGGCGTGGCGGGAAGACTGGCGGTAAAAATGCAGGGGCACGTCCGCAAGGAGGCGACGCTCAGCCGGATCCCTTGAAGACCTCGGTAGGGTACATCGGTACCGACAGCCTGGCACGTCAGCGTCAAACGCAGCGGCGCGATGGGCGTAGCAGCTTCGGTGGCCGGGGTGGTGGACGAGGTGGGCGATGATCGGTTGGTCAGGGACCGTCCGGGTTAGAATGAAAAGCTTTGTCTGCAAGACAAAAAGCTCCAATTAACCCCCATTCCAGGAAAATAAAATGGCTATTGAACGCACTCTTTCCATCATCAAGCCGGACGCCGTTGCCAAGAATGTCATTGGCCAGATCTATGCCCGTTTCGAAGCAGCCGGTCTGAAAGTCGTCGCGGCCCGCATGGCTCATCTGTCCCGTCGGGAGGCCGAGCAGTTCTATGCCGTGCACAAGGAGCGCCCCTTCTTCAAGGACCTGGTGGATTTCATGATCTCCGGCCCTGTCATGATCCAGGCCCTCGAAGGCGAAAACGCCATTCTGAAGAACCGTGAACTGATGGGCGCTACCGATCCCAAGAAGGCAGAAGCCGGCACCATTCGCGCCGATTTCGCCGATAGCATCGATGCCAATGCCGTGCATGGTTCCGATGCAGCGGAAACGGCCCAGGTGGAAGTGGCGTTCTTCTTTCCTGGCATGAACGTTTACTCGCGCTGATATGGCGTTCCCCAAGCAGCGCTTCCCCGCAGAGGCAGGGCAGTTGTGCGCCTGGGGCTCCCAGGTCGTTGACTTGTGCCCGCACACGTGCACATGACAGTCAACCTCCTGGATTTTGATTTGAACGGCCTGGCTGCTTTTTGCGAGCGGCTGGGTGAAAAGCGTTTCCGCGCGACACAGCTTTTCCGCTGGATACATCAGCGCGGTGCCAGTGAATTCGACCAGATGAGTGATCTGGCCAAGTCGCTGCGCGAGAAGCTCAAGACATGCGCGACCATCCAAGCCCTTCCGGTAATCAGCGAGCACCAGTCGAGCGATGGCACCGTCAAATGGCTCTTCGATGTGGGGGCCGGAAATGCGGTGGAGGCTGTCTACATTCCAGAGGATGACCGGGGAACCCTCTGCGTGTCGTCCCAGGCCGGGTGCGCCGTGGGTTGTCGTTTCTGTTCTACCGGGCACCAGGGGTTCAGCCGCAATCTGACCACGGCCGAGATTGTTGCCCAGCTCTGGTTTGCCGAGCACACGTTGCGCGAGCGTCTCAAAACCACCGATCGGGTGATTTCCAATGTGGTCATGATGGGCATGGGTGAGCCCTTGCAGAATTATTCGGCACTGGTTCCCGCGCTGCGGGTCATGCTGGATGACCATGGATATGGCATGTCACGAAGACGCGTGACGGTTTCGACCTCTGGTGTCGTTCCGATGATGGATCGGCTGGCAATGGATTGCCCCGTGGCCCTTGCTGTCTCGCTGCATGCACCCAACGATCCTTTGCGTGACGATTTGGTGCCGCTGAACCGCAAGTATCCGATCGACGAGCTCATGGAAGCCTGTAACCGGTACCTTGAGCATGCGCCACGGGATTTCATTACTTTCGAATATTGCATGCTGGATGGTGTTAACGACCAGCCAGAGCATGCCAGACAGCTGGTGGATCTCGTTCGACGCCATGCCCGTTCCGGCGTCTGGTGCAAATTCAACCTGATTCCCTTCAATCCTTTCCCGGCTTCGGGCCTGCTTCGTTCCGGAGCGCCACAGGTGGCAGCGTTTGCCAAGTTGCTCAGCGAAGCAGGCATTGTGACCACGGTCCGTAAAACCAGGGGAGATGATATTGATGCCGCCTGTGGCCAACTGGCAGGTGAAGTGCAGGATCGGACCCGGGTAGTGGAACGGATGGCCAAACGCCGCACGATTGCGATACAACCGGCTGGGTCGATGGCCCAATCACACAAGGAGGCATGACATGGTGGAAGCCGTTACGCGCTGGAACCCCTCTGCTGGAGCGGTGTTGGCTGCTGTTGTGTTGATGGCGGGAGTATTGATGTCAGTTTCCGGTTGCACTGCCACGGGAAGGGGATCAGAGGCCGGTCTTGGTCCTGAGGTCATTACGCCATCGGATGAACCGGAGGCGCGTCGACGTGCTCGTATCCGCCTGGAACTGGCCGTCAACTATTTCGAATCGGGCAAAGTGGCCGTTGCACTGGACGAGGTCAAGCAGGCACTTGTCAATGATCCGACCTATGGCGATGCCTACAACCTGCGCGGACTGATCTACATGAGTCTGAATGAGCTGGGGCAGGCGGAGGATAGCTTTCGGCGGGCGTTGGGTCTTCGGTCCACTGATCCGAATGTGCTGCATAACTATGCATGGCTGCTTTGTCAGCAGCAAAAATATGCGGAGGCGGACAAGTATTTTTCTCAAGTGCTGACCAATCCGGCCTATATGGCTCGAAGCAAAACCTATATGGCGCAGGGCCTGTGCCAGGCGCGCGCAGGTCAGAACGATCAGGCTGAGCAGACGCTGTTGAAGGCCTATGAACTGGATGCCGGGAATCCTGTGGTGGGGTACAACCTGTCCGAGTTGTTCATGCGTCGGGGGGAACTTAAGCGTGCTCAGTTTTATATCCGGCGCATTAATAACAGTGAACTGGCCAATGCGGAAACACTGTGGCTCGGTATCAAGGTGGAGCGGGGTCTGAGTGATACGGTTGCCGTGCGGCAGCTTGCCGAACAGTTGCGCAAACGTTTCCCTGAGTCCCGTCAGCTGGCGGCTTTTGAACGAGGAGCCTTCAATGAGTGAGCTGGGGGCCCAGTCTATTGCATCGGAGCAGGTTCAGTCCGCACCGGTTTCTCCTGGGGGAATGCTCAGGGATGCGAGGCATGCGGCCGGAATACATATTGAGGCGTTGGCTGTGGCGCTGAAGGTGCCGGTCAGCAAACTTGAGGCGCTGGAGGCAGACAACTACCAGGTCTTGCCGGACGCGGTATTCGTTCGAGCACTGGCGTCCAGCGTTTGTCGGTCATTGAAAATCGATCCGATCCCTGTGCTGGCACTCATGCCCCAGTCCAGCGTACCGCGGCTCGCTGGCGATAGTGGCGGAATCAACGCCACTTTCAAGGATGGCACGGAAAGGGCTTCTGGCGGAGCCATGATGGCCAGCGTCAAGCATCCGGCCTTTTTGGCGGCATTTGCCTTGTTGCTGGGGGCCGCCGTGCTGGCCTTTTATCCGCGCTCATTGACTGAGATGTCCACCGCGAGCGATGGACAAGTGCAGAAGACCACTGCAATCACACCATCCGAGCCGGCCAGCGTGGCTGCAGCTCCAGCAGAGGTCGCATCCGCTGAAACAGGGGCCTTGCCGTTGGTTGTGGAAGCAGTGCCGGCAGATCCGGTTATCCGTCAGGAACTTGTGGATTCGGTGGGCAAGCAAGTGCCTGCCTTGCCGGCTGGAGTGGATTCGATTGATGGCAAAGGGCAGCTGCTTGTGCTGCGCGCGCGCAGCGAGTCTTGGGTCCAGGTGCGGGATGCGACAGGAGTGACCACACTGCAGAAAATTCTGACCGCCGGTGAGTCGGTCGTGGTGCCCGGAAAGCCTCCTCTTTCTGTGGTGATAGGCAACGCCGAAGCGACGGAGGCTCTGATTCGTGGGAATGCGCTGGATCTTGCTCCGATCTCCAAGGACAACGTCGCCCGATTTGAGGTGAAGCCGTGAATATGCATGTGGAACCATTGCCTGTGGCGGTTGCATCGCCACTTGCCCGGCATTCGCGCCAGGCCCAGGCGGTTTGGGGGAGCCGGGTCGTCACGATTGGAGGTGATGCCCCCGTTCGTGTGCAGTCGATGACCAATACGGATACCGTAGATGCTGTCGCCACGGCCATTCAGGTCAAGGAGCTTGCCTTGGCGGGGTCAGAGTTGGTGCGCATTACCGTCAATACGCCCGAGGCGGCTGCAGCGGTGCCCTATGTCCGTGAGCAACTCGACCGGATGGGGATCGACGTTCCTTTGGTCGGTGACTTTCACTACAACGGGCACCGATTGCTGACGGAGTATCCAGCGTGTGCCGAAGCCTTGTCCAAATACCGTATCAATCCTGGCAACGTCGGCAAGGGAGATAAGCGCGATCGCCAGTTTGGACAGATGATCGAGGCCGCCATCCGCTGGAAAAAGCCGGTCCGTATTGGCGTGAATTGGGGCAGTCTTGACCAAGATCTGCTGGCTCAGCTCATGGATGCCAATAGCTTGCGTTCACGGCCTTGGGACGCACGGCAGGTCATGTATGAAGCGCTGATTGCATCAGCGATAGATTCGGCTCGCCGAGCAGAGGATCTGGGCTTGGACGGGAATCAGATCATTCTCTCGTGCAAGGTCAGCGGTGTGCAGGATTTGATCTCTGTGTACCGTGAACTGGCCCGGCGATCCGACTATGCGCTGCACCTGGGGTTGACAGAGGCGGGCATGGGGACAAAGGGTACTGTGGCGTCTGCAGCGGCTTTGTCCGTGCTGTTGCAGGAAGGGATAGGGGACACCATCCGTGTGTCGCTTACCCCCCAGCCGGGCGAGTCGCGAACTCAGGAAGTGGTCATCGCATCTGAAATACTTCAGTCCTTGGGATTGCGTATGTTTGTGCCCAGTGTCACGGCCTGCCCTGGTTGTGGCCGAACCACCAGCACCACTTTTCAGGAACTGGCCAAGCAAATTGATGACTTCCTGCGTGCGCAGATGCCTATCTGGCGCGAGCGATATCCAGGGGTTGAAGCGCTCAAGGTGGCGGTCATGGGTTGTATTGTCAATGGCCCCGGTGAGAGCAAGCATGCGGATATTGGCATCAGCCTGCCAGGAACTGGCGAGGCGCCCGCTGCGCCAGTGTTTATCGACGGGGAAAAAGCCATGACCTTGCGCGGTGACAATATCGCAAAGGAATTTCATCAGCTGGTCCAAAGCTATATTGAAAAGCGCTTTGGTCAGGGGGTGAATTCTTAATCTGGCTGGCACGCTGTCAGCAAGTCTTCCACGGCAGCATGCGTGCACACAGCGCGGCCGGCGCTGTTGTCATTCATTTAAAACATCACCGAATTCCTTGTTGTGAGTACTGAAAAAGCACTACCTCCGACCAAAGTTGAAAAGCTGTTGGCGGTCAAGGGCATGAACGACATTCTTCCACCAGACTCCGCGCAATGGGAGTGGCTGGAGGAAAAGGTTCGTGCGCTCATGGACCGCCACGCCTATCGCAACATCCGCACGCCCATCGTCGAGCCTACGGGGCTGTTTGTGCGGGGGCTGGGGGAGGTGACGGATATCGTTGAAAAGGAAATGTATTCTTTCGAGGATCGTCTCAACGGTGAGCAGCTGACCTTGCGACCTGAAAGCACGGCCGGGGTTGTACGTGCCGTGGTCGAGCATTCGATGTTGTATGACGGCGGCAAGCGGCTTTACTACATGGGGCCGATGTTCCGGCATGAGCGTCCGCAACGGGGACGTTATCGTCAGTTTCACCAGATTGGTGCGGAGGCGTTGGGTTTTCCCGGTGCAGAAATCGACGCAGAGATGATTCTGCTTGCCGACGCACTCTGGAAGGAGCTGGGGCTGACAAATGTGCGGCTGGAGCTGAACAGCCTTGGGCAGCCGGAGGAGCGCAGAGCCCACCGTGCGGCCTTGATCGCCTATTTCGAACAGAATCTTTCGCAGCTAGATGAGGAGGCGCGCCGGCGTCTGTATAGCAATCCCTTGCGTATTCTGGATACCAAAAACCCAGCCATGCAGTCCCTGGTCGAGGCAGCGCCCCGATTGATTGATTTTCTGGGTGAGAAATCTTTGGCCCATTTCAATGGGGTTCAGGCAATTCTTTCTGCCTGCGGGGTTGTTTGGACAGTGAACCCGCGTTTGGTGCGCGGCATGGATTACTACAACCTCACCGTATTCGAGTTTGTGACGGATCGTCTGGGCTCGCAAGGCACGATATGTGGCGGGGGGCGTTACGACTATCTGATCGAACAGATTGGCGGCAAATCTGCGCCGGCTGTGGGATGGGCGCTGGGTGTCGAACGCGTGCTGGAACTTCTGAAAGAGCAGGGGCTGGGATGTCCCGTGCTTGCACCATCGGTCTATGCTGTGGTACCTGACGCGGCCGCTTTGCCTGTAGCAATGGCGCTTCTGCAAAAGTTGCGCGCTTTGGGCGTGAGTGTGCAGATGCACAGTCCGACAGGGGCCGGGGAAGGAATGGGCAGCATGAAGTCCCAATTCAAGAAGGCTGATGCAAGTGGCGCACGCTATGCATTGGTCTTTGGCGCGACGGAACTCGAGCGCGGCAATGTGCTGCTGAAGTCCTTGCGTGATGGCAGTGGTCAGCAGGCTGAGCACGCACTGGAGCAAGTGGCGGAATGGGCCATCACCCTACAATCTGATCGTTAATCTGAATAAACCTCATGGCAAATCACCTCGATCTTGAAGAACAAGAGCAGCTAGATCAGCTGAAGCATTTCTGGAATACCTGGGGAACACTGATCAGTTCGATACTTTTGTTGGTGGCTGGGTCTCTGGCCGCCTGGAATGGCTATCAGTATTGGCAAACAAGGCAGGCGACCCAAGCGAGCGCTCTCTACGATGCGGTCGATGCGGCTGCCACTGCGGGGGATGAGGTACGCCTCGAACAGGCGTTTACCGATATGCGCAGTCAATATGCCGGTACCCATCAGGCAGGGCAGGCCGGGCTTTTGGTCGCCAAGACCTATGTTGGCAAGGGCAATCTTGATGCAGCCAAGGCGGCGCTGCTCTGGGTTGCCGATCATGCTGGCGATGAGGGTTACAAGTCTCTGGCGCGGTTGCGTCTGGCCGGGATTCTGATGGATCAAAAGGCCTACGACGAAGCCTTGAAGCAGCTTGCTTCACCATTCGCTCCCGAGTATTCGGCCGTGGTGGCGGATCGCAAAGGGGATGTGTTGGTCTTGCAGGGAAAAAAGCAGGAGGCGATTGCGGAGTATTCCCTTGCTTACAAAAATTTCCCTGAGAGCGTGGAGTACCGCCGCCTGATTGAAGTCAAGCTCAATGCGCTGGGGGTGCAACCTCAGGCGGTTGCAGTGGCGGCCGCAACGGAGACCGTGAAGTGAGGCCGCTCCATCGCATGGCACTTTCGTTCAGTCGAGCCACCCTTTTGCTGGTCTTGGTGGCTGGATCGGCAGGGTGTTCCTTTTTCGGTGGAAACGCTGCCAAGCCCAAGCCCGCCGATCTCGGGGTCAATGTCCCTGTCCTGGGCGTTCGCCAGGTCTGGACTGCCAAAATTGGCACCGTTCGAGGGATGCCCTTGGTAGCGCATGTTCAAGGGCCTATTGTGACCCTGGCGTCTTCCGACGGCGTAGTTGCTGCAATTGATGCCCGTACGGGGGGCGATCTGTGGCGCGTTAGTCTGGGCGAACCATTGGTCGCGGGTGTCGGTAGCGACGGGAAGTGGAGCGCGGTGGTTGCACGCGGCAATGAGGTTGTTGTGCTGGAATCCGGGCGGGAGTTGTGGCGTCAGCGCTTGCCCTCGCAAGTCTATACCGCGCCCTTGGTTGCGGGCGCGCGGATTTTTGTTCTGGGGGCCGATAGGTCCATTGCAGCTTTTGATGCCAGGAGTGGGGCTCGCCTTTGGAATCAGTCGCGTCCAGGTGAGCCACTGGTATTGCGCCAACCAGGGGTCTTGATGGCTGTTGGCGATACCTTGGTCGCCGGTATGTCAGGGAGGTTGGTCGGCTTGAATCCTGATAATGGGATTGTTCGCTGGGAGGCGCCGCTGGCCAGTCCACGGGGTACCAATGATGTCGAGCGTCTTGTAGAGCTTGTGGCTCCGGTCAGTCGAGTTGGCAGCACGGTGTGTGCCCGTGCTTTTCAGGTAGCTGTTGGTTGTGTGGATGCGAGCCGGGGTGCGGTAGAGTGGGTGCAGAAGGCCGGTGGATCGCATGGTATTCATGGCAACGACGACACTGTTTTTGGTACTGAAAGTAACGGAGCGGTCGTGGCGTGGCGTCGTACGGACGGTGCACGTTTGTGGTCCACCGACCGATTGCAGCACCGAAAACTGACTGCGCCTTTGGTGCTGGGCCGGTCCGTGGTGATTGGTGATGACGCTGGCCTGATTCATCTGCTGTCACGGGAAGATGGCGCGCCATTGAACCGTTTGCAGACCGACGGTTCAGGCGTCGCTGCGACTCCCGTGGCGGCGGCGGACACTTTGGTGGTGGTTACCGGCAACGGAAATATTTACGGTTACCGTCCTGATTGATGAAAAGTAGTATGCAATGAAGCCAGTGATCGCCTTGGTAGGGCGCCCCAATGTCGGCAAATCGACGCTTTTCAATCGCCTGACAAAATCTCGGGATGCTATCGTGGCAGATTTTGCCGGTCTTACACGCGACCGGCATTATGGCAATGGCAAGCAAGGTAAATACGAATATATCGTCATTGATACAGGGGGTTTCGAGCCCGATGCTGCCAGTGGTATTTACCGGGAAATGGCGAAGCAGACCCAGCAGGCGGTAGCGGAGGCCGATGTCGTCATTTTCGTGGTCGATGCGCGGGCTGGGGTGTCCGCGCAAGATCATGATATTTCCAACTATCTGCGCAGACTGGGAAAGCCCTGCCTACTGGTAGCCAACAAGGCGGAAGGCATGCTCGAAGGCGTGCAGTTATCGGAGTTCTACGAGCTGGGTCTTGGTGAGGTCTACGGCATTTCGGCGGCACACGGGCAGGGGATTCGCAGCTTGGTGGAGCTGGCTTTCGGCCTTTTGCACCTGCCAGAACCCGACGAAGACGAGGAATCGTTCGATAAAAGCACCATTAAACTGGCCGTGGCGGGTCGCCCCAATGTGGGAAAGTCTACCCTGATCAATACTTGGTTGGGCGAAGAGCGGTTGGTGGCCTTTGACCTTCCTGGCACCACGCGAGATGCCATATCCGTGCCATTTGAACGCAATGGGCAAAAATTCGAATTGATTGATACAGCCGGCCTGCGGCGCAAGGGCAAGGTCTTCGAGGCGATCGAGAAATTCTCGGTGGTCAAGACTCTGCAGGCCATCGAGTCAGCCAATGTCGTGTTGCTGCTTCTGGATGCGACGCAGGGTGTTACAGATCAGGATGCGCACATTGCAGGCTACATTCTGGAAAGTGGTCGTGCTGTCGTCGTGGCTGTCAACAAATGGGATGCGATTGATGACTACCAGAAACAACTGCTGGAGCGATCCATCGAGACGCGGCTTGCATTTCTGAAGTTTGCTTCGCTTCATTTCATTTCTGCCAAAAAGAGGCAGGGGCTGGGGCCGGTGTGGACTTCGATCGTGCAGGCCCACAAGGCAGCCATGTGCAAGATGTCGACCCCCGTGCTGACCCGATTGCTTCTGGAAGCAGTCCAGTTCCAAAGTCCCAAGCGTGCCGGAATGTTTCGGCCAAAGCTGCGCTATGCCCATCAAGGGGGGATGAATCCCCCGGTCATCGTGATTCATGGCAACTCGCTTGAGCATGTGACAGAGGCCTACAAGCGATTTCTAGAAGGGCGTTTCCGAAAGGAGTTTGATCTGGTGGGGACCCCTTTGCGCATCGAGATGAAGACGTCCCACAATCCATTCGTGGATGGCGAAAGCCATTGATGCGAACTTCAACCCTGCTGGCCGCTATAGCAACGTTCGGGTTGCGCGGCGAACGTCTGGGCTGTGGTAAGGTGCCGGTTTACAACAAAATTTTTGAACACGGAGAATATCGTGAGCAACAAAGGCCAGCTTCTTCAAGACCCCTTTCTCAACGCCTTGCGCCGAGAGCATGTGCCGGTGTCCATCTACCTGGTGAATGGCATCAAGCTTCAAGGGCAGATTGAATCCTTCGATCAGTATGTCGTGTTGCTTCGCAACACCGTGACTCAGATGGTCTATAAACATGCCATCTCGACCATCGTTCCGGGACGGGCTGTCAGTTTTTCCACTGGTGAATCTTCCGACGCTGACGGTACCAATGCCTGATTGGACCTGCGGATCTGATAGATCACGAATGAACGATAGTTCTGTTTCCTGATTTGAGCCCGACCGACATCTCAGACCATCGTCCCGCGCCAGTCGTTCTGGTGGGGGTTGATTTTGGTTTACCCCATTTTGATGCAGAGCTTGAAGAACTGGGTTTGCTGGCGCAGACCGCAGGTCTTCATCCTGTGGCCCGGATCACATGCAAGCGCAAAGCCCCTGATGCCGCGCTATTTGTGGGGAGTGGCAAGGCGGATGAAATCCGGGTGCTTGCACAGATGCATGGTGCCGTGGAGGTGCTTTTCGACCAGGCGGTGAGCCCGGCGCAGCAGCGAAACCTCGAGCGGCACATGGAGCTTCCGGTCTACGACCGTACGTTCCTGATCCTGGAGATTTTTGCGCAACGTGCACGCAGTCATGAAGGCAAGCTACAGGTTGAACTGGCCCGGCTGCATTACCTGAGTACGCGCTTGGTGCGGCGTTGGTCGCATCTCGAGCGCCAGACCGGCGGGGCAGGTGTGCGGGGTGGGCCGGGTGAAAAGCAGATCGAGCTGGATCGCCGCATGATTGATGAAGCGATCAAGCGGACCAAGGAGCGTTTAACCAAGGTCAAGCGCCAGCGGTCAACACAGCGCCGCCAGCGGGAGCGGAGGGATACTTTCAACATCTCCTTGGTTGGGTACACCAATGCCGGCAAGTCCACCTTGTTCAATGCGCTGGTGAAGGCGAAGGCCTACGCTGCCGATCAATTGTTTGCCACACTGGATACGACAACCCGTCAGTTGTATCTGGGTGAGGCGGGCCGAACGGTCTCTCTTTCCGATACCGTGGGATTCATTCGCGACTTGCCTCACGGTTTGGTGGAGGCCTTTCAGGCAACCTTGCAAGAGGCCGTGGACGCCGATCTGCTGTTGCATGTAGTTGACGCAGCCAATCCACATTTTCCGGAGCAGATCGAGCAGGTCCAGAAGGTGCTGAATGAGATCGGGGCTGCGGACATTCCGCAACTGCTGGTGTTCAACAAGCTTGATGCGCTGAAGTCTCAACAGCGCCCTGCGGCATTGGTGGACACGTTTGAACTGGATGGAAAGCCGGTTTCCCGAATTTTTGTCAGTGCGAGAGAGTCAGAGGGTCTGGATGCTTTGCGTTCGCAGCTAGCTGCAACACTGCTCGCTGCGCATAGCACCCTGAATAAGTCCCCAGAATCCGATGCCCATTTGGATGTGCCGGGATACTGATTGGGCACAATCGCTCACCATCCGTTATTTCAGAGAACCAGAGAATTTGCGCATGACTTCACCAGACAGCGCCCGCCGCTGGGCACTATTGCCCCAAGGCTTGCGGGGAATGTTCAATCTGAACGATCCCCGCTGGGGCCGAGGCGAGGATAAATCCGGCGATGACAATCGCTCGGACGGCGGGCGGCCACCTCCGCCTTCGTCAGGAGACCGTGGAGGACGCGACCCCAAACCGGGTGGTCAACCTCCGGATCTGGACGAGCTTTGGCGTGATCTCAATCGCAAATTGGCCGGATTCTTTGGCGGCAAGAATGGTGGTGGCCGTGGCCCAACGAATGGTGGCAACGGCTTTCAGCCCGACATGAAAAATGCAGGGGTGGGTATAGGGCTTATCGCTGGTATTGCGGTTCTGATATGGCTTGGCACAGGATTCTTCATTGTGCAAGAAGGCCAGCAGGCTGTTATTACGCAGTTTGGTAAGTTCAAAAACACGGTGGGTGCCGGATTTAATTGGCGGCTGCCCTACCCGGTGCAGCGACACGAGCTGGTATTCGTCACCCAGATCCGTTCTGTGGATGTAGGACGTGATACGGTGATCAAAGCCACGGGCTTGCGTGAGTCCGCCATGCTCACCGAAGATGAGAATATTGTCGAAATCAAGTTCGCAGTCCAGTACCGTTTGAATGATGCCCGGGCCTGGTTGTTTGAAAGCAAGAATCCTGGAGATGCTGTCGTTCAGGCTGCTGAGACGGCCGTGCGCGAAGTTGTGGGCAAGATGCGCATGGACACGGCGTTGGCAGAGGAACGGGATCAAATTGCTCCCCGTGTGCGTACGCTGATGCAAACCATTCTTGATCGTTACCAAGTGGGTGTAGAGATCGTTGGCATCAATTTGCAGCAGGGTGGGGTTCGACCGCCTGAGCAGGTACAAGCGGCTTTTGATGATGTTTTGAAGGCCGGTCAGGAGCGGGAGCGGGCAAAGAATGAAGCACAGGCATACGCCAATGATGTGATTCCTCGTGCCGTAGGTTCTGCATCGCGTCTCAAAGAAGAGGCTGATGCATACAAGGCCCGTATCGTTGCACAGGCACAAGGCGATGCACAGCGCTTCAGCGCGGTACTTGCCGAGTACCAGAAGGCGCCTCAGGTCACCCGTGATCGCATGTACCTTGAATCCATGCAGCAAATTTATGCAAGCGTGACCAAGGTGCTTGTGGATTCGCGTCAAGGATCGAACCTCTTGTATCTGCCGCTTGACAAGATCATGCAGAGTGCCGGGCAGCAGCCTGGTGTGCCAGGTGATGCTGCGGCTGGTTCGGCTGCGGTTGCCGTACCTTCGCCGACGATTTCTTCCACCTTATCGAATGATGCCCGTACGCGCGACACCAGCCGCACGCGTGATCGCGAATCGCGCTAGGAGAGCACAGTGAACAGGATAGGTTTTATCGCGACTTCCATTCTTGTAGCGCTTGCGTTGCTCAGTTCCATGGCCTTTGTTGTGGACCAGCGCCAGTTTGGTGTCGTCTATGCCTTGGGACAAATCAAGGAAGTCATCACCGAGCCCGGCTTGAATTTCAAGCTGCCGCCTCCGTTCCAGAACGTGTCCTACATCGACAAGCGGCTGCTCACACTCGACAGCTCGGATACTGAGCCCATGCTGACTGCAGAGAAACAGCGTGTGGTGATAGATTGGTATGTGCGCTGGCGTATCACGGATCCTTCGGAATACATCCGGAACGTGGGGCTTGATGAAAACGCCGGCGCCATGCAGCTCAATCGTGTGGTGCGCAATGCGTTTCAGGAGGAAATCAACAAGCGTACAGTCAAGGAGCTGCTGTCGCTCAAGCGCGAAGCATTGATGACTGACGTGAAGCGCGAGGTGCTGGAGTCTGTTCGTGGCGCAAAACCTTGGGGTGTTGACGTGGTGGATGTACGAATCACCCGCGTTGATTATGTAGAAGCCATCACGGAATCTGTCTACCGCCGTATGGAAGCAGAGCGCAAGCGCGTTGCCAATGAATTGCGGTCAACAGGGGCTGCTGAAGGCGAAAAAATTCGGGCCGATGCAGATCGCCAGCGTGAAATTGCCATTGCGAATGCCTACCGCGATGCCCAGAAAGTCAAAGGTGAAGGGGATGCGGAAGCCGCTCGCACGTATGCGGAAGCTTTCGGCCGCGACCCTCAATTTGCAAAGTTCTATCGTAGCCTGGAAGCGTACAAAGCCAGTTTCAACAAGAAGGGTGATGTCATGGTGCTTGATCCTGCATCGTCAGACTTCTTCAAGACCCTGCGTGGCACTGGAGCTGGGGACGCGCAGTCAGGGCATCGCAAGTAGGCTCTAGGTCAAGCACGTTGTGTCCATGGAATGGGGCGACTCCATTTGGTCCGCCTTTGCACTGGTCTTTCTGATAGAAGGGCTGGTGCCTTTCATCTCGCCGGCTGGATGGCGGCGGATGTTCGGCCAGTTGACTCATCTGCGTGATGGCCAGATCCGTTTTTTTGCCTTGCTGAGCATTGCCGCTGGCGTGCTGATGCTCTGGATGGGCTGAGCCGTCACTCAGCCGGTAATGCCCTTTTTGAAGATGGGGCACCAGCCGGTAGAATCCTCTTTTTAACAGCCCCCCTTACTCCATGTCTGCCTGGGTCCTGCCGGATCACATTGCCGATGTTTTGCCTTCCGAGGCGAGACACATCGAAGAGTTGCGTCGCGGGTTGCTCGACACTGCGTGTAGCTATGGCTATGAATTGGTCATGCCGCCACTGCTGGAGCACCTTGAATCATTGCTCACGGGCACTGGTGAAGCCCTTGATCTACAGACTTTCAAGCTGGTAGATCAAATTTCTGGCCGAATGCTGGGGCTTCGCGCGGACACCACGCAGCAAGTGGCGCGCATTGATGCCCATCTTCTCAATCGCCGGGGCGTTACGCGTCTATGCTATTGCGGACCGGTGCTCCATACATGGCCAGATCGGCCCCATGCCACACGTGAGCCGATGCAGTTCGGTGCCGAAATATTTGGGCACGCAGGACTTGAAGCCGACCTGGAAGTGCTCGAGCTTGCCCGCGCATGTCTAGATGTTGCTGGTGTGCGCGGTACGAGTGTCGACATGGCCGACGTGCGAATTGTGCGTGGCTTGCTGGCGGGCGTGGAAACTGATGCTGAAACTCAGCGTTTGGTGTTTGCCGCATTGGCGTCGAAGGATGCCAGTGAATTGGCTTCGCTGACGAAAGATTTTCCTGCGACTTCCCGGTCTGGTTTGCGGGCGCTGATGAGCCTGTATGGAGATTCCTCTGTACTGGATGAAGCGGCCAAGGCCCTTTCGGGGACGCCGGGCATCGACGGTTTGCTTTCTGATCTGAGATGGCTTGCCGCCCGGCTGGGAGATGCACGAGTGACGTTCGATCTCTCGGATCTCCGTGGCTACTCCTACTACAGTGGCGCAAGATTTGCGATATACGCAGAAGGGGCCAGCGATGCACTGGTTCGTGGCGGGCGATACGATGAAGTGGGTGCAGTCTTTGGCCGCAATCGCCCTGCTGTGGGTTTCAGTCTTGATCTGAAGCAGGTCGTGGGTGTGGTTCCAATGCGTGCTCTCAAACCTGCAATTCGTGCTCCTTGGGGCGAGGCGGAAGATGTGGGTGCTGCGATTTCAGCGTTGAGAAGGCGTGGGGAAACCGTCGTGTGTGTGCTTCCAGGCCATGAGAGTGAAGTGGATGAATTCCGCTGTGACCGGGAATTGGTGCTAGCGGCAGGCAAGTGGACTGTCCAAGCTATTTGATCAGCATTTAGACAATGGAATCGGGTTTGAAATGAAAACTACCAAAGGTCGCAACGTTGTTGTGGTGGGCACCCAATGGGGCGACGAAGGCAAGGGCAAGCTGGTGGATTGGCTTACCGAAAGTGCGCAAGGCGTCGTTCGCTTCCAGGGAGGACACAACGCGGGGCATACGCTGGTGATCAATGGAGTCAAGACCGCGTTGCATCTGATTCCCAGTGGCATCATGCGTGCCGGCGTCAAGTGCTACATCGGGAATGGTGTCGTGCTTTCTGCGGCCAAACTGTTCGAGGAAATCGAAGGGCTTGAGAAAGCGGGTGTCGAGGTCCGTTCCCGATTGCGTGTCAGTGAGGCGTGTCCTTTGATTTTGCCGTTCCATGCGGCGCTGGATGTGGCACGGGAAGCAGCCCGTGAGCAGGGCGGTACCGAAAAAATTGGCACCACAGGACGGGGCATCGGCCCTGCCTATGAAGACAAGATCGCACGGCGGGCTTTGCGCGTGCAGGATCTCAAATATCCTGAGCGCTTTGCAACCAAGCTGCGCGAACTGCTTGATTTGCATAACCATGTTCTTTCGACCTATTTGAATTCTGCGCAGTTCAACTTCGGCGAGTTTCTCCGGCCGTACCTGCATGAAGGCAAGGTTCAGTTTGAGCCCGTGTTTGAAGAGGCCATGAAGCACGCAGAAATGCTCAAGCCGATGATGGCCGATGTGTCGCAAGAGCTGAATGATGCCCACCATGCTGGCGCCAATCTGCTGTTTGAGGGGGCTCAAGGTACGTTGCTGGATGTGGACCATGGCACTTACCCGTATGTCACCTCAAGCAACTGTGTCGCAGGAAATGCGGCTGCAGGCGCGGGTGTGGGGCCTGGCATGTTGCACTACATCCTGGGCATCACGAAAGCGTATTGCACACGTGTGGGGGGAGGGCCGTTTCCGACCGAACTGGAGTGGGAGACTCCGGGAACTCCCGGCTATCACATGAGTACTGTTGGTGCAGAAAAAGGCGTCACAACCGGGCGGAGCCGTCGTTGTGGATGGTTTGATGCGGCATTGCTCAAGCGCAGTGCACAGGTCAATGGTTTGTCGGGGCTGTGTATTACCAAGCTGGACGTTCTTGATGGTCTGAAAGAACTGCAGCTATGCACCGGCTACATGCTGGATGGCCGCCATATCGACTTGTTGCCCATGGGAGCTGACGATATCGCGCGCTGCGTTCCGGTGTACGAAGTCATGGACGGCTGGAGTGAGTCCACCGTTGGTGTTACACAGTACGACAAGCTGCCAAGCAATGCGCGCCTGTATTTGCAGCGTATTGAAGAGGTTACAGGCGTTCCTGTGGCCATGATCTCGACCAGCCCGGATCGGGATCACACCATCATGATGCAGCACCCCTACGCGCCTGTTTGATATTTTTGTATTGCAAGGCTTTTCCATCAAGCGCTGTCTGCTATCAATTCAGGAGAAAAAATGTTAACAGAAGATGGCAAACACCTGTATGTCAGCTACGACGAGTACCACAGTCTGATCGAAAAGTTGGCACTGCGTGTTCATCAGTCGGGCTGGCAGTTCGATACGATTCTTTGTCTTGCTCGTGGTGGATTGCGGCCCGGGGATATTCTGAGCCGTATTTTTGACAAGCCGTTGGCCATCATGTCGACCAGTTCCTACCGTGCCGAAGCAGGAACGGTCCAAGGTCATCTCGACATTGCACGCTTCATCACCACGCCTCGGGGCGAGATTGCGGGACGGGTTCTGCTGGTGGATGATCTAGCGGATACGGGGCACACCTTGCATGCAGTGATCGATATGCTCAAGACCAGCTACGACCCCATCACAGAGTTGAGAAGTGCCGTCATCTGGACAAAGGGTGTTTCTACGTTCACGCCAGACTACTCGGTCGAATTCCTGTCGACGAACCCATGGATTCATCAGCCCTTCGAAACCTACGACAGT